>WNFD01006526.1_pt1 | contig 13390 bp, 9 predicted proteins | sample 5400491 | NCBI WGS metagenome assembly WNFD01 (sample SAMN13153343, study PRJNA577476) | soil metagenome | isolation source: 120 cm saprolite under Douglas fir tree site 2 hole 2 replicate 2 | place: USA:California | collected 2015-04-18 | reverse complement strand
GGCGTCCCGCCCGCTCTTTCCCCTTCGCACGCCGGGGAGGGCAGGGAGGGTGCGGGCGAGACGCCCGCGGTCCCAGGGGGGGCCGTGCCGAATGCCAGGTCTGTGGCGCCAGGCGCCAAGCAGCACCTCGATCGAATCGGGCCGGAGAAGTTTGCGGCCTGTATGCGCGACCACAAGCGTGTGCTGGTGACCGACACGACGATGCGCGACGCCCATCAGTCGCTGCTCGCGACCAGGATGCGGACCTACGACATCGCGGCGGTCGCCCAATCCTATGCCGCCGGGCTGCCGCAGCTCCTTTCGCTCGAATGCTGGGGCGGCGCCACGTTCGACGTGTCGATGCGCTTCCTGACGGAGGACCCTTGGGAGCGCCTCGCCCTGGTGCGCGAGAAGGTCCCTAACATCTTGACCCAGATGCTTCTGCGCGGCGCCAACGGCGTTGGTTACACAAACTACCCCGACAATGTCGTACGCCATTTCGTGCAGCAGGCCGCGGATGCCGGCATGGATGTTTTCCGCATCTTCGACTGCCTGAACTGGGTCGAGAACATGCGCGTCGCCATAGATGCGGTCCGGGATGCGGGCAAGCTCGCCGAGGGCGCCATCTGCTACACCGGCGACATCCTTGATCCGGATCGCGCGAAATATTCCCTCACCTACTATCTCGCCCTCGCCAAGGAGGTGGAAAACGCAGGCTGCCATATCCTCGGCCTGAAAGACATGGCGGGTCTGCTGAAACCCGCGGCGGCGCGCCTCCTGGTCAAGGCGCTGAAGGATGAGGTGGGGCTTCCCATCCATCTCCACACCCACGATACCTCGGGAATATCCGGCGCGACCGTACTTGCTGCCGTCGAAGCCGGCGTCGATGCGATCGATGCCGCCATGGATTCGATGTCCGGTGCGACGTCGCAGCCCTGCCTCGGCTCGCTCGTCGAAGCGCTGCGGCACACGGAGCGCGACACCGGTCTCGACCCGGAGGCGATCCGCCGGATCAGCTTCTATTGGGAGGCGGTGCGCACGCAGTACGCCGCCTTCGAGAGCGATCTGAAGTCGGGCGCCTCGGAGGTCTATCTCCACGAAATGCCCGGCGGCCAATTCACCAATCTGAAGGAGCAGGCGCGCGCCTTCGGCCTCGAGGCCCGCTGGCATGAGGTCGCCAAGGCCTACCGCGCCGCCAACGACATGTTCGGCGACATCATCAAGGTCACGCCGTCGTCCAAAGTGGTCGGCGACATGGCGCTGATGATGGTGACGCAGGGGCTCACTCCAGCCGATGTCGTCGATCCGCACCGCGAGATTTCCTTTCCGGCCTCGGTCGTCGAGATGCTGCGCGGCGATCTCGGCCAGCCGCCGGGAGGCTGGCCGGCGGAACTTCAGAGCAAGGTGCTCAAGGGCGCGAAGCCGTCGACGGCGCGTCCCGCTTCGCTGCTCAAGGATGCCGATCTCGCGGCCGAGCGGGCGAATGCCGAAAAGCGCTCGGGACGGCACATCGACAACCAGGAGCTTGCGTCCTTTCTGATGTATCCGAAGGTCTTTACGGATTTCGCTGCGGCTGACCGCAAATACGGACCGGTCTCCGCCCTGCCGACGCCGATCTATTTCTATGGAATGCAGGCCGGCGAAGAGACGAGTGTCGCCATCGAAAAGGGCAAATCGCTGGTGGTGCGCCTCCAGGCCGTCGGCGAGACCGACGAGGAGGGCCAGGTGCGGGTCTTTTTCCGGTGCAATCGCAACCGTCGCGGTAAGGCCGGGCCAGCAGGTCAAGGCCGGCGACGTACTGCTCACGATCGAAGCCATGAAAATGGAGACCGCGATCCATGCGTTGCGAGACGCCACGGTGAGTCAAATCCTGGTCTCACCGGGCCAGCCCGTCGATGCTAAGGACTTGCTGGTGATCTTGGAATAAGAGGTTCTTCGCGTGATGATGCTGAGCGAATCACCTCTCCGCGTCATGCCCGCAAGGTGCTGGGGCCGAACTTCGTCGCCCAGCTGAAAAGGCAGAAACACCGTTGAAAGTAGCCTCGATCCGGTCAATTGAAAGCGACGCCGAGCGCACGGAGCATGTCGAAGGTGTTGATACAGGTTACCCCGAACGCATCGCCGACATTGGGAATGGGCACTTTCTTTTTGATCATCGGGTCTCGCACTTCCTCTGTTGCAATGATCAGCCCCTGCGCCTTCGCATAGGCGACCAGCCAGCCGTCAGCTATCCCCGCGAAGGCCGATTTTGCTGCAGGAAGGTATTGAGCCTGATTTTGAACCCAAGTCATGATGCTGCCGAACGCGCCGGTAACCGCAGGGTCGCCGGTTCCGGCAAAGAACGAAGCTGGCAACTTCTTGGCCCAGTCAGTCAGTGCATCGGTCTGAGCCAGCAATTCGTCCCGCACGCGGTCAATCGAGCAGACACGCCCGCTGTGGTGCTGGGCAATGAGCGCAGCCCAGTAGCCTGGGCAGATATCGAATGCGTAGTAGCGTTTGTGCGCCTCATGAACACGTTCGCATCGAGCACATAGCGCGGCGGCGATGTCATCCTTGAGCCGCCCCTTCGACGGTGGCGACGTACTTATCGAACGTCGCGCCGCGCAGTCCGGTCAGCTCGAACGCATCGCGGTAGAGCAGCCGTCCCTCTTTGACGGCGCGAGCTACCGCCTCGGCGAAGACCCGGCCGACGCGGGAATTTTGTGTTTTATAGAAATCGCCACCGCCTGCCTGGCGATCAGCGCGGCGCCGCTCATCTTCCCGGTAAGCATTGTAGAAGCGGAAGAACGCATCGCGGTCGATCAGCCGTGCATCAAGTGCGCGGCGCGCCACGACCAATTCGCTGACCTTGAAGCGGCGGGCCAGCGTCGCGAAGGGCTGCGGGGTTCGCGCAGCAGCGCGCCATGCGCTCTGCAACTCCTGTTCGGGGATGAGAAATTCGGCTGCCACGGCGTTGCAGAACCCCTCGCGCGGGTCGGGCGTAGGCTGCATGGCGCGCAAATTGAAAACACCTGCCTGATTGATCCACAGGTGCACCAGCTCGTGCGCCAACGTGAACATCTGCGCGGCTTTGCCGTCGGCTCCGTTGATGAAGACAAACGGTGCATAGTCGTCCGGCAGGACGAACCCACGAAATTCCTCTGGGTCGAGCTTGCGGGAGGTGTTGTTGCCGACGACGCCGTTGATGACAATGATGATTCCGATCATTTCGGCGCGGCTGCGCAGCCAATTGAGCGCGTCGGTCCAGGTGCCGTGAAGTTCGGCCCAGCTGTCGGCTATCCCAATGGTCCGCCGCATCGCGGCGGCGACCACCGCGGGCAACGCTTGCGCTGTCACTGAGCCGACAAAAGACAGGGGGTCGTAACCGGCCTCAATCCGGTCGTCGCGCAGCCAGGCTTGCCGGCGCTGCATATCGAAAATCGTCTCCAGCAGGTCGGGGCTCGGGCGCGTGACCTGCCGATCGTCGAGCGTGCGGAAATCGGGTACGGGCAGTGTCTCTTGAGGCGGCTCCGGAAGAAACAGGTAACCGAACGGTACGGCGACGGCACTGGCAAAGGCTTCCAGCTGCCGCAACGTCGGCTTCGCGGTTCCTGCTTCCCACTCAGACAATTTCGGAAATCTGTGAAGCAGGTCATCCACCGTCAGACCCGCGCGATCGCGTGCCCAGCGCAGCAGCGCCGGATTCACCTCGACCCGCATGGTTGCCGGCATGATCCACGTCCCGATAATGTATTGTACTACGTTCGGAAGATTCGCTTAAGAATCTCTTTATGGATATCGGTCTGGCGGCTGTCTGCGGCAAGGCACTGATGCGTTCCTATGGGGGTGCGTGGGCTCGCCCTTCGACCAGTGCTCAGGGGTGACGCCGCGGGAGCAACGGGGTGTTCGAGCTCGCCGCGCAGGATGCGGAACAAGCACATGCATGCGGGCCATTTTGTCGCGCCGCCGTGTCATCACCCGTGGGCGACGACGCGGCGGAACTATCTTGGTTCAAGCAGGCTTCGCCCTCCTCACACCAACTTGACGTTCTTCAGCGGCAGGCTGCGCACCGGCTTGCCGGTGGCGGCGTGGATCGCATTCAGAACTGCGGGCGACACCACCGCGATGGTGGGCTCGCCGATGCCGCCCCAGAAGTCGTAGGTCGGCACGATGATGGTCTCGACCTTCGGCATCTCGGCGAGCCGCATGATCTGGTAGGTGTCGAAGTTCAGCGATGCCATGCGGCCGTCCTTGACGGGACATTCGCCATAGAGCGCCGCCGTCAGCCCGAAGGCCACCGAGCCTTCGCACTGGGCGGCGATCTGGTCCAGGTTGACCGGATGGCCGCAATTCACGCCCAGCACCAGGCGGTGAACCTTGAGCTTCCCAGCGTCGCTCACTGACACCTCGGCAACCGCGGCCGAGTAGGTCGCGTAGCCATGGAACTGCGCGATGCCGCGATGGACGCCGGGAGGCAGCGGCTGGCCCCAACCGGCCTTCTCGGCGACCGCATTGAGGATCGCCAGATGCTTCGGGAAGTTGCCCATGAGCGAACGGCGAAATTCGAGCGGGTCCTTGCCCGCAGCCTTCGCCACCTCGTCGATGAAGCATTCGATGTAGACGGCGTTCTGGTTGGTGTTGACGCCACGCCACGGGCCGACCGGGACATGAGTGTTGCGCATTACATACTCGATGAGCATGTTCGGCGCCGCATAGCCGAGCTGGGCCTCGCCGGGTTCCACCGCATATCCCTGCAGTTGGCGCATATCCTTGCCGCCGGAGACCGCCGCCGGATTGGCAAAGGCGTTGATCGACTGCCCCGAGATGCGCACGTGCAAGCCGACCAGGTTGCCCTGCTCGTCAAGCCCGGCCGCCATCTTGGCCTGCGAGATCGGCCGATAGAAGTCGTGCGTCATGTCCTCTTCGCGGGACCAGATCAGCTTGACCGGCGTGTTCGCGAAGTTCTTGGCGATGGCCACTGCCTGGTGCACGTAGTCCTGCGAGCCGCCGCGCCGGCCGAAGCCGCCGCCGGGGTCGGTGCGGTACACCTCGCACTTGTCGAGCGGCAGGCCGGAGGCCTCCGACAGCGCCGCCAAGGAGGCTTCGGAGTTCTGCGATGGCACCCAGGCCTCCGCCCGGTCGGCGGAGATCTTGGCGATGCAATTCATCGGCTCCATGGTGGCATGGGCGAGGAACGGGGTTGAATAGATCGCCTCGACCTTCTTGGCCGCGCCTTCGATCGCCTTGACGGCATCGCCGTTGCGGCGGTCGCCGTTGTTGGTGGCGGCGTCGAATCCGTCGCGCAGATGCGCCGCGATGGTGGCGTCGGACTGGCCGGCGTTGGCAGCGTCGTCCCACACGATCGGCAAAGCTTCGAGGGCGGACTTGGCGCGATACCAAGTATCGGCGACGACCGCGACCCCCGTCTCCTTCACCTTGACGACGCCCTTGATGCCGGGACGGCCGGCGATCTTTGCCTCGTCATAGCTCTTCACCGTGCCGCCGAACACCGGGCAACTCTTGATGGCGGCGCACAACATGCCGGGCAGCTTCACGTCGATTGCATAAATCTTGCTGCCGTTGAGCTTATCGGCGGTGTCGAGCCGCTTGATCGCCTTGCCGGCGATCTTCCAGTTGCGCGGATCCTTAAGCGTGATGTCCTTCGGATCCGGCGCCGGCAGCTTGGCGGCGACTGCCGCCACCTTGCCGTAGCTGATGGTGCGCTTCGACGCCGCATGAGAGATGATGCCGTCGGACACGGTGAGCTCGCCCACCGGGACCTTCCATTGGTCGGCCGCCGCCTGCAGCAGCATCATGCGTGCTGCGGCGCCGCCGCGGCGGACGTAATCATGCGAGGTGCGGATGCCGCGGCTGCCGCCGGTTCCCATTTCGCCCCACACCCGCTTGCGGGCGAGGTTCTGGCCAGGCGTGATGGAATCGGTCGTCACCTTCTTCCAGTCGCACTCGAGTTCCTCGGCGACCAGCTGGGCCAGACCGGTACGGGTGCCCTGGCCCATTTCGGTACGGGCGATGCGGATCATGCAAGTGTCGTCGGGTTTGATGACGACCCAGGCGTTGACTTCCACTCCTTCATTGGCGGTCGCGGCGCGCGCGCTCGCGGCATCGGCCGGGATATGGAAGCCGAGCGACAGCCCGCCGCCGGCAGCGGCAGTCGTGCCGACCACGAAGGCGCGGCGAGAGAGCTTTGTCTTGCTGGAAATATCTTTCATGGCAGACCTCCTCAGCCTCAAGCTTTGTGACCGTTGACTGCAGCGGATTTGCCGCCGGCCGGCATCTCGGCCGCGATGTGCACGGCCGCGCGGATGCGCTGATAGGTGCCGCAGCGACAGATATTGGTCATCGCTTCGTCGATGTCTTTGTCGGTCGGCTTCGGATTCTTCCGCAGCAGCGCCGCCGCCGCCATGATCTGCCCGGACTGACAGTAGCCGCATTGCGGCACGTCGATCGCCGCCCAGGCCTTTTGCACCGGGTGCGAGCTTGTGGGCGACAGGCCTTCGATGGTGACGATCTTGTCGCCCGCCTTGAGGTCGCCAACGGCGGTCGAGCACGATCGCATGACTTCGCCGTTGATGTGCACCGAACAGGCGCCGCACTGGGCGACGCCGCAGCCGTATTTCGTGCCGGTGAGGCCGACCTGCTCCCGGATCACCCACAAGAGCGGCGTCTCGGGCTCGACCTGCACGCTATGCACGCGTCCATTGATGTTAAGCTTGGCCATGAGCGTTCCTCTCACGACTGGAATTGAAGACCTTAAGAAACGAGGCTTGAATTCGAGTGGTGAAGCTTGGTTGTTGATCGGGGCGAGGGCCGAACGCCGCAAGGCGTCGCTCTCCCGATGTGGGAAACATAGCCTAGAACCAGGCGGCCTGCCTACGCCGGTTGCGGGATTTCTCCGGGAGTGTCCTGGCCTAATTACCGCTCGTCGCCCTTTTTCCATTGCGGCCCGTCGGCGACATACACATCGACGGGGGCGAAGTCGTCGGTGAGCACCTCTCCGGCGCCAGGGTCGAGTTCCGAACGTCGCCCGAGCAGTTCCGGCAGAGAGTGGCGGAAGCCATATTTTTTCTGCAACTCCGCCGCACGCCGCTCTACGGCTTCCATCTCCCGCGGCGCATCGGTTGCCACAACGGCGACCTCGCCGAAACCGGAGTAGTACAGATCGACGGTCGCAAACACGGTCTGCAGCGTGCGTACCGAAACCGGGAACAGCCGGTTGGGCTCGTGAATATTGAACACGGCGGCGCCACCGGGCGCCAGCCGCCGCTTGAGCAGCGTGTAGAACTCCTTGGTCATGAGATGAAAGGGCACCGAGCCACCGATATAGGCGTCAATCAGCGCGACATCGTAGAGATTGCGGTTGCGGTTGAGGAAGACGCGTCCGTCGCTGCCGATGACGCGCATCCGTTCGGTCTCTTTAACGCTAAACCAGGTCTTGGCGGCGTCGATGACGCCCGGGTCGATCTCGACCGAGTCTATACGTGCCTCGGGGAGGAAGCGCCCCAAATAGCTCGTCAGCACGCCGCCGCCTACGCCGACCAGGAGGACCTTGTCGGCCTGCGGTGGGTAAGCGAGCGCGGTCGTCATCAGGCGCAGGTAGTTGGCCGGAACGACGTCCGGGTCCGCCAGGTTGATGCGCGACTCGGTGTAGTTCCAGCCTTTGAGGCGCGCGGTCATGAGGAGTTCATTGCCGCGCTTGACCACATAGATGTCGTTGTATTGCCCCTCAATGTGGGCGAGCTGGCCATCCTCGCGCGCCAGCAAGGTGGCGCGATCGAAAATCTCGGCCGACCGCGCCGCCGGAGGCGCCGCCGCCATTGCGACAAATGTTCCCAATCCGAGCAGCGAGGTTCCGAGCAGCACCGACATCCTGGCGGGGCGCCGGCGCGCCGGATAGGCCATCAGCGCGACCCCGCAGGCCACCCCGGCCGCACCGAGCGTTAACGTGATCGCACGCGTGCCGATGGCGGGAATGAGCAGAAATGTGGTGCCGAGCGTTCCAACGATGCTGCCGGCCGTCGAAATCGCATAGACGCCGCCCGATACGCCGCCCGACGCGTGCGTCGAGCGCAGCAGCAGCCTGATCGCGAACGGCGAGTAGGCGCCGTAAAAGGCGACCGGAAAGAACATCAGCACGAAGGCCGAGGCAAGACTGCCCGCCTTGATGTCGTCGATGGCGTCGAGCAGCGCCTCGAGCAGCGGGGTCGAAAACGACGGCAGCGCGAGAATGAAGGCTGAGCCGATCAGCACGGCGGCGCCGAGCACGCGCGCCGACGGATGTCGGTCGGCTACCCGACCACCGCCGAAATACCCGGCCGTCAGCGCGGCCAGCACCGTCGAGATCAGCGACGCCCAAGTATAGATGCCGCTGCCGAAATAGGGGTTGAGATAGCGCGAGCCCAGCATCTCGAAGCTCATGACGATGGCGCCGGTAACGAACGCGCCCCCGTAGACAATGGCACGAAATGTTGACGACGCGACCTCGCCATCATGCAACTCGTCGGCCTGACGCCGCGAGACCGACCCCTCCATCCGACATCACCTTCGATCAAGTCTGGCGGCGAAATTATCTTCGATCGGAGCGGCAAACACAAATTGCCCCACCAATTCGACGTAATATGAAAGCCCGTCCCGAAGTCGGCGATTCGTTTCTCACGTACAGAACGGCTACGAGGCGTTCAAACAATGACAATATCATGTCATATTTGCAACTAAAATGAAACTGTGGAATTCGATATTTGAATTCCGTGCAACCAAGCATAATCGGTGGCTATGTTTCATCGGTAGTTTGATCCGGTAAGCTTCCGCGGCGTTGTCACTCCCGCGCTGTGCCGCAGTCCTTCCGTTAACCGAACTGCGATGTGAGCGAGCATCGGCTGTTTGAATCTGGTATGAGACAACGACGATGCATCCAATCCCGGATGCTCCTATGGCGGTGGGCTCATACCACTACCAATCATATAACCGCCACAATCACCGCATTGCTTCGCAAGTTGGGACGTTGTGTGTGAAACTATCCGGACTGGCTGCAATCGGAGGGGGGGAGCGCGACGTGGTTGAGGCTGAATTCCCGAAAAGGCCCCCGGCGTCAGGAGAGACCGACTGGCGTCCCCTGACCGATTATCGTTCGCCCCCACCCTACCCTCCCCCGCTAGCGGGGGAGGGTAGGGTGGGGGCCGAGCCGGTTCTGCAGGCCGCATCCGCTGACGGCGCAAGAAATCGCTTCGACGCGAGAAACCATTATGAGGTTGCGATGAACACGGGGACAAATGTCAACCTGCGAAAGCTTCAGGAACAGTTAGATCGTCAACCTCTCGATGAGATCGCGATGCTCGTGCAGGCTCTCACCTATGGCGAGATGATCGAGCTCGCCGAAGGCATGTGGAAGGTGCAACCTGACGGTTCGTCCGTCACGCAGGAAAATCTGCCGGCATTGCTGCACCGCTGGTCCAAATCCCGCTCGTTACCCACCGACGATGTCAGCCAGGATCCGGACGCGGAGTGAATGCTGCTGCCTGCGGTGGCTGTTGCCTGATTTGGTCGACGCGACGTTCTGATTCGCGTCATCTGACCAGAGTGTAGGGTGGGCAAAGGCGCGCTCATCTAAATCGGCTGTTGCCGATTTCGACAAACTTTGAATGTGCCAAAGTCGGGCAAGCCCGACTTTGGTGCGCGCCGTGCCCACCAAGCCGCGGCCTTTGGTGGGCACGCGGAGCCTGTCATCGGGCCGGCCCAACGGGTCCCGGCCTTTGGCCGGCCCGATGGCAGGCTCCGGCCGGACCCGTTGGCTTTGCCCACCCTACGGCGCTTCGATACGACCGAAACTCGCTGTAGCTCGCTCGACATTCCGGCCGCTCCTGGATTCCGGCCTCCTGGCACCCACGCCCCCCTGCCGTGCCGGTTTTGGAAAACGCCGTATCAGCCCTGTCTCGCATTCCAGCAGACCACCAGCTCCTTGGCTTCTTCGAGGGTTGCGAGCCGCCACCGCAGTTCCACCACGTCCTGGCCCATTGCATTTTCCGTTATTCTCTTTTCTTCGACCCGCAGCGTGAGCGGCTGCGGGGATGGGCTTTCGAGCGCGGCGGCATGAAAATCGATGTTGCCGGTCCGCGTCCAGTCCTGCTTCATGACGCCATCGATCTGAGCGAACGCCGCAGGTTGCTGCTGGGTCTTACGAAAGCCGAACACCATTATCAGGCCTCCCACAATTACCCCGATGATTGCTATGATACCCCAGGCATATTCCATGCTCGACTCCCGACTCATCCAAATTGCCCGCGGCCTTTCGGCAGATCAGTGCAGCCACAATTCGCTTGAGCTTTGTCAAATAAATTGGCGCGGCGCCGCCGCGATATGCCGGCAAGAGCCATCGAGACAGCCGCCCGGTCGATGTGCTGAGCACGACGCGGCCGGCCTCGTAGCGAACCGTCCTTGCGCGGCGATCCGAGGCGGTTCGATGATCGGCGCATTTGGCGGCGGGCATTGATAAGTTTCAGGCTAGACATAGTGTTCTTTGGCGAGCCCAGGATGAAATTTCTGACCGTTTGCCGTCCAATATACTTCCCTCAATCGCGCGAAATGCCTCGATAGAGCACGCCATCACGTTGAACAAGCGCATTTTGCCCATATTTCCAGTCGTCGTCGCTAGCGTACGACCCTCAAGGATCCCACGTTGATTGTTACCCGAGGCGAAATCCGATCCGTCTGGACACCTGCATCAAATCAAGCGCCGGCTCCGTTTCCGGATTCGATCACAGACCGGGGGCCGCTCTTCATCCGAACAAGGCCGCACAGATCTGCTCAGACGCCATCGGCTTCTCGCATCGCTTCACGTGCGTAAAACGCACCGGAATGACCTGGGCGTCGTAGCCCGTTGCAAAAATAAAAGGGATGCCTCGCGCCATGAGCGCGTCGGCTACCGGGAAGGCCATTTCGCCTCCGAGATTGATGTCCAGAATCGCTCCGTCCGGGATCGTTTGTTCCAGGGCGTCCAAGGCGGCCTCCACGGCCGGAGCCGGCCCTATGACCTCGGCGCCGGCGCGTTCCAGAGCTCGTGCAATGTCCATGGCGACCAAATAATCGTCCTCGACGACGAGGATGCGCTTACCGGCGAGCCCAGGGGATTTCATGCGCCTCGTTCCTTTGGCCCCTCTCTGGCTAGCGGCAGAGCTATCGTGCACCGCAACCCAGCGTCGTCAAGCTCGTAGCGGGTTTCAGCATTGAGCGAGTACGGCAGGGCACGCTCGATCAGTTCCCGACCGTAGCCCCGGCGGTCTCGCTTGACTGCAACGCCGACAGCACGCTCTTCGATCCAGCTAAGCAGCAGGCAGGGGTCGCCGTCGATCTGCTCGACGTGCCAGCCGATCCGCAATCGGCCCTGATCCGTGGAGAGCGCGCCGTATTTACGCGCGTTGGTGGCGAGCTCATGCAGGCCCAGTGCGAGTACCTGCACGGTCGAGTTCCGAATTCTCACCTGAGGCCCGGAGACTTCGACCCGGTCGAGCAGCACATTGCGGCCGAGCGCATCCAGCTCGAGGCGGACCAGCGCACCGATCGTGATGGGCTCCTGCTCGGAGCGCGAGAGCAGACTCTGCACGCGCGACAGCGCGATGAGTCTTTCGTCGATCCGCGTCTTGAAGGCGCCCAGGTCTTCGCTGGCAGCGAGCGTCTGGGCGATGATCGACTGCACGACTGCCAACAGATTGCGCGTCCGGTGCTGCAGCTCGGCGACCATAATTTCCATGCGCTCGGCCGTCGCTTTTTCGCCGGTGGTGTCGTGACAGATGCCGCCGATGCGCTGCACCCGGCCAGCCTTATCGAGAAGCGGGAAAGTAGTGCAGCGCAGCCAGCAAATCTGGCCGTCAGACTGCCGCTTGATGCGGTACTCGGAGGTTATGCGCTCACCGGCCAGCACCCGTACAATGCTAGCCAACGCTCGCTCGCGATCCTCGGGGACCACAAGCTCCAACCAGACTTTCAGGTCGTCGTCTCCGAGCGCCTTGTCCCGCGTCTCGCCGAAGACTCTCTCGAAAATGGGGCTCCTGTATTCCAATTGCCGGGATTGTGCATTGAGAATCCAAATGACATCGCTGGTGGCCTCGGCGAACTGCCGGAACCGCTCCTCGTTCTCGCGCAGCGCCGCCTCCGCTTGGGCGCGCTCGACCGCTGCCCAGGTGCGCTCTGCGACGTCCCGAATCAGCTCGACTTCGGAGGCGGTCCACGCCCGCGGGACGGCGCTTTGCACCCCGAACACCGCGCCCCCCCGAGCCTCCTCGAGAAGCGTAACGCCGATGAACGCCACTATACGCGCTGCCCTCAGCTTCCCGCGCCCCGCCTCGCTAAGGCGAGGATCATTCTCGATATCCTCGACGATAATCGCCCGCCCAGCGAGAAATTCCTCCACCAGCGCAGTACCGTACTCTGCAAGTACGAAACGCTCTGTTAGTGGAGCGCCATCGCGACCCCAAGTACCTCTGAGCACGACCTCCTCGCCACAGATTTCCCCGTAGCTGCATCGGCTCACGCGAAGATATTCGCCCACCATCCTGGACGCGGTTGCCGGGATCGCGCGGGGCTCGGTGAGCGCTCGCAACTCGTCGCTGAGCCTGAGCAGGAACGCCTCCCGCGCCTCTGTTTCGCGCCGCGTATCCTCGGCCATCTTCCGCTGTCGCTCGGCATACGCCGTAATATCGATGAAGACCTCCCAAAGGCCGACGACCGCGCCGGTCTCGTCGCGTATCGGGCTTGCGGCACGGTCGACCCAGCTCTCTCTCTCGACCCCATCTTCATGGATGAGACGGCGTTGCTCGCCAAAGACGACGCTTTCTCCGGTGAGGACGCGACGAAGCACCGGCTCCCAGGAGGGTCGTCTCGCGGGCAGCGCCTCGAAGATGGGTCGACCGAGCGCGGCGGGATGAAGACTGCCGAGAATGCGGGCATTGGCGTCATTGTAGAGAAGGATCGCCTCCTTTCCCCACTGCATGGCTGCGGGAAAGCCGCTTCCCAGCATCACCTCGACGGCCGTTTTCAGGCTTTGCGGCCAGGATAAGATGGGGCCGAGCGGCGTCGACGCCCAGTTAAAGGTGCGGATGCGCTCGGCCATCTCGCCCCGGCCGTAGGGCCACACTGCCGTGTCCATCGCCAAACGGTTCTCGCCATCTCGCCTGTCAATCATTGCCGACTGAGGACGTGCCAACTCCAATACTTCGAAGCACCCGCAACGGGGAAAACGGTCGCAAAGCACTTTGGACCGGAGCGGTCGCGGGCTCCCGCTCACTCACCTCTCCCCGCTTGCGGCTATCGTATGCACACATCTCTCGACTGTCGGTCGACCGCGATGAAAAAGAGGAGTCTTTTCAACGATTGGTCGGTGACCGAAACCACACTGCTTCCGAAACCGGGGTTCATCTAAGTG
>WNFD01007012.1_pt1 | contig 13392 bp, 15 predicted proteins | sample 5400491 | NCBI WGS metagenome assembly WNFD01 (sample SAMN13153343, study PRJNA577476) | soil metagenome | isolation source: 120 cm saprolite under Douglas fir tree site 2 hole 2 replicate 2 | place: USA:California | collected 2015-04-18 | reverse complement strand
GTCCTTAGGACTCCAGGCGTCGTTAGGCTTCAGCCTTTTAGTCAAGTCCCATCGATATACCGGAATGGGAGCAGCCACGCGCGAAGCGCCTGGCGATGAGGGAAAACCATCCGGGTTTTCCCTCATACCTTTAGAGGAAGACACCTCGCCGGCACTTCAGGTTGTCGTAGATGCCTTGCTGGATCGTGTTGCGCACCTCGTCGGCGAGGGCCATCACCAGGCTGTTGTCGTTGGCCGCCTCCGGCGGGTGCATTTCCACGTGGATTGGCGTGTGGAACTGGATCCTCCATTTGCTGGGCAGCGGGATCATGCCGAGCGGGCCCAACCACGGCCAGGTCGGCGTGATAGGGAAGTAGGGCAGACCCAAGAACCTCGCCAGGGGAGCCATGTCCCCGATCATCGGGTAGATCTCTTCTGAGCCGACCACCGACACCGGGATGATCGGCGCGCCGGACCGGATCGCGGTCGCGACAAAGCCGCCCCGCCCGAAGCGGCGCAGGCGATAACGATCCTTGAAGCTCTTGCCGGTCCCTCGCACGCCTTCGGGAAAGACAAGGACCAGCTCGTCGCGCTCGAGCAGGCGCCGCGTGTCGTCGGGATGCCCGACCGTCTGCCCGGTCCTGCGCAAGAACCAGCTCAGCATCGGCATCCCCATGAACAGGCTCGCCACCAGCGCGCGCACGTGGCGCGGGTGCGGATGTTCGGCAAACACCGCGGTCTTGATCATGGTGCCGTCCCACGGCAAAACACCCGCGTGGTTGGAAACAAGAAGAGCCCGGCTGGTCGCTGGAACGTTTTCCACACCAGTGGTCTCGACGCGCCAGTAGTCGCGGTACAGAACCATGAAGACAGACAGGAACGACTCCGTCCACTGCGGATCGAATCCGAATTCGTCGACCTCATAGTTCGCGCCGCGACGAGCCAGCTCTTGCTGCTTGTAGATGAACTGGGCGAACTCCATCACCCGGTTGAGATCGATGACATCTCGGCCGGTCAGCCGGCGAAGCCGGACCGACAGCTCGCTGAGCCCCTGGAAAGCAAGGAGGGGCGCCTGGCGCTGGAGGCGTTTGACGGACCTGGCGAGTGTGGGCTCCGCTTTGGGCTTCACGATCTCAGCCGGCTTGCTCGCCTTGCGGCGCTGCTTAGGTGTCTTAGCCTGGATCACTTGTGCGCCTCGAGAACCGACGCGGGTCGATGTCCGTTGCGGGCTTCCCGCCGCCGGCGCTGCAGGTAGACCTGGAGCTCGTATTCCTGGGGCGGTGACGGCGCTTCGATCACCTCGAGGTCTTTGCCTCGGGCGAGAGCGTCCATGACAGCCCGCGAGGTGTAGCCCGGTCTCCACCCAAACTCGGTTTCGAGCTTCGAGCAGTCCACCACCGAGCCGAACGCGATCAGGTCCGCGAGATGGGCCTGGAGGTTGACATGAGCCGCCGCTCGCACGGCCAGGCGCCCGATCCAGCGCCCGTAAGGAGGCAGGATTGGAGCGGGAGTGCCGCCCATGATCGCGATCGCCTGGCTGAGGAGGACGACACCGCCGGCAGCGACGTTGAAGACTCCTGGATGATCGCCCAGCACAGCGCGGACGATGGCCTCCGCCGCGTCGTCTTCATGCAGCAGCTGCAGGCGTGGATCGAAACCGGCGAACGTCGGCACGATGGGAAGAGAGAGGTAGCGCGCGAGCGTCGTGTCTTCGCTGACCCGAAACCCGAGCCGCAGGACGCTCACCTGGCACGACTCGTTGCGCAAGGCGAACTCGCTGATCAGCTGCTCCATGTCGAGCAGGTCGCGCGTGACCGAAGAGGCCGGCCGCTCGCTGTTGGTCATATCTTCGGAGAAGAAGGAAGGATCGGTCGGTCCGGCGCCGTAGATCGCCTGACTGGACTTCACGATCAGCTTGCGGACTCGGCCGGACGGCCCCGAGCACCCGGCAAGGATGTTCATCGTCCCGATCACGTTGGTCTCGTGGATCGAGCGCTCGTCGTGTGGCGAGTCGACCATCACGGCCAGGTGCACCACGGTGTCGACACTCAGCTGCCGGACGAGCTTTCCAATCGCCACGTGGCGCATGTCCGCGTGAACGAAGTCCATCTCCTCCAGCGCGCTGATCGGGTCCTTGAGGTCGCACCCGTACAGGTGCGGAACGTGCGGAGCCAGCCGCCGCGCGACCTCGGCGCCAAGCGGGTTGGACACGCCCGTGACGAGGACGCGGTTGGGACGAGCCGGAGTCAGAGTCTCCGGTCGGGACTCCGAGGTCACCCTCCGATTATGGATAGATCCCGCGGACTGTCGTTGCGTTGGCCACCCGCTGCACCGCCAGCGCGTACGCGGCGAGGCGCATGTCGATGCGCTTGTTGACCGAGGTGTGGAGGATCTCGTAAAAGGCCCGCGTGATGACGTGGTGCAGCTTCGTGTTGATCTCCTCCTCCTCCCAGAAGAACGCCTGCAGGTCCTGCACCCATTCGAAGTACGAGACGATCACGCCCCCCGCGTTGGCGATGATGTCGGGCACCACGAAGATGTTCCGGTCATGGAGGATCGGGTCCGCCTCCGGAGAGATCGCAGCATTGGCTCCTTCCGTGATCAATCGTGCGCGAATGCGACCAGCGTTGTCGCCGGTGATCTGGTCCTGCACGGCCGCGGGGACCAGCACGGTTACCGGCAGCTCGATGATCTCGTCATTCGTGATGTTGTCCGCCTTCTTGAACCCGGTGACGCCGCCACGAACCGTGCGGTGCTCTTCGAGGGCCGCAAGATCCAGGCCATTGGAGTTGTACACGCCTCCCCGGGAATCGCTCACGGCGACGACCTTCAGCCCAGCCTCGGCGAGCAGCCGTGCGGCGGACCGGCCGACCTGGCCGTAACCCTGCACTGCGACGGTCGGCGTCTCCTCATCCACGTGTAGGTACTTGAGACCCTCGAGCGTCAGGTAGGTCGCGCCGCGACCCGGAGCGTCGGTGCGTCCCTCGGAACCTCCCACGTCGACCGGCTTGCCGGTGACTGACGCGGTCACCGAGTGACCGGAGTGCATCGAGATCGTGTCCATGATCCAGGCCATGACCTGTGGATTGGTGCCCATGTCGGGCGCGGGAATGTCCTTCTCCGGCCCGAGAAGAATCGCGATCTCGGTCGCGTAGCGACGCGTCAGGTGCTCCAGCTCGCTCTGCGACAGCTTGCCCGGCTCGCACGCCACGGCCCCCTTGGCGCCGCCGTAAGGAAGGCCGACCGCGGCGCACTTCCACGTCATCAGCATGGCGAGGGCTTTGACCAGGTCGAGGTTGATGTCCGGGTGGTAGCGGATGCCGCCCTTGGCGGGACCGCGGCTGATGTTGTGCTGCACCCGCCACCCGGTGAAGACGTGCACCGAGCCGTCGTCCATGCGCACCGGGAAGTGGACGGTGAGCTCCCGTTTGACGTCGCGCAGCCCACGCCGGGCGTCGTCCGAGAGTCCGATCACGTCAGCTGCGGCGTCAAAGCGGCGCTGGGCGGTCTGGAAGGCGGAGGCGCGAGTTTCGACCGCCATACAGGACGCGATCCTACTCCGACGTTCGCACCACTGGCCGCACAATTGGCCCTTATGTCTCGCCGGCAGCTGGTCAGCCTGGTCGCGGTGGCCGCCGTGGCTCTGGTCATGGGTTTTGTCGTGGCGGGGCAGGTCAAGGCGCAGCTCCTGACGCCCTCCAACCAGGTCGCCCGCTACGAGGCCCTGGTGCGGAGCGTGCAGGAGCTCGAGGCGACCAACGGAGGGTCCCGGCGCCAGATCGCGACGCTTCGGGCCGAGATCGACGCGCTGGAGTCCGCGGCCGCGGGGCGATCAGCGGCGACCCAGGCCCTGCAGAACCAGGTCGCCGACCTCCGCGCCCACGCCGGGCTGACCGCGGTGCATGGCCCTGGGGTCGAAGTCGACCTGGCCAACGGCATTCCGGGACCTGCCACCGGCGGGCAGGCGAGCTACCTGGTCAACTACCAGGACGTCCAGGACATCGTGAATCTGCTTTTCGCGCAAGGCGCCGAGGCCGTCGCCGTCAACGGACGGCGGATCACGCCGCTCACCGCGTACTCAGGCTCAGAGGGCCAGGTGCTCATCGACCAGGGCCCTCCTCAATCCTCCCCGATCAAGGTGGTCGCGGTCGGTGATCGCAACCGCATGGTGGCCGCGCTGGACGATGCCTCAGCGCTCCCGGACATCCGCGCGCGCCAGGTGCAGTTCCAGCTCCACATGACGTTCTTCGGCAGCCCCGATGTCGCCTTGCCGGCTTACGACTCCAGCCTGCAGATTCCCGATGTCCACTCGACTTAGGGCCGCGCCGAGGCGGCGGCCGACGGGCCGAGCGATCAGCGTCTGGCTTATCGCTTTGCTGGTCGCGCTGGTCGCAACGGTGCAGATTCGAAGCCAGGCAGAGGTCGAGCGCAGCCTGGTCGGCATCGACACGACCTCGCTCGCCTTCTTGATCGACGACTTGCACCGCGCTAACGACTCGCTCCAGACGGAGGCCGCCGACCTGCAGTCTCGCGAGGGCACCCTGCGGTCGGGGACCAGCGGGGCGGCGGACCAGGTACTCACAGACGAGGCCAACCGCCTGCGAGCGATCGAGGGCCTCGTCCCGGTGCACGGCCCCGGCGTGGTGATCGTGATCGACGCCACAGGACTGACCGCGCTCGACCTGCAGGATGCGATCAACAACCTCGCGGCGGGGGGCGCGGAAGCGACCGCGGTCAACGACCATCGGGTCGTCACCGGCGTGGCGATCGAGCAGACCGGTGCCGGCGTCGCCATCGACGGGGCCGTCGCCACCCCGCCGTGGACGATCACGACGATCGGCGACGCGAATCGCCTTACCGAGGTCGCCGACCTGATGACCACCGCCCTCAACGCAGACCGGCGCGTGCGCCAGGCGAGCTATCGAGTGGAAGCCGACGTCGCGATTCAGTCGGTGGTCAGCGCCCGGCCCTTCGTTTATGCGGTGGCGTCGTAGCCCGCTCGCCTGCACCGAGTTTCTTCAGCTGGGCCGAGATGCGGTCCAGCCGGGCGTTGATCCGATCGATGTCGGTGTGGCTCGGTATGCGGAGCCGCCGCAAGGTCCCTTCGATCGCCTCGTCGGCCCGCTCTTCGAAGTCCTCGCGCCGGCGCTCCATCTCGCTTCTCAGGTCGGAAGGGACGTTGAGGGTCTTGCGCACATAATCGAGCAGGGCTTGCCCACGCTCCTGGATGACCTCGCCGCCCGCGTCGACCAGGCGCGCCGGCCCGCGCTTCTCCTCGGACACGACGACCTGGGAAAGGGTCACCTGGGTCAAGTCGTGGCCGGTGTCCCGGTCGACGACCTTGACCTCGTGCCCCTCGCGGACGAGCTCCGCGATTCCATCGAGCGTGATGTAGCGACTCGTGTGGGTGTCGTAGAGCTTGCGATTTGCGTACTTCTTGATAAGGTGTCGCTCAGGGGCTGTCGTCACGGCCGGGCCAATTCTAAGGCGGTGCGCAGCGCGCTCCGCGCGACGTTTGTTGACGGAGGTTGAGGCATGGCAGCGAAAAAACGTGCATCGTCCCGGTCCAGGCGATCAAGCCTCGTGGGCCGTGCGGTGACCGCCGGCAGAAAAGCCCTCCGCGAGGCTGAGAGCCGCGTACCGAGGGATGTTCGCCGCCAGTTCGAGCGCTCCATCAAGGACGGCCAGAAGACGCTGACGAGGGCGATCGATCAGCTGCAGGCGCAGGTCCGCCGCACTGCGAAACAGGCCGATGTGGAGAAGGCTTTAAAGCGCCTCGACGGCCTCAGCAAGCAGGTTCAGCAGCTGGCGCGCGGGGCGACTTCACCGGGGGCAGCAAAACCCCGGCGTAGCACTCGCAAGGCCTCCGGGACCGCCAGGCGCGCGAGCCCTGCGAAGCGGGCTGCGCCGGCTCGCAAGCCCACCGCCCGCGCGGCCGCTCGACGGACCGCAGCAGCGCCACCCGCCAGGGCGCCGCGAAGGGCGGCACCGCGGCGCGGACCGGCGCCGGCTCCCCAAACCGAGGCGGCGCCCGAGCCGGGCGAGGGCGGGAGCTAAAGCCTCCCGAACGTTCACCAAGACGAGCGCTGCGACTAGGCCGGGTTCACCCCGGCCGTCTCCGCGCCTTCCACTACAAGTCTCCTCCAGGCGTGGTGGCGCGCAGACGGGGTCCCGCGGGGGAGGACTTATGTCCTCACCCGCGCTTAGAGCCGCCCGTAGGCCCGGATCCCACCCACGAGGACTGCTTTCGGGCGAAGACTCGGACGGGTCGATCCCGGCTCGGCGATCGGGTCGCGGTCGTAGACCTGCAGGTCAGCGAGCATGCCCGGGTCGAGGGTTCCCTTCACCCGCTCCTCGAAGCTCGCATACGCGCCGGCCGCCGTATAGGCCTTCAGTGCTGCGAGCAGGCTGATCCCGTTGACCTGGTCGTCCACGGCGACCTGGATGCCAGGCCACGGATTTGGATCGGGCGACACCGGGAGGTCGGAGCTGAACGCTACGGGAACGCCGGCGCGCAGCAGGCGAGCGTGCGGCGCCAGGTCCGTGCGGTCGCGCACCGGAAAGAACAGAGCTGACGCGACGCGGCCGAACCGCGCCGCCATCGGCTGCATCACGGCAACCATGCCGAGCTTTGCCAGGCGAGCCTGAAGGTCAGGCGGGCAAATGGTGCAGTGCTCGACCCGGTGGCGCATGCCGCCGCCATCCGCCGCCTCGACCGCGTCGCACATCGCCTCGATGGCCGCGTCGCCGATCGCGTGCGCGGCGACCTGGAGCCCTGCCTGTGTCGCCCGAACGACCAGCTCGCGCAGCTCGGCAGGAGTCGTGCGCCACGTCCCGCCGGCGGGACGGGTGGCGACGCGCTCGGCTCCGCCGTCGACGAACACCTTGATAGGTCCGGCTCGTATGAGCGAGCCGCCGAACCCTGCGCGAACACCGAGACCCGTGGCAGCCTCCAGCAGCTCCCAGGAGAGGAACTCGTTGACCCGGATTCGCAACCGGCCTTCCGAGGCCAGGTTCTCATAAGCGCGCAGGTCGTCCGCGAAGCCTCGGTTGACGCCAGCGCCGACGGATGTGATTCCGCGCGACAAAAGAAGCTTCTGCGCCATAAGAATGCCCGCTTTGCGACGCTCAAGGCTGGTCGCGGGCTGCACGTCTGCGACCAGGCGCATCGCGGACTCGAGCAGCAGGCCGTCGGGCGTGCCGTTCGGATCGCGGCCAATCCGCCCGCCATGTGGGTTTCTGGTCTCGACCGTGATTCCCGCCGCCGTGAGGGCCGCCGAGTTTGCAACGCGTGCGTGGCCTCCACGCTCGTCGATGAAGGCAGGGCGGCGGCCCGTACCCCGATCCAGCTCGAGGCGGTGTGGGTGGCGGCGCTCGGCCAGCTCATCAGCTCGATAACCCATGCCCTGCAGCCACTCACCGGGCTTGAGCGTTCGCGCGCGCGCCTTCAGCCGTTCGGCGATCTCGCCGACGCTCCGCGCGCCTCCCAGGTCGGCGCCGAATCTTGTCAGGCCGTAATAGACGACGTGCGCGTGCGCATCGTTGAAGCCGGGCAGCACGCTCGCACCGCCAAGATCGATCACTCGCGTTCGTGGTCCGCGCAGGCCCATGACCTCTGAGCCGCCGCACGCGAGGACGCAGCCGCCGGAAATCGCGAGGTGACTGTGGGTCTTGAGGCCGGATCGCCCGAGTGGTCGGATGCAGCCGCCGGCAAGGATGAGGTTGGCTCTCAAGCAACCGCTAGATTAAGCGCGTGACCGTGATCGACCTCCGTTCAGACACCGTGACGATGCCAACGCCGGAGATGCGCCAGGCGATGGCGACGGCGCCTCTGGGCGACGACGTTTTCGGAGACGATCCCATGGTCAACGAGCTCGAGCGGGTGGCCGCTGCCAGGCTCGGCAAGGAGGCGGCGGTCTTCCTGCCGAGCGGAACGATGGGGAACGTGGTCGGCGTGGCCGTCAACACGCGCCCCGGCGAGGAGATGATCGCCGACGCCGACGCTCACGTCTATCTATATGAGACAGCCGGCGCCGCGGTCATCGCAGGAGTGCAGATCAGGCCGGTGGCGACGAGCGCGGGCGTGATGACTCCCGCTCAAATCGAGGCCGCGATCCGCCCGCGCAACGACTTTCATCAGCCCATCACAGCCGCCGTGAGCTTCGAAGACACCCACAACCGCCACGGAGGCGTCGTCTGGCCGCTGGACGACCTGCGCGCGGCGGCCGAAACGGCCAGGGGTCACGGCCTCCGGGTGCACCTCGATGGCGCGAGGATCTTCAACGCATCCGTGGCGGCCGGGACTGATGTCGCCGACATCGCAGCCTGTGGAGACACGGTGACCTTTTGCCTCTCCAAAGGCCTCGGCTGCCCGGCCGGAAGCGTGTTCTGCGGGAGCGCCGAATCGGTGGAGCAGGCTCGACGCTGGCGCAAGCGGCTCGGGGGCGCGATGCGCCAGGCGGGAGTCATCGCGGCCACCGGGCTCGTGGCGCTGAAAACGATGGTCGACCGGCTTGCGGAGGACCATGCCAACGCGCGGACCCTGGCCGAGGGTTTGTCGGAGCTCGAGGGCGTGCGCTGCGACCTGTCGCGTGTGCAAACCAACCTCGTCTACTTCGACCTGGAACGGATGACCGGCGCGAAGTTCGAGGATGAGTGCGAGAAGCGGGGTCTGCTGGGTGAGGCAACCGGCCCCCATCGTGTTCGCTTCGTCACACACTATGGGATAACTGCCGAGGACATCCAGTCGACGCTGAAGATCTGCGAGGAGGTGCTGAGCGCTTGAGCGCGCGGCTGTCGCCGGACGGCATGTACTACTGGGACGGCCAGCAGTGGGTCAGCACCCTTGCCCACGATGGCCGGACGCGCTGGAACGGAACGGCGTGGATCCCCACGGGACAGGCTTACGGCGCGCCCGCTTATCAGGCGCCTGGCCGGGTCATGCGCGAACCGACCTCCTGGACCCGCCCCCTTCAGCTTGCGGTCGCGGGCTGGTACGCGTTGCAAGGGCTCTACTCCCTGACGCTCCCGTTCTGGATGGCCGGTCCGATGACCCAGGCCATGAACCAGAGCATCCAGCAAAGCATCCAGCGCCAGCAGCAGCTGAACCCGACAGTGAGTCCGCCGCCGACCGACTTCGTGAACGCGATGACATCGCTGATGAGCGGAGCCTTGTGGGTCGCGGCGGTGATAGGCCTCGCCATTGCGGTGGTCGCCGTGATCGGAGCCCTGAAGCGATGGACCTGGATCTACTACGTCGTGCTTGTGTTCCTGGGTCTTGGGGCGGTCTCGCTTCCCCTGGACCTGGTCAACGCCGCCGGCGGATCGGCGCTGTCTGCCGCCTCGGGCTTCAGCATGCCGGGCTGGTTTTATTGGGTCGGGGTTCTCACAGCTCTCCCGAGCGCGGCGCTGTTCGTCTGGATGCTGGTCGCGCTGGTCAAGCGCGGTCCCTGGGCGATGAGGAAGGTGGCGCCGCAACCGAGCTGAGCAGGCTCGCGAGCAGCTGGGGGTCGATGTTGCCTCCGCTGACGACGGCGACTGTCCGCGGCCCCGGCTCGAGTTGTTCCAACGCCGCGTAAGCCAGTGCGCCCGCCGCTTCCGCCACCACTTTCGCGACGGAAGCAACTTCGCGGATGGCGGTCCGCAGGCGCGGTTCGGGGACCGTGAGCCAGCGGTCCACGCACTCTTTCACGAGCTCGAACATCCTGGCGTCAAAAGGCGCCGTCGTTCCGTCCGCGATCGTCTCCGGCTTGATCGACACGGGCCCGCCCGCCTCGATGCTTTTCGTCCACAGCGGATAGCCGTCCGACTGCACGCCGATCACCTCGACCTCGGGGCGAAGGCTCTTCAGCGCCGAGGCGATGCCGCCGATCAGACCGCCCCCGCCGACCGGGACCAGCACCCGTGCTAGATCAGGCACATCGTCAAGCAGCTCGAGGGCGAGGCCGCCGTGCCCCGCCATCACCTGCGGGTCGGCGAACGGGTGCAGAAACGTCTCCGGTTCGGCGCGCCATTTCTCGTCTGCCAGCCACCGGAGCATCTCGTCGCGCGGCATCAGGATCGGAGTCGCGCCCCATCTCTTCACGCCTTCGATCTTCAAAGCGGGAGCGGTGTCATACATGACCACGCGGCACGGGACGCCGAGCGCCTTGGCGACGTACGCACAGGCCTGCGCGGCGTTGCCGGCGCTCACCGTGATAAGTCCCCGTTGCAGCTCTTCCGGAGCCAGCGCCAGGGCGGCCGCGAAGAAACCGCGGACCTTGAAGCTACCGGTCGGTTGGAGACATTCGAGCTTCAGGAGCGCGCCGTCGACGGGGATGAGGGGGGTCCGCACGACATGCGGCCGCGCCCGCTCGGCCGCTGCTCGAATCCGGCCGATCTCGATCATTGCCGACATTGCGATAGATAATCGTAGGGATGCCCATCTACGAATACCGATGCGAGGAATGCGGCAAGCGGTCAACGTCGCTGCTTCCGAGCTACTCGACCGCAGACCCGCCGTGCCCGCACTGCGGAAAGCCCGCCCTGCGCCGCCTGGTCTCCACCTTCGCGACTGTCAGCTCAGGCGAGGGCGATGGTGGCGACGACTTCGACGACGGAGGCGGCGGTGGTGATGACTTCGGTGGAGGAGACGACTTCGGCGGCGGTGATTTCGGTGGGGACGACGACTACTAGGTAGCGGTCAAACCGAGCACATCGTTTGCGGCCCGGATCAGCTCGCCGCGGTGCGTTTCGTCGTGCGCGAAGATCCTGAAAAGCGTCATGCGCACAGGCAGGCGCTTGAACAGGTCGAGCACGCGACTCTGCTGGTAGCGGTCCTCGAGCGGCTCATAGATAAGGATGTCCGCGGTCTCGGTCATCGGGTTGAACGCCCTCGACTCCTGAGCCGCGACGTCGACCTCAAACACCAGGTCCCGCAAGCCTTTGGGCAGGCGTTCGCGAAGCTCGCGTGCGAACTGCTGCCGTGTGACGCTCAACGCGCCGGCCGGGATCTCCCTCGCGTCGGTCTGGCCCTGATAGATCAGCTTCCACTTGAGCCTGCGGGCGACCACGTCACCCCAGGCCGCACCCAGCTCGCGCTGCCGGGAATCCCCATGGCCGAGAGCGGCCGAGAGCCCAGCGGTCGACCTCCGAAAGGAGCGACCACTCCGTGAGCATCTGATAGCGATCGAGCATTTCCAACGGATTGCCGCCGAGCATGAGCTCGACCGTGGGACGGAACACCTCCCGCAGCTGCAGGTCGATCCGCCGCACCGTCCGGTGGAAGTAGACCTGGGAGTAGAGATAGAGCCGGGCGCTGAGGAACATGTAAAGGGCCTCGGCTGCATGAGCGTGCAGGGTCAGGCCGCGCTCCGAGATGAACGAGTAGTGGATGATCCGCTGCACGTCGACCGGGCCCGTCGCGATGCCACATATATAAGAGTCGCGAGGGACGTAGTCCATGTTGTCGGCCGAGTACGCACCGACCAGCGCCGGCTTGAGCGCCGCCAACCAGGCCGGTGGCTCAAAGTCCGCCAGCTCGGCCGAGGAGATCAGGTAGGCGACCCATCGGGGGTCGACCCGCTCACCGGTCTCGAAGTCGGCGGTGGGCGAAGCGCCGAGCGAACCGATCTGGTCCGCGAGGGAGCCGTTGATCAGCGCGCGGCCGATGACCTCGTGGTCGATGCCCCACGCATCCAGGTAGTTCTCGTCGAAGAAATGGCCGAATGGGCCGTGGCCCACGTCGTGAAGGAGGCCTGCCATGCGCATCGTCTCCTCGACAAGCGGCGCCGAGGGCGTCGCGCCGCAGGCGGCGCTCAGCGATGGATAAAGGTGGCGAGCCCATTCACCGGCGAGGTGCATCGATCCGAGCGCGTGCTGGAAGCGTGAATGCTCTGCGGTGGCGAACACCCACCAGGCGCTCTGGAGCTGGTGGATGCGGCGTAGGCGCTGCATCCAGGCGGTGTCGATGAGGTCCTGCTCCGCTGCGTGGCCGGGCACGCCGCCAGGACCGCCCTTCGTGATGCGAAGGTATCGGTAGATGGGATCGCTCGACAGGTTGATTCGCGAGTACTCGCCCGGCGTCTGGGTCACGCGCCGATTATCCCCATGAACGCCGGCCTCAGGCAGGGCATCGACCTCTTTAACAGCGGCCGCTACTGGGACGCGCACGAGGCCTGGGAGCACGTCTGGATGCCTGACCGTAGAGGCACGGACGCCGGGTTCTACAAAGGACTGATCCAGGTCGCGGCCGGGTGCCTCCACTATGGCCGGCGCAACAGGCGCGGTGCGGTCAACAAGTGGCGCAGCGGCGTGGACTACCTGCGGCCCTACCTGCCCGAGCACCTCGGCGTTCGCCTGTCGCCACTCGTCACGACAGTGGACGGGTTCCTCGACGCGATGAAGTCGCGCGAGTGGCCCGAGCTGACGATGCCGCGAATCGCTTACCAACCAGACGAGCGTCGCGTCTAGGCCGGGTTCATCCCGGCCGGCACTCCACGCGCCACTACGAGGCAGCTACAGGCGCGGCGGCGCACAGGAGGGGGTACCGCGGGGGAGGACTTACGTCCTTACCCGCGCCCTTACGAGTAAGGGGGGAAGCGGCGGCCCGCCGACTTCTCGATCAAGCCGCCGTGGCCGAGCCCGGCCAGGTCGATCGGAGAGCCCGAGAAGACGAAAGGCAAGACCAGGTCGAGCGAGGTGTTCTTGCCGAAGCCGGCGCAGGACGCGATGCCAAGGACTCCGGCTGGGCCCAGGCGGCCCATCCAGAGCATCGACCCAGGGTGCGCGGGCATGCCGAAGCGGATCAGCTCGCCCCCGGCTCGTTCCAGCTCGGAGTAGGCGGGGTCGAGCGGATCGATCGACGATGCCCCGGCGAAAAGGACGAGCTCGGCGCCGGCCTCCGTGGCGTGGGCGTAGGCGGCCGCCACCGCCGGCCGCGTGCGGGCGACCTCCTCGACGCCGAGGAGATCGGCCCCATACCAGCCCAGCTTTCGCTGAACCGCCTCTGCGAACATCGAGCGGGCATTCGGCTTGAGCTTCTCGGTCACGACGATGGCGGTCCGCAGCGGAAGGAAAGGCAAAAGCTCGAGGACTCGGAACTCGAGCGCCATGTATGAGGCTTCGCGGACGACTTGCTCCGGCACCGCGACCGGCGTCACCTTGCAGCCCGCGATCTCGTCTCCGGCCTCGACCGCCGAGCCGTCAAAAAGTGTGAAGAGCGCGATCCCGGAGAGGGCGTTGATCTTGCCCACGAGCTCCGCGTTGACGCGCAGCAGGCCGCGCCGCGTGGCGACGAGCCGGTACTGGCTCTGAGCCGGACCCTCAACCCGCAGAGGACCGAGTTTCGCTATGGCGTTCGCCAGCCGGCGCCCGGCTTCGTCTTCGTGGATGTCACCCGGCTCGAGCTCGACAGCGTGCACCTCGGGATGACCG
>WNFD01004914.1_pt1 | contig 13393 bp, 14 predicted proteins | sample 5400491 | NCBI WGS metagenome assembly WNFD01 (sample SAMN13153343, study PRJNA577476) | soil metagenome | isolation source: 120 cm saprolite under Douglas fir tree site 2 hole 2 replicate 2 | place: USA:California | collected 2015-04-18 | reverse complement strand
GAGATATTCTTGAAGAAGTGGATGAACTGGTTCGGGTCGGACAGATTGCTGTGGAAGGCAAGGGCCGTCGCCACTGTGAAAGCGGCGAGCACCGCGGCAACGACACGCGTGCGATAGCCGGCGATCAAGGCGAGCGCGCCGACAATCTCGACGGCTGCAGCAATCGCGAACCCGAGCGGGGCGAAAGGCAATCCCACGGATGCGATCTTGCCGATCGTGGCGGCCGGTGCGGCGAGCTTCGACAGGCCTGAAAGAAGAAAGATCAAACTCAGGAGAACCCGGCCCGAGAGCGACGCGACGGCGCCGGAAACGGAAGATCCGGTTAGATTCTGGACAGGGCCCCGCATGAGGGCAGCTGACTGCGACATGGGGATCTCCTTCTGAAGCGGCACGACTTTGACGGAGCGCCGTGATGAGATGGCAAATGCCACCCGTACGACTGTCGAATTCAGCCAAGCTGCACGGTTGCGCTTGGTTGACCTTGGGATAGCGAGGCTGCGCTCGCATCGGACTTCGTCAGCAGTACCGTGCGCCACAATGCCAGCATGCTCACTGCTCCGAGCACGGCAGGTACGGCGGCGACAAAGAAGAGATCGCTCGTTGCCCATTCGAGGCGGATCAGCTCGCCGCCGACCACCGGGCCGAAAATCGAGCCGAAGCGGCCTATTCCCGACGCCCAACCGGTTCCGGTCGAGCGTATTGCAACCGGATAGTAAGTCGGTCCGAGCGCATTAAGTCCTGACTGGACGCCCAGCACGCAGAACCCGGAAACTCCGATAGCGATGAGTCCGAGGATCAGCGAACCGTGGAATTGGCCGATTGCCACTATCGCGACACCGGCAAGCAAGAGCGCCGCGCTCAGGACCGGTCCGAACCCGCGCCTGTCCAAGAGCCACCCGAGCAGGAAATTACCTACAATACCACCCACCCAGAGGAAGGTACCGGCCATCACTGCCTCGGCGGCGGAGTGGCCCGCCTCGTTCATTAGCACGGGCAGCCAGTTGGCGAGGAAATACGCGCACAGCAGGTTCATGAAATTGATGGTCCAGAGCAGCAGCGTTCCCCGCGCCATGCCGTCGCGGAACAGGCTGGTCACCGGCATTCCTCGCGTGCGGCGTTCCGGTACGATGAAGTCGATCTCCGGGTCGGCCTTCATCTGCGGATCGAGGCGGATCATCCAGCTCCGGATCCTGTCGAAGCGCCTCCGCCGCGCCACGAGGAATTCGAGCGACTCCGGTAGGGTACCCATCATGACGACGGCCACGGCTGCCGGAGCGATTGCTCCGACGTAAAAGACCGCCTGCCAGCCGAAGAGCGGAATCAACGCCGAAGCGACGCCTCCGCCGATCGCGCCGCCGATGATGAAGCCGGATGACACGAGCATCATCGCGGTGACCCTGATCCTCCGCGGGCTGAACTCGCCCGTGAGGGCCATCGCATTCGGGATGATCGCACCCATCCCCAGACCCGCAATGAAGCGGAGTGCCAGCAACTCACTCACGGACGACGCTCTGGCGGTCAGGAGCGTACAGAATCCGATGAAAAGCATTGCGCCGATCAAGACGGGCCGGCGGCCCACCTTGTCGGCGAGGATGCTCAAGGCCAGAGAGCCGACCATGATGCCGAAGAGTCCGGCCCCGAAGACCGGCCCGAGGGCCGGTTTCGAGATCTGCCAATCCCGGATGAGGGCGGGCGCCACATAGCCCATGGCCTGGACATCGAACCCATCCATGATCATGCAGAGGCCGCACAGCGCGAAGACGACGAACTGGGGCACCGTCAACCGACTGCGATCGATGATTTCGACGACGTTTATGGTATTGCGGCTCATGTTCGGTGTCCCCACGTGGCTGATCGGTGGCGGGTGCGAGATGGATCTGGCCGGTCTAGGCGCTTTCGCGGAGCAGGGCCTCGTAGGCCGCGACGAGATCCGGATCGCGCTCTCTCAGCTCCGCGTGGCTGACGCGGCCGGTGCGGCGCATGTAGTCGTAGGCGAAGCTGACGGGGTCGAGCCCCATTTTGCTTGCGATCCCTTCGTACCAGTCCAGGCTCTTTGCCGCGGCGCTCTGGAAATCGGCGGAGGCCGGCCGGCGCACTGATTCGAACGCGCGGAAAGCAGCTGGGATATCCTCGCCGCATTGCACGAGGGCGCGATGCAGCGCGATCGCATCCTGCATCGCCATCCTCGTCCCGGAGCCGAGCGAGAAATGCACGGTGCGCAGCGCATCCCCGAGGAGGACGATGTTCCGGTAGGTCCAGTTGCTGTTGCGAACGATGTTCGCCTGGAACCACAGGGATCGGTTGGAGAGAAGCTGGTTACCGCCGAGCTCGGGATGGAAGACCTCCTCGCAATACCGTCGGCTCTCCTCGTCGCTCATCCGGTCGAGCCCAGCCCGTCGCCATGTGTCGGGATCGACTTCGACGAGGAAAGTGCTCGAGCTCTTGCTGTACTGGTAGCTGTGGGCAATGAAGACGCCGTGCGGCGTCTCCCGGAAAATCAGCGATACCGCGCGGAAGAGTTGGTGGGTGCCATACCAGGCAAACTTGTTGCGGCGCCATTCGACATGCGGCTCGAAATGCGTGGCGAACTGCTTGCGGATCGCGCTGTTGGCGCCATCCGCCGCGACGATCACATCGACGCCGGACAATGTCGTGACGTCATCGATACGCTTGCCGAAATCGAGCACGACACCGGCGCGCTCGCAGGCCCGTTGCAGGACATTGAGGAGATCAATCCGCGACGTGCGCGAAAAGTCGTTGCCCTGAAGCGGAACGTGGATGCCGCGATGGACGATCTCCATGTCGTTGCAGCGCTCATGCGCGGCGGTAAATTCGCGGTAGAACTCCTCGTCGGCCTCGCGCAGGAAGGCGAGAGCGACGCCCGAGAAGACGACACCCCAGCCATAGGTCGCGTCGGCGGCATTCTGCTCGTAGACGCGGATCTCGTGGCGCGGATCGTGCTTCTTCATGAGGAGTGCGAAATAGAGGCCGGCGGGCCCGCCACCGATGACAGCGATCTTCATGGTCGGTCTCCTCGCTATCAGATCCGGTGATCTGGTGCGGGATAGCGCCCCGACAGCAGGGCCCCCGCTTGTGGAACGATGGGTTCCAGTCCCAAACGATCGAGCATGCGACGCGCCGTACAGATCGCGGTCGAGGTGACCGGAATGCCGAGGCGATCCTCGACAATCTGGATCGCGGGCAATGACCGCATCTGAACGCAGGCCGAAAGCACGACGACGTCGACGTTCGCTGTCTGCAGGCGCTTGACATCTTCGATGAGCTGCGCCGAATCACGTCGGCCGACTTCGAGATTGTCCGGGATCTCGAAGGACAGCGCGTCGATCACCTCGACGCCCTCCTTCTCGATGTAGCCGACGACGAGATCGGTCAGTGAGCGCACATACGGCGCGAGCAGCGCAATCCTCCTCGCTCCCATGATGTGCAGCCCCTCCACGAGAGCGCCCGCAGAGGTCATCACCGGAGCGGTGCAGCGATTGTCACGCGCGACTTGGGTCAGCTCGCGCTCGACCTCGTGGTGATAGCCGGGCCCCATTGCCATGATGGCGACGAGGCAGGCGGTGCTCATCACATCGACCCGGGCATCGGCGAGCTCCGCGGCGCAGCGCAGCCCTTCTCGATTCATTGTTTCCAGCTCCTCCCGCGTGACGCTGTGCATGCGCATGCGGCTCGAGTGGAAGGTGAAGCGGGCGGGCCGGATCGCCTCGCGAGCGCGCAGCATCGCCGGGATCTCGGTCTCCATCGTGATGTTCGAGCTCGGCACGATCTGGCCGATGCGATAGGTGCGATCCTCCATGGCGCTGCTCACCCGGCCCGGATGGCATTGTCGGCGCGGTTCGCGGCAGCGGAGCACTCCGCTCGGTAGCGCTCCAATGCAGACCGGAACTCGGCGGGGATCTCGATCGCGCGACGCTCCTCTCCTGCGACGCAGATCGGCGTCAGCCGTGCACGGAACACGTCATCGCCATCAGGCGCGCGAGCGACGATAGCCAGCGCATAGGTGCGCGACCGAATTTCGTCGACCCGCACTGTCATGTCGAACTCGTCCTGCGGACGGAGCGAGCTGCGGAAATCGAATTCGAGCGCCCGCGTCGGCGTCGCGAAGCCGAGGCGGGCTTTGATCCGCTGCAAAGCGCCATCGAAGAGGACGAGGTAGAAGAGCTCGGCCGCCGAGATCACATACTCGGCAAATACCACCGTGAAGACGACGCCCGCGGGATCGCATTCGCCCCATTTGACACGGCGGCGGATTGCGAACGGGATGGTGCCGGTGACGTGCTCGGTGCTGATCAGTGGGGCGGGGCCGATCATGTCGGCCTCCTTTCCAGGTCAGCCGGGATCCGTGTCGCGGCCTCAGTCTCGCGTTTCAGGTTGTCGGCGATGATGGCGCGCAGCGCGGCTTTATCGAGCTTACCGACGCGGGTGACCGGAAAAGCCTCGATCACCTCGATACGCTCGGGGCATTTGAACTTCGCCAGCCCCTTGCTTACCAGAAACTCGGCAAGCTCCTTGACCTGAGGCGCGCCGCGCCCGATCCGAGGGATGATGAAGATGCAGCCCTTCTCGCCATAGATCGGGTCGGGCATCGCGACGAGCTTCGCGTCGGCGACATCTGGATGCATGCTGACGAAGGTCTCGACCTCCTCGCATCCGATCTTCTCGCCGCCCCGATTGACGTTGTCGCGCAGCCGTCCCTCGAACGCGTAGTAGCTACGCCCCTCGACGACATGCGCCGTCATGATGTCGCCGGTCCGGTAGAAGCCGCCCGAGGTGAAGGCTTTTTGGCTGGCTTCGGGTGCGCCGAAATAGCCGCGCAGGCTCGACGGTCCGCGGAAGCAAAGCTCGCCCATGTCGCCAGGCTTGACCGGTTCTTCGGAGCCGGGCTTGAGCAGGCGGATCTCGTCGAGCGCGCAACCGGATGCGCCGTGCGTGTGGTGACGCGCGAAGGACGGTGCGTCCGGCGCGCTGCCCAGCAGCAGGCCCTCGGTGGTGCCATAGAAATTCGTGCAGGGCACGCCGATGCAGGCCTCGACCGTGTCGGCGCGACTCATCGTCCCGAACAGCCGCAGCGTGGACAGGTCGTGCTTGTCGATGTCTGGATAGGTCAGTAGCTGCGGCGCGATCGGGCCGATCGACAGCCCGTGCGTGACGCGATGCCGCTCGATCAGCTCCAGCATGCGACGGACATCGATTTTCGGCATCAGCACGGTCGTCACGCCGGCGAGAATGACGGGAACGAGGGCATAGAGCTGCCCGGCGTTGTGGAGCAGCGGGAGCGGCCAGATCAGCTTGCTCTCCGAGGTGATGCCGAACTGGCGCATCCAGCCGGCACAGTGGCCGAGATATTCGGCGTGGAAGCGGGGGATGATCTTGGGAACCCCGGTCGTTCCGCCGGACAGCTGGAAGCTCAGCACATCCTCCGAGCCGAGACGGACCTCGCTGAGGCGCTTTCGAGCATCCGCGAGTGGCGTCTTGTCGATGAGCGTCTCGAGTTGATGTGCACCAGGGGGACCGGGGCCCCGCGCTACGACGAGGTGCCGCAATTTCGGATGCCGACGCATCATCTGCCTGGCGAAGCCGACGAGGTCGAAGCTGCTGAAGTCCGCCTGGACGACGTAGCCCTTGGCGCCCGACTGCTCGGCGAGCTGGCCGATCTCGATCTCGCGGTACTGCGGGACAGCGCAGACCGGAATGATCCCGACCTTGTAGCAGGCGATGAGCACGATCGCGGTCTCGATGGTCGTGCCCATCTGAAAGATGGCGCGGTCGCCGGTCGCGAGGCCCGCATCGAGGAGGGCGGCGCCGAGGCGATCGCTCAGCTGGTCGAGCTCGGCGAAGGTGACCCGGCGCTCATCGCTGACGAATGCGTCCCTTGCGGGAAAGCGCTCCGCCGTTGCCCGCAGCGCCTGCCCGACGGTCTGGTCGATCCATGCGCCGGCACCGAGATACTCTCTGGCGTGCGCCGGCTCGCAGTACGCCACTCCCCCGATGGGATGCAGGATCCCAGTCATCGCCTTCCTCCCTCGAGCCGGCCGTCATTCGACCGGCAGGATGCGCACCAGGTCGCGGCCGTAGATTTCGATCTGTCCTTTGAGGCCGCCGGTGAAGAGCCCGTACCAGACTGCCGGCTGCAGGCCCAATTCCTTGCGGCGGAACTCGAGCGCCATCGCAGACTCGATGAGCCGATAGTGCGGCAGCGGCGTGGTGACACGGCAGCCGCCCTCGCGCTTGGCCGCCTCCACGAGGGCGGAAAATTCCGGGACGTCGGGCACGAAGATGCGGATCCTCGAGCTGTTCATCACGGGCCTCCCAGCTGCGCCTCCAGGAGCCGCGCCTTGCGACTCCACACCGCATCGATGGTGCTGACACGGCCGCCGCCTTCCGCGGCCTCGTCCTCGATCTGAATGGCCGCCTCCAGGGTCAGCGCCGCATCGGAGGCATCGACGCTGCTCAGTGGGCGGAGCTTGCGGGTGATCTCGATGAAGTAGCCATTCGGATCACGGAAGTAGATCGACTCGATGACCTCGTGCGTCGTCTCGGCCGAGACGTCGACGCCCTTCGACTCCAGCCGCTCCTTCCACGCGCGCAGCTCCTCGGCGCTGTCGACGAGCCAGCTGGTATGCGTCGCATCGAAGACATGGTCGTCGGGAGCCGGCCGCATGCGCGCGCGGTTCTTGAGCGGCGGCGGCTCCTCAGAGCCGAGGTAATAGAAGAACGCGATGGTGCTGCCCTTGCCGCTGTCAAAGAAGAAATGCAGGAAGTCCGGATGCGTCGCGGGTCCCCAGCCGCGGGCGGAAATCGTGTGCACGAGGGGCAGGCCGAGAATGTCGCGATAGAAGGTCACCGTTTCCTTCAGTTTCCACGTCGGCCTCGCCGTGTGGTCGACGCCTTTCAGCGTCAGCGACGGCAGGTCTCTCATGCGCTCAGCCATCTCGATCTCCGGGTTCAGACGGGAAACGTGTCGCGCAGCCAGTCCTGGAGGATGCGCCCCGCAACGGCGCGGCCGGGCTCCTCTTCGGACCCCAAGGCGCGGCCGTGATGATCGCCGCGCACCCGCTCATGCCGTTTGTGGGCCGATCCGATGCTGGCGTAGATCTCGTTGATCACCGCAGGAAAGCAGGCCTGATCGCCGGTGTACTCGATGAGGAGCGACGGCTGGACGATCGCGGGCGCTGTCTTGGCGAGCAGCGCATTGGAGGAGAGACCCGACCAGGTCGAGAGCCAGCTCTCCGGCGAGCAGGTGCGCGCGAAGCCGACCGATCCAAAGTTCGAGGCAACGGGATCTTTGCCCCAGAGCGAGCCGTAGGCGCGGTCCGATGGATCGAGCGAAAGATCAAAGCAGCGCAGATCGGCGTCGGTGCGCCAGATCGTCATGATCGGCGTATGCGCACCCTTGCGGCGGTCGGCGAGCACGCCCGCCATCTCATCGCCGCCGGCCGCCTCCTTGCTGCGCCGACGGGCCGCCAAGCGCTCGGCGATCAGCTGCCGCGCCGTCGCGTCGAGACGCTCCACCCGCTCGATCTGCGCGCGCCGATAGCGCGCCACGAAGTCAGCGCGATAACTCGAGCGCTGCGGCGGAACGGCGAAGCCGTTGCGGGGATCGAAGGGGTCTAACGAGGCATCGACGGCGAGCGGGTCGCCCTCATCGACCACCGAAGGATCGATGCACTGCAGGAGCAGCGCGCCCTGGCCGGGATGCGGCGCGATGAAGACGACGCCATCGACCGTCGGCATTTCGAGCCGCGCGAGATTGGTCGGGCGGCCGCCGGGGGTCTTGGCGATGCGCGCTTCGGGCCGCACGGCGGCCTGCTGAACATAGAGGCTGTAAAGCCCGCTCCCGCCGGAGTTGCCGATCAGTACGATGTTGCGGAAGCCGGCCTTGCGCAGGAAGGACAGACCAGCGGCGACATCATAGAGCGCGAATTCGTGCTCGAGACGCAGATCATTGCCGACCGAACGGGGCGATTGCGACCATGCGGCATAGCCCGCCCCGAGGATATCCGGGATCAGGTAGTGGCAAGCCATGAACTCGCGGGGATGCATGATGCACACCACGGTCTCGGCGCGGCCGGGCACATAAAGCGAGCCGCTCGTCGCCGCGCCGTCGGCCGTGCGGAGCACGACATTCCGCGTTGTCGTCCCCTCCGGCACGTCGCGGGGATTCCAATCCGTGTTCAAGAAACCTGCCGTCGCCGAGGCGGACTCTGTCCCCGTTGTCGAAGCTCGCGCCGTGGTGACTGCCTGCATCGCGCTTCCTCCCGGATCGTCGGCTGGCCGCTCTTGCGTGCCCCGTCAATCTCGACAAAGAAGACGATATTTCAACACATCTGTCAATTATAATTTGCACTCACCTGTCGAAAAAATAGACAGATGTGTCAGAGCATGCCGGCGATGATTGGTCGGGCCGCCTACGCTCGCTGGCGCGCGGCGGACTGGCGGGTGCCTCGATCAGCGCTTGAGAAGCAGTTCCAGATGATCGAGATCTTCGCGGAGCACCTGCAGCGCGCCCCCCAGCTCCGCGCTCTTTGGGCGCCGGGCGTCCTCACGTCGCACGGAATGGAGTGCGAGATCGGCGATCATCTCGGCGACCTCCTGTGCGGTGCGCGTGCCCGTCGGCTTGAACCACCAAGCCGTCCAGCTGCACATGCCAAGGATCGCGAAGGCGGCAACCCGCGGGTCGACGGGGCGGAAGTGCCCGATCTCCGCGCCACGCGCGATGATCCCCGTGAAGTTGTCGAGAATGATCCGCTTCGCGGCGATGTGTACCTTGCGTGTCACCTCCGGCAGATCCGCCTCGCTGCGATCGACGACGCGGAACTGCACGACATGGTCGAGCAGCCACTTCGCATGATTGCGGGTCATCAGGCGGAGCGTCTCGCCGGGATTGCGGTCGCCCTTGGCGACTTGCGTCGATTGCTGCTGGCTGAAGACGGTGATCTCTTCGACCAAGGAGGCGAGAATCTCGTCCTTGCTGGAGAAATAGTAATAGAGCGTTGAGCGGTTGATACCGAGCGCATCGGCGATGTCCTGCGGAGTGGTGCCGGCGAAACCGCGCTCCGCGAAGAGCTGGGCGGCGACCTCGAGCACCGTGCGCTTCAGCGCCTCTTTCTTGCCATTCCCCGGCTGCTTCAGCGATCTTGCCGCTCTCGCCATCCCGTATCTCCTTCATGGGCTGGTAGCGCCCAGTATGCGTCGACGGCGCGCCAATTGACAGAGTCGTTGATAATTCTACACTCTAGATTAGACAGCGGAAAGACCGTTGCCGTTCGGCACTTTCGGACATGTTGATCGTGCGAGGCCGGCATGAACACCTCATCACCCGTGATCGTCGACTTCCATTCGCATTGGGGCACGCGGCGTGGCTACCCGTACCGCACCGAGGCTGAGCTTGCGCATCAGCGCCGCGTTTGGAAGCAGGAGGCGTCCTACGTCACCGAAGAGGAGATGGCGACCTATTTCCGGAAGAATGGCGTGCAGACCATGCTCGATCTCGGCTTCACCAAATATCTGCCGATCGAGGAGGCGCGCGAGTTCCACCACTATGCCATCGAGACGCAGAAGCGTTTCCCCGACGCGATCCTCGGCAACTGGCTGCAGCTCGATCCACGCACCGGTGCCGCGGGCATTGCCGAGCTCGAGCGCTGGATTGGCGCCCGCGGCGACGGCTTCATCGGGCTTTGCGTGCCCCGAGCCTCGATCAAATCCGTCATGGGAAAGGCTATCACAGGGAAAACGTTCGGTGGGTCTGCGTCCAATGCAACATGGCACGCGGCGAATGGAGCGATGAGCGGTTCGTAGAAATGTGCATCGCGGTCGCTGCATCAAAATTTCGACTATGATTCCTGCGCTCTCTTGTCCACGGCGATGAGTCAGCTATGGTAAACGCATGTGCGGACGGTTCGTGATCTCGAAGTTTCCTGACGACGTAGCTCGATCGTTCGCCACGACCGGGCCGGTGCCGAATTCGCGGCCCCGCTACAACGTCGCGCCAACCGATCAAGTCGCGGTCGTCCGGTTCAACCCCGAGACCAAGCAACGCACGCTCGACACGCTGCGATGGGGCTTCGTGCCGCTTTGGGCAAAGGACGTGAAGATCGGCGCCACGATGATCAATGCGAAGGCCGAGACCGTGGCCGAGAAGCCAGCATTCCGTGAGGCGTTCAAGTCGCGTCGCTGCCTGATCCCGGCGGATGGCTTCTACGAATGGGCCAAGCTCGACGCGAAGACGAAGCAGCCCTATGCGATCGTGATGAAGGATCGCTCGCTGTTCGGTTTCGCCGGGTTGTGGGAGCGATGGAAGGACAAGGCGAGCGGTGAGGTCGTCCGATCGTTCACCATCATCACAACGACATCCAACGAGGTTTGTGCGCCCATCCACGACCGAATGCCGGTGATCGTCGATCCGGCGAACTATGGCAAATGGCTTGGCGAAGAGCCGACCGACCCGATGCGACTCCTGATGATCCTCAAGCCGTCCCCTGCCGAGCAGATGGAGCGCTACGGGGTCGGCGCGGCGGTCGGCAACGTTAAGAACGACGAGCCGGGGCTGCTGGTGCCGATTGCCGCATGAACATGGCGCAGCCGCTCTCAATCGTATGTTTTGAGTGGAAGACGATGAGGAGACGCAATGGAGCGGTTTAAGCGAGCGCTCACTACGGACGGCGGATGTCGAATCGAATTCAAAGGTGGGGCCTCTATTGAGGTCGCCTTGGGCGATATCGGCTCTCTGGTGTCGGCATTAGTGGGAGTCGGCTTTGTGGTGGCAACCCGATTTCGCCCATCGGGCACCGTAGTTGGGTCGGCGATCTTGCCTGTTGTAGATTGGCGCGTTGAACAGTGCTCCACGAAGACTGGCGAGGCCAACCAACCTGATCGCATCCTTGAACCGGCGTTGGACCTATCCGCTCCGGGCGGTGTGAGAATGTCGTCTCGGATGGCAGGAGAAACGGCGATCAAAATCGGAGAGGAGTTAATCCGCGAAGGTCAGACGGTGCTGGAAGGACGGATGATCTGATCGGTGTTCCGAATGCCGGTGATCGCGGCACTCGTCCGAGGCGCAGCTACCGCTCTCGGATTTTCCAGAACGAATCTTTCTTCACGATCTTGCCACTGAGAAACGTGTAGAAATCGCAACCCCGCACCTCGACGCGCTCACCGTCAGCCCTGGTGCCGCGCAGCGTCCATTGCGACACGCCGATGTCGCCTGAGACAAAATGCGTGTCGTCGCCGTAGTGCACATCGGGGATGCCGGTGAAGCGCGAGCGCAGGGCCTCCCTCACGGCGGTTGCACCAACCGACCGACTGCCCCACGGATCGGGACCGCGCGGCATCTCCAACACGCAATCCTCGCTGAAGAAGCTCATAACGCGGCCAAGGTCGTGGGCGTTAAACGCGTTGAGGATGGCTTTGAGCGTCTCGACCGAGGGCGGAATTGCCATGGCTGACCTCCCGAACGCAAACTCGCGGCCACGACGTGAAATCGCCATGCCCTTCATCATTGCCGACGAGGTACGAGGAAAGGGCGTCCTGGTCAACGTCGCCGATCCAGGATGGGTGAGGACGCGGAGGCTTTGGTGCCGGCGTCTTGGAGTTCACCCGAACTCTTTCCGATACCTCGGCCTGAGCTGCCTCAAGTCGATCGTTATCGGTTGGGACTACCAAGAGGCGTGACCCAGCGATGGCGGAGCGTCCAATCGAGGCGCCCGAGATAGAAGCGTGAGAGCGATCATGCGCCGGCGCAACGGGCTGATGGCCTCGTCGGTCATGGGGATGCTCCTGTCTTGAGCGAGGTTGCTGACCCCTCAGTTCAAGACAGGGCGCTCCCGCCCGGCTACTGGCCCCTCGCCGATCGCCGCAGCACGCTATCGCGCGAGCGATTTAGTCCGTTGGCACTGTCGTGAACCACGGTTCCGTTGATGTCCCCTGACGGGAGTGCACCGGACCTAGCCACCCACAGCCGTCAACCCCATTCGCAGCGCTCATCCGATATAAATCGGAAGCGTGACAATCACCGCCCAAAGGTTCTCCGTTTCATCCCGTTTGGCACCCCAAAGGGGATTTGAACGGGCATTTGTCGATCCACCGCAAGATTTCCGGCCAGACGCGGTGGTGGGCGGCCTGCCCCACCAGCACGCCGACATGCTGCAAGGCGACGCCGCGATCGCCGTCGTAGCGTAGCACCCGTTTGCGGCGGCTCGGGACGGCGTCGAAGAGCGGCAGCACCGAGCGCGGCGGGATGATGAGGCTCGCCGGGCGCATGACCAGGAGGAGCGGCATCGCGAGCCCCGCCGGAGCAGCGGGGCAACCGGAGAGGGTCAAGGTGCCGGCCAGGAAGCGGTCTTCGCGGTAGAGACGCTCCACCACCTCTGCGAAGAAGCGGCCCGGCAGGGGCAACTCGTCGAGGGTCCAGCGCTCGACCCGGAGCAGGGTCGCGAAGGCGAGCTTGTCGTCGGCGCTGGCGAGGCGGTCGAGCCAGCGCGAGGCGAGGAAGCTCACGGGCGAGGCGGCGACGCTGACGAGGTCGAGGAAGCTCCCGGGCACGCTGCCGAGAGCTTCGGAGATCGGGCCCACCGGGCTCAGCGCGACGAGCGGGGCGAAGGGGCCGGCATCGGCGCCGAACTTGGTCGGGGCCTCGAGGAGGACAAGACCACGGATGCGCTCGGGACGGAGCGCGGCGAAGATCGCCGCCAGTGTGCCGCCGAGCGAGTGGCCGGCAAGGAGGATGCGGGGGTGGCCGGTCTCGCGCAATATGGCGTCGACAGCGGCAAGGAGCATTCGGTCGGCGTAATCGGCAAGGCCGAGCGTCGCGCCCGCCGCCTCGGTCCATTCGACGAGGTAGACGGTCAGGCCATGGCGGCGGCAGCGCTCGACGACACTGATCCCCGGAGCGAGATCCCAGATATAGGCGCGCTTGATCGGTGCCGGGATGATGAGGAGAACCGGGCCCGGATCGCCGCCATAGGCGCGCAGCTGCAGTCCGGGCAGGCGCAGCGCGATGCGCGAGGAGGTTGGCAGCGGGCCGAGGCCGATCGCGTCGAGAAGCCGGCCCTGGCTCTGGCGCAGCGCGTCGGTTTGGTGCAGAGCTTGGGCGAAAGGGTGGAAGCGTTGCTGCACGGAGAAGCTCTTGCCGAGTACTTACTTCCAATTATTCTACCCGCAGGCGGGTTCATGAGAGTGCCATCCAGGGAGTGTCGGATAAGCCATCCGGCCGCGTCGGGACAAAAAAACGCCCGGTGCCTCGGCATCGGGCGCCCTCGCTGACCGTGCGCTCTACGCCGCCCCTTCGCCGTGGGGCGTAATATCACGCGTTTGCCTGTCACGCGCTTGCTGCAGGGTCGAGAAGCTGTCGAGCAGGCTGCGCGTGCTGAGATCG
>WNFD01004911.1_pt1 | contig 13397 bp, 15 predicted proteins | sample 5400491 | NCBI WGS metagenome assembly WNFD01 (sample SAMN13153343, study PRJNA577476) | soil metagenome | isolation source: 120 cm saprolite under Douglas fir tree site 2 hole 2 replicate 2 | place: USA:California | collected 2015-04-18 | reverse complement strand
GCACTAACGGAAACTCCTATTCGAACTCGGCCAACATCGAAACGATCCATGTCGGATGACTTCACGGCTCATCGGGTCGCGTCACAATCAACGAGCAACAATGTCCATCAAAACCGATCGAGTTGATCAGGCCATTAGTTACATCCGCCTCTTGGCTTTCCGCTCCGGCCATCTTGAGCGGGAAACCATTTTCGGTTTTCTCCAGCCGCGGAATTCCGGCGAGAACACCGTCACGCATTGTTTCCAGCAAGGCGACGGCCTGCATCGGTCCTGACGCGCCGAGTGTTTCACCCAGCATAGACTTGATGGCGGTCACGGGAAGCTTACAGGTCTGTCCATTGAGACCGACGAAGACGCCTTGCGCTTCGTGGCGGTCTCCCGCAACACTTCCGTTGGCCGAAGCGCTGAGACAGTCAACCTCATGTGGCAACAGGAAGGCGTCGCTTAGCGCTTGCCGAATCGCGGAGGCGATCGCCTCGATCGAGGTTTTGTCGTCATGGCCTCGCGAGCAGTCATAACTGCTGCCATGCCCTTCGATCTTTCCGAGCACGCACGCGCCGCGCTCGCGGGCCAACGCAGCGTCTTCCAACATCAACAGCGCCGCCCCTTCACCCAGTGCTGAACCATTACGTCGCGCATCAAATGGGATGGGGAAATCCCCGATGGAAGTATCAGATCTGCAAAGCAATCCGGCCCGGTCAAAGCCGAAGAACGACTCGAAGCACAACTCGTCAGCGCCTCCGGCCAGCAGAGCGCGCGTGCGACCACTTCGGATTAGGTCGGTAGCATAGGCAATGGCCGCGATGCCCGAGGTCACGCCTGTCGAAATCGTGGTGTTCACTCCACGCAGGTTGTGCACGATCGCTGTTTGACCCGCGGCGGCGTTGATTACAGTATTTGAAAAGTCCATTGGACTGGCGTAGGTAGGCCCCGCTTCGAGAGCCCGACGATCAAATTCAGAAATCGTGTGAACGCTGCAGAACATTGTCCCTAGTACCAATCCCAGTTCCTCGCTGTTTCTCATCTCCGCGGACCAACCACTATCTTCCAACGCCAATTGCGCCGCCGAAGCCACCAACCGCGATGTTCTGTCCAGTGGACGCAGGTTTCTCTGGCCCAGGAATTTCGTTGCATCGAAATCCTTGATCTCGCCACCGAGTGGACAGCCAAGCCCTGTTGTGCTGAAAAGCTGGATTGGCTTGATTCCGCTGCGACCCTCGCACAATGAGGCGTGCAGACCTTCGGGTGAATCGCCAAGCGACGAAACAACACCCATGCCCGTGATGACTACTCTGCTTCGCATCAGTTCGACAGTTCCCACTTCCTGAGGATCAGCGATGCGTTATTGCCGCCGAACGCATACGCGTTGTTCATCGCCACTTTTACCGGCAACTCGCGCGCATAGTTTGGGACATAGTCGAGATCGCAATCTGGATCGGGCTCGTTCAAGTTGATCGTCGGCGGAACTCGATTATCAAAGACGGCAAGCGCGCACACCGCCGCTTCAAGGGCAGAGGCCGCGCCCATCGTATGACCGAGCATCGATTTGATCGAACTGATGGGAACGCGATAAGCCGCGTCTTTGAAGAGACGCTTGACGGCAATCGTTTCGAGACGATCGTTAGTTTGGGTCCCAGTGCCGTGGGCGCTAATGTAGCTCACGTCTTCGGGCTGCAAGTCGCTCTCATCAAGCGCGTGCTGCATCGCGCGGGCGGCGCCGTCGCCGAGCGGGTGGGCCGCCGTCATGTGGTGCGCGTCACACGATAGACCATAGCCCGCCACTTCGGCGTAAATGCGCGCGCCACGCTTGCGCGCGCGGCTCAACGTCTCAAGAACGAGCACGCCTGCGCCCTCACCGGGAATCATGCCCTTGCGGCAACGATCAAAAGGCTGGCAAATCTCCGGCGCAATGGCGCCGAGGCGGGCGAAGCCTGTGTAAGTTATGCGCGAGAACGAGTCGGCTCCACCCGCCAGCATCAAGTCCGCGCGTTCGGCTCGCAGAACATCGTAGGCGTGAGCAATGGCGTAGTTGCCGGCCGCACAGGCGGTGGGGATCATTACGTTGACGCCGGCAAAGCCTAATTCGCTTGCGACATGCTGTGGAATGACGTGACACGGATATCGCGAGACAAACTCCGCTCCAACACTGTTCAGTTTCTGGCTCACGTAGTGATCGTCGAAGCGCTCGACCTCTTGCGGCTCACCCGAGGTCGTGCCCAGCGATACGCCCGCCCTCGCCAGATTCAGCTTGTCCACTTGCACGCCGGCGTCAACCAACGCCAGTCTCGCCGCGACGATCGCAAACTGCGACGCGCGTCCCAAGTGAGCTGCATCCAGGTTCGTCACATAATCCGTGGCGCGGAAATCCTTCACCTCAGCTCCCAGATGAACGTTGAAGCCGCTGGTGTCGAACGACTCCACTGCAGAGGCCCCAGACCGGCCGGCGAGCACGTTCTTCCAGAACTGCTCGCGCCCGGTGCCGATCGAGGTCACCATTCCAATTCCAGTAATTACAACCCGGTGATTCATACTCAGGCCGCTTGCGCGCAGAGGTATTGCTCGACCACTCTGACCGTGTCGCTAACAGTGCGAATCGCAGACAGGTCGTCCTCAGGTATTTCAATCTTGAACTGATACTCTGCATCCACGGCGATTTCGAGGATGGTGAGAGAATCGAGTTTCAAGTCGTCCTTGTACGACGCATTCTCAGTAATCTCTTCAGGATTAATGTTGGTGATGGTGGCGATGGACTTCTTTATTCTCGCCTTGATCTCGTCGGTACTCATTTTGGAGTCTCCCTCTTTAATTTGCAGTCTCAACGCGCCAGAAAGGGCTTCGATATTGGCGTGAGGTCAAGGATTCGGATCGAGCAAGTTGATCGGGGTTGCCTCAAGAGACTTGCACCCCGGGGAACCAGCAGTCCTCCGAACGAAGCTTTCGGTGACCTGAAGATCCCTCCTCATCTCAGCACAGAGATGGACTTTATTATCAGTAGCTATTCTTCACGCGAGGTGGATTGTGTCCATAGGGGAAGAGCGCAAAGAGACTCAGGGAACACACTGAGTCGTAGGGGAATTCCCTGAGTTGCGGAGAAGATTTCGGCGGAACACTTGTGGTCTGAGTCAGGACTGCGATTGCTTGCCAATCAGAAAATACGGGCCGGATTCGCTGATACTGGCGACGCCGGCGACAGGAAATTCCGAACCGAAGGAAGGGAATGATGAAATGCGCATGCTCACTGCACCGCCGTCGAGCTCATAGCTATCTTCAGATCCAGCCGCGCCGGGGATCTTTTTCCCAGCGAGCTCAGTCGTTGGACCCGAGTATTCGAAGCTGCCGGTAACGCAATCACACATCCTCCAGCCATCCCTGATGCAAGGCATAGCGGACGAAATCAGATCGCTTCTTGAGACCGAGCTTTGCCATGACGTTGGACCGATGAGTCTCGACTGTTTTCACACTAATACTGAGTTGAGTCGCAATTTCCTTATTCGTGTAACCCAGTGCGATTAGCCTCAGAACTTCCATCTCGCGCACGCTGAGCTCCGCACTTGGCACTCTGCCCTTTTGTCCCTGCTTACTAATAAGGGGAACTAGCTGGTCACCCAGGGCGGGATCGAGGTAATCGTGCCCTGCCGCTACCGCGCGTATGCCTCTGATCAACTCATTGGCGGCCGACCTTTTGAGCACGTAACCTGACGCTCCGGCGTCAAGTAATTGGCGCAGGTATCCATGTTCCTCATGAGCCGTTAGAACCAATACCTTCACGTTCTGGCAGACGCGTTTGACGAGTGTCGTCGCTCTGATGCCATCCAGTACTGGCATGGACGCGTCCATCACGACTACATCTGGCTGAATTTCCTTTGCACCTCGCCATGCCGTCCTCCCATTGTCTGCCTCGCCAACTACCTCCATGTCGACCTGGGAGTTGATCAAAGATCTGAGACCCCCTCGGAAGATGTCGTGATCATCTGCCAGAAAAATTCGCAACTTCTTTTTCATGGCTGGCTAACTCCGACCTGGGAGATTGGGATCCGCATTACCAGAGTTGTGCCACAACCCGGCTCGGTTTCGACGTTGAATATTCCTCCAACCAGAGCGACGCGTTCGCGCATTCCCAGTAGTCCTAAACCCTGAGAAACGCTCCCCTCATTGTTCATTGTTTCGAGGTCGAAGCCCTTGCCGTCATCTTCGACAATTGCGAGCATCTGATCACGATCGCGCTCCAGGATTACACTCACGTGCCGGGGACAAGCGTGCTTGACCACATTGGTCAGCGCCTCCTGGACGACACGATAGACAGTTGTCTCGACCTGCGATGGAAGACGTGGTTTCTCCAGCCCATCGTCTTGAAGGTCAACAGCGATTCCGCTTCGTTCTGACCATTTCTCCAAATAATTTGAGAGCGCAGTGTGAAGCCCTAAGTCATCCAGCGCCGCCGGACGCAGTTCCCAAGCAAGGTCGTGCACTTTCTGTGCTAAATGATCGGCAAGAGTTTCGAGTCGAAGCCAATGGTCTGTCGCGGCCGGACTTGAACACTGTGCTTTCGTCGTTTTGAGGCCCAGGATAAGCGCACTAATATGTTGCCCCATTCTATCGTGTAGTTCGCGAGAGATCCGGCGACGCTCTTCCTCCTGCGTCGTGACAAGCTGCCGTAGTAGTTGCAACCTTCCGGCCTCGGCTTTCACATGCTCGACCATTTCAGACTGCAGTACTTCATTGACTCTTGAAAGTTCACCAGTTCGTTCTTTGACCCGGACTTCTAAGTCATCTTTAGCTTTGCGCAAGTCTCTTTCTGCCTGGTGCCGTTCGAGATCCACACGATAAAGAGTCCTCGCATTCCGCAAGATCAATACTGAAAGCACAAAGATACTTGCGACCGCACAGAGGGCCATGCCGAATGCCGCGTCATAAAAGCCGACCCGCTGGCCGGCGACGATGAGTCCACCGAAAACCATCGGCAGCAAACAAGCCGTTGGCAGAAGCTGTCGCGCCATGATTCCGCCGGCTGTCTCACTCGTGATTATCGACACTAGCCCGTAAGCGGGACGAGCGCTAAGGCAACCGAGACTCAGCACGAGGAACGTGAGCGCGGTGTGTAGAGCCATTCCCGTGCTTGGAGAAATGCTATAAAGAAAGGCTATTCGATAGGCGTAACCAACGAGCGCTAACATCGCCACGAGAGCTGTCCCGATAGCAAAATACTGCGAAAGGCTTTTGGACCAAACCCTCCTAACGGCCAGGAGTAACAAAGACGTGCCAAGTAAAAAGAAGCTTGCCGCAGTGTGGGGCGACGGCCGTCCAAGTAAAGATGGAGCATTCTGTCGAAGCGCTGCTGGAAACAGAAGCCTGTCAATTCCTAGGTCTAGTGTCAGCAGATACTCGGCGAGGGTAACAAGACTAATGATCACAACCGCACCCGCGCAGAGCAGCGACGCACGACTCCACTTTCTCGCCTGTTCCGTACGCGACAGCCATAGAGCCACGCTGGCCAAGATGAAAGACAAAGCTGTATTCGGAACCATTTGAGGCTGGCCGGGCAGAACGTTCCTGAGGCCCACGACGTCCAACGCCCACCCCGTCAGCACCGCGCAAGCGACAAGGATGCTGAGGGTGCTGGCCAACTGGGGCACGAATTTCACCCAACCGAGAAGAGGAGACTGAGATTGAGGAAAGCCATTCGGCATATTACTAACTTCTCCGCGTCCCGCTTGATCTGAAAGCAGTCGCGACTGGGTGATCGAGGTTGCGCCTTTCGGCGCCTCAAGATTCTCTTGTTCAAGCCAATCGTTCTGAAACCCACCACAACGTCTTAACAGATGGTTTCGACACCAATAGAACTCCGGCAGGCTCGCAAGATCGCGACCATGCTGTCGATCCAGTCTGAACCAATGACGTAACGGAACGCGGCCCCGCGGGAGTCGCCCGGCTTAGCCAAAACAGCTAAGCGTCAGCTGGTACCAAAAGAATTTGCGCCATGCCTTTTTGCAGATCGGGTCGGTCCTCCATTATTCGACCGACTGGATCGAAAGCTGCGCCTCGGGATAAGAAATAAACTCGCTTCGCGGACTCGCTGTCCGGCTACACCTAAACAAGGCAACGCTGATTTGTCCTCGTAGTCAAAAAGAGCGGCGCCGCGAAAATACGAGAGTGAATGCGCCAAGCCAGAAAAAGTGCCGTTAGCGTATGCCCGCTTCCCCTTCTTGTCAACACTTGGAAGCGCGCAACGTATTGAAACACAAAGCCTGGAAGTGAACTGCTAAGAATATTGCGTGATATCCTCATCAGTGAAGTCCTATGTACGCCGAAAGGTCACCTGGTTGTGTTTACCACTTGCTTACAGCAGACTGGGCAAAGACGCTGTGCGGTCTCAAAATTGTGCCAATCGTGATTGATCGTAAGGCCAAACACGTCTTCGCTTCGCCATCCAATAAGCTGTCCGCGGGCGAGTTGTGTACGGATTGCGACAGGTTCGAGCGAGAAGAAAGACAAAAGACGCGAATGGCCTTGGCAATTCTCGACTCGTTCGAATGAAATCAAAACCGTCTGCACATCATAGGCCACGGTGCGTTCGTCGGCTACGTACCACCAGTATTTTTTGGCTGAAGTTGAGTGATTACTATTTTATCGGTGGCTGGACGCCAAGTTTCGCTTCTCTTGGGTTAGATTCAATCGCTTGATTGGGTGTATCGTGGACCGGAATTCTTTGGAAGAACACCTAAATCGTCCTGGTCACGGGTCGTTGGTTTGAGGCGATGGGTTAAGTGATCACGACGAATAGAGCGATCATGCGCATTGACTATCGGGAGTTGCATGGCTAATAAACTGCGAACACGGTTGCTTACATCAGTATGTGTTTTCTCCTTGACGTTAACGGGAATCTCTCGGACTAGAGTTGAGATGATGACGCAGCGTGCAGCACCAGTCGCCGTTGGCTACACGGCTCCAGACTTCACTCTCGAGGATCAGAACAGCCGGAAGATTACGCTATCGGAGTCGCGTGGAAAGACCCCGTTAGTACTCGTCTTCTATCGTGGTTATTGGTGACCGTACTGTGCCCGGCAGTTGGCCGGACTCAGAACACTTCTGAAGCAGGATGAGAACGTAAAACTGATCGCGATCAGTGTCGACCCGCCGGATGTAAGCAAAAACTTCGCCGAGAAAATTGCCTCGGATGGCAAAGGCCGGGTTAACTTTCCAATCCTCTCAGATCCTGACCACAAGATCATCGACGCTTACGGGTTGCGCGATCCGGCTTACGAAGGACAGAAGGTCTACGGCATCCCGCATCCTGCCGTGTACGTGATCGATAAGCAGGGAAGAGTCGCCTGGGCGAAAATCGAATCCGACTACAAGCAGCGTCCGACCAATGAAGAAATACGCGCGGCGCTTGATTCGTTGAAATGACGGATTCCCCGTCTCCCGCTATCTTCAGTTGGTTTTCTGAAGTTCGAGAACAGATAACTACTGTGTTTATGATCCTTTTGGAAAGGAGTTCTTCGAATGGCGGACGATCTTTCGACAAGAGAAATGTCTTCCAAAGCGCCAGGTTGCGCGTCTGCGAAAGCTGGAATGGCAATCATGCGCGTGGGTCTCGGCGTGATGTTCCTCTATGTGTTCTTCGAAAACTTTGGCAAGGGTCTTTACAGCAAGGAGGGATACGCGGGTCTGATCAATTATTACATTGAAAAGGGCCATGCTCCCGGCTTCTGGAAGAGCATCATGAGTTTAGCCGCCACCCACGCAACAGTTGCGGGACCCTTACAGGCCGTTACTGAGATCAGCTTTGGAGTCTTTCTGTTGCTCGGATTGCTGACGCGGCCTGTGGCGCTGGCTGCATTTCTATTTCTAACTTCTCTATGGATATCTGAGTGGGGCACGGCCTGGATTTGGGAGTTACTAATACCGATGATCGCCGCATTCAGCTTGATGGTGGGCGGCGCCGGCCGAAAGTGGGGCATCGACGCCAAACTCGCTCGGAGATATCCACGAATTCCACTCTGGTAAAGATCATCCCGTGATGACGTCGCAAGCTAAGAAGGCAAACGACAAACTAGGGCAATTCGCGCTCGGCCGCTCAAGAAACACGCTGACAAAGAGCGCGCCTAAAACTATTCGCAGCATGAGGCGGTGTAAATCAGCAAGCAGTTTCTACGTTTCATTTAGCAGAGGAGGACTCCATGACAACATTGGGCCGTTCAAAGACGATCTGTTTCCTGGCCTTTGGGATGCTGATCTTTACTGCAAACTCTTGCTCGCAGAAACGTTCAGCCGTCCCCGAAAAGACCGCAACGACAAATGCCGAACAGATTGCCAAGACCTATGGCCTTGATTCGTTCGGGCAAATTGAAGCAATTCGTTATACGTGGAACGCACAGTTCACCGGGGTGAATCTCTCCCATTCGTGGGTTTGGGAGCCCAAAAGCAACAAGGTCTCTTACGAGGGGAAGGATCAAGACGGCAAGCCGGTCAAGGTTTCCTATCTGCGGTCCGAGCTCAGCAGCCAACGCGACACCGTAAAAAACGAAGTCGATCCGGCTTTCGTCAACGATAACTATTGGCTTCTGTTCCCCTTCCATGCTTACTGGGACCGGAGCGCCATGGTGACCGATCAAGGCATGAAACAATTGCCGGTGGGCAACGGCTCGGCCGAGCTGATCGTGGTGAAGTATCCCTCGGACGGCGGTTACACGCCCGGCGATACCTGGGACCTCTACGTCGGCAAAGATAACCGCGTCGAGCAATTCGTCTACCACCGCGGCGGGCCTAAGAAGCCAAGCACCGTCGTCGCAACGTGGGAGGACTACAAGAAAGCTGGGCCTCTCCTTATCTCGACGGACCACCACGGTACAGCGGACGGAAACCCCTTGCGGATTTTCATTTCAGATCTGTCCGTTAAATTGACGGGATCAGAAAACTGGATAAACGCACAATGAATATAGGAAAGGTTCGTTCGAGCGATTGATTTTCGTGTTTCACGAATCGGTCGTTTGCCGTTCGCGATGCAGTACCGCCAGAACTGGCCGCTCGGAGCTGTAGCATGCACATAATCCGATGAGGATGGGTACACCAGCCAAAGAGGCAAAAGAAGAGACACGCCAATTCGCTCTCGGCCTGGCGTTGACGAACGAGTGCAATCTGGCTTGCTCGTTCTGTTATCGCGATCCGGATCGAGTCGATCGGCTGACGCTTGACCAGGTACGCGCTGTCATGGAGCGTTTGCCGATACGCTCAGTCAACCTGGGCACGGGCGAGAATGGAATGCACCCGGACTTTCAACGCATTCTCACTTTCCTCGAGACACAGCCGGTCAAGCTCACGATCACTTCAAACGGTCACAGCGTCGCAATCCTCGGCGACGAGGATGTGCGCGCCTTTCACGATGTGGAGTTCTCGTTGGATTATCCAACCAAAGCCGAACAGGACGCGCAGCGCGGGGCGGGTAATTGGGATCTGATTCACGAACAGGCGACACGGTGCCGCGGGCTCGGGGTTCCCGTCACGATTGTCGCCGTGATGATGAAAGCCAATTACTCAAGGCTGGCGGAAGTAGCGCGAGTAGCAAAAACGTTCGACGCTCCGTTGCGCGTCAACGTTTATCAATCTGTAAGGACAGATGTGTTCGCGCTCAGTTACGAAGAATACTGGGAAGGCTTCCGCCGACTATTTGCAGAGACTGATGTGATCATGATTGGCGAGCCCCTGGTGCGCGCGTTCGCAGGATTGCCACCACTGGCGGGCGGCTGTGGAGTCGGAACCGTGCGCGTCACCCCGCGCGCCACGACCCAGGCCTGCGTTTACTGGAGAGGTGACGGCGAGCCTCTGTCAAGGTTGTTGGATGCAGGTGAAGAAATTGTCAACACTCCGGCGTTTGTGGCCGCGCGCATGTTGCCAGCGGCCTGCGAGCCTTGTCAGTTTCGCGAGACATGTCATGGCGGCTGTGCGGGACGCCGCCAATTGCAGGAGGCACTGGACGAACCCGATACGTATTGCCCAATTATTCGTGGGGAGCGTCCTCGTCTTGATGTCAGAATGGCCGCTGCTCGCGATCTACCTAAAATTGGCAGCGCTTGCACTACAGTTGTGATCGCACGTGATTGAGTTTTTACTCTCTTCCTTCGTGTGATTCTCTGTGTCCTCTGTGGTAAACCTCTTATGCGATAACTGATTCATGCGCCCCTTCATTCACAATTCTCTGTTTCGGAATCTGTTCCTGTTCTGCTCGGTCTTCGCGCTGTTCGGCTGCGCTACAACGCGATTCACAGAGCCTGTTAGTAATGCCGGTGCATCTCCTTCACCGGCTGCCACTTTTGAGAACGCGCAAGATCAATCAGATGCGATCAATCGTTCAACGAGCAAGCCGTACACGGGCGAGCTTTCGATCTTTGAGGATCCAAAACGTGACGAGAAACTTCAGCCCGACCGGATTATGGACGTTCTTGGGATTAAGCAAGGCTCGAACGTCGCTGACATTGGCGCGGGGTCCGGCTGGTTCACTGTTCGCGCAGCGCGGCGAGTGGGAGACGGCGGCGTTGTTTACGCGGTGGACATCAATCGAGATTATCTTGACTATATTGAGAACCGGTCTAGACGAGAGGGCCTTGCAAACATCCGCGTCATTCTCAGCAAGGAGGACGATCCGCTGCTGCCGGCGAAAGGCGTGGATGCAGTTCTGTTACTAAAAACCTACCATGAAGTTGCTCAACCGATTCGCCTGCTGAAACGAGTTCGCGAGGCCATGCGGACCGCGGCCTTACTTGGCATCATCGATCGCAACGGCAAAGGCGACGATCACGGACTCGACAAAGAGATCGTGATCAAAGAAGCTGCCCGCGCCGGTTTTGTGCTGGTGAATCAATACAATTTTGTAAAGCCTGACAATGTCGATTATTTCTTGGTGTTTCGAGCTTCGGATTCCGGCCCATAGAGTTTAGCGAGCTTCCATAGCAATCCGCGCCAGCGTCAACAGAATCCGCGTGGCCGCCAAAACTGACCCGCGCAAAGTGCCTGCGATTTTTGATTGGCCCCCGGCGCGGCGGCGGTAATCGACGGGCACCTCCAGTGTTCGCAGCCCGGCGCGTGCCGCCCGCATCTGCATCTCCAGCGGCCAGCCGTAAGTCTCTTCGCGCATGTTCAGTCGCTCAAGAGCATCGCGCCTGATCGCGCGGAACGGACCCATGTCGGTCGAGCGCACACCGTACAGCAAGCGAAGAAAAAAGCCCACGATGTATCCGGCAAACACCTGATGCCAGTTCATGCTTCCTCGCTCGCGCCGGCCACGCGTGCGCGACGAAATCACGAAATCATGCGTCCCTTCGATTATTGGCGCGACAAGCCGATTCATCATTTCAGGATAGTCACTGCCATCGCCGTCGAGAAGCACGACGATCTCGCAATCAGAGGAGATCGAGCGCAGCCCCGTGCGAAACGCCCGCCCGTATCCGCGCTCCGGCTCTGTTACCACGCGAGCGCCGGCCGCTGCTGCAATTTCCGCTGTGCGATCGGTGCTGCCGTTATCAACGACGATTATTTCGCTGGCAATATCGCGCGGAACTGAGGCGACCACGTTGCCAATCGCCTCCTCTTCGTTGAGCGCGGCGATGATTACTGAGACATAAGGTTTCACGTGCCCTAGCTGTCAACCAACAAAGCGGCCACAAGTCGCCGCATTCTAAATTTTCCGCGACCCCACCAGATTGTTAGTGCCACGAGCAAAAAGAACGGCACAAAGATGAACGCCTTTATCCTGAAGACCTGCGCCCCCGTCGGATAAAGCCAGGTCAGGTAAAGCAGAAAGCTGGAGAGTGTCAAATAAAATACCGGCACTGACGGCACAAAGCACAGGAACAAGATCAACCATGCGAAGTACCAGGGAAAGTGAGGTGCGAAGAGCACCATGAAGACGGTGCCAAGCATGAGACTCGCTTTCAGGTAGCTGCGGTCACCCTGTTTCAGCTTGAAAGCGGACCAAAGGGCGAGGCTCAACAAGACTGCGCCAGCGAAAGAAACAAAGATTAGGTTCGGCAACTTAACACCGAACAATCTATCCACCAGACCGAGGATAAAGAATTGCTCACCACTGACGATGCCCCGCTCCTGCGCATAGCCCGGAATAAAACCGATCACTCCCAACGGACCTACACCGATATATGGCAAATAGCCGGCAAGAATCGTCGCGACCAGCGCCGCGGGCATCTTCCATCCCCATCGTTTGTACAACGCGGGAAACAGAACTATCGGAAATAATTTGGCCAGCGTCGCGAGCCCAAGCGAGATCCCTGTTGCTGTTTCCCAATTACGTCTTCGCGCCAGCAATGCCAGCGCAATGAACGCAAACGCTAAGGGATCGATGTGCCCGCTGCCGGCGAACTCCCAAACCGCCAGCGGATGCCACGCATAAATCAGAATGCGCTGTCGCGGCATTCCAAATGACGCGAGCAACTCCATTAGAAGCCACACCGTAATCATTTCGAATCCAACGATGGTGAGTTTCATCCAGGTCACCGATTCACTTATGCGCGTCGTCAGAAAATATGCCCCCTCGGCGGCGGGTGCGTACATCGTGTGCGCGTAATCCCGGCGATTGATCTTTGGATAGATTTGCTCATCACGCAGGCTTTGCAGATGCTCGTCGGCAGGAATGTAACGGTAAGGATTGATGCCTGCTGCTTGAACGCGTCCGTCCCACACATACCTATAAATGTCATCAGAGAGATACGGCGGAGCGAAGACAATGCTGAGACGGAAGATACCCGCCAGAACCAGAACAATAATTAGAGTTGAGCGCGCACTGCGGGCCCTAACGATCAGCCAGGCCGCTACGAGGTAGAGCGCAGATTGAACCAGCGCCAGTTTGATGAACCAAACGACATCACTAACGCCCTGAGAGTGGAGACCGATCCGGTAAAGTATTAGCAGGATGACGCCAACGGCCGCGAGCAGGACATTCGTGACGATTAGCATTTTACGCTCACGTGACGCTGTGATGATCATGCTCTCGTCTTGGCTGTGCGTGCATCAGCCATCAAGCGCTGGTGACCATCTTTGGCGATCAGGCCAGCAAGATAGCTACGGGTGTGAGGTGCTTCGGAACCTCCCCGAAACTGCTCCTGACCAACGTGACCATCTGTCAACAATGAGAGTTCGTTGCAAAGCAGGCGAAGCGTAACCGCATCATCAACGTCATACCAGGTTGGCAGAAGCTCGACCGGCAGATTGATGTCTGCGGCACGATCGATTGTGTGAGCAAGAACGGTCTCGGTACTCCACGCGATGCGCTCGAATAATTCTTGGTGTGGATGCTTAAGACCAATCAGGTAATAACCGCCATCCTCGCTGGGACCCAGCACGACTCGATCTCCATCCTTCGCTAGCAATGAAGCGGCAGTCTTTAGTAT
>WNFD01015010.1_pt1 | contig 13398 bp, 19 predicted proteins | sample 5400491 | NCBI WGS metagenome assembly WNFD01 (sample SAMN13153343, study PRJNA577476) | soil metagenome | isolation source: 120 cm saprolite under Douglas fir tree site 2 hole 2 replicate 2 | place: USA:California | collected 2015-04-18 | reverse complement strand
GATCCCCTTCGTGTGCCCCTAGTCGCGGGATTAGGGTCTTGTTTCGGCGTCCGGTCCCGCCCTCAGCAACGGGACCGGTATTTCCGTCGAAGTAGCCGCGGGCCCAGGCGCATGGAGGGGTGTGGGGAAATGCGCCGGGGCCAACGCCGGGCTGATCGTTTCCGGAGAATCAGCATCAGCCACGCGGCAACAAAGCAACGATGCTGTTCTGTTGTCGGTCGGCTTCTCGACACGTTTGACAAGGATGAAAGGGACGTGTCCGTCCTGCAACACTTCCACAAGCGCGCATCGCCCGCGCCGTCTCGGAATTACGGAATGTTTGAGCGCACCATCGCTGCCTGCGGCGACCGCGGAACGGGCTTGGACGCCGTGGTGGGGGCCAATCGCGTCTGAAGCGTCGAGAGCCTCTCAAGAATGTACTGTTCGACGGTCTGCAGATCGCTGATTTCGCGCGTCGTCTGCTCCTGGCCAGCCACGAGCCGGTCGATGCTGCGCGTCATCTGTTCTTGACTGGTGGCGACACTGGTGGCGATCCGGTCAAGGCTCTGCCGCACCGCGTCGCGATCGAGCGATATTGCTTTGAGCGAGGCGGTCTCTCTGGTCGCGTTGCCGTAGGATTGCCAAGCCAAAGCGACAGCCATGCCAATGGAAAACGTGATCAGGTAGCGGGCGAAGGCGAGCGGCTCTAATCTGCCGAGGCTACCGAGCGGGTCCGAGTTGCCGAGCGAAGGTCGGCCACTCGGGAGTTGGTCATTTTTAAGATCAGCCAAACGAATAGGAGGGGTCTCGGCTGACGGCTTGACGGGCAGCGAGTCCTCAAAGAACTCTGATTGCGCTGGTTTCGGCTTGGCACTCATCTGCACCTCCCGTCATGTTCGCCGATGTCTCCAGCCGCGGCATGTTTTGTCGGTCGGCTTCTCGACAGCGCCATAAAGAAGTCGTTCCTTGTCCCCGCAATTCTTCTTCAACGTTCGGGCGGCGTTCGGGGTGAGATCGTCACAGCCTTCGTAGTGAAAGGCGTTCCTTTCGATGATTGGCTTGAAGAAGAAGTGTGATAGTTTCCACGTGGAATTGTGCATTGCGGCCACGCTCAAATTGCGCGCCGCTCCAGACAGACGGGAAGTCAATGTCAAGGACCGATGCCAAAAGCTCTGATGGCGCAATTGCAAGTTCTGCGACTGCCGCGTATCTCCACGGTACGCCGAGGAGTGGCCTGCTCAAATACACGCCCGGCTTCTTGTATATCCTGGCTCTTTTCGTAGCCGGGAAGTTCATCTTCCCCGATCCAAGAGCCACCTTGATCGAGTGGGGTGAGTACCACCTCTCTTGGGTTGAAATCCTCATGGTCGGCGCCGCGATGATGGCGATGGCCGAGCAGTTAAGGGTCTCTCATCCTGGAGTTGACAACACGATCGAGGCCATTTTGATGGGTGCAATCGCAGGTGTTCAGGTCCTGCTTTTCGCTCTTGGGGCAGCCGGTGTGAAGCCCCTCGCTATTTTCAACAACACTGAGTTTCTCATGCTCACTTTGATCAGCATGACTCAGGCTGTCGTTGCTATTTTGATCAACGCCAGGACGCTGCGGCGGACGATCGGTGTAGGCGGCAACGGCTAGTGCTGGATTGTTGACAGGATTGAACCCCAAGCCCAGCCAGTAAACTATATAGTCTGCATGCGAGCTCGCACCCGTTCTCGCCTTCCCTCTTCGATCCAGTCGCGTCTTCGTGTCCGCTAGGCGGCCACCACCCGCGCCTTAACCCTTGGTTAACTAGCGCCATGCGACCGTTTGGTAAGACGGAGCGCGCGCACTGACAGTCACACGACGCTGCGTCAGTGCATAAGGTAGCTGACAGATGGAGGGATGCCGATGAATCCCAATCTGACTTCCACACTATCGGAGTTCTCCAAAGGTCGCCCGGCTACCGAGCGATCGAACGACCCGCCACTTCACCGAACCGCGTGGAACCTGATCACGAGAGTGCGGTTGTGGCTCGGTAAGCTAGTCTCATTCGCCTTCGTCCGCGTCCTGGTGATTTTTTTCGTTGGTTTTGCTGCCGGCTTCGCTTGCCAGTCGTATGGCGGCGACGTCAGAAAGGCGATCGCCAGCTGGTCCCCACGCCTTGGGTGGTTGGCACCATCCGCGCCCCCTGGCACCTCTTCTGACCGGCTCAGAGCTACGACGCTTGACCGGCTCAGAGCTACGACGCTCGCTCTCGCTGCGGCGCGGCAAAGCCTAGACAAGCTCGCCACAGAGATTAGCAAGCTGCAGGCACAGGACGCAGATCCACCGCGGCGCAGAGCGACACGCTAAGTCAAGAGGGCCGCTATGGTAGTGGCTGTCGGGGGTGTGAAAAACCTGCCTCCGACTTTCCATTTTTCGGCCTTGAAGAATTAGAACACTACGGCTTCGAGACAATCGTGGCGATGGCTACGAACGTGGACAGGCCCCAACGCTTAAAGGCTTTTCCATCTGGCAGCCTGTATCCACGACCAAGGAGGACACAATGGATCGCTTGCTTCTGACCGGCACAGCGGCAATGGCCATTCTGACGACCCTGTCGTTGATACCGAATAGCGCGGCGGCAATCCCTCTGGGCGGACTGGCCGACATCCCTTTAGGACTCGAACAGGTTAACCCGATCGAAAAAACCGCACTGTGCTTCTACTTCGACGGCTGGAACGGTCCTGGTCTCTATGAGTGCGGCTATCGCCGCAGATTCGGCGAGGGCTTCGTACGCCGTGAGCGCGAGGAGCGCCGCGAGCGATTTGAAGAGCGTCGCGAACGCCGTGAACGCTTTGAAGACCGCGAACGCCGTGAGCGCTTTGAGGATCGGTATAGATATAGATGAAAATGGATCACCAAATGTGCTGGCAGGTAGCCCCGCGTCTGGTTCCCAGGCGCGGGGCTTGATCTTGAAGATGGCCGCCGTTGTGACGCCGTTGATGGGGCCGCGCGAGGCGCGCACTGTTTGGCTGGACGCGCGTTGGAACGCGCCGACAGGACCGGTGTTGGATTCACGCGTGAGGCTCCCAACCCCTCACGCGGCCCCGGCCCCTGCTCCGCTATTTGACAGTCCCGAAGGGCCGGGGCCCCAAACGTGATCCTGGTCCCACATGCCCAAGCAGCCCAACGGAACGCGCAGCAAGAAGCCGCCGGCCCCATCGGTCAAGGTCAGGCCCGGCGACTTTCACCGATTGGTGGAAATCCTCAAAGGCCGGAAGCCCGTTTATGGCGTAAGAACGGTTCGGGTCCTGGCTTGCGGGCCGCCAAGGAAACCGCCATGTTGGGCCCGAACCATCGGCACTCACGACATGTAGCCATAATCCGGGAGACACTTGTGCGCCATCTCGCTTGCACCCTGCTCGTCACCTGCGCAATATTGCCCCAAATCGCCACCGCCGAGGACGCGCTGGTGCCGGTTGAGAAAGCCGCTTTCCACCATCCGATTTTCCACAATGAATATGTATTGCTGCTCGATGTCTACGTTCCGCCTAACCGAGGTGGACCGATGTATCACACGCATTCGCTCGATCAGGTGAGCGTGTTAATCGCCGACAGCGACATGACCAACCAACTGTGGGGCGGCGAGGCAACACCGCCGCGACGGGGCATGCGAGGCAACGTGGGATTTGCAGCCAATTCCAAAAAGCCGGTGAGTCATCGCGGTTTCAACGTTGGGAGCACGCCGTTCCACAACATCGTCATGGCTCTGCTCAAGAACGAGCCCTACGGGCTCTCGGCAGGAACCCGCACGAGCGCACCCTCTTACGCGCAGGTGCTCGATAATGAGCGAGTCCGCGCTTGGAAAATCTCGCTCGAACCCGGCGAGGCGGTCCCAACCATTACGCAAACGGCTCCGGGCATGCGCATCGTCCTGGACGGTGGCGAAATCACCGAATATGTGCCCGGCGACCCGGACCGCGGCAAGATGCTGCGCACCGGTCAATATTTCTGGCAGGATGCCGGCGTAACTCGCGCCGTCCGCAATACCGGTACCACAAAAGTTCAGTTCGTGGAGATCGAGTTGAAATAAAACGCGAAGTAGACACAGCGCAGGATGCGGCCCTGCGAGCGTGCCGCGGCATCTGCGGTGATCTAAGATCGCCCCGCTAACGCCGCGGTCGTAGAAGTTTGGGCCGATCCAGGCGTGCGGATTCGACTCGCCAAATTCAGGCTCGAGACTTTTCCAAGTCAGGGCGGCCGCCAATTACGATCGGTGTCCCTCAGATAGCTGCCAACTTGCTGCCGGGCCATAACCGGCCAATGCGGGCTACGCTCTGCGTGCCGACAAAGCGATGGCGGGGATGAGGTGGCAAACGGTTCGAATTATACCAGCGTTGTTCACGGATGCCGCTCAAACGATCGCAGCCAACCCCTGCCCACGGACCTCCCGGCAATCTCCGCAAGTGAGCCTCTCGCAACGGCAAGGCCGTGCGATAGATCGGCCGGGTGGTTTCCCCTGCGGGCTTGCCGCGGATCAATCGCGCGGACAAGAGCATGTTCGCCTGCCCCCCGATCGCGTCGGGTTTCATTGCGAGCCTGGTCGCGATAGGCTTCGCTCAACAAGTGCGGAGAATTATCGATGCGACGGCTTGATCTGATTGCGGCGGTAGGCGGGGCCGTAGCGTGGGTGGCGGGCGCCGTCTCTTTTTCCGCTGCTCAAATCATCACTTTTCGACCGCTGCCCCTTAAACAATTCCTCGAGGAAAATGGTTGGGTGTCTTTGCCGCTACCGGACAAAAGAATGGGGCCTGGAAGCGTCATAAAGGTGACGAAGAAGAACGGTGCCGTCCTCATGCAATGGCTTGGCGATTTGCGCAGATGCGGGATCACCGATCGGGAGTTTCGATATGTCCGTGGAAAGTATTCTGCAATTGGGATTGGAGAGAGCTTCGGAATTAAAGCCTCTATCGCCGCGGGCTTTATCGCCAAGCTCGAGGGCACAGCTGATTTCGAAAAAGCTGGTAGCGCAATTATGCAAATAGAGGATTCAGGTGGCGATGCCGTCGATTTCGACGCGTTGACGAATTGGATGGCGAAGTCTGGTGCTGCTCAACGGATGCCTCAAGTGTGCAACAATTTTTTGGCCCAAGAGCAAATTTATCTCGTCAGCGAGGCTTTTCGAGTCAGCAAAGCCAGTTACGGCCTCGTCGATAAAAACGGGGCCAAGCTCACGATTACGGGTGGTGCTTTTGGGCAAGCGGGCTCGCGCTCTTCGGGCACGCTGAGTGTTATAGACGACTTGTATTTTGGCGTGCGTCGCGTAAAGCAACTTGCGCCGGATCTTTTTGAGCCGTGGCTTGGACCCCGAACTGTTCCTGAGGCTGATAGCCTGCTGCGGCTAATGGAGCCCTGAGTGTTGCGATCAGACGGAAGGCGGGCGACGCAAGCCATTGACCCGTCGATCCTTAGCTTCTCGCCCTCGATCCTCGGATACGCACAAAACGGCTTCGGGTTGGGAGCAGGTCGCTGGACTTGTGGTGTGGGTCGTGTGTCATGAGTACTGGCGATGCGCAACTGTACGAGAGATGAAGGAGGGCCCCTTCGGGTTCGGTGATCAGCTGGCTCAACGGCGACGACGAGGTCGGGGCCAAGACATTCACCTTTAGTCACGATTCGCCCGCAGCTCATGCGTTTCAGAACTTCTCGCAGCGCTGGACCCAGACGATCACGGAACAGTTTCCGCCGTCTCCTCCGATTCAGATCGTCACCGAGGATTGGGAAATCTTCGGGCGAATCCAGAGTATTCAGCAGTGTGCCTCCGACGCGGCCATATCCGTCCTTGCGTGAGGTCCTGAACTGCCGGCCTCACAGCTCCGGCACCAGCGCCCGCAGCGCAGCGCGTCCACGCGGCGCAGCTGCCGTTTCGCATCACGTCCCGAATGTATTTGCCACCAGTCTTCCGATCTCCGCGTGCGGCACGGCGTTGAGCTGCTCGCGTGGTTCCGTCGAACCGGTGTAGTACACGGCCGCGAGGATCGGCGCGGCGCCGGGAGGCCACAGTATGCCGATCGTATTGGCCGTTCCGTTCTCTCCGCCGCCAGTCTTGTCCCCGATTCGCCAGGTCGACGGAATTCCGGCGCGCAGCCGATTTCCTCCAACTTTGTCGTCGACAAGCCAAGTCTCCAGGCGCTGACGGGATGCTACGGAGAGCGTGTTTTCGAGAAGGATGCGCCTCATGTTCGCCACCATGGCTCTCGGGCTCGCGGTGTCGCGCTCATCGCCACGAATGGCGGTGTTCAAGGTAGGCTCGGTACGATCGAGGCGGGTCACCTGGTCGCCGAGCGATCGGCAAAAGCTTGTGAGTCCCTCCGGTCCACCAAGAATGCGAAGAAGAAGGTTGCCCGCAGTGTTGTCGCTCAACACGACCGCCGCAGCGCAAATGTCGACTATGCTCATTCCCACTCCGACGTGATTTTTCGTCATCGGCGAGTAGGTCGGTTCAACGTCGGCTTCGGTGTATGGAATGATACGATCAAGCTGTTGCTCGCCTGCATCGACCAGCTTCAGAACCGCCGCTGCGGCGAGGAACTTGAAGGTGCTTGTCAAAGGGAAGCGTTCGTCAGGCCGGTTCTCGATAGCCGCACGGGTCGCCGTGTCGACTATCAGGACGCCGAGGCGTCCCCCATTCCTGGCCTCGATGGCTCGGATCTGATCGCGCGCCGCAGGCGGAGCAAGCTGGGCGATAGCCCTCGAAGCGTGGGAGCCAGGTATGGGCAGCGACGCCGCGCCCAACACGGCGGCGCGACAGGTGACAGCAGCGTTCATTTGATCTCCACACGCACGATGAAGCGCCTTGAGTGTAGGCCGCAATTGTATCAATCTACGGTCAATTGCGAACCGGATTATCCATTGGCGCGGACACTGGCGAGCAGCTTAGCAGATCGCTCGCATCCTCCGCGCCGAAGCCGCAATAGACCGCCGTGCTGGTGTGGGTAGGGATCCAGCCAGCAGCTCCAGCGCACGGCGCTGCTCTGCGGTGAGGCGTCGTCCCCGCGGCCTAGGGTCATGCCGCTCATCCTACAGCCTATGATTGAGGCTGTATCGAATTTCGCTTCTTGTCTCTCGAGTTTTAGCCAATAAGACTTTATAATTGCTGGATTTTCAGTTCGTTCTCACTCACCAGTTTCGTCTTGATACTGCCCCATAGCTATGCCCTGATAGGACTTCGCAAAGACGGTGGGCGCGTAGCAGAGGAGGTGCACCATGTTGGATGCATTGAATCGAGCAAAACGTTACCGCGAACTGGCAAAGGGCTGTCGACGCCTAATTTAGCGGCAATTGGATTTTCGACCGAAACTCAAAACCACTTTTTACGAATGGCAGAGCATTACAGCACGCTAGCCGAGGCCTAGGAGGCTGGAGATACTGGCGTACCGGATTAGCCACTTCCCCAGCTCAAAACCTAGCGAAGACGGCTCGATCACGTTTCGTTTTCCATACCGTGATCCGGGCCGTCTCTGCTTAACGTCTCACGCCCGTCAGCAAAGTCACATTATGGAGCCCCGCTAAGATGTCATTTGTCCGATCCGTATTCGTCGCCGCCGTAGTTCTTGGCGCGGTCACGTCGGGAGTAGCGCTCGCGCAGACAACGACGCCCCCGTCGTCAACATCTTCCAAGGTCGACGATGTCTCGAAATGGACATCGAAGCAATGGAATCGGGCAAAGGCCAAGTGGGTCGAGGAAAAGGAAAAATGGGCTGACTGCCAGAAGCAATCCGAGGATCAAAATTTGACGGGCCGAAAGAGTTGGTCATTCCTCGTGTCCTGCATGACGCCCGCATCAACGTCGTCCAAGATCGACGATGTCTCCCAATGGACATCACGGCAATGGAACCGTGCAAAGACCAAGTGGGAAAAAGAAACAGAAAAATGGGCCGACTGTCAGAGGCAGTCGAAGGATCAAAATTTGACCAGCCGAAAGAGTTGGTCGTTCCTCGCGTCCTGCATGACCAGTTGAGCAAGCCCACAGCCGCTAGGACACCCACAATGCCTGTCAGGTGCGGGCGCTACCACAGAATGAAATCGAGCCGGGAGAGCGATCCGCCCGCCACATCGTCGGACATTCTAGCCTCGGCCGCGACGAACCGGTTTTGAGCGCCGACCAGTTTCAACCTCATCGGTCTCCTTGCGGACAGTCGACAGACGCTGCGCCGATGGTGCGAGGGGCTCGCTGCCTGATCTTTGCTCCAGAGGCGTTCGGCCGAGCCGGAGCTTGAGAGATGATGCCACCGGCTTCCTTCCTGGCGTACTGTTGGGCTGCTTGGACATCAGGGACCAGGATCTCGTTTGAGGCTCCGGCCCTTCAGGACTTCAGATAGCGAGCAAAGGCCGGGGCCGCGTGAGGCACACTCGCTAACGTCACGCAGGAATCCAACGCTGGCCACAGCGGCGCGTTTCTGGACGCAGGCGCCTGCAGCACATCTAAGGCCGCAGCCTTTCGAGGCAATAAGAGAAAGGACCGGGGCCGCGTGATTAAGTATGATACTCTGCCCCGGAGTGGGGGTTGATTTTCATGGAATTTGCAGCCGGTGGGCCGGATTATGGCGCGCTCCGCCGGCCATGCGACCCGCGCTGCGGGCCTATTGGACGAGTGCGGCCCGCTGCCGTCAAAGGCACCGTCGCCGAGGTCAACACGCTAATGGCAGAGCATCGAGAGACCGTTAGCCCACAGGCGGCATCTGGTTCGCTGCGCGACAGCGAGCGCCAGCTACGCCTTGTCGCTGGCAACGGTCCGGTCGCCATTGCGCACTGCGATACTGAAGGCCGCTACAAGGTCGTCAACAAGCACTATGCAGAGCGGCGCGGCCTTACGCCCGAGCAGGTGGTCGGCAAACGCATCCCGGAGGTAGTCGGCGAGAAAGCCTGGGAGCTCTTCGAGCCCTACTTCCGTGAGTGCCTCGCCGGCAAGGCGATCGAGTTCGAGCTCGAAATCGATTTGCCTTACCGGCCCAGCGAGCCACAATTCGTGCATTGCTACTATGAGCCGGAGTGGAGGGACGGCAAAGTTGTCGGGCTGATTGCGGCAATCACCAACATCACCAGCCTCAAACGCGCTGAAACCGCTCTCCGCGAGAGTGAAGCGACGTTCCGTGTCATGTTCGATGCGAGCAGTGTAGGCAAGGCCGAAGTAGAGCTCAAAGCGGCCGTTTCCTTCGGGCCAACGCGGCGATGTGCAAGTTTGTGGGCTACAGCGAGGCGGAATTGCTCGCACGAACGGTATACGACATCACCAATTCTGACGACGGTAACCTTGGCCGCGAGTTGAGCCAACGCTTGGACGCCGGAGAGTCAACTGTTTTCGACGTGGAGAAGCGCTACATCCGCAAAGACGGAAAGGAGGTCTGGGCACGGACGACGGTGAACGTCATCCGCGACGAATTCGGTCGGCCATTGCGTCACACAGCGGTGATCCAGGATCTTACGGCGCGCAAACAGGCTGAGCACGACTTGTACGCGAGCAAGGCACGTCTGCAACTTGCCCTCGACGCAGCCCAGCTCGGATGGTGGGAGTACGATCCGGTCCGCCGCGTATTCTCGGGGGATACGCGCGCTCAAGAGGTTTGCGACTATTCCGAGAATGAGCTGACGATCGAAGAGTTTCTGAAGCGGGTGCATCGGGACGACATGGAAAAGTTTTCGGCGGTCCGCGAAGCAGCGCTCGATCCCGTCGATCCGAAGCCCTACGTGAATGAGTACCGGATCGTGCGGAGAGACGGAAAGGTCCGCTGGGTCGAGAGTCGTGGGCTTGCTTATTTTGAGGGCGCCGGACCTGAACGCCGGCTCGTGAGCTTCGTTGGCACCGTCCAGGACATTACCGAACGCAAAGAGCGCGAGGAGAGGGAGCATCTCCTCATGCGCGAAATCAATCATCGCGCCAAGAATATGCTCAGCGTCGTGGACGCAATCGCTCATCAGACCGCCACCAGAAATCCTGAAGACTTCATGGAGCGCTTCTCCGAGCGCATCCAGGCGCTTTCAGTCAATCAGGACCTGCTCGTCCGGAACGAATGGAATGGGGTCGAGATCGCAGACTTGGTCCACACCCAGCTCGCGCACTTTGCCGACCTCATTGGTTCTCGTATCGCCGTGCATGGCGCCAAGCTGCGCCTCAATCCGGCTTCCGCGCAAGCCATCGGGCTTGCGCTCCACGAGCTCGCCACCAACGCCGGGAAATACGGGGCGCTTTCGACGGCTAGGGGTCGCGTCGATATCTCTTGGAGGACCATCGGCAACACCCTCACCATGAGCTGGACCGAGCGCGATGGGCCGCCCGTGTGTAAGCCGAAGCACCGTGGGTTCGGCACCATAATTATCGAAGCGATGGCGGAGTACAGCGTAGATGGCGCGGTCGACCTTCATTATGCGCCTTCGGGCGTGACCTGGCGCTTGACCTGCACGACAGTTAGCGCCCTTGAATTGGAATGAGATCAAGGGGGAGATCAGCAAATTTCACGCCTAGCGGTAAAAACGAAACTACCGACGCGGCGGGTGGGGCACTCGGCAGGAAGCCGCCGTTGGGCTGCAGGGACCAGGATCACGACTCAGGCCCCGGCCCTTCGGGACTTCAGATTAGCGGAGCAACGGCCGGGGCGTGAGGCATACTCGCTAGCCTCATGTCGTACCGCAGCGCTAGCCTGGCGCGGAGGGGCCGGTCAGCATCCGACACTGCGCTCAATGTTTAGGCTTGGCGCCGCCATGATTTAGGCTTGACATCGCCATCATATATTCTCTTTTTCGGTCGGCCTCAGCAACCATTGGGCGCCGTTTTTTCCTTTGGGGGTATGATGTCGAATGAATTGTATCGAGCAGAACGTTGTCGCGACTTGGCTGAGGAGTATCGCCGTATCGCGGCACTGTGCGCCTCAACCGAAATGCGAACCCACTATTCACGGATGTCAGAGTATTACAGCAAGCTAGCTGAGACCGAGGAGCTGGGCGCGCCCTGATCCCTATGTTCGGCCGCGCCGCACCGGAACGGGCTCTGTGCGGAAGCCCGGCCCGGCATCGGCCCGTTGAGGCTTTCGTTTTTTGAGAATTTCCAACATGGCGGTGAAGGACCTCACCGGCCTTCTCTTGACCAATGGCGCCGTCGGCTTCTTGCCGGGCGTTTTCCCATTGGGCTTCTTGCGCATGGCAGGCCAACGCCGGCCGCACCGATAGCAATAGGTCGTAGCAAAAGGCCCCGCGCACCCCTCGGGGCCAAGTCAAGAGTGGAACGCACCGTGGAGAAGGGGGCACTTATTTCTATCGTTTTTCAAGGGCTGCCGATAGAAGACTGGTGCAATCCTATCCGTCGGTTGGACAAAGGTTCGTCAACGAAGAACGACCGCAAACGTCATGCTAAAGACCCGGCGATCCAGCTGCTATCAGCCTCATATTGACCGCGCTAAATCTAAAAGAAAATTCGTTTTGAACCATACCCGTCACCGGGGTGCCGTCGATTAACTTGCCCCAGATGAAATAAGTCGGCATTTCGATTTCACCGACTTTAAGTCTTGCGAGAACGATGGATGCGGACCTCAGGGTAAGGCGATCGAGTCCGAAGCCGGTGAAACCGCACCCTTTCTGTCCGATGCACTCATAGTCCCACTGAAAGACGGATGAGCCCTGAGGAAATGGGAGGGGCGTCGGAATGGGCGCGAGTTGCGCAGTCTGGGCGAATGCAAGGTCGGCAGCCATCCAAGGAAACCGGCCATGATGCTAACGTAGCCGCAACGGCAGCCTGTGAGCGCTTCGGACCTCCGAGGTCGGACCGTTGTTAGCGAGGCTTGTTGAGCCTGCCCCGCAGGCTTGCTAAAAATTGGAGCATAAAACTTCTGCACGGTAGGAGGCCGCCATGAGAAAGCTCGGACTCGTCATCGCATTGTTGGGGGCATCGGCGCTTGCACCGGCGCTTTCGCACGCTCAGAGCCCAGATGCGTTTGCGAAGGCCCTGCACATCTACGGCAGCTATCGTGTGGTCCCCAACATCACGTATCTCACTGCGAACAATTGGGAGGCGAAGCTTGACGTGTACCAAGCGCGGGATGCGACGACCCCCAATCCGACGCTCGTCTACTTCCACGGCGGAGGATGGGTCGCAGGAAGCAAAGAGGCGTCCTCGCTGACCTTTTTGCCCTTCCTCAGCATGGGCTGGAACGTCGTAAATGTCGAGTATCGGCTCGCGAAGATCTCTTTGGCTCCTGCGGCGGTTCAGGATGCACTCTGCGCTCTGCGGTGGGTTCACCGGAACGGCAAAGAGTACAATGTGGACACGAACCGGCTCGTGGTCATGGGGAACTCGGCTGGCGGACACCTTGCGCTTACCACAGGAATGAGTCCCACGAGCGAAAGCCTTGACAGCCTATGTCCGGGCAACGAGGAGCTGAAGGTTGCGGCTGTTATCAATTGGTACGGCATCACCGATGTCAATGAGCTGCTCGCTGGCGCCAACATGAGGAACTTCGCGGTCGCGTGGCTTGGCGGCATGTCGAATCGCGAGGAGATTGCAAAGCGGGTGTCCCCTCTAACGTATGTTCGAGCCGGATTGCCTCCCATTATTTCGATCCAGGGAGACGCGGATCCAACTGTTCCTTACTCACAGAATGTCCGCCTCCATCAGGCACTCGATAAAGCGGAAATCCGCAACGAGCTCGTGACAATCCCGGGTGGCAAGCATGGCGGATTTTCCGACGCGGAGATGACCAAGGCCTACGCGGCGATTCGGGCCTTTCTGGACAAACAAAATATCGTCCGGCAGACCACGAACTGAAAAGAGGAGCACACGGTCAGTTTCGGGGGATAACAGGACGTGGCGGGGTCGCCATCCGTTCGTGGGCTAAGCGCAGATGGATCGCTTTGCCGACCAATGTTAATCTTGCGCCGTCAGAGAGATAGGAGGGGCGAATGTGGTATCGACGAGCCACCGCGAATCGCCGCGATTTTTTCCGAACTCCGGCACTCAGCGGTACCGCAATAGCCGCCAGATCGATCAAGGCGCCTGCGGTGGCGCGCGTCCAAGGTACGGCGTTGAGGCTTGGCGCGCTGCATCCAGTGTCGGGCGCATTGTCCTATTGCGGTGAGCAGTGCCGCTCGACGGGACCTTGGACCGTCGAGGGTAGAGCGAGGATCGCGGTAGCGCTCCTCATCGCCGGCGTTGTTGCCGCGCCGGCAGTATTTTCACCGCGCGATGCGCTTAGCGCAGAATACGCCCTGATGCCGAGCCCGCAGACTGTACACATCGGTCATTTCAGCGCGGTGCTCAAACCGGTGCTGACGATCAATTCCGGCGACATCGTCACGATCGAGACCGCGACCTCACTCGACCCAGTAGAGATCGACCAATCCGGTGCCGTGCCGCCGAGCGTCGTGCCGGAATACCAGCGTGCCATTCACCGCGAGGTCAAGGATCGCGG
>WNFD01011757.1_pt1 | contig 13400 bp, 13 predicted proteins | sample 5400491 | NCBI WGS metagenome assembly WNFD01 (sample SAMN13153343, study PRJNA577476) | soil metagenome | isolation source: 120 cm saprolite under Douglas fir tree site 2 hole 2 replicate 2 | place: USA:California | collected 2015-04-18 | reverse complement strand
CCAAGATCCACCGTCGTGAGGACCCGCGGCTGATCACCGGCCACGGCCGGTACACAGACGATCTGCCGCACCAGGGCGTCGTCCATCTCGCAGTCGTGCGCAGCCCGCATGCCCACGCCCGGATTCGAAGCATCGGAGTCGAAGCGGCGAAGAAGGCCCCCGGCGTCCTCGCTGTCTACACGGCCTCGGACTTCAAAGACATCATTGCCGGGCCGGCCACATTTGCGGTCGCGCCCGTGTTCGCGCCCATCAAGCTGACCAACCCGCCTCGCTACCCGATCGCGGCCAAAGAGGTCTGCTACCAGGGCGAGCCGGTCGCGGTCGTGATCGCCGAGCAGCGCGGGCAGGCGGCTGACGGGGCCCAGCTGGTCGACGTCGACTACGAACCACTTCCGGCAGTGATGGACATCGAAGAGGCCGCCAAGCCTGGCTCACCCAAGGCCCACAGCGACCAGCCGGACAATATCTGCTGGGACACCACCTACGTTCCGTGGGAGGCGACCGAGGAGGCGTTCAAGACGGCCGAGGTGGTGGTCAAGGAGCGAATCCTGCAGCAGCGCCTGTCACCGAACCCGATGGAGAGCCGGGTCGTGATGGCCGATTTCGACTCGTTCGACAACCGCCTGTCGATGTGGATGTCGACCCAGAACCCGCACTGGATCCGCCTGTTCGTCGCCGGGGCGCTGGGGATGGGCGAGCACTCCGTCCGGGTCGTGTCCCATGACGTCGGCGGAGGCTTCGGTTCCAAGATCAGCCCCTATCCGGAGGACTTCATCGTCCCCGCCTGCGCCAAGATGCTCGGCCGGCCAGTCAAGTACACGGAGACGAGGACCGAGGCCATGCAGAACGCGTACGCGGGCCGCGGCCAGATCTTCGACGTCGAGGTGGCGGCGAAGAAGGACGGCACCCTGCTCGGGATGCGCCTCACTCAGCTGCTCGACGCCGGCGCTTACATGGCCCTATTCAGTGCATTCCAGACGTGCGCATGCCTGGTTGCGGGCGGTGCCTACCACTGGAATGCGATCTCGTCACGGTCGCAGGCCGTCCTGACAAACAAGATCCCAACCGACCCATACCGGGGCGCCGGGCGCCCGGAGGCGACCCATGTCGCAGAGCGGATGATGGATGTGCTCGGACTCTGGCGACTACGAGAAGGCCATGGACAAGGCGCTGAAGATCGTCGGCTACGACGAGCTGCGCAAGAAGCAGAAAGACCTGCGCAAGCAGGGCAAGCTCATGGGTATTGGGCTCTCGACCTGGATCGAGCTCTGCGGCCTAGGACCAGGCGCGGTCACGGGTCCGGCGACCGGAGGAGTCGTGCTTTCCGAGTCGGCGCAGGTGAAGATCCATCCGGCGGGCGGGGTGAGCATTTACGTCGGCACTCACAACCACGGGCAGGGGAACGACACGACACATGCCCAGATCGCGGCCGACACGCTGGGCATCCCTATGGAGCTGATCGACATCCGGCACGGCGACACCAATGAGGGCCCGGGATTCGGCTATGGCACGTATGGTTCCCGCTCGCTCGCGGTGGGCGGCATCGCCATCCTCAATTCCTGCAACAAGGTCATCGACAAAGGCAAGAAGGTCGCCGCGCACCTGCTCGAGGCGGCTGAGGAGGACGTCGTCTTCGACCACGGCAAGTTCCACGTCAAGGGCGCGCCGGACAAGTCGAAAGCCCTCGGGGAGGTCGCTTTCGCCGCCTATGGCCAGCTGCCGGCGGGAATGGAGCAGGGACTCGAAGCGGTCGCGTACTTCGAACCGCCCAACTTTGTCTGGCCGTTCGGGACACACATCTGCGTCGTAGAGGTGGACCCGGAGACGGGTGCGGTCGACCTACAGAAGTACGTCGCGGTCGACGACTGCGGCAACGTCATCAACCCGATGATCGTCGCGGGCCAGCTCCACGGCGGCATCGCGCAGGGCATCGCCCAAGCGCTGTTCGAAGAGATGGTGTACGACGACGAGAGTGGTCAGCTCAAGTCGGCCACGTTCCTCGACTACGCGATGCTCACGGCCAACGAGATGCCCGATATTCAGCTCGACAATACTGTGACCCCGAGCCCGACCAACGTAATGGGCGTGAAGGGGATCGGCGAAGCCGGCACCATCGCATCCACGGCAGCCGTCATCAACGCAGTCTGCGACGCGTTGAGCCCGCTGGGCATCAAGCACGTCGACATGCCGGCGACTTCCGATCGGCTCTGGAAGCTGATCCAAACCGCGCGCGGTACGTCCCACAACGGAAAGGAGGCACGCAAGTGATCCCGGCCGCATTCGAATACGCACGCGCCTCCTCGGTCGACGAGGCGGCGAAACTTCTCGACAAGTACGGCGACGACGCCAAGGTGCTCGCGGGCGGGCACAGCCTGATCCCGCTCATGCGCCTGCGCCTCGCGCAGCCTAAGGCGCTGGTCGACATCAACGGCATCAAGGGCCTGGACCGCATCGAGGTCAAAGGCTCAAAGCTCCATGTCGGCGCGCTCGCGCGTCACGTCGACATCCACAACTCCGAGGTCGTCAAGGACAAGCTGCCCATCCTGGCGGAGGTGGCATCCGAGGTCGGCGACAGCCAGGTGCGCAACATGGGCACGATGGGCGGCGTGGTCGCGCACGCCGACGCGGCGGGCGACTACCCGACGATCGCCCTGATGCTCGACGCCGAGATCGTCACCAACAAGCGGACCATCGCGGCGAAGGACTTCTTCAAGGACCTGTTCACGACGCCGCTGGCGGCGAACGAGATCGTCATCGAGGTCGTGTTCCCGGTGGCCGACGGACCTCACAAGTACATCAAGTTCCGGCGCCGGCTCTTCGACTGGGCGATCGTCGGCGCGGCCGCCCAGAAGATGAATGGCGGCTGGCGCATCGGGCTCACGAACGTGGGCCCGACCCCGGTGCGCGCGAAGGCCGTCGAGGATGCCCTGCACAAAGGCGCCAAGCCGGAGGAGGCGGCGCAGCATGCGTCGGATGGGCTCAACCCGTCGGGCGACCTGCGGGCGAGCCCCGAGTACAAGAAACACCTGTCGCGCGTGCTGACCAGGAGGGCGATCGAACAGGCCGGGTAAGCCGGGTCGTAACCTTGACGCGATGACGGCTCCGGCGAGCATCGACGAGATCGAGCTGCGCCTTCGCGAGCGCCGCTATATCGGCGACCGCGGTCTCGCCACGTCCATCTTCCTTGCCCTGAAGCTCGAAAAGCCGCTCTTCATCGAAGGCGAGGCGGGCGTCGGCAAGACGGAAGCCGCCAAGGTCATGGCCGAGGTCCTCGGAGCAAGGCTCATCCGGCTGCAGTGCTACGAGGGCATCGACCTCGCGCATGCCGTCTACGAGTGGAACTATCCGCGGCAGCTGCTCCACATCCGCCTGCTCGGCGAAGGCGAGGACCGCAGGACCGCCGAGCGGGAGATCTTCAGCCCCGAGTTTCTGCTGCGCCGCCCGCTGCTGGACGCCATCGACAACGACGACGTCACCGCGCCTGTGCTCCTGATCGATGAGATCGACCGCTCTGATGAGGAGTTCGAGGCATTCCTGCTCGAGCTGCTCTCGGACTTCCAGATCTCCATCCCGGAGATCGGGACCATCAAGGCGAAGAAGCCCCCCTTTGTGGTCATCACATCGAACCGGACCCGCGAGGTGCACGACGCCCTCAAGCGTCGCTGCCTCTATCACTGGATCGACTATCCCAACCTCGAGAAGGAGGTAGAGATCGTGCGCGCGCGCGCGCCCGAAGCTGCCGACGGCCTGGCCCGCGAGGTGGCCGCATTGGTCCAGGGCCTTCGCACCATGGAGCTGTACAAGGTGCCCGGGGTGGCGGAGACGCTGGACTGGGCGCGATCCCTGGCCGCCCTCGGCGCGACTCGTATCGACGCCACGCTCGTGGACGCGACCCTGGGCGCGGCCCTCAAGTACCAGGAGGACCTGGAAAAGATCCGTCAGCAGGTGCCGGCGATGGTCGAGAAGGCGAGAGGTGCCTGAACCGGATCTGCTGCCTCGCCTCGGAGCTTTCGCTCGGCTCCTCCATGACGCCGGGTTCGAAGCCGGCCCGCGCAGGCTCACGGACGCCACCCGCGCGCTCACGTTCATCGACCTCAAGAACGAGCCGGATTTTCGCGGCGCGCTGAGGTCGGTGTTCGTCAGCCGGAAGGATGAGATCGCGACCTTCGAGGCCGCGTTCGACATCTTCTGGGCGCCGCCGGATCCGAGAGCTACAGCGGGCGCCCTCCCCGGCCGCTCGCGCGCGCTGCCGCTGTCGCCGGAGCGCGCGAAGGCCTGGGCGATTGCGCTCGGCCTGAACAACTCGCAGATGAACCGGGAACACGACGCACGGACGGTGCCGGCGACATCGAGCGGCTACAGCGCCGAGGAGCTCCTGCGCCACAAGGACTTCGACACGATGACGTGGGAGGAGACCGAGCAGGTACGGCGATTGCTGGAGCAAGCTCCGTGGCGGGTGGCCGAGCGCAAGACCCGCCGCCTTCGCGCGGCGAGATCGGGCACGATCGACCTCCGGCGGACGGCCCGTCATGCCATCCGTTCCAGCGGAGAGCTGGTGAGGCTGTTCAGGCGCCGGCCAAGGATGCGGCGGCGGCCGCTCGTCCTGGTATGCGACGTCAGCGGCTCGATGGAGCGCTACTCCCGGCTGCTGATGATCTTCGCGCACGCCATTGCGCGGCGCGAGGACCTGGAGGCGTTCGTCTTCTCGACCCGCCTCACGCGCATCACGCGATTGCTGCGCCAGCGGGACCTGGATCGGGCCCTCGTGTCTGTGTCCAAGGGCGTGCACGACTTCAGCGGAGGCACTCGCATCGGCGAGGCGCTCGGCGATTTCAACCGCCATTGGGCGCGGCGCGTGCTCGGCCACGGCGCCGTGGTGATCATCGTTAGCGACGGCTGGGATCGCGGCGACCCCGAACAGCTGACGGCCGAGCTCATCCACCTGCGGCGCTCGGCGCACAGGCTGATCTGGCTCAACCCGCTCCTGGGCTCGGACGGCTACCAGCCCCTCACGCGGGGCATGGTGGCCGCTCTTCCTTACTGCGATGACTTTCTCGCCGCGCACAACCTGCAGGCGCTGGACGATCTCGGGCGAATGCTGGCCGGCCTCGACAGCCGGCCCGCGATGAGGTAGAGATGCGCGAAGTCTTGAGCGAGCTGCAGGCGTGGACCGCCGGCGGTGAACAGATAGCGCTGGCGACCGTTGTCGAGACTTGGGGCTCCAGCCCTCGACCGCTCGGCTCGAAGATGATCGTCACGCGATCCGGCAAGATGGCGGGCTCGGTGTCGAACGGCTGCATCGAGGGTGCGGTGTTCGAAGAGTCACAGAAGGTGTTGAAGGCGGGCAAGCCCAGGCTCGCGGCATTTGGGGTCGCCGACGACGTCGCGTTTTCGGTAGGGCTTGCGTGCGGCGGTCACATCGAGGTCTACATCCAGCCGCTGGCCCCGGTGCACCAGCGTCTGATCGAGCAGTTGGGGCAGAACCGCCCTGCCACGTTGCGCACCAACCTGGTCACGGGCGAAGCCGAGCTCTCGGAAGGGACGCCTCGAGGCACTGAGCTGGCGCGCCGCGATGGCGATTGGTTTATCGAGCCCTTCCGGCGGCCGGCCCATCTCGTCATCGTCGGCGCGATCCATATCGCCATCCCCCTGCACCGGCTCGCCAAGTTGATGGGCTATCGCGTGACGGTCGTCGACGCGAGGGCGAAGTTCGCCACCAAGGAGCGCTTTCCAGAAGCGGACGAGCTGATCGTCGCGTGGCCCGACGAGGCGATGAAGGCGCTCACTCTTGACAACTCCACCTACGTCGTCATCCTCACCCACGACCCCAAGTTCGACCTGCCCGCACTTCGCTCCGTGCTGGGCAAGGACGTCGGCTACATCGGCGCGATCGGCAGCCGGAAGACCAACGAAAACCGGTTCTCCGCGCTGCGCGAGGAGGGTTTCACGGAGGAGCAGATCTCTCGGGTGCACGGCCCCGTCGGCCTCGACCTTGGAGGCCGCGGTGCAGAGGAGACCGCGCTCGGGATCCTGGCGGAGATCACGGCGGTGCGTTTTGGCGGCTCCGGATCATTCATGCGCGAGGCCCGCCGGCCCTCGGTCGCCTAAGCGCCGGACTTAGCGCGCTCGCGAAACCGCCTGGCTTTCTGACGGTTGCCGCAGGAGGCCATCTTGCACCAGCGGCTCGAATGGTTGCGGGAGCTGTCGTAGAAGGCCCAGCGGCACGCGGGGTCGTGGCACAGCTTGAGCCGCCCCCAGTCCTCGTCTGCCATCGCCGTGAAGAGTGCGGCGACCAGCTTACCCATGGCGCCCGCGACCCCGCTCGCCTCCGGCTCGAGGCGTGAGCGGCCGTCGGCGCCGAATCGGGCCCGCAGCCGGCTCACGACCGCGGCTTCGTTGAGGGTGGCGACGTCGAGGGGGTAGACCTTGGCGCCGGAGCCGGCCCCGATCAGCCCGCGGATCGCCTCCCGTACCGCGATCGCGTGCTCGAGGTCTTTCTTTGAGACTGGCTCCGCCGCCTCCATCAGCCCGTTGGCAACCAACCAGCCGCCCAGTGTGTTGGAGTCGGCGAGCTGCTCCGGTCCGTCCCGCAGGTCGACCGTGTTGACGTAGGCCTGAACCAGGCCGAGGGCGCCGGTGGCGGTGTCTCGGTCGGCCATCTCGGTATGGATTATATCCATAACCTACAAAGCTCGAACGCAAGTTATAATAACTAACGAACTGGGAACGCTAGTTACAGGAGGATCGAAGATGAACCCCTACCAGAACGAGGACGCCGCTTGGCAGCGCCTACTGGACATCCAGCGCGAGATGGAGAACAGCCGGCTGATGGCTGCCGGGCAGCCGTACGCCATCTTGCAGACGCTCCAGCGTCTGGCGGCTCGCGTCTGGGTGCTTGCCGGCTTGGCTTCAATCCGGCCGCCGCGCCGGGGACCCACGCCGATTCAGGGCGACGGCGAACACCGCCCCAAACTGGCCTAAGTCGCGGCGAGGCGGCGGAGGACGGCCACCTGCTCCGCATCCGGGCCGTCGCCGGCTCCGGGGACCTCGAGGATGAACGGGAGGGCGCCCAGGCGAGGCTCGTGCAGAAGCGCCCGGAAGCCCTCCTCGCCGATCTGCCCGTCGCCGATGTTGGCGTGCCGGTCTCGGTTCGAGCCCAGGCCGGTGACGGAGTCGTTGCAGTGGATGACCTCGACGTGCTTCAAGCCCACGACCCGGTCGAGCTCGTCGATCGTTTGCGCCACCTCCGCCGGCGTGCGCTCGTCATACCCGGAGGCGAAGGCGTGGCAGGTGTCGAAGCAGACGCCCACCCGTGGATCCTTAACGCCGTCGAGCATGCGCGCGATCTCCTCGAAGCGGGCGCCCACGCATCCGCCCAGTCCCGCGTTGTTCTCGATGAGCAGCCGCGCAGTCTTCGGATCGGCGCGCTCGAGGACCTTCCTGATGTGCTCCAGGATCGAAGGCAGCCGGGCATCGAAGCCCGCACCCTTGTGCGACCCGGTGTGGAAGATCACACCGTTGACGCCGAGCTCGTCCGCCGCCTTGAGGTAACCGGCCAGCGTGCTCTCTGAGCGCTGCCGCAGCGTCGGGTCGTCGCCGGCCAGGTTGATCAAGTAGACCGCGTGAAAGTAGAAGGGTGGGCGCCCATGCTTGGCGGCCGCTGCCTTGAAGGTCGAGATGCGGCCTTCGTCGAGCTTTGGCGAGCCCCAAAAGCCGGGGGGAGTGGGGTGGATCTGGATCGCCTCGGCTCCCATGGCCTGCGCTCTTTCGAACGAAAGATGCAGCCCGCCCGAGCTGTCGACGTGGGCGCCGAGTAGAGGCATACATCCAGAGTAAGTGGTGCCGGGAGCGAGGTTCGGATCTCGGTCCCGTCTGCCATATTGGGATCAGTGCCTGTATTCGTAATGAGCGACCTGGAGCTGCCGATTCGCGGCCGCACATACCGCGAGCCGGAGGGTCCGCACAGCGTGGTCGTGCGCGGCCGTGACCTGGAGGCGGGGCTGCAGCACATGGCTGCCCGCGCCGACTGCCGGGTCATCGCGGTCATCGGCATGCCCGCCGAAGATCGCGACCTCAACGCCCTGGCCGGGCGCCGGTTGTTCCTGGTCGATGCAGACAGTGCACGCCTGCGCGATTTCGTCGAGATCGCGCTGCGTGCCGAGGTCGACGTCGAGTGGATCCGCTCGCCGACGCCGCCCTTCGACCGTCTCGCGGATGCACTGCTGCCGGTGGCCGCGGTGGTTCTCGCGGCCGGCTCGAGCTCACGCATGCCCGGCTCGCAGAAGCTGCTCCTCGAGTTCGACGGCAGGCCGATGGTCAAGTCCGTGATCGAGGCGGCGTCAGACGGAGGCTGCCATCAGATCCTGGTCGTGTACTCATCCGACGATGTCAAGCAAGCGGTCGGCGGCGACGCCGAGCTGGTCCACAATCCTCGCGCGCACACCGGGATGGCGTCGTCGCTCCAGGCCGGCCTCCGCGCCACGCGCCCCGACATGGAGGCTGCGCTGGTGCTGCTTGGCGATCAGCCGATGGTCGGTTCGCGCACTGTGGCCGCATTGCTGCGTGCATGGCGTCGCGAGGGGTCGCGGCCGGCGGTTGCCGTGTCGCGAGGAGACGCGGGCAAATGGGCGCCGCCCGTGGTGCTGGCACGAGAGCTGTGGGACGAGCTGATGACTCTCGAAGGCGATGCCGGTGCGCGACAGGTGCTCGATCGCCGGCCGGAGCTGGTCGACACCGTCCCTTCGCTCGACCGTCTCGACGACGTGGACACGCCTGAGGACTACGCCAAGATCGTCAGGCTGTTCCCGCGACCGAAACCGACGCATCGCAAGTAGTGTCCCGCGCCCGAAGTTCCTTGCATCTTCGCGTCCTAGACGGCCGGGCGCCGACTCACCCCACGGAATCTCGCGATTCCGCGGGGACCCCGAGATGGCGCTGAAGCCTGCGTCGAGGGGCCTGTCGCTGCGCATCCTCCCGCGCTACGCGCGGGGGCCCCAGCGGTGTGCGCTCCTCCTTGCGCCACCCTCTCCTTGGCTCCGGCCGCCGATGCCGCGAAATATGCGGCGGACCTCGGGTGCAGGACACTAGCGCCAGTGGAGGTCGATGCGCGGCTCCTTGCGTGGGTGGCTTTGTCTGCGTTGCTCATCGCGACTCCAGGTCCCGACACCGCGCTCATCATCCGCAACGCGCTGGCCGCCGGCCCCCGGGCATCGACGATGTCCGCGCTGGGCGTCGCGGTCGGCACGCTGATCTGGGTTACGGCTTCAGCGGTGGGCATCGGCGTTCTCCTCGAACGCTCGTCGACCGCGTTCACGATCCTCAAGCTGGCGGGCGCCGCCTATCTCTGCTACCTCGGCTTGCGTAGTCTCCTGTCGAAATTGCCCGAGGAAGGCCCAACGTCGCCGGCCGTCCGCCACGTGCTTGGGGGCCGCAGCGCCCCCGGGCGACCCGGCGAGCCGGCTCGTCCTGATGGTCGCCGCATTCGAGGTCATGCTGCTGGCCTGGCTGATCGCGTACGGCCACCTCGTGAGCAGGCTGGGACGCAGCGGGTTGGGGACCCGCGTTCGCCAGACGATGGCCAGGGTGACTGGGATCGTGTTGATCGGGCTCGGCGCCCGGCTCGCTTTCGAGCGGCGCTGAGCCAACGCAGCGTACGATTCCCAACAGTGCTAGCGAACGCTCTAGGAGTGCCAGCTTGAAAGGTCGGGCGACCCGCGCGACAAGCACCTGGAAACGCTCCGGGCAGTACGAGGACATCATCTACGAGACCTGGGACGGCATCGCCAAGATCACGATCAACCGCCCCGAGGTCCGCAACGCCTTTCGGCCGACGACTGTTTTCGAGATGTCTCGGGCGTTCGAAGCGGCGCGCGACGACCCCAAGATCGGCGTCGTCATCCTGACCGGGGCCGGCACGGAAGCTTTCTGCTCCGGCGGCGATCAGCGGATTCGAGGGGACGACGGCTACGTCGACCCGAAGGGCACCGGGCGCCTCAACGTGCTCGACCTGCAGGTACAGATCCGCAGGCTGCCCAAGCCGGTCATCGCGATGGTGGCCGGCTATGCAATCGGCGGAGGTCACGTGCTCCACGTCGTATGCGACCTGACCATCGCCGCTGACAACGCGAAATTTGGCCAGACCGGACCCAGGGTCGGCAGCTTCGACGGCGGTTATGGCGCCGGACTCCTGGCTCGCATCGTCGGACAGAAGAAGGCGCGCGAGATCTGGTTCCTGTGCGAGCAGTACGACGCCAGGGAGGCGCTGGAGATGGGACTCGTGAACAAGGTCGTGCCTCTTGCCTCGCTGGAGAAAGAGACGGTTGCATGGTGCCGGCGAATGCTCGAGCTGAGCCCGCTCGCGCTGCGCATGCTCAAGGCGGGGCTCAACGCGGCCGATGACGGGCTCGCGGGCATCCAGCAGCTCGCCGGCGACGCGACGCTTCTCTACTACATGAGCGAAGAGGCGCAGGAAGGGCGCGACGCTTACGTGCAAAAGCGCAAGCCGAACTTCGCGAAATTCCCGAAGAGACCCTGAATTGGTGGTAATGACTGTTCCTCTGACGCACGCACGCGTCTGGTGGTCGGCGGTGCGGCCCGCCACGCTGGCCGCCTCCGTCGCCCCTGTGCTCGCGGGCACCGCCGTCGCGATCCATCAAGGCGGCATCCGGCCGGCGGCCGGTTTCGGCGCTCTTGTGGTCGCGCTCGCGATACAGATAGGGGTCAACTTCGCCAACGACTATTCCGACTTCGTTCGCGGGGCCGACACGCCGAGACGGGTCGGCCCGGTGCGGGCGGCGTCGTCAGGCGTGGTCGCGCCGGAGCGCGTCAGGTGGGCGGCGGTCGTCGCGTTTGGGGTTGCCGGCGCAGTCGGCCTGGCGCTGAGCCTCGCGACCGACTGGCGGTTGCTCGTCGTCGGTGCGGCCTGCTTGCTCGCGGGCTGGCTCTACACGGGTGGCCCTCGGCCTTACGGGTACCTCGGGTTGGGCGAGCTGTTCGTGTTCGTCTTCTTCGGCCTGGTGGCGACGTGCGGAACCGTGTATGTCGAAAGCCTCCGCGTCACGTCGCTCGCCGTCGTCGCCGGCATCGGCATGGGCTTCCTCGCCACGGCAATCCTCGTGCTCAACAACCTCCGAGACATTGAAACGGACGCCGCCGCGGGCAAGCGCACGCTGGCGACGAGGATCGGACGGGACCGCACCTTGATCCTCCTCGTCCTTCTCGTCTGCGGGGCGTTCACATTTCGCGATCCCGATCGCGGCCGTCCCCGTGCGCGCGGCGTTCGCGGGCCGTGGCGGCCCGGTGCTTGTGGTCGCGCTCAAGCGCATGGCCGCCGCGGAGATGGCTTACGCGCTCCTGCTGACTGTGGGCCTGCTCGTATGACGCGCGCCTACGTCACAGCGATCCATCCCCAGGACGTTGCGCGCGAGGTCGATAGGTGCGTCGCTCGAGGCTACACGTCGTTCGTCTTGCGCGACATCGCCGGGGGCGGGATGCTCGACCAGGAGCGGCTGGGCGCGGCACGCTATGCCGCCGGCCTTCACGCGAACGTCGAGCTGGAAGCCCCCTCGGACGTTCCCGTGACGGCCCCCAGGTGAGCGGCCAGGACACGCGCGAAGGCTTCGGGCCGCTCCAGGTGCGCGGCATGGCCGGCGCGCAGCACGACCTCGACCCGCCCATTGGGAATCGCCGCCGCCAGCCGGCGGGCGGAGGCGACGTATCCGTGATCGAGCTGGCCGGCGACGAAGGTGCTCGGCACGCTCACGCGCCCAAGGTCGCTCCACAACGGCTCCATCACCCCGGCGCCCATTCCGCGCAGCGAGCCGGCAAGCCCGGCCACCGTGTTGCCCATGCGCTCGGCGCGCACCTGCGCGAGGAACGATGGACCCCGGCGCTCGAGGCCGGCGAAGAGCGGCAGACCGCTCCAGTACTTGACGAACGCCTCGAGGCCGTCCTGCTCGATGCGCTGCGCCATCGCCTCGTCACCCCGCCGCCGGCCCTCACGCGCCTCCTCCTCGAGGCCGGCGTGAGCGCCGATCGTGAGCAGCGACAGGAGCCGCTCGGGCCTTCGAGCCGCGACGTGAAGCGCGAGCCGGCCGCCCATCGAGTAACCGACGAGGTGGGTGCGCTGTATGCCCAGCTCGTCCCAGAGCATCTCCAGGTCCGCGGTGCAGGCATCCATGGTGATCGGCGCGCCCGGCCGGGTCCGCGTCTCGCCGTGGCCGCGAAGGTCGGGCACCACCCATCGCCAGCCGGCGGGCATGATCGAAATGACCTCCTGCCAGCTCCGTCCGCTCTGCGTGAAGCCGTGCAGGAGGGTGACGGGAGCGCCTTCTCCGGTCACGAAATAGTTGAGGCGCACGTCGGCGCCCTCCAGAATCGGCACAGGCAAATCGTATGGATGTAGCGCAGACGTTCGCCGCGACCTTTGTAGATGAGCTCGCCGCGCAGGGGGTCGAGTACGCATGCGTGTCGCCCGGCTCACGCTCGGCGCCCGTCGCGATGGCGCTGCAGCGTCACCCCCGGATCAAGGTCATCGTCCAGATCGACGAGAGGTCGGGTTCTTTCTTCGGCCTGGGGATCGGCAAGGCCACTGGCAAACCGGCAGTGCTGCTGTCCACGTCGGGCACCGCGGCCGCCGAGTTTCATCCGGCGGTGGTCGAAGCGTCGTACTCGAGGACGCCGCTGATCGTCATCACCGCAGACAGGCCGCCCGAGCTCAGGGACGTGGGCGCCAACCAGGCGATCGACCAGCAGCACCTCTACGGCACGGCCGTGCGCTGGTTTTTCGACCCGGGCCCGCCGGTTGACATCCCCGGCGCCGTGCGCACATGGCGGCGGCTCGCGGCGCGGGCGGTCGCGGAGGCGGCTTCCGGCCCGGTGCACATCAACCTGCCGTTTCGCGAGCCCCTGGTGCCTCAGCCGGGCCAGGTCCCCTCCCCCGAAGGCGAGGCGGGGCAGAGCATCACCAGCGGCCGGATTCTGCCGACGCCGGAGCAGCTGGCGGCACTGGCGTCAGCGCTTCAGCGCGCGCGGCGGCCGCTGGTCGTGGCGGGCGAGATGAGGGATGGCGAGCGGCTCGCGCCGGCGCTCATGCGGCTCGGGCTGCCGGTCGTGGCCGAGCCCGGCTCGCAGCTCCGGCGGGCCGAGACAGGCGGCGCGGTCGAGTCATACGAGGCCCTGCTGCGCGCCGGCTGGTCTCTGCAGCACGGACCCGACCTGGTGATTCGGATCGGCGCCACGCCAACCTCGCGCGCCCTCAATGCGTGGCTTGCCGCCGCCTCACCCCCGACCTTTCTCATCGACCCCGACCGCTCGTGGCACGACCAGGACTACGTGGCGCGAAACGTAGTCGCCTGTGATCCGCAGGCTCTGCTGGAGGCGCTGCCCCCGGTCAATCGCAC
>WNFD01004905.1_pt1 | contig 13403 bp, 15 predicted proteins | sample 5400491 | NCBI WGS metagenome assembly WNFD01 (sample SAMN13153343, study PRJNA577476) | soil metagenome | isolation source: 120 cm saprolite under Douglas fir tree site 2 hole 2 replicate 2 | place: USA:California | collected 2015-04-18 | reverse complement strand
GCTTTCTGTCCCAGCCGTTCCACGTCGCCGAAGTCTTCACCGGCTCGCCCGGCGTGTTCGTCAACCTCGAGGACACCATCAAGGGCTTCAAGGGCCTGGTCGAGGGCAAGTACGATCATCTGCCCGAAGCCGCCTTCTATATGGTCGGAACCATCGAGGAGGCGGTCGAGAAGGGCAAGAAGCTCGCCGCGGAGGCGGCGTAGTCTTACCTCTCCCCGCAGGGGAGAGGTCGATCCTCGCCGGAGGCGAGGATCGGGTGAGGGGGTTACGATCTCAACATCCAACGGCGGCCCGATCCCCCTCACCCCATCCCTCTCCCCTGCGGGGCGAGGGAGGAGAACGCGGCTCGTTCCGAGCAAATGCGACGGCCCCCCGCAAGCGGGGGAGTGAGCGGAGAGGCAGAGTGTAACACCATGGCCAATTTCCATTTCGATCTCGTCTCGCCGGAGCGGCTGGTGTTTTCCGGCGAGGTCGAGCACGTGGTGGTGCCGGGCAGCGAAGGCGAGTTCGGCGTGCTGGCGCATCACGCGCCCTTCCTGTCGATGCTGCGACCCGGCATTCTTTCCATCCTGGGTCCCGGCCAGCCGCGGCGCATCGTGGTGGGCGGCGGCTTTGCCGAAGTGGCGCCCGAGGGTCTCACCGTGCTCGCCGAGCTTGCGGTTCCGGTCGAGGAATTCGACCGCTCGCAGCTCCTCCAGGAGATCAAGGACACCGAAGAGGACCTGGTCGACGCCAAGGACGATGCGTTGCGCGATAAGCTGCGGCGCCGACTCGAGCAGCTCAACCGGCTGGAGCTCGCGCTGGGCGAGCGCGGGACGCGAGTCTGAAGCCGGCCGATGCGCGGCCTTACCCCCGCATCGCGGCCTTGATGGCCTCGACGCTGGCATCGGCGGCGCGGGCGGCCGCGATGATCCGCGCCTCGCGTTTGGTCAGCGCATCCGCTGCCGCCATCATCGCAGAGACCTTGTCGAGCGGCACCACGACCGCGCCGTGGCGATCGGCGTGAACGAGATCGCCGCTGCGCGTTGCCATGCCGTGGACGTTCACCGCACCGCCGAACTCGACCACGTGCACGTAGGCATGCGAAGGGCCGATCGATCCGGCCAGCATCTGAAAGCCTTCGGGAATCATTGGGATGTCGCGAATGCTGCCGTTGGTCACGGTGCCGAGACAGCCGAGCGCCTTGTGGACGTTCGACTGCACCTCGCCCCAGAACGCGCCGTAGCCCGCGTGCTCGCCGTCGAGGTCCTCGATGACGACGATGCTCGGCCGTGGCTTTCCCGCGACGTAGTCGAGATACTCGAGCCGCCGCTGCATGTAGGAGGCGTCGCCGGCCGCGATGGCGTCCTTGGCCTTGATGGTAACGGTCTTGGCGAAGCCGACCATCGCCGGCAGCTCCGGGAACGGGCAATGCAAATGGTTGACCGTGTAGCCGGACCCGCGCCGCTCCGGCGCGACGATCTCGATCAGGTTGCAGGCCGTGGGCGTATCGATCGATCGCAGGAATTCCAGCTCTTGCCGGTTGGGGGCATGGCTCATTGTAGAAATCCCTCGCAGATGGGCAAAGACGTTTCATAATGCGAAAGCGAGCGCGGCGCTACGCGCCGCTCATTTCCCGGCGAGATGGCCGAACTCGGCGATGACGCCCACGTAGACCTTACGCTTGAACGGCACGACGAGGTCGGGAAGCTCGCGCATTTCCACCCACCGCCACTCCACGAACTCCGGCTCGTGGCCGCCGCACGGATGCGCGATGTCGATCTCGGAATCCTCCCCGGTGAAGCGCAGCGCGTACCATCTCTGCCTCTGGCCGCGGTAGCGGCCGCCCCACGCGTGGGGAACGAGCTCGTCCGGAAGATCGTAGCTGAGCCAGTCGCGCATCTCCGCGAGCCGCTCGACCGAGCGGATGTTGGTTTCCTCGCAGAGCTCGCGGAGCGCCGCGTGGAACGGATCTTCGCCCGGGTCGAGGCCGCCTTGCGGCATCTGCCAACCGTGGACCTCGTCGACCTGCTCGGGGCCGCCGGTGCGCCGGCCGATGAACACCCGGCCTTTGCGATTGAGCACCATGGTGCCGACGCACGGCCGATAGGGCAGATGCTCGTAGGCGCTCACGGCAGATTCCATCGCGCGGTGATGACCGCCGGCACAAGGACCATGCCGATCAACGGGATCGTTGGCCCGGGGCAGCGCTCGGCCCCGGCTCGGGCAAGCCGATCACCACTTCCTGGCGCCTGCCGCTCATGCCGTCGATGATGGTGACAGTCCGCCGGCTGCCGGCGTCGGTGGGCTCTCGAACCACGTTGGCCGCATCCGACTCGGGCCGAGGCTGCACGACGGGCGTTTCGGCCTGGACCTGCCGGGGAGCCGGTGCCGGCGCCGTTTCGGCCTGGACCTGGCGGGGAGCCGGTGCCGGCGCCGTTTCGGCCCGGATCTGGCGGGGAGCCGGTGCCGGCGCCGTTTCGGCCCGGATCTTCCGGGGAGCCGGTGCCGGTGTGACCGCCGTCGGCTCGCTGCCGGACGGAAGACCATCCACAAACACCCACACAAAAACCAACAAAGCGAGGCCGAGACCGAGCGCAAGCGCAAACGCGCGGGAAAGAGCCGCCGGCGCTGCAAGCCGCCGGCCCGCTGCTCGGGATTGTCCGAGCGGAGCTGTCAGGTCGTCCATGGTGGATCAAGGCGAATCATGGGCCAGAGGTTAGCACGCACCGGCTCTCATCGCCCGCGTGTGCGGGCGATGTAGCCCGGATGGAGCGAAGCGAAATCCGGGGCCGCTCCCCGGATTTCTCGGCGCTTCGCGCCGTTCCATCCGGGCTACAAATCCCGCGAGAGGCCCGGCCTCAGTTCGGGACCGCAGCCTTCGGGTTGGGCGGGAACGCCGCGTTGACCCGGGTCCCGCGCAGCAGGTCGTAGGCCATGGTCAGCGCCTTGTCATCCTTCGGGTCGGGCGGGATATAGGACTGCGAGCCCGTCTCCTCCTGGCCCTCGGCCTTGAGATGGCCGCGCAAGGCCGCTTCGCCCTTGGATTCCGTGCGCACCTTGAGCTCCTCGGGAACGTCCTGGATCACCTCGATATCCGGCGAAATGCCCTTGGCCTGGATCGAGCGGCCGGAGGGGGTGAAATAGCGCGCCGTGGTGAGCCGCAGCGCGCCGTTGCCGGACCCCAGCGGGATGATGGTCTGCACCGAGCCCTTGCCGAACGAGCGGGTGCCGATGACGGTCGCGCGCTTGTGGTCCTGCAGCGCGCCGGCCACGATCTCGGACGCGGAGGCCGAGCCGCCGTTGATCAGCACGATGAGCGACTTGCCGTGGATGAGATCGCCGGCTCGGGCATTGAAGCGCTGGGTTTCCTCGGCGTTGCGGCCGCGGGTCGAGACGATCTCGCCGCGCTCCAGAAACGCATCGGAGACCGAGATCGCCTGGTCGAGCAACCCGCCGGGGTTGTTGCGCAGGTCGACCACGAAGCCCTTGAGCTTCTCCGGCGGGATCTGCGCGGAGAGATCGGTCAGCGCCTTCTTCAAGCCGTCGGTGGTCTGCTCGTTGAACTGCGTGATGCGGATGTAGCCGATCTCGCCGCCTTCAATGCTGGAGCGCACCGAGCGCACGCGGATGATGTCGCGCACGATCGAAACATCGACCGGCTTGTCCTGGCCCTTGCGCATGATCTTCAGCCGGATCTTGGTGTTGACCGGCCCGCGCATCTTGTCGACCGCCTGGTTGAGGGTGAGGCCCTGGACCGGCTCGTCGTCGAGATGGGTGATGATGTCGCCGGCCATGACGCCGGCCTTGGCGGCAGGGGTGTCGTCGATCGGCGCCACCACCTTGACCAGACCGTCCTCCATGGTGACTTCGATGCCGAGCCCGCCGAATTCCCCGCGGGTCTGCACCTGCATGTCGCGGAAGCTCTTGGCGTCCATGTAGCTCGAATGCGGATCCAGCGCATTGAGCATGCCGTTGACGGCCGATTCGATCAGCTTGCCGTCATCCGGCTTCTCGACATAGTCGGCGCGCACGCGCTCGAACACGTCCCCGAACAGGTTGAGCTGCCGGTAGGTGTCGGCACCGGCGGCGGCACGGGCGCTCGCGCCCACGAACGCAAGCCGCGGCTGGGTGGCGAGCAGGGTGAGGGCCGCGCCGGCGGCCGCGCCGAGGAGAATCAACGGAGTCTTGCGCATCATCCGCGAACCTTTTCGCTATCCTTGGTTGCCCACCATGGGTTCGGATCGACAGGGGTTCCGTCCTTGCGGAACTCGACGTAAAGCACCTGCTGGCTGGAGCCGACCGCGATGGCGGCGGCCGACTGCGGCCCACCCCCCATCACCGCCACGGGTTCGCCGGTCAGCACGAATTGGCCAAGATCCACCGAAATCCGTTCCATCCCCGCAAGCAGCACATGATACCCGCCGCCCGCATTGACGATCAAGAGTTGGCCGTAGCTGCGGAACGGTCCCGCGTAGACGACCCATCCGTCGCATGGCGCGGTGACCTGCGCGCCGGCGCGACTGGCGATCCAAAGTCCTTTCTCGGTGCCGCCGAGGCCGTCGGAAGCGCCGAAGTCGCGAATTCTCACGCCGTTGATCGGTAACGGCAACGCACCCTTGGCCGACGCAAAGGCGACCGCCGGAGCCAATCGCCCAGCATCCTTCAACGACGCGAGATCGGTGCGAATCTCCTTGCCCTCTTGCGGCCGTCCCGCCGTGCCGGCCGCGCGGGCGGAGAGAGCCACATCCTGCTCGAGCTTGGCAATCAAATCTTTGAGACTGTCGGCCTGCCGCGCCAGCGCGATCGCGCGCTGGCGTTCCCGTTCCAACGCCTTCTCGGTCTCGATCTGCTTTTTCTGTCGTTCTTCGATCAGCAGCGACATGCGCTGGCGCTCCTCCGACAAGGCGGCAAGGTCGCGAGTGAGATCGTCGCGCTCGATCGCGCTCGCGGCGCGCACGCGGACGAGCTCGGCCAGGTCGGCAGCGAGCTTCTCGGCCTCGCCGCGCATCTGCGGCAACACCGCGCCGAGCAGCATCGCGGTGTGGACCGAGAGCAGGGCGTCTTGCGGACTCACCAGGATCGCCGGCGGCGGATGACGCCCCATGCGCTGCAGGGCCGCGAGAATCTCCACAATGAGCGAGCGCCGGCCATCGAGCGACTTGCGTATGCCGCTTTCGTTCCCCTCCAGCGCCTTGAGCCGGGCTTCGGTCGCGCCGATGCGCTCCTCATCGCCGCGGATGCGAGCCGCGGTTGCGATCAGCGCCTCGTTGAGCTTGCGGCGGTCCTCGCCGAACGCCTCGACTTCCTTGCGAAGCCTGGATTCGCGCTCGGCGGCTTGCTTCTGCTCGGCGCGCAGCGATTCGAGTTGGTCGCGCGCAGCCTGTCCGGAGGTCGGTTGCGGCGGACCCGGCGGCGGCTCCGCCCAGGCGGCCGCGGCGAGGCCGAGCGGGATCGCCAGCCCGAGCGCCGCGCCCAAGACATGATGCCAGGCATGGCGCGCCGCGGGCCGAGGACGAATCGCGGGGAACTTCATCGTCAGCCGATTAGATCGCCGCTTGCTTGACGAATCCTTGACCATCGGGACCGGCCCTTCGCCGCGCGGCTTCTCGCGGCCGGCTCGCCGCAAGTGCCCCGGGCCGGTCATTCCCGGTGATACGGATGCCCGGACAGGATGGTCATGGCACGGTAGATCTGCTCGAGCAGCATGATTCGCACCAGCTGGTGCGGCCAGGTCGCGGCGCCGAAGCCAAGCGCAAGCTCGGCGCGCCCACCCAAGCGCTCGGCCAGGCCGTCGGCGCCCCCGATCAGGAATATTATGGCTGGGGTTCCCCGGTCGCGCCATCGTTCGAGCCGCCCGGCAAGGTCGGTGCTGGACAGCGCCTTGCCGCGCGCATCGAGCGCGACGATTGCGGCATTTTCGGGAATCGCCGCACCGAGCCCCGCGGCTTCCTCGCGGATGCGATCCTCGCCACGGCGGCCGCGGCTTTCTGCGATTTCGATGATCTCGATCGAGCGGAATCCCAATTTCCGGCCGATCGCGGCAGCGCGCTCACGATAACGCGCGGCGAGATCGCGTTCGGGTCCCGCTTTCAGCCGACCGACCGCGGCGACGACGAGCTTCATCCCGCGCCGCCCGGAAAAGGTTGCTCAGCCCGCCCGTCGCGCTGCCGACCGGCCCGGCGCCCACATCTTCTCGAGATTGTAGAACGCCCGGACTTCCGGCCGGAACACGTGAACGATCACGTCGCCGGCGTCGATCAGCACCCAGTCGCAGTGGGGCATGCCCTCGACCCGCAGGCCGCAGACCCCGGCCTTCTCCAGGTCCTGCAGCACGTGATCGGCAACCGCGCCGACGTGGCGGTGCGACCTTCCGGAGGTCACCACCATGTAGTCGCCGATCGAAGTCTTGCCGCGCAGATCGATGGTGATGGTGTCCTCGGCCTTGGCATCGGAAAGCCGGGCGAGGACCAGGCGAAGGGTCTCCTCGGCGTCAGGATGCACCTTGGAGACGCGCTCGGGCCGCCGATGAGACGCTGCCCGAAACCATGTAGAAGTGGACAGGGGTCCTTTCCTCCATCATGCCCGGCGCACGGCGCAGGGGCCACACGAGTAAATAAGCATCGACCGTTGACGGTTTCAACCTCCCGCGGCGCGCAAAGCGGTCGAGGACACAGGGGATTTCAGCCCGTGCAGGAAGACCCAGGCCGGGGGTTGCGTCAACGCCAATCGGCGGGCCAGTGCTTCGGGCAGGCGATAGCGCGAGAAACGATCCGCAAACGGCCCGGCCCGGATGGCGCCCGTGCGGTCGATCACCGCGACCGGCACCAGCGCCGCGATGTCGCGCCAGTTCTGCCAATGGTGGAACGTGGCTAGATTGTCCGCCCCCATGATCCACACGAAATGCACGCCCGGAAGCCGGCGCCGGAGCCATTGCAGCGTGTCGAAGCTGTAGCGGGTGCCGATCGCGGCTTCGAGCCCGGTCACGTCGATGCGCGGATGCGCGGCAAGGTTTTGCGCGGCCGCGATCCGATCGGCGAGCGGCGGCAGCGCGCTTGTGTCTTTGAGCGGATTGCCCGGGCTCACCAGCCACCAGACCCGGTCGAGGCCGAGGCGCTTCAACGCCATCAGGCTCGCCGCGCGGTGGGCCGCATGCGGCGGATTGAACGAGCCCCCGAACAGCCCGATCTTCATGCCCGGCGCATGCGGCGGCAGGCGAGACGCCGCGGGTGTATTTGCCGTTGCTTGCGATTTCACTGGGGTTACCTCCCCCCTTGCGGGGGAGGTCGGCGTCGCGGAGCGACGCCGGGAGGAGGGTCGCTTGCTCTGCGAAACTCGTCACCCCCCTCCCCATCCCTCCCCCACAAGGGGGGAGGGAGGCGAGTGGGACGAATCATCAGCATCTGACGAACGGCCTCGTGCAATATCACGGCCGGATCTGGCCCGAACCCCGCACCCGGTATTTGAAGCTGCAGAGTTGCTCGGTTCCGACCGGCCCGCGCGCGTGCAGGCGCCCGGTGGCGATGCCGATCTCGGCCCCGAAGCCGAACTCGCCGCCGTCGGCGAATTGGGTCGAGGCGTTGTGCAGCACGATCGCGGAATCCACCTCGGCCAGGAATTTCTCCGCCGCTCGCGCATCGGCCGTGACGATCGCGTCGGTGTGGTGCGAGCCGTAGCGCTCGATATGCGCGATCGCCTCCTCCACGCCGTCGACGAGCTTCACCGCGATGATCGCGTCGAGGTATTCGGTCGACCAGTCCTCCTCGCTGGCGGCCGTCACGCGCGGGTCGATCATCTGGGTCGCGGTGTCGCCGCGAACCTCGCAGCCCGCATCGAGCAGCATGGCGACGAGCGGCGCGAGCAATTGCGCGGTTCCGGCGCGGTCGACCAGCAAGGTCTCGGCGGCACCGCACACCCCGGTGCGGCGCATTTTGGCATTGCGCACGATGTTCTTGGCCATGGCGAGATCGGCGGCCTTGTCGACATAGACGTGGCACACGCCCTCGAGATGCGCGAACACCGGCACGCGCGCTTCCGCCTGGACCCGGCCGACCAGCCCCTTGCCGCCGCGCGGCACGATCACGTCGATCGTGCCGTCGAGGCCGGAGAGCATCAGGCCGACCGCCGCGCGGTCGCGGGTCGGCACCAGCGCGATCGCGGCCTCCGGCAGGCCGGCTTCGACGAGCCCGGCGGCGAGCGCGGCGTGGATGGCGCGGCTCGAGCGAAACCCTTCCGAGCCGCCGCGCAGGATCACGGCATTGCCGGCCTTGAGACACAGCGCGCCGGCATCCGCGGTCACGTTCGGGCGGCTCTCGAAAATCACGCCGACGACGCCGAGCGGCACCCGCACGCGCTCGATGCGCATGCCGTTCGGCCGCGTCCAGGCATCCGTCAATGTGCCGACCGGATCCGGCAATTGCCGCACCAATTCGACGCTCGCCGCCATCGCCTCGATGCGCTTCGCATCGAGCGCGAGGCGATCGAGGAACGCCTCCGTCGCGCCTCCGTCGCGCGCGTCGGCGAGATCCTCGGCGTTGGCCGCCAGGATTTTTTGCGTCCGGGCGCGGATCGCGTCCGCCATCGCGGCGAGCGCCGCATCCTTTTGCGCGGACGGGGCGAGCGCCAGGGTGCGCGCCGCCGCCTTGGCGCGCGCGCCGATCGCGCGCATCACCTCGGCGATGTCGCGGCCCTCGATGGTCTTCAGCGGGGCGGTCATTTCCATTGCCATCAAACAAAGCTTTCCGGCTCACGGGCAGCCCAGAGCGCAGCAGCAGACGCGCTTCCCCTCTCCCCTTGTGGGAGAGGGTGGCGAGGCGGAGCGAAGCGAAGCCGAGCCGGGTGAGGGGTGCGTTCGCGCTCACTCGGAAGCCAGAACCCCTCACCCGCCTCGCGGACTGCGTCCGCTCGGCACCCTCTCCCACAAGGGGAGAGGGGTAGCGCGTGTGCGGCCCGGCTGGTGAAACCCGAGCCAACGTCGGCTGCTCATAACATGTAGGCAGAAGGGCATCAAAATGCTCACTCCCGACGCAGCACCAGATCGTCGCGGTGGATCATCTCGGCGCGGCCGCCGAAGCCGAGGATCGCCACGATGGCGCCGGAGGATTTGCCGAGAATCCTCGCCGCGTCGGAGGCATCATAGGCCGAGAGCCCGCGGCCGATCTCATGGCCGTCGAGATCGCGGATCACGACCGCGTCGCCGCGGGAAAACTCGCCCTCGACGCGCTTGACGCCCGCCGGCAGCAGGCTCTTGCCGGAGCGCAGCGCCGCGACCGCGCCGGCGTCGATGAACAGGTTGCCCCTGGGCTCGAGCGAGCCCGCGATCCATTTCTTGCGCGCCGTCACCGGATTTCCGGGCGCCAGGAACCAGGTGCAGGGCCCGCCGGCCGCGATCGCCTGCAGCGGATTGTCGACCGCGCCCGGCGCGATCACCATGTGGGCGCCGGCGGCGGTCGCGATCTTGCCGGCCTCGATCTTGGTCTGCATGCCGCCGCGCGAAAGATCCGAGCCCGGCGCTCCCGCCATCGCCTCGATCTCGGCGGTGATCTTTGCGACCAGCGGAATGCGCTTGGCGTCCGGGTTCTCCGCCGGCGGGCTGTCGTAGAGCCCGTCGATGTCGGAGAGCAGCACCAGCACGTCGGCGCTCACCATGGTGGCGACGCGCGCGGCGAGCCGGTCGTTGTCGCCGTAGCGGATCTCGTTGGTCGCCACCGTGTCGTTCTCGTTGATGACCGGCACCGCGCGCCATTCGAGCAGCTTGTTCAATGTGGAGCGCGCGTTGAGATAGCGCCGGCGCTCCTCGGTGTCGCCCAGGGTCAGCAGGATCTGGCCGGTGCTGATGGAATGCGCGCCGAGCAGTTCCGACCAGGTGCGGGCGAGCGCGATCTGGCCGACCGCGGCCGCCGCCTGGCTGTCCTCGAGCTTGAGCGCGGCCTGAAGCTTGAGCACGCTGCGGCCGAGCGCGATCGCGCCCGAGGAAACCACCAGGACGTCGCGGCCCTTGCGGTGCAGCCCCGCGATGTCGGCCGCGAGCGAGGCGAGCCAGGCCTGGTTGAGGCGGCCCGCCCCGGCGTCGACCACCAGCGAGGAACCGACTTTCACGACGATGCGGCGGAAATCGCCGAGCACTGGGGGTTTGCGCGACATGCAGAATCCCGGTCCCGGCGACCTCGGCCGGCGCGGCGCATTGTCTAGCATGTTCCGAAAAAAGGGTGGTTCCCGTTGAAAAAGGGGTGTTTTAGGCTGCATCGCGGCGAGCTAAGCCAATGATTGTCCTCGAGAAAATAGCTTTCAATTCGTCAAAAAACATGTTTCGATTGTATTCGGTCGAGTAACAATGTTGGATCGTTCCCGTCGCGCGAGGGAAGCAGCGTTACGGCTGCCACGCCGGCGCGTGCGCGGCGCGGTCCGGCGCGGCGGCGCGCGCAGTATCGATGATCCGCAGCAGCGCGCGCAGCACGTCCTCGACGCCCGCCCCGATCACCGCGGAGATCACGAACGGCGTGGCTTGCGTTCCCGCGCCGGTGCCGCGCATCGCGCGCTTCAGCCGGGCGACCTGCTGCTCAATTGCGTCGGGCGCGAGCGCGTCGGCCTTGGTCAGCGCCACGATCTCCGGCTTGTCCAGGAGCCCGTGGCCGTAGGCTTCGAGCTCGTGCCGCACGGCGCGATAGGCGGCGCCGGCGTCTTCGTTCGAGCCGTCGACGAGGTGGAGCAGCACGCGGCAGCGCTCGATGTGGCCGAGGAACCGGTCGCCCAGCCCTGAGCCCTCATGCGCACCCTCGATCAGGCCCGGAATATCGGCGAGCACGAATTCGCGCCCGTCGATCCGCACCACCCCGAGCTGCGGAACGAGCGTCGTGAACGGGTAATCGGCGATTTTCGGCTTCGCGGCGCTGACCGCGGCCAGAAATGTGGATTTTCCCGCATTGGGCAGGCCGACGAGCCCGGCATCGGCGATGAGTTTCAGCCGCAGGAAAATCGTGCGCTCCTCGCCCGGCTGCCCGGGATTGGCGCGGCGCGGCGCGCGGTTGGTCGAGGATTTGAAATGCGCATTGCCGAAGCCGCCGTTGCCGCCCCGGGCGAGCACCGCGCGGTCGCCGATCGCGACGAGATCGGCCAAGAGCGTCTCGCCGTCCTCGTCGAAGATCTGGGTCCCGGCCGGCACTTTGAGCACGAGGTCGGCGCCCGCGGCGCCCGCGCGCTCCTTGCCCATGCCGTTTCGGCCGCGACCGGCCTTGAAATGCTGGCGGTAGCGATAGTCGATCAGCGTGTTGAGCCCGGCTACGGCCTGTGCCGCCACGTCGCCGCCGCGGCCGCCGTTGCCGCCATAGGGGCCGCCGAACTCGATGAATTTCTCGCGGCGGAACGCCACGCAGCCGTTGCCGCCGTCGCCGGACCGGATCTGGATTTTCGCCTGGTCGAGAAATTTCATGGCGTGGGATTCGGAGACCGCTTCATCGACTGGTCCTTGCCGTTTCGCGCGACCGGGCTGCAGTCGGCTCCCTCCCCCCCGAGAGGGGAAGGGATGGGGAGGGGGGTACCTGAATCCATATGTGAGAAGTACTTTCGAACTTGCACCCCCCTCCCGGCTTGCGCGCGAAGCGCGCAAGCCGACCTCCCCCTCAAGGGGGGAGGTGTCCGGAGCGAGTTGCGAGTCCTTAATTTACGCCACGCGGCGGGAGCGGCCCCAGCTCTTGAGCGAGGCCCAGATCGAGCGCTCGAGCCGGAAGCGGTCGATCGGCGCCGAGCTTTTCAGCGCGCGGATGCGGTAGAGCCCGACCCCGGTCCACTGGAAGCCGCATTTCTCCAGCACCCGCCGCGAGGCCGGATTGGTGACGCGGGCACCGGCCTGCAGCGCCTCGAGCTCGAGATCGGTGAAGGCGTGGTCGATCAGCGCGCGCACCGCCTCGGTGGCGAAGCCGCGGCCCCAGTAAGGCACGCCGAGCCAGCAGCCGAGCTCCGGCATCAAGCCCGCAGTGCCCGGACCCTCGCGCAGCTCGAGCCCGCACGCGCCGATGAGCGTGCCCTCGGAGAGCGCGATCACGAACGTCGTCTCGCGGTCCGACCGGTTGGCCGCGGCCAGGAACGCTTCGGCATCCGGGAGCGTATAGGGATGCGGGATGCGCGCCGTGTTCTCGGCGATGCGGCGCTCGTTGGCGAGCATCGCGATGTTCTCGGCGTCCTCGGGACGCGGCGCGCGCAGCACCAGCCGCTCGGTCTCGAGGACGGGAATACTCGCCTCCCGCAGGCTCTTCGCGGCGATCGGGTCCAGCAGCGTCATGGCACGGGCTCCTTTGCTCCAAAAAAGCGAAGAGGGGAGCCGGCATCCCGTCTCCCCTCTTGGAACCCGATCGGGTCCGCCGGTTCGATGGATGCCGGCGGACGCACAAATTTCCGCCGTCTATTCTGCCGCGGCCTCCGTCATCGCGATTACGGATACGTAAGTGCGGCCTTTGGTCTTGGTCTTGAACTCGACTCTCCCGTTGGTCAGTGCGAACAGCGTGTGATCCTTGCCGATGCCCACGTTTTGGCCGGCGTGCCATTTGGTGCCGCGCTGGCGCGCAAGGATATTGCCGGCGAGCACCGCTTGGCCGCCGAACAATTTCACGCCGAGGCGACGGCCCGCCGAATCCCGGCCGTTGCGCGAGGAACCGCCTGCTTTCTTGTGAGCCATGAGTTCGCTGCTCTCCTTAGCTCGATCTTCTACGCCGATTCCGTGACGGAATCATATCACTTCTTTTTTCCCTTGCCCTTATCCGCGGCCGGCTTTTTCGCCGCGGGTTTTTTCGTAGGCGCGGCCGGCTTCTCGGCCTTGGGCTTGGCCGCTTCCTTCTTCACCGGTTTTGCCACTGCCTTGGGCTTGGCGGGTTTTGCTTCCGCCTTCGCCGCGGGCGCCGGCGGCCTGGCTTCGGCCTTCTCGGCCGGCGCTTTCGGCTTCGCCTCCGCTTGCGGCGCCGGCGGGGCGGCGGCAGGTGCCGCGGGCGTCGGCGCGGCGGGCGCGGGCTGGGGCGCCGGTGCGGGCGGCTCGGCGCGCGCGGCTTCGACCCGGGGCGCGGCTTCGGCTTGCGGCGCGTCTTCGGTTCTCGCCGTGGGCTTTCTGCCCTCGGTGAGTATCTCGGTGATGCGGATCACCGAGAACTCCTGGCGATGGCCGCGCTTGCGGCGCGAATTCTTGCGGCGGCGCTTCTTGAACGCGATGACCTTTTCGCCGCGGGCCTGCTCGACCATTTCGCCGGCCACGGTGGCGCCGGCCACCATCGGGCTTCCGACCACGATGGTCTCGCCGCCGAGCAGGAGCACTTCGCCGAACCGGACCGCGTCGCCGGCTTTTCCCGAAATCTTGTCGACCGTGATCAGGTCCTGCTCGGCGACCCGATATTGCTTTCCGCCGGTCCTGATGATTGCGAACATGGCTCGTTCCCGCGTTT
>WNFD01029987.1_pt1 | contig 13406 bp, 14 predicted proteins | sample 5400491 | NCBI WGS metagenome assembly WNFD01 (sample SAMN13153343, study PRJNA577476) | soil metagenome | isolation source: 120 cm saprolite under Douglas fir tree site 2 hole 2 replicate 2 | place: USA:California | collected 2015-04-18 | reverse complement strand
GACACACACAGAACCAGAGTGACCGCCATCCATCGGAGGTAGGTGCGACAATTCGTTAACACGATCTGCTCTCCCATTTCAGAAACTCCACTCGCCGACAAGCCCCTCACGCCAGCGAGTGATAGAGCCCCTCAATTAATTGCATTCCGCGATCGAGAAGCTCCTGGTCCGGGATTCGTTGTCGGGCCCAACCCTTGAGCACCTCATCGATCCCATAACCTTCTTTGCGGCCGAATTTGTCATCGGCCAAGTCGGCGTCGTGAATAACCTCGGAAATGAGCTTCACTTTTCGGTCGCGAATCCTGAAATCCTTTTGCAGTGTCTCGAATGTGCAGTTGTCACCGCGGTGTCCGAAACCGCCTTGGAACATGTCAAAAGGCACGGCTGCGGGCGGTACCCGTTCTTCCGGTGCGAAGGCAAAACGTGCTTTGGGATCGATGAAGCGCCGAATCAGCCATGCGGACGCGGAGCGATCCACACCGGGCCTCGGTCTCGTCACCCAGACTCTGTTCTTGTAATCCTGCGGCTTAATCTGCGCGGTTTCCGGCACTCGCGTCGACACACGCGCCTCGTCGGCCTGCGCGAGCAGCTCTCCGACGCGCTTCTGTAAGGGACTGTCGAAGAAATCGACCTCCACAATTTCCTGGAAACGGCCCCGTAGCCGGCTCAGACGGCCAACGACGCGCTTTTGCACCGGCAGGGAGGAAAACTTTTGCAGCTCGCGAATCAATTCCTGGTATTCACGCGCGCGCGCTTCCGCGAAGCGCCCGATCAATTGAGGAGTCGAGATATTGTCGATGGATCGCACATGAACAATGGAAGCGTCGCCCCCGTATTTGCGAATGGAGGTCGCGAGCCACTGAAAGCGTTCCTCGTTCGCGGGATTGCTAGGCAGCAGGTACCCGGAATTGCCCAGCGGCACGGTTCCATAGCGTTGGAGCTTTCGCCAGACTTCCACGCGCTGACTGGCGCGCTTCGTGGGCAGCGTAAACGTAAGCAGCAGCCAGGCGACGGTCGACTTTTTCGATATGACCATTGCTACTGCATGTTATATCTCTAACGCGATAGATGTCAATCGTTCACGAAAGCATTCGAGCCGATGGGACGCGCAGGCCTTATTGCGTTGCCCTTTCAGGAGATACTCTCTGCCCGACTAACAGCAGTCTTTCGCGTAGTGCGTGTTCCTGTGCCGCAAGCGGCATAAATTCGTCATGCCAGAACTGGACTTGTTCCTCCGCGGGGAGTGAAGCCATGTCGTGAATTACCGACGCTTCTTTCTCCGTAACTTCATTCACCTGCCGCACGATCTCGATTAGTTCCGAATTGTTCCGCCACACCTCTGCGTTGTACCGGCTGTGCAGATGCTGCATATTGATCAGTCCTCGACTCTCGTCTCTCTGTTGAGCCGTGCTGCAAAGCTCGCTATACTAATAGCCGCGATCTGAGCGCCCACAGTCCTAAGCTCCAATTCACTCTGCGCGACCTGCGCGCCCAGTACACGATCATTGTGGCTCTGAACCCCAAGGGCTATCACGACGATGAGCACCACTGTGAACACAATGGACGAAGCAGCGGCCACCCAAACGAGGGTTTGATTTTGTCGGTACCGCTGCAGAATGCTCATCGCTTAGGTTTTCGCTCCCTAGCCCGAGACACAGTCACCGGCCGGGCAAACCGTTCCCCGCGGTGCTACTACAATCCCTTCCCGGATGCACCTAGCTATTAGTCCAACTTCTCCAATACCGTCTTCCATTTGTCGCCCATTGCCAGAGTGACTTCCGCGACTGGATGACCATCCTCAAGCACGGGATAGATGCTCACCGCGTGAAATCCCGGGTTGCCCTTGAGGACTTTGCTGAGACTTGTGCGAAGCGACTGCTTCGCCTTGGCCATCGCCGCGCTCCGATCTTGGGCTACAGTGTAATCGCCTCCACTCGTTATCGGATCGACCTCGGCAACCGATCCCGTGAGGGGGTCCAGGATGACTTCCGAAAACTGATCGCCCTTCACCCTATAGACAGAGAGTTGCAACATGCCATCCTCGATCTCAAACCTCGCCGAGAGGGGCTTCCCCTCTCGCGAGACGGCATCAAGACCTTGTTCAAGAGAGATTTTGGCCCCGGCCACGGCTTTCGCGAGTGCCGGCCGGCCCCCCTCTTGCTCTTGATTGTTGCCGGACCGCGTGTTCGAACTAACGACCAATGAACCCATCAAGAGCACGACAAGTACAGCATTTCTTTGCATCGTATCCTCCTCGGAGTCTCTTTCACAAAATGGCGCTGCCCGGCCTACTTAGCCGTTACACGCAAATCATCGAAGTACGTCACCGAATCAGCTTTTGTCCACAGTCCGACCTTGCCCGCATCTTTGAACGTGTCGTCCGTCGCTTCGATCTTCTTGACACCGTCGTAATAACAAATGATCTTGTTTCCGACGCACTCAACGCGCAGCTCATGCCATTCGCCTGAAGTAACTTTGAAATTCGCACCGGCAAACTGGCGGCGGTTTCCGGCGACAACGTGGTAGAGCCTGTAGTTATCCTCCAGCGCGTTTGCGCGGACGATGTAATAGTTATTCGCGTCCTTCAAACGGAACACCAGCCCTCCGGCGCGGTCCACTTCGCCGGAAACAGCTTTGAATTTCACGCTGAATTCGAGGTCTTTGAAGCTGCCTTCGTCCGCAATCAGAAGCGGAAAGCGATAGTCGGTCGTATCCGTTGAGGTTTGCGCAACTACATTGGGCTTTGAAGGTGCCGTGGGATCTGCCATCACTGCCCACTTGCTTTCGGCTCCCTTCCCGGTACGGGCGTTATGAAACTTCGCCGGCATACTCCCCACGGCGTCGGTATCGAAGTTGTATGTGAGTGAGGCACCTGCGGACTGCTGAGGCGCAGGAGTCTCCGGTTGAGATGCATAGGAAGAATATCTCCCTTCCCTGGATTCAAGAATCACCCAGATCAGTGCCGAAACTGCAACAATCGTAGCCAGAATCCCCAATATCCGTTTCATTGCGATCCTCCTTTTGACTGACTTGTAAATGAATATTTCGCGACTGGCAGAGAAACTCGAAACGTGCTGCCGTGCCCTTCTTCGCTTTTCAGGGTTATCTCGCCGCCGTGAGCTTCGACGGCCCATCGAGTAATGGACAGTCCAAGGCCAGTACCGCCCCACTCGCGCGTGCGAGCCTTATCAACCCGATAAAAGCGGTCGAAGACATACGGCTGGTGTTCGTTAGGAATTCCAGGTCCTTGGTCGACGACTTCTAAGAACACTTGTTTGTCTCCCCCGCTCTGCACCTCGACGAGAATCCGGCTTCCCGCAGGCGAATACTTAATGGCGTTATCCAGCAGATTGACGATGGCCTGACGGAGAATCAATCGGTCTACGAACACGTGGAGGTCTGCGTCACCCTCGATCTCAATCTGTTGCCGTTTTTCCTCAGCCAATACCTCGACTACGGAACTGCCTTCCTTCGCGAGCCGAAGAAGAGAAATGTACTCCCGCTGAAGTTGGACGTGCCCAGCGTCAGCCCGCGAGAGCGCAAGCAAGCTCTCAGAGAGCCGCGTCAGGCGGTCTACCTCTTCCAGCATGCTTCCGATCACATCCCGATAGTCCGCCGGACTCCTTTGGTCCTGTAGCGCAACCTCGCCTACGCTTCGGATGGCGGTTAGTGGAGTGCGTAATTCGTGGGAGGCGTCAGCCGTGAAGCGGCGCAGTTGATCGAATGCGGCTTGCAATCGTCCGAGCATGTCGTTGAAGACAGTCCCGAGCTTTCCCAGCTCATCTTGGGAATTCTCGATGGACAAGCGGTCACCCAGCCGTTCGGCAGATATCTTGGTTGCTTGAGTGGCCATCGAATCAATTGGTGAGAGTGCTTTTCGTGCGAGGGCGTAGCCCCCGAAACCGGCTAGCAACACAGCAATTGGAAAGCCGAGCAAGAGGACTTCCCTGAACTCACCGAACTCGCGCCATAATCTTTCCTCACTGTAGGCGACTCTGAGAACCACTCGCTGGTCTTCTACGTGATAGACGCTGCTTGCCAGTCTGACTCGGGTGCCATTCGGCAGTTGGGTAGTGGCAGGAGTTGGGTCGTGAAGTCCTTCCTCTGGGCCTGGAGGACCGCCTAGTGTCTGGCCCTGCAAGACCGCACTTCGATACAGGAGCGAACCCTGCGGTGACCACACTTCGATGAAATGACCTATTCTTGGTTCACCGATCTCAGGATGATTCGCGTGGAGAGAAACCTGCCCGTTGGGTTCTTTTTCGAGCATCCCCTCAACGGTTTCCACGTCCTGAAGCAGGTTGTGATCAAACTCCTCGCGCAAGCTCAAAAACAGGAATAAGGAAGCAACTCCGGCGTATAAGGCCAAAAGGCCCGCCAGCACGAGCACATACCAGAGTGTCAATCGGGAACGTACGTTTCGCGGCCTGAATCTCATCCTTCCTCTCGAAGCACAAATCCAACACCACGAACGGTGTGAATCAATTTGCGGTCGAAGGGCTCATCCACCTTGCGGCGAAGCCGGTTGATGTGCACGTCCATGACGTTATCGAGTGGCGTTGCGCGAGCACTTTCCTTCCAGACGTATCGCGCCAGCATCTCCCGCGAAACGACCTGCTCTTTATGCCGAAGCAGATATTCGAGAAGCTCAAATTCTCGGGCTGTGAGTTCCAGGTGTTGTCCTCGACGTCTCGCCTTGCGCGTGGCTACGTCCATTTCTAAATCGGCGAGTTTTAAGAGAAGAGCTTGCTCGGTTCGCCCCCGTCGTAGGCGCGCGCGGACCCGCGCCAGGAGCTCCGGGAAAGCGAAAGGCTTAACAAGGTAATCGTCCGCACCTTTGTCGAGCCCTTCGACTCGGTCCTCGATTGCAGTCCTTCGACTCTGTCCTCGATTGCATCGCGAGCGGTGAGTATGAGAACCGGGGTCTGCAGTCCGCGCTTCCTCAGCGTGGCGAGCACTTGCAGGCCATCCCGGCCTGGAAGCATCAGGTCCAGGATGACCAGGTCGAATTCCTCCGCATTCACCAGAAAAAATCCTTCTTCTCCGGTGGGCGCGACAACAACTTCATAGTTTTCGCGCTCTAACCCTTCCCGGAGGGCACGAGCCACCTTCGCTTCGTCTTCCACGACGAGGACACGCCAATGACGTTTCGCTTCCTGCATCTTGCTTAGGTCTTCTCTCCTAATCTTGCACCGTATAGATCCAAATTTCCGCGCCGTGATCGGCACGGGCGGGAACTGCCAGGAAAAACCGCTCGAAACCCTTCTTCCCTTTTCCGAAGTACCCTGCCGTGCGCGCGCCCAGCGACGTGGGCATCTTGGCGAGCAATTGATAGTGGCTGGGGTCGCTTTGTTGAAATGTGTAGATAAAACCCTCGCCGCCGGCCATATAGATCCGCTTCCGCCCGGCGTCATAGTAGAGGTCATCGGCATCCTGAACACTGGGAAGCGCGGTGATCATCTGACCGGATTGCGTGTCGAATACAGCCAGGCGCGCCGGTTCGTGCGTTCCGACGAACAGGCGGTGATCCGCCTCGTCGAGCGCCATGGGGAAGTTGTGCTCGAGGGTCAACGGCCAGCGGGCGATCGCATGCGTGCTGCGATTGATGACCGCGATCTGTTTCAAGTCCGGCAGGTTCACATAGATATTCGGTCCTGCGGATTCCAACTGAAACGATTCCGGGTGCGCTCCCAGCTTGTATTCTTCGTCGGTGCGCTTGTTGGTCGTAGCATCCACAGCCCCGATGGCCGCCGTCTCTTCGTCGCCGTAACCAACGTAGACACGCTTGTTCGCCGCGTCAAACCGCAAATTATCGACATCGCCGTGGAAGTCGATTGCCGCGATCAGATCGAACGAGGTTCCGTCATAGATACACAGCTTGCCTTTGCTGCTCGCCACAAACAGCTTGTTCACTTCCGCGGCATAGACCACGCCCTGGGGGTTGGGCACGCCGGTGATCGTGTGGTCCAGTGTTCTCCCGCTGATGTCGATGACCTCGACCGTATTGTTGCCCAGCGCGGAGACGAACAACTTCCTCCCACTCGTGCCAAAATTCCCGGGACTTGGAATGAATAATTCGCAAAACCTTACCAAATGACTTTTATCGCGAACTGAATCTGCCGCGACGGCGTCTGGGTCGAAGTGATCAATCCCGCATTGGCGATCGAATTGCCGCCGGAGTCAAAGATATTCCGGTTATCCAGGGGCGGCGCGAAGTTCGTCCGATTGAGTATATTGAAGAACTCGGCCCGGAATTGTACGTTGAACGCATCCGAAATTCTCTTGATGTAGTTGTTCTTGAATACGGAAAAATCCAGGTTCAAAAGCCCCGGCCCGATGAGGGTGTTCCGCCCGAGGTTTCCACGCAACGTGATCGGATTGGGGACCGTGAAACACCCTGTCCGTATGTAGCGATTCGGATTCCCGGAATTGACAAGCGATCCGCAACCGGAACCGCCCGAGAAGTTGGGAACATCGATGTTGGGATCGGTGCTTTTCACGCCGAGTGCGTCGCCCGCGAAACCCGGAGTGAAGGGCACACCCGTGCTGGCTTCAAAGACTCCGCCCAATTGCCACCCGCCCAAGGCCCATGAACCGAAGCCGGAGGCCCACTTCGGCGTACCGAGGTCCCACGTGTAGTTTATTTCAAGGTTGTGAGCGACGTTGAAATCCGCCAGTCCTCGATTCCGTTTCGTGTCAAACCACAGCGGGCTGGAAATGGAATTCGAGTATTCGTCTCCCACCAGACTCCCCGAAGACGTATCAATTGTTTTGCCCCAGGTATACGAGCCCTCAATTTGAAGTCCCAGACCGAATTTCTTCTTAACCTGGACTTGCAATGCGTCGTAGAACGAATTCCCTTCCCAGAAGGCAGCGGTAAGTCGACCCGTATTTAAATTGAGCCGTGTTCCGCTTCCCGCGGGCGACGGCCACAGATACCCCTTCGCTGTGAGCGTAGGCAAAACGATGTCCGCGTCTTCCACCCGCAAGGGCTGATGCACGCCGCGCGAACCCACGTAACCAAGCCTCAGGCTGAAGTCCTTAGCAATCTCGCGCTGCGCCGTCAGATTCCACTGCAGGATGTAATTGCGATGCGGATGCGGCTCGAAGTAAGCCTGGCGAAACGTGTTGGACGACGCGGCGACGATATTGAATGCCGCGTTTGGAAACGAGCCCGCCGGCAAATTCGTGGCGCTTCCCAAACCATAAAACGGTGCGGAGAAGAGTTCATTGAACTGGATGACGTAAGGCAACGGCAATACGTCGAAGATCCCGAAGCCACCGCTCAGAGTGGACTTGCCATCGCGGAAGGGGTCCCAGGAAATTCCTACACGAGGTTCAAAGTTCCGGGTTGTGGAGTTGGAAAACAGCGGATCACCCAAGTGGGGCGTAGCATCCGTGAGTTGCCGGAGAACGGTCAGCTTTTCGTGAACTTCTGTCGGTATGGTCGCCATTTCATACCGCAGGCCCAGATTAACGGTGACGTTTTGCCGCCAATGCCAATCGTCCTGGAGATATGCCCCGACGATCGTCTGGCGAAAGCCCCGCTCGGAGACGGTGCTGGGGATTCCTGCCGACAGGAAAAAGGGATGATTTGTCAGAAAGTCGGAGAGCGAGTTGAAGGAAAAAACACCATTGGGATCGGAAGTCGCCAGGATGTTGTTTCTGATTCTTTCCATCCCGCCACCGAATTTCAAGGTATGACTACCCCTAGTAAACGTAATGTCGTCGTAGGCTTGAATCGAGGTCCAGTGGAAATGGTAGCTTCCTATGGCTCCCAACCCACCGACAAAAGCAGTCAGGCCCGGAACGGTGATACCGGCGGCGTTGCGGTCAGGCACGGTTCCGAACGAGGGATCCGCGGCGAGCGGGTTTCCACTTGCGAATGTCAGGCCGGTGGTCGCGACCACGCGATTGATTCCGAATCGGAAAGAATTCACCAGACGAGGGCTAAACGTATGAGTTTCGTTCAGGGCAAAGAATTGGCGGCGTGAATCGTATCCCGTCCGTTTGTTGTTGAGCTCGTCAGGCTGCCGTACGGTTCCACCGTCAAACATATACGTTCCCGCGAGGGCATCTTGTGCGGAAAAAATATGGTCGATCTTTGTCGTGAAATAGTTCTCCGGCGTGACGGTCTGTCCCGCGAAGGTAAATATGCCGGTGTCTCCCGTTCCAGCCGCACACGAAGAAAACGGGCACAACAAAGCCCCGTTCGGCAGCGGGTAAAATGCCTTGAGAAAACGTGCAGCCTGAGCATCCACGGCGACTGTGTTTGTCGTGCTGCAATCCGGGGGTGCACAGAGATGTCCATCCCGTGCTGCTTGCGAAGGCACCGTATCCACCTGAGTGATTCCTTGCGATTGGCGCAAACCTTCGTAGTCAGCAAAGAAGAAAGTGCCATCCTTCACGACCGGCCCGCCGATGGACCCGCCGAACTGATTCCTATGGAACGCGGGCTTGGCCGTGTCGAAGAAATTCCGGGCGTCGAACGCGCTATTGCGGATGTATTCAAATGCATTTCCGTGGAAATCCTTGGTTCCTGAGCGTGTCGAAGCGCCAATAATACCGTAGTCGTTGACGCTGATGCCGTCCAGGCGGGAGTCGTTCTGCCGCGGGCGACCTCCCGAAATCGTCATTTGGGTTCCGAAACCCCTCTGTGCCTGCCCTGTGGATTGCGTTCGGGCAGTGGCTACTCCGGGTTCAAGCGCAGCCAGATCCGAGGCGGAACGCCCGTTGAGAGGCAGGTCGGTCACACTTTTGGAATTCACGACCCCACTGACGCCGGATGCTCCCCCATCGCCAGCGCCCATGCTGCTTTCGGCATGCATCACGATGTCAACAGCCTGATCGATTCCGGCACTAATTGTGACCACTGTCTTTACCTGGGCAAAACCAGGGACCGAAACCGTAATTTCGAACATTCCAGGGGAAAGTTTCCGAACATTGAAGGAGCCGTCTTCATTCGCAGTGATAGACTTCGTGTCACCGTTCGCTGTATTTTTGATGGTCAGGTGCGCATTCGCCATGCGAGCGCCGGTCGTGTTCGTAATTCTGCCGGAGAGAGTCCCTCCGGTGACTTGGGGATACATTTGAGTCGCCGCCAGAAAATAAAGGAGGAAAGCTAGAAACGTTACAAAGTAAGGCAGCTTTTCATTCCGATTTACGTCGAAAGGCACGGCTTCTACCTCTCTGGTCGCCTTCGCCAACCGGGAGCCATATCGCGAAGCGGTCTGCCCGACCGTGCTCATCTTAGGGTTCTTGACCGAACCCGCCTACTTAAGTTTTCCTGAACGAGTCGTCAGGATCTCCGCCAGGCACGCTCCAGTTACTTCAAGCGCTGCTCACAAGGATGACACTGTCGAATCGGCGCTTTGCGGATACCCACCAGCCAACACCAGAAGGCCGCTCGCGGAGTTCACTCGTACGGCAACCCAGCGGCGCACCGGCGCGGATCGCGACTACGGACGGTTTAGTTCATGAAATCTCTCTCTTCAAGAGCGGTACCGGAGCGGTACCACAACCTGTTCGAAGTGGTACCGCCCAAAACGCATGAAACGTAAGTAGTTAAGGCAGAAAAACACCACGAAGTGGCCCAAACCCTTTATGTTCCAATACCTGTCTGGCTCGTCGATAATCCGCCTGCATTTCGTGCACGCTACTCCTTCTGCCGTTGAAGAATGTCGACTTCTGCCGACTTCTGCCGACTTTTGTTGACTTGTGCTGACTTCTAGTGTCGACTTCTGTCAATTTCTGTCTACTTGTGCCGACTTTTGTCTACTTCTGCCGACATTCGTCGACCTGGGGCCACACACACCTTACGTAGCCCCTTTTTAGGCCCCACGCCTTCCGCGCATCGAAACGATTTTCCCAGCTGTCTCGTTCGCCGCCTCTGTCAAGCCCACTTTCGGCACCGCAGTAATGACTTCTCTGACATGCGTCTCTGTTAGATGGGAATAATGCCGTTCGAGCATTCGCACAGTGAAACGCCGCGGACCAGGAGACGCGTCGCAAAACTATGCCTCAATGAATGAAATTGCACGCCACTAAGCCCAGCGCGCTTCAGGACCCGCTTCATGGGTCGTTTAACATCATCCTTTTTCCATGGGTCGCCGTTGGCGCGAAGCAGGATTGGCTCATCAGTTGGCCGTCGCGTCCCCAGGCGCCTAAAGAATGCTTCGCCTTCTACGTCCAGAATTACATGCCGTGATTTTCCGGACTTCGACGCCTCTATGAAAACGGACGGTCCCTGCGCCACAAAGTCTTTCACTCTTAACCTGCACAATTCTCCGTATCGGCATCCAGTCGTGAGCGCCGCGATGATTAGCGCCTGTAGATCCGGTTCATCACACGCACGCACAAGCTCACGTTGCTGATGATCCTCCGTCAGGAATCCAGGTCTGGAGGATTCCGAGTTTTTCGGGCGATCGCAAGGGGCCGTCAAATCGGACGCCCACGGCTCCAGGCCCAGCCTTTGTACGCTCAGACAGCCTGACTCGCTCCTGCTTGGCAACGACCGCTAGGATGCCGATAACCGCGTTTTTGAAGATGCCGCACGAGTCCAAGTATTGCTCTGTGAAGCTTTTATAGCCGACGCCGCAAGCAGTAAGCCTGTTCAGGTGTTGGAGGGTTTCGAGCACGCCTTCACGGGATAGACGTTCCTCATCGAACCCGCAGATATTCGAGCCTTCATCGCTCGTGAGAAGGTAGAGCAGATGGCTGCCTGATCTCACGTCGCATCCCCGTTTATTTTCACCAAGAATCTGGTATCCTTTCACTATTCGAATGAGGAGGTGCCTATGGCAAAACGTCGCGAGCGTGGCGAAGGCGGACTGATTAAGATTCGAGGCTGCCGATTTTGGTACGCACAATTTTATCGTGAGGGTCGGCAAACCCGTGTTAGCACGAAGACCGAGGTTAAGGAAGAGGCGAAGAAGACGCTGCGTCGGCTGATGGGCGATACCGAGCGTGGGATCGTGCCCGAGGTCGAGATGCGTAAAACTCGCTACGCCGATCTCCGTGCGGCCCTGTTGCAGAACTACGTTGAGCGTGGGAACAAGTCATTGCAGACGATGGCTGACGGATCGGAGACGATTTGGGGGCTCAAGCCGTTGGACGAACATTTTGGGTTCAAAGCCAAGAACGGCAAGCTGGAGAATCCAGGTGTTCCCTTGCCGCAGATTACGACAGATGCGGCTCGTGACTTCGCTCGTAAGCGGTTGGACGAAGGTGTGTCGAATGATACCGTCAACGGCTCCCTGCGCCTGCTGCGCCGCATGCTGATCCTTGCCCATGAGGATAAGAAGATTCAAGTCGTTCCCAAGATCAGACTGCTGAAGGGCAACCCTGCCAGAAAGGGCTTCTTGGCCCAAGAGCAATTCAATTCACTCTTGTCATTCCTTCCCATAAATCTCAAGCCCCTCATAACGTTTCTCTATTACTGCGGCGTCCGCTTGGGTGAGGCTGAACAGATCGAGTGGTCACAGGTTGATCTAAAAGCCGCGCTTGTCCGACTGGAGGAGGATCAAACTAAGAACAGCGAGGCTCGCACAATTCCACTCCCAGACGTGCTCGTGAAGATGCTTTCGAAGGTCGAGCCCAAGGAAGGCACAGTCTTCGACACAACCAATCTGCGTAAGGCGTGGCAGAAAGCATGCGTAGCTGCTGGCCTGGGCACGCTGACCGAGGTTGATGGGAAAGCAGACCCACGGTACACTGGACTCATCATTCATGATCTCCGACGTTCGGCGATCAAGAATCTAATGAAAGCAGGCGTGAACGAAAAAGTTGCTATGAAAATCTCCGGCCACAAGACGAGGGACGTGTTCGACCGCTACCACATTGTTGATACTGAGGACGTGGTCGAGGCGATGCGTCGGGTGCAGACCACCACGCCGAGTAGGCGCAGCCGGACGAACAATCTGGTGCTGAACGGTGAAAATATAGTGAAAATGCTTCCTCCGCCCCGGAGGAAAAGTCAATAAGTTCTTCTTTTTCAACTGCTGGGAGGTCGTCCAATTGGTAGGACTCCAGACTCTGGATCTGGCTATCCTGGTTCGAGTCCAGGCCTCCCAGCCAAATCATTTTGAATTAGGGTGCAGGTCGACCCAGGCGGCATTGCGCTGCCCGGATTCCAGCGTGGCGGCGATGAAGCGCATGCCTTCAACTCCGTCCTCCACGTTGGGCACGAGCAGCGAGGCCAGCGACGGGCTGCGTCCTTCGCGGCGTGCGTAAATTTGCTCCGCTAAATCGGTATAAAGCTGCGCGAAGCCTTCCAGGTATCCCTCTGGGTGGCCAGCGGGAATGCGGCTGGCGTGTGCGGCGGGGGAATTTCCTCCTGGACCCGGGCGGCGGATGGTTTCGGGAGCCTCGCCGAGCCTTGCAAATTGCAGGGTATTCGGTTCCTCCTGGTGCCACTCCAAACCGGCTTTTTCGCCATAAACGCGCAAGCGCAGATTGTTGGCGTTTCCGGTGGCAACTTGGCTGGCCCAGAGCGCGCCTTTCGCGCCCTCCGCAAAACGCAGCAAGAGTTGCACATTGTCGTCCAGGCGGCGGCCAAGGACGAAGATGGAAACGTCGGCGGCGACTTCGCGGCAGTGCAGGCCGGTGACGAAGCAGGTGATATTGTAGGCGTGCGTGCCGATATCGCCGAGGCTGCCGCCGGGGCCGCTTTGCGCGGGGTCGGTGCGCCAGGCGGCTTGTTTTTGTCCCGTGGTCTCAAGAGGCGTCGCCAGCCAGTCTTGCGCGTACTCAACTTGCACGACGCGAATCTTCCCGAGTTGGCCGTCGGCGATCATCTGGCGCGCTTGGCGGACCATCGGATAGCCTGTGTAATTGTGCGTGAGTCCGAATATCAGGCCGGTGCGGCGCACGATGGCAGCAAGATCGAGCGCTTCTTGCACCGTGGTGGCTAAAGGCTTGTCGCAAATGACGTGAATGCCTGCTTCGAGAAAAGCTTTGGCCATCGGATAGTGCATGTTGTTGGGCGTGACGATGGATACGGCCTCGATGCGATCCGGGCGCTTGGCTTCGGCGTTGGCCATTTCGGTATAGCTGCCGTAGGCGCGATCCGGCGCGATGTACAGGTCTTGCGCAGCGGCGCGGCTGCGTGCCGCGTCGGAAGACAGTGCGGCGGCGACGAGTTCGTAATGATCGTCCATGCGCGCAGCGATGCGGTGCACCGCGCCGATAAACGCGCCAGGTCCGCCTCCCACCATGCCCAATCGGATGCGGCGCTTTCCTTCGCCCGCGTTTGTGCCTGAGATCATTGCGTCACCTGATTTGTTTTGGATTTAGGTCAGACCGAGCATGCGGCGGTTGGCTGCATGGTCGGCGCCAGACTTCGCAAAATCATCGAAAGAAGAGCTGGAAGCTTGAATGATGTGCCGGGCAATGAACGGCGCGCCTTC
>WNFD01011342.1_pt1 | contig 13406 bp, 13 predicted proteins | sample 5400491 | NCBI WGS metagenome assembly WNFD01 (sample SAMN13153343, study PRJNA577476) | soil metagenome | isolation source: 120 cm saprolite under Douglas fir tree site 2 hole 2 replicate 2 | place: USA:California | collected 2015-04-18 | reverse complement strand
CAAAGTCACTGTCGCTGCAAGTAAGAGAGGCATGACGCGCATGGTTCACTCCCTGGCTGGACCGCTAACGACGCCGTAGAAAGAAAACGCCCATTGGGTGGTCTCGGTTTCACGAGAAAATCCCTTCAGCGCGGGGATTACCCCGCGCGCGATGACGACAGTTGCTGCGCCTCCCCCACTACTGGCCCGAAAACAACTGCCGGGACACCGCATCGCACGCCACGTCCTTGGCGTCGCCGAACACCGGGGTCGGGATCGGGATGGCGCGACCGATCCTTATGGCGGGTGAGCGGATCTTGCCCTCGACGATGACCGGGCCGTGCAGGTCCAAAAGATCGAACGATTTCGGATCGGCCTTGACCTCGACCTTGACGACCTGGCTCTGCAGGTTGACCTGGCCATCGACGTGGAGGACCGATTTCCGCGTATCGAGCAGCGTCTTGTCGAATACGACGGTGCCATGCCGGAAGTTGAGCCGGCCCAGCGCACAGAGGATCGGGATGCGATTGTCGCCGGTCACGTAGAGGATCAGCGCGTCGAAGATCTGCAGGCCGGCCAGGCTGACCATCAGGGAGCTGACCGATCCGCCGCCCAGCGCCGCCTCGACATGGCCGTCGGCGACGCTCATCACCTGGGCCAGCGACTTGCCGGAGCCCACGAGCGAGACCTGCCCCTGGATCCTGCCCTTGGTGGTGTCGAAATAGCGCGAGTTTCGGAAGAACATGCCGAGCTCGATGTTCGTCCCCTTGAGCGCCGCCCGCACCTTGGGAATGTCGGTCTGCGCGTCGACTGCCATCTCGCCCGCGATGGTGCCGCCGCCAATCAGCGCCAGGGTAAGCGGGCGCGCCGTCGCCACGCCATTGTTGAGCAGGACTCGGAAGTTCAGTGCCTGCACCGGCAGATAGTCAGGCGCAACGACGCGCTTGGCGTCGAGCGTGACGTCCATGTTCATCGCCCGCAGACGCTCGGTGTGCAGCGGCACGTTGGGAAACAGATCGCCGGTGGCTTCGAGCTGCTGCTGGATCTGGCGCTGCTGGGCCGAGACATTGCCGCTCTTGCCCGGCGGCGCGCCGACCAGCGGCGCCAGGTCCTTGAAGGCGAGATTCTGCGAGACCAGCTTGGCGGTCAGGAAGGCGGGCTTCTTGCGCTCGTCGATCATGATGTCGCCGGCAAGATCGCTGTCGCCGGCGTGCCACTTGGTGTTGACGAACTTCCATAGGCCGGGCTCGCGGTCGAGCCTGCCGCTGATCCGGTAGGGCGGCGTCGGCGGACCGGGAATGCCGAGCAACGGATAGATGTCCGCGAGGTTCGGACCGGAAAGCGCCAGCTCGACGTCGGCGCCGGTCCACTGGAAGGGATCCTGCAGCGTGCCCTTCAAGGTCAGCTTGGTCCCGCCATAGGCGACGTCGAGATTGACCGGATAAGGTTGCTCGGTGTCGCGCAGCATCAGGGCCGAGCCACCGACGAAGTGGACCGCCAGCGGCTGGTTCTCGAGCTTGCCCTTGAGCTGCAGCTCGGCCTGCGGCTGGGCGCCGGCCTTGCCTTCCGCCGTCGACACCGTGCCGTCGAGCTCGAGCTTGCGCTTGAGGTCCCGGTAGGCGAGACGTCCGTCGGTGATCTCAAGCCGGCCGATCAACGGCATCTGGAACCGATCCTTGGGCGTCACCGCCTTGGCGGCGCCGGTCGTCACCGGGGCTTCCCCGAGGCTCCAGTTCAATTGCTCCTTGTCGCCGGTCTCGACCGCGACCTCGGGCTTGCGCAGCACCAGGCTCGGCAGGACGAGATCCCCCTTGAGCAGCGGCCAGAGCTTGAGCTCGAAATCGACCTGCTCGGCCTTCAGCATGTGGGGTTCCTTGCCCCAGTCGGCGTTGGCCACCTCGACGCCGGCCAGGTGAACGTGCGCGGTCGAGCCCCAGTCGATTGAAATCTTGGCGATCCTGGTCTTGCGGCCGGAGAAGGCGCTGGCCTGGCCTTCGGCCAGGCTGCGGAAGTCCTCGGAGGTCAGGAAGAGATAGGCCGCGCCGATGGCGAGGCCGGTGACGGCCACGAAAATGCCGGCCGACCAGCTCAGGATCCGGGTGGTGCGTCCCATCGTTCCATCCTCTTGCCCCGTGGCGCGTGCAGGCTCCAAGACGACATCAACTGGAACGATCCGACCGTGGCGTTAGTTCCCTTCGCCGCACGTTCGTACGGCCGCACCAGGCTAGGAACTGCCGATCAGGATTCCGGTGCCGAAGACGAGCAGGCCTCCAACGACCACCTGGAGCGCCGCAGACAGTATCGGCGTATCCATCCAGCGGTTGCGGATGAAGGCGATGGCGGCAAGCTCGACGGCGACGACACCGGCGGCGACCGTCGTCGCTGTCCAGAAATCCGCGATGAGATAGGGCAGCGCATGGCCAAGACCGCCGAGCATCGTCATGAGACCACAGACGACGCCGCGCAGGATCGGGCTGCCACGCCCGGTCAGCGAGCCGTTGTCGGACAGCGCTTCCGCGAAGCCCATCGAGATGCCTGCGCCGATCGCCGCGGCGAGTCCCACGAGGAGCGTCTGCCCGCTATCCTTGGTGGCCAGGGCGGCGGCGAAGAGCGGTGCCAGAGTGGAAACCGAACCGTCCATGAGGCCGGCAAGGCCGGGTTGGACGATCTGCAGCACGAACAGCCGCCGCTCCGACTGGTGCTCCTGCTTGTCCATCTCGGCCGTGATGAATTGCGATTCGAGTTGCATCGCCTTTTCTTCGTGGCGCTTCTCCTCGGCCGCGAGATCACCCAGCAGCTGACGGATGGAGGCATCGGACGAATGACGGGCCGCCCGCACATAAAACCGCTTGCTCTCCGCCTCCATCAGCTCGGCGTGCGCACGCACCGTGTCGAGACCGAGCGGGCGCAACAGCCACACCGACTTTCGCCTTACGTCCTGGCGACGGATCAACGGGATGTGTTCGCCGAACTTTTGGCGGTAGAGATCGAGCAGGCGGTGACGATGCCGGTCCTCCTCGTCGGCCATTGCACTGAACAGCTTTGCCGTTGCCGGATAGGTATCGCGCAAGGCCTCGGCGAAGTCGCCGTAGGTCCGGTTGTCTTCCTCCTCCAGGGACACGGCGAGCGCCAGCAGTTCTTGCTCGGTCAATTCCGAGAAGTTCTTCACGATCGGACCTCTTGATCGTCAGCGATGGCCGCCGCCGCCATGTCCACCCCCACCGCCATGCCCGCCGCCGCCATGCCCGCCGCCACCACCACGTCCGCCAAAGCCGACATGTCCTGAGAAACCGTGGCCCCAGCCACTATGGCCCTCGTGGCCTGCAAAGGCCTCATGGCTCTCGTGGTCAAAGTCGCGATGGCCATGATCCCAACCGTGGTGCCAGCCTTCCCAGTCACCGCCATAGAACGAGCTATAGGCCGGATAGCCGTAGGCGCCGCGGTAGTCAGCGCCTTCCGCGCAAGCGGACAGGAGGAGACCGATGCCAATCAGGAGCGCTATCGCCGTCGTCGCTACTCTGCTGCGAGACATCGCAGCCTCCATTTCTATGAAGTTCGTCAATTTCGCATGTCCCTATCGTCATCGGCGTCTACATCCTGTCGTAGACGTCGACGTAGGTTGTCGTGCGGCCATCTCCGCTGCTCAGTACCCCATTGCAGGTCATCTTCTTTTGGTCCGCCACGAGCGTGCAGGTCATGGTGTCCGTCTGCCCGGTTGGGCCCTTGAACGTTGCCTGAAGAGTGTTTCCGATCAGGCTGAAAGCCGCGGTGGTATCGCTGTTGATGAGATAGAACTCGCCGTTGGCCACGGCGTCGAAGGTCTCGACACTTGTTTGCCCCTGTGAGGCGAGGACAGTGAGCGACCATTGCACATGAGTGCTGTCGACGCGGGAAATCTCGGCCGTGACATCGTTCGGCACCGGCTCGCCGGACGGCAGGGTGGATTGCGTCCGGTTCAAGTGCCACCGGCCAACGAAGGCGCTGCCGTCAGCCCAAGCAGGGCTGGCTACCGACGCGAGACAGAGTCCCACGACGACCTTGATCGTTCCAAGTCCGTTCATTTGCTTCTCCTGATTCCGTCCGTCTGTTGGCTGAGATTTCGGGGGGTCATGCTCTGCCTCGCCGGAGTCAGACGCGCCGCCAGGCCGGTCGATCTGGATCGACCAGTTGGAGCTTCACCGGTGCAATCCCGAACAGGGCGATCACGGCCGGCTCCTTTGCCTCGCGCTTCACGCCGTCATAATGCGGCGTGTGGGCAACGCGCCGGACGAAGCCGCCAGCGGAAACGGCAACGGCATTGCCCGGATCGAAGTCCGCGCCGCTGTTCACCCACCACGTGCCCGACAGAACCAGGGAGAGGCGATCGGTGGCATAAGAATGCGGAGCACTCATGTAGCCGGGATTCCATTTCATCAGCACGAGGTAAGGCCCGGGCCTGTCCAAGCCGCCATAGAGGGTGGCGACTTCGCCGCTGCGTGGCGGGCCGCCACTCCAGGCACTCCACTTGATGGCGTCGGCAAGCGTGATCGCCGTCTCCGTCGGATCGATCTGACCTGCGTCTGCCGTTGCACCCGACAGCGCGAGCGGCAGCGCGGCAAGGAACGGCGCGACCAGCATTCCGCGACGCGTGGAACAGATGGCATGATGGGTCACGAGAGGGCTCCTATGCAGTGACCTGTCGGGTCGGGATGCTCCGGGGCGCCACACGGGTGCCTTGTCACCAAGGTAGGGGCGGCCTGGGAAATGGCTTCATGGGTATCGTTCCCCAGACAGGCGCAAGACCAGGCCAACGACGGCAATTCGGGCCAAGTCTTTTCGAGCGGGCCAAATACATTCGGGACATGGGCGGAGCGCATCCCTGCTCATCCCCGCCCTCCCCGGCGTGCACGCATTCTTCAGCGCTTGAACAGGAGGCTCCTTATGCTCAAGGACGAGTTCGACTCCCCGCTTTCCTGCGCCGGAGTGTCAGCGGCTGCGCCACTCGAACAACGCGTCGCTTCCGGATCGAAGGGCCGCCCGCCGGCGCAGGATGCCGTCGGCTTTGTCGGTCTTGGCCACATGGGAACGGCGATGGCTGCCAACCTTGCCGCAGCCGGACGTCGGGTGGTCGCCTATGTCCGTCGCGCGGAGCAGGTCAGCAAGCTCGCCGCGCTCGGCCTCAGGGCCACAACCGATATCACCGATCTGTTCGACTGCAGGATCGTCGTCAGCATGCTGCCGGACGACGATGCCGTTCGCGATATCGTGTTTGGCCGCGCGCGCTTCGGCATCGACGGTCTGGCCTTCGGTTTGACGCCTGGTGCAATTCATCTGTCGATGAGCACGATCAGCACGGCCACTGCGTCTCACCTCGCGAGCGCGCATGCGGGTCACGGGCAGGGCTATGTCGCCGCGCCGGTGTTCGGAAATCCGGATGCCGCCAAGGCACGCCAACTCTTCATCGTCGCTGCCGGGGTTCCCGCCGATGTCGAGCGCTGCCGGCCGCTCACCGACATTCTCGGGCAACGGACTTTCGTCATTGGCGCCAATCCGGCGCATGCCAACCTCATCAAGCTGCTCGGAAACATGATGATGGCGACGACGCTGGAGATGCTCGGCGAAACCGTCGCCCTGCTCCGCAAGCGCGGGCTCGATCCCAGGCCTTTCGTCGCGATCCTCACCAATACGATGTTTGGCGGGCGCGCCCACCGACTCTACGGCGACAAGATCGTCGCCGAGAAATACGCGCCGGGGCTCCCGCTGCCGCTGGCGCTCAAGGATGTACGCCTGGCGCTTGCCGAGGCAGAGGACGCCGCGGTCCCGATGCCATCCGTGAGCGTCGTGCGAGATCGCCTCATCACCGGAATTGCTCGCGGCTATGGCGATCTCGACTGGACAGCTCTCGGCCTGATCGCCGTCGAGGAAGCGGGCATCAAGGCAACTCTTTCGTGACTGAAAGGCCGCGCAACATGATCAGAAGGAGGCGTCGCCGCCTGAAAACGAGAACCATGGCACACGCATGTGTTGCCGTGCTTGTTCTTGTCTCGAGCTCGACGTTTGCGTGTTGCCGGTCGATCCGGAAGCGTTGAAGGCAGACCACGCTCAAAACAAGGAGTGAAGACCATGATTCGTCAGGACAACACCGCCGTGCCGAGCATGGCGCTGGCCGATATTCCCGGCACCTCGCTCAAAGTGTCACCGGTCGCGCTCGGCACCTGGGCCATCGGCGGATGGATGTGGGGCGGAACCGATGAGGCCGAATCAATTTCCACCATCCGGGCGGCGCTGGAGCACGGCATCAACGTCATCGATACGGCTCCAGTCTACGGCTTCGGCCGCTCCGAGGAAATCGTCGGCAAAGCCATCGCCGAGGGGCGCCTGCGCTGCCGCGTCCTCATCGCCACCAAGGCCGGCCTTGAATGGGTGCAGGGACACGTGTTCCGCAATGCCAGCCGCGCCCGCATCTTGCGCGAGGTCGAGGACTCGTTGCGCCGGCTGCGCACCGATCACATCGACATCTACCAGGTTCACTGGCCCGACCCGCTGGTGAGGATCGAGGAAACCGCCGAGGCGATGAACACGCTGTTCGTGCAGGGAAAGATCCGGGCCATCGGGGTCAGCAATTTCTCGGTCGGTCAGCTGGAACGGTTCCGTCGAGTCGCGCCGCTGCATGTGCTGCAGTCACCCTATAACCTGTTCGAACGTGGCATCGAGGCCGACCTGCTGCCCTATTGCCGCACCAACAAGATCGCGACATTCGGCTACGGCGCATTGTGCCGCGGCCTGCTGTCCGGACGGATGCAGCCGGACACCACATTCGACGGCGACGATCTGCGCCGCAGCGATCCGAAGTTTCTAAAACCTCGATTTGGCCAATATCTCGCCGCCGTGCAACGGCTCGATCAGCTTGCCCGCAGGCGGTTCGACAGGCGTGTCATCCATCTGGCGATCCGCTGGATGCTCGATCAGGGCGTCACGACGGCACTATGGGGCGCCCGCCATCCCGAACAACTGCAGCCCATCGATCAGATAACCGGCTGGCGGCTCGATGCCGCCGCCCAGACGGAGATCGATCGTATCCTAGACGAAACGATCACCGATCCCATCGGTCCCGAGTTCATGGCGCCGTCGGCGCGCAGCCTCGCGGCATAGTGAGGAGGAAACGTTGTTCAGAATTGGCATGCCGCTCGCCCTTCTTGCCGGCGCGCTTGCGCTCGCTGGTCTCGGTTTGGCGGACGCTCAAACGCCGGCCAGCCGCCAAGCCGCCGCGCCGCAAGCTTATCAGCCGAGTTTCGGCGATTTGATGACTATTGCCGTTCAACCGCGCCACACAAAGCTAGGGTTGGCCGGGCAGGAGAAGAATTGGACATACGCAGCCTACGAATTTCGCGAGCTGCAGAGCGCCTTCAAAAGGATGGCACGCACAATACCGACCTACAGGTCGATGAACGTGGCCGACCTGATCGACGCGACCACCAAGGCGCCGATGGAGGACGTGGCGGCGGCGATAAAGAGCGGCAATGCAGCGAAGTTTGCCGAGGCCTACGCACAGCTCACGGCGACCTGCAACGCCTGCCATCAAAGCACCGACCACAGCGCCGTCGTCATACAGGTTCCGAAATCCTCGACATATGCGGATCAGGATTTTAGGCCGCCGAAGCCTTGAGACCGCGCGAGGCTTTCTTTTGCATAAGATACGTCCGTCAGAACTCACTTTCCTTTCACAGAGGTCGTGATGCTTCACTCGCTGCAGCCCCAACACTTCGTCATCTCGTAGCACCTGCGAATCCCTTGGGAGTGCCCGGAATGCAAGAGTCATTTTCTCTATGGCGACGGCGTTATGTCTCTCACGCACTACCGCGTGGCTGACACAGGAGAAGTCAAGCAAGGCCTCGCGTGTTTCTGCTCCACCACCTGTCCAAATGTTCGCGAATGACCCGCGATGGTCATGCTGGCCGATTTCGACGCGGGCGATCGGCCGAGACGGTTATGAGCGATCCGAATGTTCCGGCAACAACAACCCAAAGCCGGCAATTCAGCACAAGCAACGGTGCGAAGGGATCCATGGCTCCCCGACATGCGCGGGAAGCAATAGCGCGTTCCTGGCAAACTGCGAAAAGGTCCTTCAGATGAGCAAGTCCACCTCACTTTTTGCGGCCGCGATCGCCTCTTTGATCGCTGGCCTGTGCATCGCCACGAGCAGCAACGCCCAGTCTCCGATGAGCGATGCGGCCCATTGCCAGTCGCTCGTCAAGGCGTACTCGATGGGTGGCAACGCGCGGGGCAGCCTGCCGGTCGCCAACGACACCGCCGTCGCGATCGCCCAGTGCCAGGAAGGTAATCCCGGGCCGGCGATCCCGGTGCTCGAGCAGAAGCTGCGCGACAGCGACATCGCCGTGCCGGCGCGCGGCTGACGCACACCGTGTCTCTTCCCCTGCGACAAAGGCTTCGCCGTCGCGGCCGACAAGCGACCCGGCGGCGAAGGGCTGTCCAACCTCGATGTCAAAGTCGCGATCGCGCAGTGCCAAGAGGTCTTTGTTGCCCATCGATACGCCGCGAGACATGCTCGGACCGGAGGGAAAGATCATGAAATTGGGCATCATCGGTGTCGGCGCGGTCGGCTCCGCTATCGCCATGGCGGCAGCGTCGCGTGCCCAGGTGCGCGAGATCGTGCTGGTCAACCGCAACCGCGCCCGCGCCAAGGCGGTGGCGACCGATATGCACTACGGCGTGGCGCTCTCGCCCATCGTCACGATCCGCGACGGCGACTATGCCGACCTGGCTGACGCGGGCCTGGCCATCATCACCGCCGGCGTCAACGAAAAGGCGGGCGGCGCCACCGACCGCAGCGATCCGGCCGGCCGCCTGCGCCTGCTCGAGGCCAACGTGAAGGTGTATCAGGACATCGTGCCGACGCTGGTGAAAGCCGCACCCAATGCGGTGATCGTGGTCGCCACCGATCCGCCCGAGCCGTTGGTCGACGTGGCGCGCCAGCTCGCCGGCCACGACCGCGTCATGGGCACCAGCACCTATCTCGACAGTCTGCGCTTTCGCGTTCACGTCGGCGAGCGGCTTGGCGTCAACCCGGACAGCGTGGAAGCCAATGTCGTGGGCGAGCACGGCACGTCGAGCGTGTTCCTGTGGTCCTCGGCCAGGGTCGGCGGCATGCCGGTGCGCGATCTGCTGGCCCGCCACAAGATCGAGTTCGATACGTTCCGCAAGGCCGTCGAGCAGGACGTGCGCTTCGCCAATATCACGATCATCGAGGGCATCGGCGCCAGCCAGTACGGCATCGGCATGGTGTCGGCACGCATCGCCGAAGTGATCCTGCGCGACGAACGCTCGGTCTTCCCCGCCGGCTCCTACAATCCGCGCTTCGGCACCACGGTGTCGTTGCCCAGCATTGTCGGCCGCCACGGCGTCGTCGAGGTGCTGGAGCCTGAAATGTCTGAAGAGGAGCGCCAGGCGCTCGAGCGCAGCGCCGAGCGGCTGAGGGAGACGGTGCGCAAGCACATCGGCGCCCGCTGATTGGCACGCGGTTTGCGCCACCGGCGTCGCCAACGCCGAGGCTTGCCTGCGCCAGTGAATCCCTGTCCGCAGCGCACGCTGCCAAATCCGCGCGGCGCTAAAACCAAGGTATGAGAGCTCCATACCAACACGGCAGTCAAAGCAACCTCGGTGCGATGGAGAAGCTCGCCTTGACGGGACTAATTTGGCGTCGTCCCGGCCACAGAATCACACAATCGAGCTGGGACCTGCGAGCGAACCGCCTCGAACGTTAAAGGTCGAATCCATGCTAGTGACCTCATCCGCGACCGTGCCGCCGTATGGTGCCGCCGATAGGCAAGCTTACCGGCTGCTCGACCGGCCGATCGCCGCCGAGACCGATCACGGCGTGGAGGTCCATCCAGCCGACGCCGTGAAGCGCCACACCGTGACGTGGGACGGCATGGCAGCGGAGATCGTGCAAGCGACGCGGCGTGAAAAGCTGGAATTTCGCTTTCGCGGTCCGTTGCACCTTCTTGCCGTCTGCGACCAGGGTCTGCGCAGCGACGGCGACACCTTCGTCGACGGCCTGCCGCGATCGACGCTGCGCGACGTGACGCGCAAGCTCACCTTCGTGCCGGCCGGTCACGCGTATTGTGAACGGCATGAGCCCCGCGTTCTCACGCGCATCGTGTATTTCTATTTCGACCCTGCCAGGATGCCGGCGCATCCCGAGGCGGGCGTCGCACCCGCGCCTTTGTCCCCACGGCTGTTGTTCGAGGATGCCACGCTGTCGGCAACGGCGCTCAAGCTCAAGCGGTTGATCGAGAATACAAGCTCCGACGGCAGCCCTTATTTCGAGGCGCTCGGCACCGTCCTGGCGCACGAGCTCGTTCGCCTCAACGCCGGGACGCCACGCATCGAAGCTCCGGCCAAGGGCGGCCTCGCCGCCTGGCAGCGGCGCACCGTCACGACCTACATCGAAGAACATCTTGCCGAGCCGATAACGCTCGCCACTCTCGCGCGACTGGTCGGCTTGAGCCCGTACTATTTCTGCCGGGCCTTCAAGCAATCGCTCGGCCTGCCGCCGCATCGCTATCACAACCGCCGTCGCATCGAACACGCCAAGCTTCTGTTGGCGAAACCCGCGCCCTCGGTGACCGATATCGGATTGACCGTCGGCTACAGCGAAACAAGCTCGTTCACCGCGGCGTTCCACAAGACGACCGGCATCACCCCGACCGCCTATCGCCGGACCCTCACCTAAGGTCGACGCCATGAAGAAGATGCACTTTGCGATGACCACCTTGGCAGCAATCCTTGTGGGCGGCGGTTCCGTCCTGGCCCAAGTGGGCGGGACGGGCACGTCGCCGCTGAGCGCGACGTCTCCCCTTGCCATAGGGTCGGGCTCGCCCGTAGCGCCCACCGGCATCCTGCTCGGTGCGACCGAGATGACAGCGCCGGGCATCAGTCCGGCGCCATCCTCCACGATGAGCTGTTCCAGTGCGGGAGGACCGACGTCGCAAACGGCGACGGCGTTGTTCGACGGAGGCGGCATGGCTGCTGCGTCGAGTGCCTGCGCGGGAACGGGCAGCGCCGCCTCGTCGATGCCCGCTCCGTCGACCTTGAGGGCCGGACGCGCCGGCATCCCCTTGGGGTCCACCGAGATGGACAGCCAAGGGCTCAGTCCGCTGCCACTGGTCTCGACGACGTTCATCTCGCCTATCGTTCCATCGACCCCCTCGCCGCAATTGACGGTCGGCAGCCCGCCACCGACTGCACCGCCGTGCCCGGTGACCGGCGTATTTTCCAGCTCCTCCACGCTGAGAGGAGCGAGATCATCTTCCGCTACGGGAGCGACGAGCCCTCCCGGCTGCTGAACCCATTCTTCTGTATGCGCGGGGGTAGCCAATGAAACGGAAGATCATGCTCCTTGCAAGCTTGCCAGCGGCGCTGGCGATTGTGGGTGCGCTCTACTTCACGCTCGCTCAGACCGTTGAAAAGCCGGGCGCGGCGCCGGCCGCGCCGCCGGCGGTGCCCGTTGTCGCTGGCGTCGTGATGAGCCACGACGTCCCCCTCTACCTGCGCGGCGTGGGGACGGTGATTGCCTACAATACCGACGTCGTGCGCAGCCAGATCCAGGGCCAGTTGACCCGGATCGCGTTCACCGAGGGACAAACCGTCAAGGCGGGCGACCTGCTGGCCGAGATCGATCCACGGCCCTATCAGGCGCAACTCGACCAGATGATTGCAAACCGCACGCGCGACCAGGCGCAACTCGCCAATGCCATCGCCAACCTCGGCCGCTACACGGAGCTGCAAAACAAGGGCTACGCCACGCCGCAATTGTCCGACACCCAGAAGGCGCAAGTCGCCCAGCTGCAAAGCGCGATCAAAGCCGACGAGGCGCTGATCGAGCAGGCCGAGGTCCAGCTCTCTTATACCAAGCTGACGTCGCCGATTCCGGGAGTCACCGGCGTGCGGCAAATCGATGTCGGCAACATCATCCATCCGACGGATCCCTACGGCCTGGTGGTGGTCACGCAGGTCGAACCGATCTCGCTGATCTTCACGCTGCCGCAAGCCGAGCTGCCGCAGATCCAGCTGCAAATGGCCAAAGGGCCGCTGACGGTGGTCGCCTATAGCCAGGACGACAAGATCAAGCTGGATGAAGGCAAGCTCCTCCTGGTCAACAATCAGATCGCCCAGACGACGGGCACGATTCAGCTCAAGGCGACCTTTCCCAACACCGCGCATCTGTTGTGGCCGGGCCAGCTGGTGAACGCCCGACTACTCGTCGACACGCGAAAGGACGGGCTGACCATCGCGGCGCCGGCCGTGCAGCAAGGCCAGACCGGATCCTACGTCTACGTGATTTCGCCGGACGGCAAGGCCGAGGTGCGCCCCGTCACCGTGGCGCAGATCAGCGAGGGACAGGCCCTGATCGACTCGGGCCTCAAAGCCAATGAGACCGTCGTCATCGACGGTCAGTACAGGCTCCAGCAGGGCAGTCCGGTGCGAGTGCTCCACGGCAAGGCCGCACGGGAAGCCGATCTGCAGAGCGCGGTCGAGAAGGCCATCCCATGAACTTCTCGGCGCCGTTCATTCGCCGGCCGATCGCGACGATCCTGCTCATGGCGGGATTGCTGCTGTGCGGGCTCGCGACCTATCCCCTGCTGCCGGTCGCGGCGTTGCCCAACGTCAACTACCCGACGATCCTGGTCACCGCCCAGTTGCCCGGCGCCGATCCGCAAACCATGGCGTCGACCGTCGCGACGCCGCTCGAGCAGCAGATGGGCCAGATTCCCGGCGTCACGCAACTCGCCTCGACGAGCGCGCTGGGGGTCACCTCGGTCACCGTCCAGTTCGAGCTCGCCCGCACCGTCGACAGCGCGGCGGTGGACGTGCTGGCCGCCATCAACGCGGCAAGTCCTTATCTGCCGACGAACATGCCTTACCCGCCGACGATCAGGAAAGTGAACCCGGCCGAGACACCGGTCCTGCTTCTCGCGCTCTCGTCCGACACGTTGCCGCTGACCACCATCGATGCCTATGCGGAAAGCATTCTTCTTCCGAAGATTTCGCAGATCCCCGGTGTCGGCCTGGTCGGCATCGGCGGCCAGGTGAAGCCCGCGATCCGGGTCCAGGTCAATCCCCAGGCGCTGGCGGCGCGCGGCATCGGTCTCGAGGATGTCCGCAGCGTGATCGCCCAGGCCAACGTCGACCTGCCGAAGGGCACGCTCAACAGCCCCCGCCAGACCTATACGCTCAACACCAACGACCAATTGCTGAAGCCCGAGGCCTACGACGCGCTGATCGTCGCCTATCGCAACGGCTCGCCGGTGCGCATTCGTGACATCGGCAAGGCGATCGAGGGGCCCGAGAACGATCTGCTGGCCGGCTGGTACAATAAGCAGCGCGCCGTCATTCTCGCCGTCCAGCGCGTGCCGGGCGCCAACGTG
>WNFD01006837.1_pt1 | contig 13406 bp, 9 predicted proteins | sample 5400491 | NCBI WGS metagenome assembly WNFD01 (sample SAMN13153343, study PRJNA577476) | soil metagenome | isolation source: 120 cm saprolite under Douglas fir tree site 2 hole 2 replicate 2 | place: USA:California | collected 2015-04-18 | reverse complement strand
CCTCGTCGCGCCGGTCCTGGCAGAAATCGATGTCGAAATCGGGCATCGACACCCGCTCCGGGTTGAGGAAGCGCTCGAAGAGGAGGCCGAAGCGCAAGGGATCGAGATCGGTGATCGTCAGGCTCCAGGCGACGACCGAACCGGCCCCCGAGCCGCGCCCGGGGCCGACGGGAATCCCCTGGCGTTTCGCCCATTGGATGAAATCGGCGACGATCAGGAAATAGCCGGCAAAGCCGGTCTCGACGATCATGTCGAGCTCGAATTCGAGGCGTTCGCGATACGGCTGCGGATCGGTTGCGCCGAACGCCGGCGCCGCCAGCCGCTCCTCGAGCCCCTCGCGCGCGGCGGCGCGCAGCGCGGTCGCCTCGTCGGCGCCGTCCGCGGTCGGGAAGGCCGGCAGGATCGGGCGCTGCGGCTGCGGGATGAAGGCGCAGCGCCGGGCGATGACCAGCGTGTTGTCGCAGGCTTCCGGGAGATCGGCGAAGAGCGCGCGCATCTCGGAGGCCGGCCGGAAGAAATGCTCCGGGGTCAGATGCCGGCGGTCGGTGTCGGCGACGGCGCGGCCCTGGGCGATGCACATCAGCGCGTCATGCGCCTCGTAGAAATCGCGGTCGGGGAAATAGGCATTGTTGGTCGCGACGAGCGGCAGATCGTGGGCATAAGCGAGATCGACGAGCCCGGCTTCGCTGCGCGCCTCCTCCGCCAGGCCGTGGCGCATCAGCTCGATGTAGAGTCGCCCGGGAAAGAGATCCTTGAGCGCGGCGAGCATCGCTTCGGCCGCCTCGCCCTGCCCTTCTGCGATGAGATGCCCGACGGGGCCGGCTGCCCCGCCGGCAAGGCAGAGCAGCCCTTCATTCGCCGCGGCGAGGTCGTTCAGCGTCAGCGTCGGCTCGGCGCCGGCCTCGCCGTCGAGAAAAGCATGGCTCGTGAGGCGCATCAGGTTGCGGTAGCCGATCTCGCTCTGCACCAAGAGCACGATGCGGTCGGGCTCGGCGCCGTTGCCGTTGGCCGGGCGCTGGCCGCGTTCGCCGTTGCCGTTCTTGGCTGAGGGAGCGAGCGCGATCTCGATCCCGATGATCGGCTGGATGCCGGCTTCGGCGCAGGCGGTGGCGAATTCGAGCGCGCCAAACAGATTGCCGCTATCGGTGATCGCGACCGCCGGCATCGCCGCCGCGCGGCACAGCTGGGCGAGCTCATTGATCTTGATCGCGCCGGCCGACAGCGAATAGGCGGTGTGGGTGCGCAGATGAACAAAATCAGCGAGCGGCATGGGTCTCACGATGCGGTCGGGACGTCACCAAGATGGCACGGGCGGCACCTGAAAACAGCCTTCCACTGCGGGCCCCGGAAACGCTGTCGTGCCGACGACAAATTTGGCGCGACGCGGCGGTTGCGGAGTAAATCGATTCGGCGGCGGCGTCCGCTTAGAGCAAATTTTTTGTCAGGTTCTACACGGCGCTGAGCCGGACCTGAGCTTGCCATCCTCGAGCACGACGATTCGGTCGAGGCGGCCGGCCAGTTCGAGATTGTGGGTCGCTATCAGCGCAGCCAGGCCGCTGGCGCGGACGATCTCGATGAGGATCGCCATCACGCTTGTCGCGGTGGTGTGGTCGAGATTGCCGGTCGGCTCGTCTGCGAGGAGGATCTTCGGGTCGTTCGCGAGCGCCCGGACGAGGGCGACGCGCTGCTGCTCGCCCCCCGACAGCCGCGCCGGGCGGTGACTGACGCGCTCGGCGAGCCCGACCCGCTCGAGCAATGCCGCCGCCTTGTCGCGCGCCTGATGCCGCGCGACCCCGGCGATCATTTGCGGCAGCATCACGTTTTCGAGCGCCGAGAATTCCGGCAGCAGATGGTGGAATTGATAGACGAAGCCGAGCGCGCGGCGGCGCAACAGTGTGCGGTGCTCGTCGGAGAGGCCGCCGCAATCGCGGCCCTCGATCAGCACCGAGCCGCCATCCGGCCGCTCCAAGAGGCCGGCGACGTGCAGCATCGTCGACTTGCCGGCGCCCGAGGGGCCGACCAGCGCGACGATCTCGCCCGGATCGAGCGCCAGGTCAATGCCGTTAAGCACCGGGAGCTCGACGCCGGCCTGGTGAAACACCTTGCGGACGCCGCACAGTTCGAGCGCCGGCGCCGGCGGACGCGTTGCGGTCTGGCTCACCCGCGCTCGCCGTTTTTAACGGAGCTGGGTCGGCGCTGTGCGTCCTTCGAGACGCGCCCTCCGGGCCCTCCTCAGGATGAGGTATGCTTTTGATGGCATTAAGAAAGAACCTCATCCTGAGGAGGCGCGAAGCGCCGTCTCGAAGGACGCACACTGCCGATCCAGCCACTCATTCGTAGCGCAGCCCCTCGACCGGATCGAGCCGCGCGGCGCGCCAGGACGGATAAAGCGTCGCGAGGAAGGAAAGGGCGAGCGCCATCAGTACGACCGTGGCGACCTCGCCCCGATCGAGCTGCGCCGGGATCCGGGTAAAGAAATAGATCTCCGCCGAGAACAGATTGACGTGCAGCACATTCTGCAACACGTGGCGGATCGCCTCGATGTTCTCGGTGAACGCAACACCGAGCGCGAAACCCGCCAGCGTGCCGACAATTCCGATGCTGGCGCCCGACAGCATGAAGATGCGCAGCACCATGCCGCGCGAGGCGCCCATCGTGCGCAGAATCGCGATGTCGCGGCCCTTGTCCTTCACCATCATGATCATGCCGGAGATGATGTTGAAGGCGGCAACGAGGATGATGAGGGTCAGGATCAGGAACATGACGGTGCGCTCGATCTCGACCGCGTTGACGATGCTCGAATTGGCGTGCTGCCAATCGAGGATGCGGGCCCGCCCGCCGAGCGCGGCGGCGATCGTACGCCCGATGGCGCTGGCGCGATCGGCGTCGGCGAGGAAGACTTCGAGGTCGCTGACCGCATCTTGCATACGAAAGAACAGCTGGGCCGCGGCGAGCGGCGCATAGATGAAGGTGTTGTCGTATTCGTAGAACCCGACATCGAACAAGGCGACGACCCGGTAGGTCTTGAGCCGCGGCATCGTGCCAAAGGCGGTGTCGGTGCCCTCGGGCGCGATCAGGGTGACCCGGCCGCCAACGCCGAGCCCGAGGCGGCGCGCCAGGCGGTCGCCGATCGCCACCCCGTCATCGCCGAACTCGGCGAGCGAGCCGGCAACGATATGGTCGGCGATCAGCTTGCGGGCGCGGATGTCGTCGGGGCGGATGCCGCGGACCAGTGCGCCGGCGGCGCCAGCCTCGCTCGTCGCCATGACCTGGCCTTCGACAAGCGGGGTTGCGCTCACGACCCCGGGGACCTGCCGCACGATCGCCGCGGCGGTGTCGAAATCCTTGAGCTGCGCGGTCTCGCCATAGACCGCGAGGTGCCCGTTGAGGCCGAGGATGCGACCGATCAGCTCGGCGCGAAAACCGTTCATCACCGACATGACGATGATCAACGTCGCCACCCCGAGCGCGATGCCCAACAGCGAAAAGATCGCGATGACGGAAACAAACCCCTCCTGCCGGCGCGCCCGCAGATAGCGGAACGCCACCATCCGCTCGACCGCGCCGAAGATCACGTGAGCAAGTCCGATGCGGACGCGTAGGACGCGTAGGATGGGTTGAGCGGAGCGAAACCCATCGACTCGGCATCGCACTCCGCCTGATGGGTTTCGCCTCGCTCAACCCATCCTACGAACCTCAATTCCATTGCGTCACCCGCTCGCAAACCGCGCGACCGCGGTGTCGATCGGCAGGTCGTGGCGGGCGCCGGAGCGGCGGTGCTTCCATTCGATGGTGCCGGCGGCGAGCCCGCGTGGACCGAGGATCAGCTGGTCCGGCAGGCCGATCAGGTCCATCGCGGCGAATTTGGCGCCCGGTGATTCGTCACGGTCGTCGTAGAGGACCGTGACGCCGGCGCTGCGCAACTTGCCGTATAGCGCGTCGGCCGCGGCGCGGCAGCGGGCGTCGGCCACCCGCAGATTGATCAGCCCGAGGCTGAACGGGGCGACGCTGTCCGGCCAGATGATCCCATTGTCATCATGGTTCGCCTCGATCAGCGCCCCGACGAGACGCGACACGCCGATGCCGTAGGAGCCCATTTCGAGGGGCACCATCTCGCCGTCGGGCCCGGCGACCAGCGCGCCGAGCGGCACCGAATACTTGGTGCCGAAATAAAAGATGTGGCCGACCTCGATGCCGCGCGCGGTGACCAGCTCCTCGGCGGGGATCGGGCATTTCTCCGGGTCGTGCATCTCGTCGGTCGCGGCGTAAAGGCTCGTCCAATGCCGGAAGAACGGTTCGAGGTCGCCGTCGTAATCAGCCTCCTCGGCGAGGATGTCGGTCTCCAGCCACCGGCGGTCGCAAAACACCTCCGATTCGCCGGTCTCGGCGAGGATCTGGAATTCGTGGCTGAGATCGCCGCCGATCGGCCCCGTATCGGCGCGCATCGGGATCGCCTTCAGCCCCATCCGCGCAAAGGTGCGCAGATAGGCGAGGAACATCCTGTAGTAGGAATGCTTGGCACCGGCCGCGTCGACGTCGAAGCTGTAATTGTCCTTCATCAGGAATTCGCGCCCGCGCATGACGCCAAAACGCGGGCGCACCTCGTCGCGGAATTTCCACTGGATGTGGTAAAGGTTTTTCGGCAGGTCGCGGTAGCTCTTGACCGCGCCGCGGACGATGTCGGTGATCTGCTCCTCGTTGGTCGGGCCGTACAGCATCTCGCGGTCGTGGCGGTCCTTGATGCGCAGCATCTCCTTGCCGTAATCGTCGTAGCGCCCGCTCTCGCGCCACAGCTCGGCCGGCTGGATCGTCGGCATCAGGATTTCCTGCGCGCCGGAGCGGTCCTGCTCCTCGCGCACGATCTGCTCGACCCGCTTTAGGACGCGCAGCCCCAACGGCAGCCAGGAATAGATCCCGGCCGATGATTGGCGGATCATCCCGGCGCGCAGCATCAGGCGGTGCGACACGATCTGCGCCTCGCTCGGGTTCTCGCGCAAGAGCGGCAGGAAATACTCGGACAGGCGCATGGCACCTCGCTGGTTGGCGATACTAGGCAATCTAATACCGAGGCAGCGGCGAAAATAGCAGCGAGCGCGAAAAAACCGCGTGACCCGGTGCGACAATTTGCGTAACCTCGCGCCAATAGCAAGCCGCGCAGGCAGCGCTGGTCCGAGTTTAGGGAGGTTGGCGAACACCGGCCGGGAATCACGGTTCCCGGTCGATAAAATTCGCAAGACAAGGCTGGCAGGGCAAACGCCCTGCCTTCTTTTTATGCACCCTCAAGTCTTTCGCCGGGCGAACGATTGCCGCCGAGCGCGTGTTATCACAACGGCACGAATTGGCGGATGGAACGTGCATGCCCGATGAGAAGCGCGCGAGCGTCCCGATCGAGGATTACGGCATTATCGGCGATGCCCGCACCGCGGCGCTGGTGTCGCGCGGCGGATCGATCGACTGGCTCTGCCTGCCGCGCTTCGATTCGGAATCGGTATTTGCGGCACTGCTCGGCGACACCCGACACGGACGCTGGCTGATCGCGTCCGAAGATCCGAACGCCAAGCTGTCGCGGCGCTATCGCGGCGAGACCGGCATCCTCGAGACCCGGTTCGAGACCGCCGAAGGCTCCGCTACGATCATCGATTTCATGCCGCTTGCCCAGAGCGAAGACCAGATCGACCTGATCAGGCTGGTGCGCGGCGACCGGGGCCGCATCCGCATGCACACCGAGATCATCCTGCGCTTCGACTATGGACGCGGAATTCCCTGGGTGCGCTCGAACCTCGGGGGGATACGGGCGGTCGCCGGCCCGAACGCGATCCAGTTCACCACTCCGGTGGCGCTCAGCGGCACACCCGAGCTGACGACGATCGGCGAGTTCACGGTCAGCGCCGGCGAAACCGTGCCGTTTACGATGAGCTGGTATCCCTCGCACCACACCGGGTTCCGTTCCCGCGACCCGGAGGACGCGCTGCTCGCGGCCGAGAACGGCTGGCACGACTGGTCGCGCCATTGCTCGCTGGCGCAGGGGCCGTGGCGCGATGCCATCATGCGTTCGCTGATCACCTTGAAGATGCTGACCTATTACCCGACCGGCGGGATCGTTGCGGCGGCCACGACCTCGCTGCCGGAATGGCCGGGCGGGGTGCGCAACTGGGATTACCGGGTCTGCTGGATCCGCGACGCGACCCTGACCCTCTACGCGCTGCTCAGCTCGGGCTATCGCGGCGAGGCGCGGGACTGGCGCGAATGGTTGCTGCGTGCGGCCGCCGGGCATCCCTCCGAGATGCAGATCATGTACGGTCTCTCGGGCGAGCGCCGGCTGACCGAATACGAGATACCGTGGCTGCCCGGTTATGCCGAGAGCCGACCGGTGCGGATCGGCAACGCCGCGCATGAGCAACTCCAGCTCGACGTTTATGGCGAGTTGATGGACGCGCTCTACGCCGGTCACCGCTATGGGCTCGAAGGCAGCCGCTTTGCGTGGGACCTACAAAAAAAGCTGCTCGAATATCTGGAAACGATCTGGGAGCAGCCGGACCAGGGCATCTGGGAGGTTCGCGGCCCGCCGCGCCACTTCACTTTCTCGAAGGTCATGGCCTGGGTCGCGTTCGATCGCGGGATCAAAGCGATCGAGCAGTTCGGGCTCGACGGACCGCGCGAGCATTGGGACCGGCAGCGCCGCAAGATCGCCGAGCAGATCCTCGACCGGGCCTATGACCGTGAGCGCAACACGTTCGTCCAGTATTACGGCGCGCGCGATCTCGACGCCTCGCTGCTGCAGATCCCGCAGCTCGGGTTTCTGCCGCCCGAGGATCCGCGGGTTCGCGGCACGATCGCGGCGATCGAGCGCGAATTGATGCGCGACGGTTTCGTCTGCCGCTATCCGACCCGGCCAGAAACCGACGGGCTGCCGTCCGGCGAAGGGGTGTTCCTGCCGTGCAGCTTCTGGCTGGCCAACAGCCTTGCCTTGATCGGGCGACGCGACGAGGCGGTCGCCTTGTTCGAGCGCCTCTTGGCGGTCAGGAACGATCTGGGCCTCATCTCGGAAGAATACGACCCACGATCGAAGCGGCTGCTTGGCAATTTCCCGCAAGCTTTTACGCACACTGCGATCATCAACACCGCAGCCCACCTGGCCGACCTCGAAATCGCCTCGGCGGCGCGCGGGAGTCGCCACGAGCCGCGGTCGCGCCGCAAAAGCAGCCGGTAACGGGCGAACCTGCCGGCCGCCGGGACGAAATCGACCGTGTTAGCCGTTAGGGTCACGTCCGGAGAGGTTGCGTCGCCCGCCATGCTGCCCAATCACCCCGCCGATCGTCGCGCCAACAATTTCGATGCCGTGCGGCTTCTGGCCGCCCTGTCGGTGGTGTTTTCGCATTCGTTCCTGATCGCCGAGGGCAGCGAGGCGAGCGAGTGGTTCGTCCGCATCACCGGCAACCAATGCGTCCTTGGGCTGGTTGGGGTCTTCGTTTTTTTTATCATCAGCGGCTATCTCGTCACCGAGAGCTGGTGCCGCCATCCGCTGCCTGGTGGTTTTGCCGTGCGCCGGGCGCTGCGCATTTATCCCGGGCTCGTCGTCAATGTGCTGGTCTGCGCCCTCTTTATCGGGCCGCTGGTCAGCGCATTGCCGCTTGGCCCCTATCTCGCCGCGCCCGGGCTGCGCGAGTTCCTTTACCAGACCCTGACCCTGAACCCCGGCCCGCTGCACCTGCCGGGCGTGCTGTTCGCCGACAATTCGATCGGGCTGCTGATCAACGGTTCGCTGTGGACGCTGCGCTACGAAGTCATGATGTATGCGATGATCCTGCTGCTCGGCATGGTGCGGCTGCTGCACCTGCGCACCGCGATCGTCCTCACCGGAATCGGCATCGGCGCGGTCTTTTTCGAGAACGCGCTGAAGCCGTTTGGCGACCTGGGCGAAATGGCCTGGTTCCTCGGGTTCTTCGGCTCGGGGATGGTGCTGAGTTTTGTGCGCGAGCGGCTCGTCTTCGATTGGCGCTACGCATTGCTGGCGCTGCTCGCCCTGGTCATGTTCGTGGTGCTCGGCCGGTTCATCATGCTGTTCCCGCTCGCCGGGGCCTGTCTGGTGATCTGGTTTGCCCGGCGCTACGATCGCTGGCTCGACTACTCGAAGCATTTCGGCGACCTGTCCTATGGCCTCTACATCTACGGCTGGCCGGCAGAGCAGCTTGTCATGTACCTGTCGGGCGGGACGGCCCAGTGGTGGCAGGTCTTTGCCGGATCGCTCGTCCTCGCCCTGCCCGCTGCCTGGCTGTCCTGGCACGGCATCGAGAAATGGGCGCTCTACTGGGGCCGGCGCCTGCCCGCCCGGCAGCTTGCCGCCGCAGCGACCGGCGACTGACCGGCACTCCCTCCCTGCGTGATTGGCAATCGACAGGGCGGCAGCCCCGTCCTACCGTCCTCCCGGTAAACGCGCAGGAGGGCCGAGATGGCGTACGATCTGCTGATCAAGAACGGCACCGTGATCGACGGCACCGGCGCGCCGCGCCGCCACGCCGACATCGCGGTCGCGGACGGCAGGATCATCGAGATCGGCCGGATCGGCGACGGCGCCAAGCGGGTCATCGACGCGGCCGATTGCATCGTCGCGCCGGGCTTTATCGACCCACATACCCATTACGACGCGCAGATCTGCTGGGACCCGGCGATCAGCCCCTCCTCGTGGCACGGCGTCACCTCGGTGGTGATGGGCAATTGCGGCGTCGGCATCGCGCCGTGCCGCCCGGAGTCGCGCGAGGTGGCGATGCGCGACCTCGTCAATGTCGAAGGCATCCCCTTCGAGGTGCTCGACCGCGGCATCACCTGGGATTGGCAGACCTTCCCCGAATTCCTCGACGCGGCGGCCAAACGCGGCTCGGCGCTCAACCTCGGCTTCATCGCGCCCTTGACCCCGTTCCGCCATTGGGTCATGGGCGAAGCGTCGATGGAGCGCGGCGCGACCCCGGCCGAGACGGCGCAGATCAAGGGGCTGATCCGCGAGGCGGTCGATTCCGGCGCGTTCGGCTTCTCGACGACCGTGCTCAACCAGCATATCGGCTACCAGGCGCGCCCGCTTGCGTGCCGCAACGCCAGCCGCGACGAGCTCCGGGCCTATTGCGGCGCGCTGAAGGAGGCGGGCAAGGGGGCGATCGAGATCGCGCTGACCCAGAAGGTCTCGCTGCTGGCCGAGCACGAAGAGGAACTCCTCGCGTTCCTCCTCGCCGAAAGCAACCGGCCCGTGACGTTCCTCGCTCTGTTCCAGCGTGACGATTTCCCGGAAGCCTGCGCCGAGACCTTGCGGCGCGCGAGGGCGCTGCCCGGCGCGGTGGCGCAAACTTCGCCCCTCGCGCTGACCCGCGAGATCAACATGCGCAACCCGTTCTCGTTCGCCGCCTTCAAATGCTGGGGCCGGGTTTTTGCCGACAAATCCGACGCGGCGCAGCGCGCGGTCTACGGCGACCCCGCCTTTCGCCATGCGTTTCGCGAGGAATTGAAGAGCGCGACCGGGTTCAGCGGCGACTGGAGCCGCATCACCGTGCACGAGACGCACAAGCCGGCGTTGAAGCCGCTCGAAGGCCGCAATGTCGCCGACATCGCCAAGGAGCGCGGCAAGGACGCGCTCGACACCTTCCTCGACCTGACCCTCGAAGACGATCTCGACATCGAATACGTGCTGGCCCAGTTCAACGTGAATTTGAAGCGGGTCGAGGAGAATCTGGTCGACCCCGGCGTGCTGATCGCACTGGGCGATGGCGGCGCGCATGTCGACATGCTGTGCGACGCCGGCTATCCGACCTATCTGCTCGGCACCTGGGTGCGCGAGCGCCAGATCATGACATTGGAACAGGCGATCCCGCGCCTGACCGCGCAGCCGGCGGACCTCTTCGGTATCAAGGGGCGCGGCCGGCTCAAGGTCGGCAATGCCGCCGACATCGCGATCTTCGATCCCGCGACGATCGGCTCGGCGAGCCGCGGCGAGCGGCGCTTCGACCTGCCGGGCGGCGCCAAGCGCATGGTCATGCCGTCGCGCGGCGTCGAATACACGATCGTCAACGGCGCGGTCGCCTATGCCGAGGGCCGCCCGACCGGCTCGACCTCGGGGCAGGTGCTGCGCTCTTGATCATGCGGCCGTCGGCGATGCGAATCATCGCCACCCTCTTCTTTGCCGTCCTGGCGGGCGGCGGGACAGCAGCGGCGCTCGCCGCAGCCGATCCGGTGTTTTCCGACAGCGGCCCCGACGCCGCTTCCTATGGCGCGCCCGAATATCCGGTCGGCGGCCGCACCGCGCTGACGCCCCAGGTCAATCTGGTCGGAAATTACAGCCACTTCGATCAGGTCTTTCGCACCCACCGGGTCGGCAAGGCCGACAGCCCGTCGCCGCTTCGCCGCGCGCCCGCGGAGCTGACGCTGACTTATACCTTCCAAGGCGAACCGCATACGCTCGGCGATTATCTCGAGCGCCATCCGGCGACCGGATTGCTGATCGCGCGCGGCGACGAGATCCTCTTCGAGCATTACCGCTATGCCCGGTCCGACCACGACCGGCTGGTCGGGCAATCGATGACCAAGACCATCACCGGGATGCTGTTCGGCATCGCCGTCGCGGATGGGAAAATCCGCTCGATCGATGCGCCGGCCGTCGACTACGTGCCCGAGCTTGCCGGCACCGAATACGGCAAGACGCCGCTGCGCGCCTTGCTGGACATGGCCTCCGGTGTGACGTTTCGCGAGGATTACGACGGCAATGACGACATTGCCCAGCTGGGCCGCGCGCTGTTCTCCCCCGACAGCCCCGGCCCGGCCAAGGCGGCGGCGCTGTTCAACACCCGCGAGGCGCCGCCCGATACCCATTTTCACTATGCCAGCGTCGAGACCGAACTCCTCGGCCTGGTGCTCGCCAACGCAACGCAAAGCGCGCCGGCCGATTATGCCCGGGCCCACCTATGGCAGCCGATGGGCGCCGAAGCGGACGCCAGCTGGGTGGTCGATGCGACCGACCACGCTGCGGGGTTCTTCGGCTTCAGCGCGACATTGCGCGATTGGGCGCGGCTCGGCCTCGTGCTGGCGCATGACGGCGCCTGGAACGGGCGTCAGATCATCCCGCGGCAATGGCTGCTCGAGGCGACCACCGTCGCGCCGGGCGAGGAGTTTCGCGCGCCGCGCCGCGCCACCCCGTATTTCGGCTACGGCTACCAGGTCTGGCTGTTTCCCGGCCCGCGGCGGCAATTCGCGCTCCTCGGCATCCACGGCCAGGCGATCTTTGTCGATCCCGCGTTCGCGCTCCTCGGCATCCACGGCCAGGCGATCTTTGTCGATCCCGCGGCGCGGCTCGTCCTCGCTCATACCGCGGTACGCGTGAAGCCGAGCCGCGACCCGGCCGCTGCCGAGCTGGTCGCGCTATGGAACGCGCTGGCCGGGCGGTTCGCGCAATAGGCGCCGGGGGTCCGGGACCGCGGGCGTCTCGCCCGCCCTTGCGTCGAGGCGGGCGGGACGCCCGCGGTCCGCAATAGTCGATCAGATCTTCTCGAAGAAGCTGTGGTGGCGCTCGGTGGTGTGCGGGCGGATCTTGGTGGCCCAGTCACCCCAGGCGCCGGCGACCTCCCACTCCTTGCTGTCGACGATCGCCGGCGAATCGATCTCGTAGATCGCCAGGTATTTCTGCATGCTCGGGTCGTTGGTCTTTTCGAGGCGGTAGCGGGTGACCTTGTGCACCCCGGGCACCTTCGACAGCATCGGCACGTGCTCGGTGTCGTAGATGCGGTGGAACTCGGCCTCGTGCTGGGCCGGGATGTTCATCTGCACGACATAGATGTACGACATGGCGTTCCTTTCGACTTCACCTCAGGTGGAAGGCAACAAACAACCCGATCAGTAGGAGGACAGCGATAACCGCGAACGGCCGCTCATAGCGCGCCGCCAGCGTCAGGATCCTATCGCCGAAGAGCACCAAGAGAGCGCCGACCATCGCAAAATGCAACGACCGCCCGAGCACCGCGGCAATCATGAAAGTTACCGGGTTCATCGCGGCAACCCCAGCCGCGATCGCGGCTATCTTGAACGGAAGCGGAGTGAAGGCCTTGGCGATGATGAACCAGAACCCCCAATCCTCGACCATGTGCTGATAGGCCGCGAAGGCGTCGACGTAGCCGTAGAGCTCGATCAGCGGCGCTCCGATGATGCTCCACAACCCATAGCCGATCAGGTATCCGACAACCGCGCCGAGCGTCGATGCGAGGGTGCAGATCGCCAGCAGGAAATAGACTCGTTCCGGCCGAAGCAGGACCATCGGGACGAGCAGCAGGTCGGGCGGCACTGGGAGAAACGAGCTGTCGGCAAACGCAATCCCGGCCAACGCCCATGTGCTGTAGCGATGCTGCGACAAGGCCGAGACATGGCGCAACCAGCCGCCACGCGCTTCAGAGGCGCTCATCTCAACAAGGCGCGGCGGGGATGACCATGCCCAATCGTAGCCGGCCGGCGGTTTGCCAGCCACCCCCCCTTTAGTTCGGGCCTCGGCCGAGGTGGCGATCGGCGCTTGAGATCCACGGCCTGCGCAGGTCTATACTTCGGGCCAGAGGACAAAGCCTCGACGCGATGGGAGGAAGCGATGCTCGGGTTGATGTCGGAGCGGCCATTGTTGATCTCGGGGATCATCGCTCACGCCGCGCTCTATCACGCCGACACCGAGGTGGTGAGCCGCACGGTCGAAGGCCCGATCCATCGCTACACCTATAGCGACGCCGAGCCTCGCGCCAAGCGCCTGGCGCGGGCACTGCTCCGCCTCGGCATCAGGAGGGGCGACCGGATCGGCACCCTGGCCTGGAACACCTATCGCCATTTCGAGCTCTATTACGGCATTTCCGGCATCGGCGCGGTATGCCACACGATCAACCCGCGCCTCTTCGACGAGCAGATCGTCTACATCATTAATCATGCGGCGGACCGGTTGCTGTTCGTCGAGACATCGTTCATCCCGCTGCTCGAGCGCCTCTTGCCGTCATTGCCCAAGGAATGCCAGATCATCCTCCTGGGCGAAGCGGAGACGACGCTGCCGGTGCTGGCGACCTACGACAATCTGATCGCTGAGGAGAGCGCGGATTTCGACTGGCCCGAGTTCGACGAGCGGACCGCCGCGGCGCTGTGCTACACCTCGGGCACGACCGGCCACCCGAAAGGCGCGCTCTACAGCCACCGCTCGACGGTCATCCATGCGCTGGCCGCCTCGCTGCCGCATTCGATCCCGATGACCGCATCGGATGTGGTCTGTCCGATCGTGCCGCTGTTCCATGCCTGCGGCTGGGCCACCGCCTATACCGCGCCGATGAACGGGGCAAAGCTGGTGTGGCCGGGGGCGCGGCTCGATGGCGCGAGCCTCTGCGAGCTGTTCAACGCCGAAGGCGTGACGT
>WNFD01015420.1_pt1 | contig 13409 bp, 11 predicted proteins | sample 5400491 | NCBI WGS metagenome assembly WNFD01 (sample SAMN13153343, study PRJNA577476) | soil metagenome | isolation source: 120 cm saprolite under Douglas fir tree site 2 hole 2 replicate 2 | place: USA:California | collected 2015-04-18 | reverse complement strand
TCCGCATCCGTTCGGTGCTCACTTGCGAGATGGTGAACGGCGTGTGCGGCAAGTGCTACGGCCGCGATCTCGCTCGCGGCACGCCGGTCAATCTCGGCGAAGCGGTCGGCGTCATCGCCGCGCAATCCATCGGCGAGCCGGGAACCCAGCTCACGATGCGCACCTTCCACATCGGCGGCGCGGCGCAGATCTCGGAGCAGTCCTTCGTCGAGACGAATTTCGAGGGCAAGATCAAGGTCAAGAACAAGAACGTGGCCCGCAACTCCGACGGCGAGCTGATCGCGATGGGCCGCAACATGGCCATGGCGGTGATCGACCAGGACGGCACCGAGCGCGCGGTGCACCGCATCCAGTACGGAGCGCGGCTGCGGGTCGAAGACGGCGACAAGGTCAAGCGCGGCCAGCGTCTGGCCGAATGGGATCCCTACACGCGTCCGATCCTGACCGAAGTCGAGGGCACGGTGGGGTTCGAGGACCTGGTCGAGGGCCAGTCGATGTCGGAGACGCTCGATGAATCGACCGGCATCGCCAAGCGCGTGGTCATCGATTGGCGCACCTCCGGCCGCGGCCAGGATCTGCGTCCCGCCATCGTCATCAAGGGCAAGGACGGCAAGGTCCTGAAGCTCGCTCGCGGCGGCGAGGCTCGCTACCAGCTCGCAGTCGATGCGGTGATCTCGGTCGATCCCGGCGTGAAGATCAAGGCCGGCGACGTCATCGCCCGCATTCCGACCGAAAGCGCCAAGACGCGCGACATCACCGGCGGCTTGCCGCGGGTGGCCGAGCTGTTCGAGGCGCGCCGGCCCAAGGAGGCGGCGGTCATCGCCGAAATTTCCGGAACCGTGCGCTTCGGCCGCGACTACAAGAACAAGCGGCGGCTCACCATCGAGCCCAACGAAAAGGGTGTCGAGCCCGTCGAATATCTCATCCCCAAGGGCAAGCACATCCATCTGCAGGATGGCGACGTGATCGAAAAGGGCGAGTTCATCGTCGAAGGCAATCCGGCGCCTCACGACATCCTGGCGATCAAGGGCGTGGAGGATCTCGCCGCTTATCTGGTCAATGAGATCCAGGAGGTCTATCGCCTGCAGGGCGTCAATATCAACGACAAGCACATCGAGGTGATCGTTCGCCAGATGCTGCAGAAAGTCGAGATCGACGAGTCGGGCGAGACCGAACTGATCCAGGGCGAGCAGATCGACCGCATCGAGCTCGACGAGGTCAACGACCGGGCCAAAGCCGAGGGCCGCAAGCCCGCCAAGGCGCATCCGGTGCTGCTCGGCATCACCAAGGCTTCGCTGCAGACCCGTTCGTTCATCTCCGCCGCGTCCTTCCAGGAGACCACGCGGGTGCTCACCGAGGCCGCCGTGAACGGCAAGGTGGACACCCTCGACGGGCTCAAGGAGAACGTCATCGTCGGGCGGCTGATCCCCGCCGGCACCGGTGCCATGATGGGCCAGGTGCGCGAAGTCGCGGTCAAGCGCGACGCGCTCATCCTCGAGGAGCGCGAGAAGCACGCGGCCGAGAAGGCGGAAGCAGCACAGCTGCCGGCGGCCGAGTAGCCGGGCGTTTCCGGGGTGCCGCCGGTGGCTTGCGCCGGCGGACCCGGGCTCGATGCGGGTCGCTGCGGCCTTCGGCGTGCCGCGGCGGCCGGGAAAGCGATGCGGTATCCGGAAGTGTCGGGAACTTCGTGGTTTCCGGCCTTGACACCCCAGCATGCGGCCGATACAAACCGCGCACTTTTGCGGCAGGCGGTGAGTTTCCCCGTCGGCACGGCGGCAAAGACGCCTCGACCCAAGAAACTCAGACGCTGCTTCTGACAGCTTTGTCAGACTACGGGTGTACATGACCGCGCCGCCGCCGCGCCGCGGTCCTCTGTCGATGCATAAGCGCCGTTCCGCCCAGGACCGGACGGCGCGGTTTCGTTTTGCGTGAACGCCGGTCGGCGCCAGGCCGGGCCGAAATTCGGGTTCTCGAGATTGGGTGTGGTACGCGATGCCGACGATCAACCAGCTGATCCGCAAGCCGCGGGTGGGGCAGAAGAGCCGCAACAAGGTGCCGGCGCTGCAGGCTTCGCCGCAGAAGCGCGGCGTCTGCACCCGGGTCTACACCACGACCCCGAAGAAGCCGAATTCGGCGTTGCGCAAGGTCGCCAAGGTGCGGTTGACCAACGGCTTCGAGGTGATCGGCTACATCCCCGGCGAGGGCCATAACCTTCAGGAGCACTCCGTGGTGATGATCCGCGGCGGACGCGTGAAGGATCTCCCGGGCGTGCGCTACCACATCCTGCGCGGCGTGCTCGATACCCAGGGGGTCAAGAACCGCAGGCAGCGGCGGTCGAAATACGGAGCAAAAAGGCCGAAATGACCCGAGCGCAGCGAGGGTCATCCCGGGCGAGCAGAGCGAGACCCGGGATCGCGAGAGGCAAAGACTGACCGAGGGTCATCCCCGGGCGAGCGTAGCGAGACCCGGGGATCCCGAGAGAGTGAAGACGTGGATGGCCGGGACGAGCCCGGCCATGACGAGAGTCCAACCAAGCTGAGCATGACGAACTAGAGAAGCGAACCAATGTCCCGCCGCCACAGCGCCGAAAAGCGCGAGATCATGCCGGACCCGAAATACGGGAACGTCGTGGTGACCAAGTTCATGAACTCGATCATGCACGCCGGCAAGAAATCGGTAGCGGAAAAGATCGTCTATGACGCGCTGGAGATCATCGAGGGCAAGACCAAGCAGAACCCCATCGGGGTGTTCGAGCAGGCGCTCGACAACGTGATGCCGACGATCGAAGTGCGTTCCCGCCGGGTCGGCGGCGCCACCTATCAGGTGCCGGTGGAGGTGCGGATCTCGCGGCGCCAGGCGCTCGGCATTCGCTGGATCATCTCGGCCGCGCGCGAACGCAACGAGAAAACCATGACCGATCGGCTCTCGGGCGAGCTGTTGGATGCTTCGAACAACAGGGGGAACGCCGTCAAGAAACGTGAGGACACCCACCGGATGGCGGAAGCAAACCGCGCTTTCTCGCATTACCGCTGGTGATCCGGCGACTCGATTGAGGAATCCCCATGCCCCGCACTCACCGCATCGAGGATTATCGTAATTTCGGCATCATGGCCCACATCGATGCCGGGAAGACGACCACGACCGAGCGCGTGCTCTACTACACCGGCAAGAGCCACAAGATGGGCGAGGTGCACGAGGGCGCCGCCACCATGGACTGGATGGAGCAGGAGCAGGAGCGCGGCATCACCATCACGTCCGCCGCCACCACCTGCTACTGGAACGACAAGCGGCTCAACATCATCGATACGCCCGGCCACGTCGATTTCACCATCGAGGTCGAGCGCTCGCTGCGCGTGCTCGACGGGGCGGTCTGCGTGCTCGACGGCAATCAGGGGGTGGAGCCGCAGACCGAGACGGTGTGGCGCCAGGCCGACAAGTACGACGTCCCGCGCGTGGTGTTCGTCAACAAGATGGACAAGATCGGCGCCGACTTCTTCAAATGCGTCGACGATCTCGTCACCCGGGTGGCGGCAAATCCGGTCTGCACCCAGCTGCCGATCGGCGCCGAAAGCGGCTTCAAGGGCGTCATCGATCTCATTCGCATGAAGGCGATCGTCTGGGACGACGAATCGCTCGGCGCCAAGTACCGCGACGAGGAGATCCCGGAGCATCTGCGGTCCCAGGCCGTGGAATATCGCGAGAAGCTGATCGAGGCCGCGGTCGAGTTCGACGACGACGTCATGGCCGCGTACCTGGAAGGCAAGGAGCCCGACGAGGCGACGCTCAAGCGGCTCATCCGCAAGGCCGTGATCGGCAGAAAATTCGTGCCGGTGCTGTGCGGATCGGCATTCAAGAACAAAGGCGTGCAGCCGCTGCTCGACGCCGTGGTCGACTTCCTGCCGTCGCCGGTCGATCGCGGCGCCATCAAGGGCATCGATCCCAGAACCGACCAGGAAGTCGTTCGCAAGCCCTCCGATGACGATCCCGTCGCCGTGCTCGCCTTCAAGATCATGGACGACCCGTTCGTGGGAACGATCACGTTCTCCCGGATCTATTCGGGCAAGCTCGCGACCGGCATGGCGCTGCTCAATTCGACCAAGGACCGCAAGGAGCGCGTCGGCCGCATGCTGCTGATGCACGCGAACTCGCGCGAGGACATCAAGGAGGCCTTCGCGGGCGACATCGTGGCTTTGGCCGGCCTCAAGGAAGTGCGCACCGGCGACACGTTATGCGACCCGCAAAAGCCGGTCGTGCTGGAGAAAATGGAGTTTCCCGACCCGGTCATCGAGATCGCCATCGAGCCGAGATCGAAGGCGGACCAGGAAAAGCTCGGCGTGGCGCTGGCCAAGCTCGCCGCCGAGGACCCCTCGTTCCGGGTCTCGACCGATCCGGAATCCGGCCAGACCATCCTCAAGGGGATGGGGGAGTTGCACCTCGACATCAAGGTCGACATCCTCAAGCGCAGCTACAAGGTCGAGGCCAATATCGGCGCGCCGCAGGTGGCCTATCGCGAAAAGATCACCAGGGCGGTCACCAAGGACTATATCCACAAGAAACAGACCGGCGGCTCCGGCCAGTTCGCCCGGGTCAAGATCGTGGTCGAGCCGATGCCGGCGGCCAGCGGCTTCACGTTCGAGAACAAGATCGTCGGCGGCGCCGTGCCGAAGGAATACATCCCCGGGGTCGAAAAGGGGCTGCAATCGGTGCTCGGTTCGGGCGTGCTGGCCGGCTTTCCGGTCGTCGATCTCAAGGTCACGCTGATCGACGGCCAATATCACGACGTGGATTCCTCGGCGCTCGCCTTCGAGATCGCGGCCCGCGCCGCGCTGCGCGAGGCGCTGCGCGAGGGCGGCTCGGTGCTGCTCGAGCCGATCATGAAGGTCGAGGCGGTGACGCCGGAGGAATATACCGGCTCGGTCATCGGCGACCTCAATTCGCGCCGCGGCCACATCCAGGGCCAGGACATGCGCGGCAACGCCAACGTCATCAACGCCATGGTCCCGCTCGCCAACATGTTCGGCTACGTCAACCAGCTGCGCTCGATGACCCAGGGGCGCGCGACCTTCACCATGCAGTTCGATCATTATGAACAGGTACCCTCGAACGTCGCGCAGGAGGTTCAGGCGAAGTACGCCTGATCGGCAAGACGACGCTGACGGCGGCGATCACCAAGGTATTGGCGGAGCAGGGCAAGGCGCAGTTCACGGCGTACGACCAGATCGACAAGGCGCCGGAGGAGAAGGCGCGCGGCATCACGATTGCGACGGCGCACGTGGAATACGAGACCGACAAGCGGCACTACGCGCACGTGGATTGCCCCGGGCACGCGGACTACGTGAAGAACATGATCACGGGCGCGGCGCAGATGGACGGAGCGATCCTGGTGGTATCGGCGGCGGACGGACCGATGCCGCAGACGCGGGAGCACATTCTGCTGGCGCGGCAGGTCGGGGTGCCGGCGCTGGTGGTGTACATGAACAAGGTGGACATGGTGGACGACCCGGAGCTGCTGGAGCTCGTCGAGCTCGAGGTTCGGGAGCTGCTGTCGAAATACGATTTTCCCGGCGACGACATTCCGGTGGTGAAGGGCTCGGCGCTCGCGGCGCTGGAGGGCAAGAACCCGGAGCTGGGCAAGAACTCGATCGCCGAGCTGATGAATGCGGTGGACAGCTACATCCCGCAGCCGGACCGTCCGAAGGACCAGCCGTTCCTGATGCCGGTGGAGGACGTGTTCTCGATCTCGGGTCGCGGCACGGTGGTGACGGGCCGGATCGAGCGCGGGGTGATCAAGGTGGGCGAGGAAGTGGAGATCGTGGGGCTCAAAGCCACGCAGAAGACCACGGTGACCGGGGTGGAGATGTTCCGCAAGCTGTTGGACCAGGGCGAGGCGGGGGACAACGTGGGCTGCCTGCTGCGCGGCACCAAGCGCGAGGAGGTGGAGCGCGGCCAGGTGCTGTGCAAGCCGGGCTCGGTGAAGCCGCACACCAAGTTCAAGGCGGAGGCCTACATCCTGACCAAGGAGGAGGGGGGCCGGCAGACAATGTGACGATGACGGTGGAGCTGATCGTGCCGATCGCGATGGAGGAGAAGCTGCGGTTCGCCATCCGCGAGGGCGGGCGCACGGTGGGCGCCGGCGTGGTCGCGCAGATCATCGAGTGACGGACCACGGACAAACTCAGGACGGAGGAGAGGCGAGAGATACGGCTGTCGTCTGCCGTCCGAATAGGAGTGTAGCTCAACTGGCTAGAGCACCGGTCTCCAAAACCGGGGGTTGGGGGTTCGAGTCCCTCCACTCCTGCCAGGCGCCAAAATCGGCCGCCGGGCGCGGAACGTCGGATCGAGGCGGCGGCGTCCGCGCAGCTGCAGGGACATCCAATCCGGGAGGCGAACGTCTCTTGGGGTTTTCGCTGGCTCGCGGGACGAGCCGATAGGGCAGGCCATGGCAAGAACCAACCTATTCAAGTTCATGCAGGAAGTGCGTGCCGAGGCGCAGAAGATCACCTGGCCGTCACGCCGGGAAACCGCCATCACCACCGCCATGGTATTCGTCATGGTGGCGCTGGCCGCGGTTTTCTTCCTCGTTTCCGATCAGATCATCCGCGTGGCCGTCACTTACGTATTGGGCATCGGCGACTGAATGGAAACCAACAGGTTTGCGGTTATGGCCAAGCGCTGGTATATCGTCCACGCTTACTCGAATTTCGAGCAGAAGGTCGCCGACTCGATCCGCGAGCAGGCGCGGCAGCGCGGGCTGTCGCACCTGTTCGAGGACATCATGGTCCCGAAAGAGAAGGTCGTAGAGGTGCGGCGCGGCCGCAAGGTCGATGCAGAGCGCAAGTTCTTCCCCGGTTATGTGCTGGTGAAGATGGATTTGACGGACGAGGCCTATCACCTCATCAAGAATACCCCGAAGGTCACCGGCTTTCTCGGTGCCGACAAGAAGCCGATGCCGATCTCGGACGCCGAGGCGGCAAGAATTCTGCACCAGGTTCAGGAAGGGATCGAGCGGCCGAAGCCCTCGGTCACCTTCGAAGTGGGCGAACAGGTTCGGGTGTCCGACGGCCCGTTCGCCTCCTTCAACGGCGTCGTCGAGGAAGTCGACGATGCCCGCTCGCGGGTCAAGGTTGCGGTCTCGATCTTCGGCCGGGCTACTCCGGTCGAGCTCGAGTTCGGACAGGTAGAGAAGCTGTAGGCGCTCCTCGGGAGCGGGAGAATTCGATGGCCAAGAAGATTACCGGCTATCTCAAGCTGCAGGTCCCGGCGGGCGCCGCGAATCCCTCGCCGCCGATCGGACCGGCGCTGGGGCAGCGCGGCCTCAACATCATGGAGTTCTGCAAGGCGTTCAATGCGCAGACGCAGAACCTGGAGAAGAGCGCGCCGATCCCGGTCGTCATCACGGTGTATCAGGACCGCTCGTTCACGTTCGAGATGCGGACCCCGCCGGTGTCCTATTTCCTCAAGAAGGCGGCCAAGATCGACAGCGGCGCCAAGACTCCCGGGCGCGGCGCCGTCGGTTCGGTGAGCAAGACCCAGGTCCGCGAGATCGCCGAGAAGAAGCTGAAGGATCTCAATTGCGAGACCATCGAAGCGGCCATGCGCATGGTGGAGGGTTCGGCCCGCTCCATGGGTATCGAGGTGGGGGAGTGAGGCCATGAGCAAGCTCGGCAAACGCACGCGCGCGGCCCGCGAGGGCGTCGACCGCACCAAGCTTTTTCCGTTGCCGGAGGCGGTGAAGCTCGTCAAGGAACGCGCCAAGGCCAAGTTCGACGAAACGATCGAGGTGGCAATGAACCTCGGCGTCGATCCCCGTCATGCCGACCAGATGGTCCGCGGCGTGGTGAATCTGCCGAACGGGTCGGGCCGGAGCGTTCGGGTCGCCGTTTTCGCCCGCGGCGCCAAGGCCGACGAAGCCAGGGCCGCAGGGGCCGACGTCGTCGGCGCGGAGGACCTGGTCGAAAAGGTGACCGCCGGAAACATCGATTTCGATCGTTGCATCGCCACCCCCGACCTGATGCCGCTGGTCGGCCGGCTTGGAAAGGTGCTGGGCCCCCGCGGGCTCATGCCCAATCCCAAGGTGGGCACGGTGACCATGGACGTCACTGCGGCCGTCAAGGGCGCCAAGGGCGGTTCGGTCGAGTTCCGCGCCGAGAAGGCGGGAATTATCCACGCCGGGGTGGGCAAGGCATCGTTCCCGGCCGAAAAGCTCGTGGAGAACATCAAGGCTTTCGCGGACGCCGTGGCCAAGGCGAGGCCGGCCGGAGCCAAAGGAACGTTCGTACAGAAAGTTGCGGTCTCCTCGACCATGGGACCGGGAGTCAAGGTGGAGCCCGCCTCGATACTCGGCGGCTGAAACGGGCAGGGTGGCCCGAACGGAGGGTTTGCGGTCCTGGCAAGGACCGGAGTCAAGGGTTCGCCCGGTTCTCCCGGGCGAAGGGCCGAGGCCGCGAGGCTTTGGCCAAGTCCTGTCCAAGACTGCAGGTGCCGGACAACCGGCTTAATTCCCCGCCCGCATGCCTTCCTGTCGAAGGAATGAGGTCGGGCCCGCAGCCCGGGGGCATGGCTCGGCGCCGGAATCGCGAAGCGAATTCGGCGCTCGGACCTGCCGGACCTGCATAGACGGGTGAGACCGGTTCGGGGTCCCCCCGCATCGGTTCGAGCCGATACCGGCGGCGGCTTTGCCGCATCCGGGGGCAGGGCATCGAAGCGCCGTCCCTTCCGCGCTTTAAGCAGGGCGGGGGCGGCTGGTGCAACCAGGCGGCTTCCTCGCCTCGCAAGGGTGAGGGCCGCCGATGAGAGAGGATCCAGTGGATCGAGCGGGCAAGAAGGAGCTCGTCGCGGCGCTCAACGCGGCCCTCAAGGCCACGAACGTCGTCGTCGTTGCTCATTATTCGGGCCTCACCGTTGCCCAAATGCAGAATCTGCGTCGGCAGATGAAGCATGCGGGTGCCGCGGTGAAGGTCGCGAAGAACCGCCTCGCCAGGATCGCTCTGGATGGCACGGATGTCGCTACCATCGCACCCCTGCTCAAGGGGCCGACCCTGATTGCTTTTTCAGGGGATCCGGTGGCGGCGCCCAAGGTCGCCGTCGACTTCGCCAAGGCCCACGAACGGTTCGTGATCCTTGGCGGGGCGATGGGGAAGACCGCCCTGAACCCGGACGGCGTCAAGGCCCTTGCCGCGCTGCCGTCGCTGGACGAGCTGCGTGCCAAGATGGTGGGCCTGATCCAGGCCCCGGCGACCAAATTGGCCCGATTGCTCAATGCCCCGGCGAGCCAGCTTGCCCGGGTCGTTCAGGCCTATGCCAGCAAGGGCGAAGCCGCGTGAGGCTTTTGGCTTAACCGGAACTGGTTCGAACCGAAAAGGGACCTATATAATGGCTGATCTATCCAGGCTTGCAGACGATCTGAGCAACCTCACCGTGCTGGAGGCGGCTGAGCTCGCCAAAATGCTCGAGGAGAAATGGGGGGTTTCGGCCGCCGCCGCAGTTGCGGTTGCTGCCGGCCCGGGCGCCGGCGCGGCCCCGGCCGCGGCTGCCGAGGAAAAGACCGAGTTCACGGTCGTACTTGCCGCCATCGGCGACAAGAAGATCGAGGTCATCAAGGAAGTCCGGGCGCTCACGGGGTTGGGCCTCAAAGAGGCCAAGGACCTCGTCGAGGGGGCGCCCAAGAACGTCAAGGAAGGCGTCAGCAAGGACGAGGCCGCCAAAGTCAAGGCGCAGCTCGAAAAGGCGGGAGCCAAGGTGGAACTCAAGTAATCGTGAGGCAATCGGGGTGATTCCGGGGCTAGAACCCCGGAATCGCCGCGCTCGCTGCATGGCCTGCAGCTATCTCACCCGATTCGGGGAAAAGCTCCGGATCAGTCTACAGGGCAGGGCTGTTGCCCAAGCCTTGCCGCGAAATGATCCCTCCCGGCGCAATCGCCCATGAATCGTAGGGCGAGGCCGTCGGGGATGCCGTCGCCAGTGCGACGAAACCGAGAGACCTGAAACAATGGCGCAGACGTTCACCGGTCGCAAGCGCGTCCGCAAGTTCTTTGGGAAGATCCAGGAAGTGGCCGAGATGCCGAACCTCATCGAGGTTCAGAAGGCGTCTTACGACCAATTCCTGCAGATCGCTGAGCCGGAAGGTGGACGTCCGGACGAGGGGCTCCAGGCGGTATTCAAGTCCGTATTTCCTATTTCGGACTTCTCCAATACCTCCATGCTTGAGTTCGTGCGCTATGAATTCGAGCCGCCCAAATACGACGTCGACGAGTGTCGCCAGCGCGGCATGACCTATGCGGCGCCGCTCAAGGTGACGCTGCGGCTGATCGTGTTCGATATCGACGAGGAAACCGGCGCTCGCTCGGTAAAGGACATCAAGGAGCAGGATGTCTACATGGGCGACATCCCGCTGATGACGTCCAACGGCACCTTCATCGTCAACGGCACCGAGCGGGTCATCGTCAGCCAGATGCACCGCTCGCCCGGCGTGTTCTTCGATCACGACAAGGGCAAGACCCATTCCTCGGGCAAGCTGCTGTTCGCCGCCCGCATCATTCCCTATCGCGGTTCCTGGCTCGACATCGAATTCGACGCCAAGGACATCGTGCATGCGCGCATCGACCGGCGGCGGAAGATTCCGGTGACGTCGCTGCTCTATGCGCTGGGGATGGACGGCGAGGAGATCCTCAACACCTTCTATCGCCAGGTCCATTACAAGCGCAGCAAGGACGGCTGGCGGGTTCCCTTCGATGCCAACCGGCTGAAGGGCTACAAGGCGGTCAACGACCTCGTCGACGCCGACAGCGGCAAGGTCGTCGTGGAAGCCGGAAAGAAGATCACCGTGCGCCAGGCGCGCCAGCTCGCGGAGCGCGGGCTCAAGGCGCTGCGGATGACCGACGAGGAGCTCATCGGCCATTACATCGCCGAGGATCTCGTCAACCCGAAGACCGGCGAGATCTACGTCGAGGCGGGCGAGGAGATCACCGACAAGACCCTGAAGATCCTCAACGACACGGGTTACAAGGAAATCCCGGTGCTCGACATCGATCACGTCAATGTCGGGGCCTATATCCGCAACACGCTCGCGGTCGACAAGAACCTGACCCGCGAAGACGCGCTGTTCGACGTCTACCGTGTCATGCGTCCGGGCGAGCCGCCGACGCTCGACACCGCGCAGGCGATGTTCCAGTCGCTGTTCTTCGATCCGGAGCGCTACGATCTTTCGGCGGTCGGCCGCGTCAAGATGAACATGCGGCTCGATCTCGACACCGACGACAGCGTGCGCGTGCTGCGCAAGGAAGACGTCATCGCGGTGATCCGCACGCTGCTCGACCTGCGCGACGGCAAGGGCGAGATCGACGACATCGACCATCTCGGCAACCGCCGGGTGCGCTCGGTCGGCGAGCTGATGGAGAATCAGTATCGCATCGGCCTGCTGCGCATGGAGCGCGCCATCAAGGAGCGCATGAGCTCGGTCGACATCGACACCGTGATGCCGCAGGACCTGATCAACGCCAAGCCCGCGGCGGCCGCGGTGCGGGAGTTCTTCGGCTCCTCGCAGCTCTCGCAGTTTATGGATCAGACCAACCCGCTGTCCGAGATCACGCACAAGCGGCGGCTCTCGGCGCTCGGCCCGGGCGGGCTGACCCGGGAGCGCGCCGGCTTCGAAGTGCGCGACGTGCATCCCACCCATTACGGCCGGATCTGTCCGATCGAGACGCCGGAGGGGCCCAACATCGGCCTGATCAATTCGCTGGCGACCTATGCGCGGGTGAACAAGTACGGGTTCGTCGAGACGCCGTATCGCAAGGTGAAGGACGGCCGCGTCACCGACGACGTGGTCTATCTCTCGGCCATGGAGGAGGGCCGCTATTACGTCGCGCAGGCCAACGCGGTCATCGACTCGCGCGGACGCTTCACCGAGGACCTGATCGTGTGCCGGCATGCCGGCGACGTGCACATGGTGACGCCCGACAAGGTCGACTACATGGACGTGTCGCCCAAGCAGCTGGTCTCGGTGGCGGCCGCGCTGATCCCGTTCCTGGAGAACGACGACGCCAATCGGGCGCTGATGGGGTCCAACATGCAGCGCCAGGCGGTGCCTCTGGTGCGGGCCGAGGCGCCGTTCGTCGGCACCGGAATGGAGGGCGTCGTCGCCCGCGACTCCGGCGCGGCGATCGCCGCGCGCCGTACCGGCACCGTCGATCAGGTCGACGCGACCCGCATCGTCGTGCGCGCGACCGAGGAGACCGATCCGTCGAAATCCGGGGTCGACATTTATCGGCTGCAGAAATTCCAGCGCTCGAACCAGAACACCTGCATCAATCAACGTCCGCTGGTGAAGATCGGCGATCTGGTGACGAAGGGCGACATCATCGCCGACGGGCCCTCGACCGAGCTCGGCGAGCTTGCGCTCGGACGCAACGTGCTCGTCGCGTTCATGCCGTGGAACGGCTACAATTTCGAGGACTCGATCCTGCTGTCCGAACGCATCGTCAAGGACGACGTCTTCACCTCGATCCACATCGAGGAATTCGAGGTGATGGCGCGCGACACCAAGCTCGGGCCGGAAGAGATCACCCGCGATATCCCCAACGTATCGGAAGAGGCGCTCAAGAACCTCGACGAGGCGGGCATCGTCTACATCGGCGCCGAGGTGCGGGCCGGTGACATCCTGGTCGGCAAGATCACGCCGAAGGGCGAGAGCCCGATGACGCCGGAGGAGAAGCTGCTCCGCGCCATCTTCGGCGAGAAGGCTTCCGACGTGCGCGACACCTCGCTGCGGGTGCCCCCGGGGGTTCAGGGCACCGTGGTCGAAGTCCGGGTGTTCAACCGGCACGGGGTGGAGAAGGACGAGCGCGCGCTCGCCATCGAGCGCGAAGAGATCGAGCGGCTGGCCAAGGACCGCGACGACGAGCAGGCCATTCTCGATCGCAACGTCTACGGCCGCCTCGGCGAAATGCTGGAGGGCAAGACCGGGATCGCCGGTCCCAAGGGCTTCAAGAAGGATACGCGGATCACCAGGGCGGCCCTGGAAGAGTTCCCGCGCTCGCAATGGTGGCTGTTCGCGGTGTCCAACGACCGGCTGATGACCGAGATCGAGGCGATCCGCAGGCAGTACGACGAGTCCAAGAAGGGGCTCGAGCAACGCTTCCTCGACAAGGTCGAGAAGCTGCAGCGCGGCGACGAGCTGCCGCCCGGCGTGATGAAGATGGTCAAGGTGTTCGTCGCGGTGAAGCGCAAGATCCAGCCCGGCGACAAGATGGCCGGACGTCACGGCAACAAGGGCGTGGTGTCGAAGATCGTGCCGGCCGAGGACATGCCGTTCCTGGGCGACGGCATGCCGGTGGACATCGTGCTCAATCCGCTGGGCGTGCCGAGCCGGATGAACGTCGGCCAGATCCTGGAGACGCATCTGGGCTGGGCGT
>WNFD01015361.1_pt1 | contig 13412 bp, 14 predicted proteins | sample 5400491 | NCBI WGS metagenome assembly WNFD01 (sample SAMN13153343, study PRJNA577476) | soil metagenome | isolation source: 120 cm saprolite under Douglas fir tree site 2 hole 2 replicate 2 | place: USA:California | collected 2015-04-18 | reverse complement strand
TGCTCGGCGCGGGGCCACCTCGCCCGCCGGCGCGCCTGTCACCCAATGCGGCGAAGGAGATCGTCGAGCGCCACGGCGGCGCCGACCGCCCGCTTCGACTGGTGTATCGGGCCGGGGAGTCGTTCATTCCCGAGGTTGCGATCGCCGAGCGGATCAAGGCGCAATTTGCGGCGATCGGGGTCCGCGTGGAGCTCGATCCCCGCTATGACTTTTTCGCCGAAATCGCCCGCATCGCCGCCGATGGGCATCCGGCGCCCGACATGTATTTGCGGCGGCTGGGGGCGGACTACGCCCATCCGAAGACCTTCTTCACCCTCTTCGAGCGCGGCGGAAATCACCACACCGGCTGGGAGCGAATCGATTCCGGCAGAGCGGTGGAGGGTTTCGAGGCCCTGATGCGAGAAGGAGACGCGCTGCCGGACGTCGCCCAGGCGGCTCCCCTCTACGCTCGCGCCGAGTCGATCCTGCTCGACGAGGCGGCGGTGATCGCTCCCTTGTACCACCCCGATCGCTACTATCGCGCTCGCCCCAGGCTGGTCGGGCTCGGGGTGGACGCGTTCAATTTTCTTTCCCTGGGCGAGATGCGAATCAAGAAGACGGCGGATGTCAGCGGGCCGAAGGGGCGGCGCTGATGCCGAGGACCGTCGGGCGAATCGGGCGGCAACTGGCGGTGGTGCCGATCGCGGCCCTCGGCTCCTATCTGCTCATCGCCGCTCTGCCGCTGGGGGCAGAGGAGGATTCGAAGCGGCAACTTCCGCCCGAGCTCGTCGCTTCCTACCGGCGCGACCTGGGCATCGGGGAGCCGCTTGGATTCTTGAAACCGTGGCAGAAGCTCTTCCGGGGCGAGCGGCTGGGGACGTCGGCGCAGGGAGTGACCGGCGAGGAGCTTTTGCGCAAGATCTCCGGAAGCGTCGGCGTGGGCTGCGTGGCGATGGTTCTGGCGTTGACCTGGGCGCTCGCCTTCGCCGTCTTGCGCTCGCGGCGGCGCGGCTCCGGAGCCTGGGCGATGGGGAAGCTGATTCCGGCGATCGCTTTCGGCACCCCGGTGTTCATTCCCGCGCTCCTGCTCGCGCCGTATGTCGCCGAGGCGGGTCATTGGCTGCCGGAGCTGGCCGCGGCGCTGGTCATCTCCGCCTCGCCCGGGATTTTCCTCGGCGCGCTTCTCACCGACGCCGTCCGCGCCGAGCTGTCGAGGGACTATGTGCGCACCGCGCTGGGCAAGGGGCTCGCTCCGGGCGCCGTTTTCCGTCGGCACGTCGTGCCCAACGTGCTCCCCGCGCTGCTCGATTCGATCGGCCCGGTGGCCACCGCGCTTCTCGCCGGCTCCTTTGCCGCGGAGCGGGTGTTCGGGCTTCCCTACTTCGGGCAGCTCTATGTGGTCGCAGTCCTACAGAAGCAGGTCGCCATCGTCGTCGTCGCCACGACCTGCTTCGCCGCCTTGCTCGCCGCGGTGGGGCTCTGCGTCGAGCTGGTTCGCCTTCTCGTCGACCCGCGCGCGCGCGCGGCCGGGCAACCGTGACCGCCACTCGAGACCGCCTCCGTCGATCGGCCTGGGCGGGCCTCGGCCTTCTCCTGGGGTTGTGGGCGTTCAGCTTCGCGACGAGCGCGGTCTGGCCCGCCGCGCTTGGCCGATGCCCGTTTGGGTATGACGTGCTCCGGCCGGACAGCACCGTCTGCGAGCTCGCGATCGGCGGACTCTGGGTCTCCTTGAGCATCGGAATCGCGGCCGGCGCGCTGGCGACGCTCTTCGGTCTTCTGGTCGCGATGGGAGCGCGGGCCGCCGGCGGAGTCCTGGAGGAGGGATCGCTTCGATTGGCCGATGCGTTCTTCGCTCTGCCCGACGTTCTGATTCTGATGGTTCTCCAGCTCGCCGCGCAGACGCTGGCGGATGTCCATCCCGAGCTGAAAATCGCGCCCGCGCCGCTGATGGTCGCCTCGCTGGCGGCGGTGGGCTGGTCGGGGCCGGCGCGAATGTTCCGCAACCGGCTCGCCACCCTCGAGACGCAGGACTTCATCGCCGCCTCGAAGGCCCTCGGCGCCGGACGGCCGTTTCTGCTTCGCCGCCACCTTTGGCCGGCGATGCGCGGTTATCTGCTCGCCATCCTCGTCGCCCGCATCCCCGCGGCGATCCTCGCCGAGTCCACGGTGAGCTTTTTCGGAATCGCGAAGGTCGAGCCGATGTCCCTCGGGCGATATCTGGGGACGAGCTACGCGAGCTTGCTCTATCCGTCGGGTGCGCGGATCGTCGTTCCGGCGTGGATTCTGCTCGTGCTGGTGGTGCTCGGAGCGGCGCTCAGCGCCCAGGGCGCCGAGCCGGAGAGGAACTGAGCTTCAAGCCGCGCAATCGAAGAGGACCTTGCCGACGTTGCGGCGCTCCTGAATGTAGCGGTGGGCGTCGGGGCCGGCGCTGAGCGGAAAGACCCGATCGACGTGCGGGGAGATCTTCTTCTGCGCGAAGAGCGAGAGCAATTGTTCCATTTCCCCGCGCAGCAGATCGGAGAGGTGCCAGAGCCTTCCCATGTTCACCCCGGAGACCGTGCGGTTCTTCTCCATCAGCGACATCGGCGAATAGCGCTTGGCGGAGACGAGCTCGGAAAGAACGTGCAACCAGCTGCGGCGCTGGCTGCTCACCATGTTCGACCACCCGAAAGCGATCAGCTGACCTGCCGGAGCCAGGAGGTTGTGGCCCTTTTCCCAATCCCTGCCGCCGAGCGGGTCGAGGACCAGCTGAATGCCCTTGCCCCCGGTGAGGCGCCGGACTTCCGCGGCATAGTCCACTTTCCGATAGTCGATCGGGTGCGCCACCCCAGCATCCCTGAGCATCGGGTGCTTGGCTTCCGAGGCAGTTCCGAAGATCTCCACCCCCTCGACCAGGCGGCAGAGTTGAATAGCGGCCAGACCGACTCCCCCGGCGGCCATGTGAATGAGCACCTTGTCGAAGGGCTTCACCCGGGCGACGACGTGGAGCATGTGAAACGCGGTGAGGTAGTTGACGGGAAGGGCAGCGCCCTGCTCCGCGGTCATCCCCCGCGGAAGATTGAAAACCTGGCTCTCCGGGACGGAGACAGCGTTCGCCTGGCCTCGAAACTGGGTCACCGCGAGCACCGCGTCGCCTGGCCGGACGCTGCGAACGTCCGCTCCTACCGATTTGACGCGACCGGCGACCTCGTATCCGACGACGGCGGGCGGCTTCGGCGCGTCCGGGTAAAGGCCTACCCGGGCGGCGATGTCAGCAAAGTTGAGGCCGGCGTGACTGACCTCCAACAGGACTTCGCCCCCGCCGATGGTGGGATCCGGAGATTCGCGAATCTCGAGGACCTCGGGTCCTCCGTAACGGGTGATGTAGAGAGATTTCATAAAACGGCGTAGACCTGCCACTCGAGTTAGAGGTAACGGAACCGCAATATGGCCATTGATCCCGAGTCCCTGGCACCGAGATTCCTAATCGCACTCCCTCAGCTTGGCGATCCCAACTTCCATCGGTCGGTGGTGCTCATGATAGAGCATGGCGATGCAGGTTCCATGGGTCTGGTGATCAATCGCGCCGCGCCGCTGTCGCTGGGAGAGTTGGCGCGAGGACAATCGATGAAGATCGCGCCCGGACGCGAAGGCGAGAACGTGTTCGTCGGCGGCCCGGTGGAGCCGCAGCGGGGTTTCGTTCTCCACAATTGCGAAACCATCGAAGAGAAGCATGAGGTGGTACCCGGGCTCTACTTGAGCTTCACCGTGGACGCCCTGCAGCCGCTGCTCCAGAATCCGTCGACCAAGCTTCGCTTCTGCCTGGGGTACGCCGGCTGGGGCCCGAAGCAACTCGAGAAAGAGATCGCCGCCGGCGCCTGGCTGTGCACCGAAGCCGAGGTGGCGCCGACGCTCGAGGGCGAACCGGACGGGCTCTGGGATTCGACGTTAAGAGGCATGGGCTTCGACCCGGCGACGATTGTTCCAGCAAGGGGAATTCAATAGTGATCGATCCGAACGAAATCCGGCGCCGCATCACCGAATCGCTTCCCGGAAGCGAGGTGGAGGTGCGGGACATGACCGGTACCGGCGACCACTTCGAAGCCCGGGTGGTGAGCGAAGCGTTTGCCGGCAAGCCGATGATCGAGCAGCACCAACTCGTCTACCGTCCGCTTCAGGATCTGTTGGCAACCGGGGAGCTTCACGCGCTGGCGCTGAAGACCTTCACCCCCTCGCAATGGAAATCAGATCGCGTTAGGAAGGAACCATGAGACCGGAATTGAAAGATCGCTTCGACCTGGAAATCAGGAATAACAAGATCGTTCTGTACATGAAGGGTACCGCTGATTTTCCGAGGTGCGGTTTCTCGGCGGCGGCGCTGGAGGCGCTTCGGCCCTTTGGTCGAGTGCACACCGTGGACGTGCTGGCCGACTCCGAGGTCCGAGACGCGATCAAGGAGTACTCGAACTGGCCGACGATTCCGCAGATTTACATCAATGGGAAGTTCGTCGGCGGATCGGACATCATCCGCGAGTTGTCGGAGCGCGGCGAGCTGGGCGACATCGTCGAAGGTCGCGCCAGCTAAAACGTCGCTCCGTTCTGAACGTTGCTCCATCGAAGTCCGGTAGAAGATGACCGCGGAAGAAGAGAAGGCGCAGCGGATCGTCGCCGCGCGGATGCGGCTCCGGGAGCGATTCCTCGAGAAGATGAAGCGAACTCCGGCCGCGTCCGATGACCGGCCGATGGGAAGCGGTCCGCCGAATCACCATGGCATGCCAAGGGTCCCGGTAGGTCAACACGAGGTGACCGCCTGGCCGGTGCTCGACCTCGGTTCGCAGCCGTCGATCGAGCTGTCGGGATGGCGGCTGCAAGTCGATGGCGCGGTGGAAGAGCCGGTGTCCCTGTCGTGGGAGGATTTCCAGAAGCTGCCGCAGACCGAGGACGTGAGCGACTTTCACTGCGTGACGACCTGGAGCCTGATGGATCAGCACTGGAAGGGGGTCCAGTTCTCGACGATCGCCGCGCTGGTGCGGCCGCTCCCCGCCGCGTCGCACGTGATGACCTACGCCTACGACGGGTACACGACCAACTTGCCGCTGGAGGAAGCGCTCAAGGATGACGTCCTGCTCGTCCACACGGTGAATGGCCATCCGCTGCCGCGAGAGCACGGCGGACCGGTGCGGATGATCACGCCTCAGCTCTATGCCTGGAAGGGCGCCAAGTGGATCCGGCGCATCGAGTTTCTTACCGCCGACCGGAAGGGATTCTGGGAGCTCCGGGGGTACAGCAACACCGCGCATCCCTGGCGGGATGACCGCTACGGCTGATCCATCGGGCGGTGCCGGACGGGCTTGGCCTGACCAACGGCGTCTCCGGAGGAAGGGTGACGTCGCCCGATGTACCCTCAAAAGCGTTGAGAAGAATTCCCAACTTGGGAATTTTTCTCAACGCCCGGCCTCCACTCCGCAAGCGTTGGAACAAACGACAGAACAGATTCCTGCCGGCAGAGTTTTGTTCTGTCGCCACAGTCTGGTGGTGAGAATTTGTTCCAACGACTCAGGCTCGCGGTCGAAAGAGTGAGAAATCTTCTCACCATTCACGGCAGTCGTAATGTCTAGATGGCAGTCGATACTGTCGCACCGGCCAGCCGCCAGGCAATTGCCCCGCGCGAAGTGTGTGACATCCAGGGTCCGCGTGGACCCAAAATGTCATACAGTTCGCCGCTGTCGCCGACGCTCGTTCCGAGCCATCGCCCGGGCTTGGCTCGAGCCTGGCTCGAGCCATCACTTATCCACAAGCCTCTTGCAGGATGATGGCCTGGGTCTGCCTCGAGGCTGCAGAAAAAGGGCCGATGGCCGATCCCCGGCACTCGCGGAGAAGCTCCGGGAGCTTGCCAGTGCCGGTCAGGACCCGACGGCGCGAAGCGAATAGCGCGCCAGCGCGATCGCCGCGAAAATCCCGCTCGAGGCCCAAGCCAGAACGCCAGGGTCGATGCGGTTGATGGCCCGCGCAAGGTCCAGGCTCCTGGTCATCGTCCAGGCGGGGGCAAGCGGCGAGAAAAAAGTGCAGACCACCGCCGCCACCGCGATCGCTGCGAGCGCGGCGAACGCGTAGCGCCAGGGGAACGGGATCGGCGCCGGCATCGATGCTTCCTCCAACACCGCGGCCATCACCCGGCGCGAAAAGCCCGGTGGGGGTGCGATGGCGTGCTCTTCGCTCAGAATCCGGTCCAGCTCGTCCATGATCAAGCCTCCTTCGGTTCGGGGCGCGGGTCCAACAGGCCTCGCAAACGTTGCTCGAGCAGGCCCCGGGCGCGGTGCAGCCGCGCCTTGAGCGTGCCCTGCGGAACGCCGAGGCTCTCCGATGCCCGGGCGACATTCATCTCATGAAAATAGAACAGCACCACCGCTTCGCGGTACTTCGCGGGCAGCGTCTGCACGGTGCGCCGCACGACCTCTTCGCGGGTGCTTCGCTGCATCAGCTGGACTTCGCGCGGGTCGGCGACCTCGGCGAGCGCCTCCAGCCCGGTAATCTCGGGCACGGTGCGCCGTGCATGCGAGCGAAAGACATTGGTGGCCACCGAGATCATCCAGGTCGAGAAGGTCGACTCTTCGCGAAAGCTCGGCAGCGCGCGGAAGATCTTGAGGAACGCATCCTGCGCCATGTCCGCGGCTTGTGCGCGGTCGCGGCAGAAGCGATAGGCGAGGTTGAGCAGCGGCCCCTCCCAGCGCTTGACGATCCCCTCGAATGCGGACGCGTCGCCCGCCACCACGGCTCGCACGGCGGAGAGGTCCGGATCGGTTCCCATTCGCGTCCCGGCAGTATGACGCTTGCAGCGATGGCGGGGGTTGCACTTTGTTTTCGCGCGCGACGATCAAAAAATGCAACCGGCAGGAAAGGAGGCGCGTCTCACCCTGCGAACCCCACTGGACCCGAGGTGCTGCCCATGGATGGACTTGCCGCTGAGCTCTCTCAACTCATTTTGGGAGGGTTGCCCTTTCTCATTCCCATCGTCGGGTCCATTGGTCTGTTTGCATTCCTCGCAGTGGAAAGCTGGGCGAATTCCCGCCGGAAGGAACGAGAGGCCTTCTTCCGGCATGAGCTGCTCAAGAAGCTCTCCGAGAATCCGAGCGGCGAGGCGCAGCAGGTGTTGGCTCTGATGCGCCAGGAGCAGATCGATCAGATGGAGCGCCGACGGAATGGAATCAAGCTCGGCGGCTGGATCAGTCTGGGAACAGGCGTAGGCCTTGGGGGGCTCGCCATGGTGGTCCATGCGTCCACCACCAGGGCCAAGTCAGCGCGCTGACGTCGCGTTGCACTCACCACGCGTTGCACTTTACCGCCGCGGTGCGCTGAGACTCGGGCGCTGAGACCCCGCGGCGCACTGAGCCTCGCGGTGCGCTGACCTCGTCCCGTCGTCCTGACGCGTTGCGGCTCCGAACGTCTGTGGCGAGGTGCCCCGTTGCAACGCGCGGTCCGCGACCTACCGCGTGCCCTTCGCGGTCTTCCACACCTTCGCCATCCAGTCCTGCACATCCTCGAGCTCGCTGGGGAACATCGCCGACAGATTGCGGCAGCCCTTCTCGGTGACCACCACGTCATCCTCGATCCGCACGCCGATCCCCCGGTATCGCGCCGGGACGGTGAGATCGTCGGTCTGGAAATACAGGCCCGGTTCCACGGTGAGCACCATCCCCGCCTTGAGGTGACCGAGCTTGTACGCTTCCTGCCGCGCTTGCGCGCAGTCGTGCACATCGAGCCCGAGCATGTGGCTGACGTTGTGCAGCGAGTAGCGCTTGTAGAACTGGTGCTCGTTTCGAAGCGCCTCCTCGGCGCTGGGAAGAATTCCCAGGCGCTCGAGGCCCTCGGCGAGGACCTGCATCGCCTGCCGATTCGGCTCGAGGAAGTCGTTGCCCGACTTGACCGCCTTGAAGGCCGCGGCCTGGGCCTGATGGACGAGTCGATACACCGCCGCCTGCTCGGGCGTGAACCGGCCACTGACCGGAAGCGTCCGGGTGATGTCCGCGGTGTAGAGCGATTTGCCCTCCACCCCCGCGTCGAGCAGGAGCAGCGTTCCCGGCTTGAGCGAGCCGTCGTTGCGCGTCCAGTGCAGGATGCAGGCGTGCGGTCCAGAGGCGGCGATGGTGTTGTAGCCGACGTCGTTGCCCTCGACGCGGGCGCGCAGGTTGAAGATGCCCTCGACCTCGCGCTCGCTCTTGCCGGCGCGCAGGGAGCGGATGACGTCTTCGAACCCGCGCTTGGTGGAGGCGATCGCCGCCGACAGCTCTCGAATCTCCGCCCCGTCCTTGATCAGGCGCATCTCGGAGAGCGCCTGCGCGAATTGATGATCGCGCTCTGACTGGGCGGGAAGGGTGCCGTCGGCCTTCTCCGACATCCCGCGAAACAGCCGCCACGGACGCGTCGCCGCGCCGCGCAGTGAGCCCAAAGTGGCCCCCAGATCCGGCAAGCCCCGGCACTCATCGACGCCGAACCGGATCCGGCTCTCTTCGACGCCGAGCCGCGGCCCGACCCAGAGCTCTCCTTTGTTCCGGTCGGTGTAGAAGGTCGAATCGCTTCGGCCCGGATTGGGCTCGACGAATAGAACGTCCCGGTGCCCACCGCCTTCCTTCGGCTGCATCACCAGCACGCAGTCGGGCTCCAGATTTCCAGTGAGATAGTAGAAATCCGTTCCCGGTCGAAATCGGTAGTAGGTGTCGTTGGACCGGACCTTTTCCGAACCGGTCGGAATGACCAAAGTCTCTCCGGGGAACAGGCTGGACAACGCGCGGCGCCGTTTGAAGAACGCCTCGCGATATTTGACCGGCGCAGGAGCCTTCGCCAGGGGCGGCTTCCACTGCTGCCGCATGAAATCCAGCAGCGCGGGGGGTGGGGCGATGTCGTGGGTCGCCTGCTTGGCCTGGGGCTCGGAGGTGACCGGCTGCTCCGTCTTCTCTTTCAGCTCTGGGATCATGTCCAATACTGCGGACAAATCGGGGCGGCGTTCAAGTCCCGCGCGTCCAATCCATTCAATTCGATACCAGCGCGTCGGCTTCTTTCTTGATCTCGCCCTTCCAGGTCTCGGCGTCCTTGGCGTTGCCGACCTTCGCCGCCTTGGCGGCTTTCTGGCGCTGGACGAGATCGGCGTGCGTGCTGAAATAGGGCAGGCTCTTGCCCACCATGTCCCGTACGCGCTCGAAGTGGTGATCGGTCATCACCCGGACTAGCTCCTCCTTCATCCTGGCGACGATCTCATACCCCTGCAGCATCGCCCCGGTGCAGACCTGAACCGTGTGGGCGCCGAGGAGGAAGAACTGGGCCGCGTCGAATCCGGTCTCGATTCCGCCCATCCCGGAGATCGGAACCCCGGGGATCGCGCGCGCGATCTCCATCACGTGACGCAGCGCAATCGGCCGGACCGCCTGGCCCGAATAGCCGCCCGCCACGGTGCACCCCTCCACCGTCGGCATCGGGCGCAGGGTTCTCAGGTCGACACCGATGATCGACAAAATGGTATTGATCGTGGAAATTCCGTGCGCACCACCCTTGACCGCGGCGAGCGCGGGGACCGCCGGGTTGCCTACGTTGGGCGTCATCTTGGCCCAGACGGGAATCTTGGAGACCTCCTTGACCCAGCCGACCACCTCCTCGACGATGTGCGGATCCTCGCCCATTGCCATCCCCATCTTTCGCTCGGGAAGACCGTGAGGACAGGAGAGGTTCAATTCGAATCCATCCACGCCCGTGTCCTGGACCCGGCGGACGATCTCGTGCCAGGCCTCGCGGCGGTACTCCTCCATGATCGACGCGATCAGGATCTTCCTCGGGTAGTTCCACTTCAATTGGCGGAATTCGTCCAGCCAGGCCTCGAATGGACGGTCGGAAATGAGCTCGATGTTCTCGAATCCGACGATTACCTTGTCGTCTTCCCGGGCCTTGAGCTTGGCGTACCGGGGTGCGGTATTGATCACTTTGCTCGAATCGAGGCTGATCGTCTTGCAGACCACGCCCCCCCAGCCAAGGTCATAGGATTTGGCGATCACCTTGGCATTTGTGCCCGGCGGCCCCGAAGCGAGGAGAAATGGGTTTTCGAATTGAATATCATTCACCGTCGTGTTCAGTGACAGAGCCATGGTTCCTCCGCGCCCAGAATGCCTGATTACCCCCGAGGGGGGCTATTGACGCAAGTCAACGCTGCCCGAAAGCGAAAGTCGCCCTGGAGCGCGGAAGAAGCGCCTCAGCAGCTGGGCGAGCCTGAGGCCCCGCCGCTGCCGCGTGGCCTCTCCCGCCTCTTCCTGCCCGCGGTTCTGGTGGGATGGGCCATCTTCACCGCCTGGTGCGTCTGGGGCTTTCCGCCTCCCGTCGATCTGCCGGCGCATGGCGCGCAGCTCGAGACGCTCGCGAATCTACTGCGCGGCGACCCGGCGGTAAGCCAGGTTTACGAGATCCGGGTGCCGATTGGATATGGCCTTGTATTCTGGCTGTTTCTTCCGCTCACCTACCTGACCAACGGCGCGGTGGCCGCCCGCGCGGCGCTGTGGCTGACCCTTCAGCTGTTTCCCCTTTCGCAGCTGGCGCTGCTTCGGGCGTTCCGGCGCCCGGATTGGCTGGTGCTCCTCGGCCTGCCGCTCGCCTTCAATTTCTCCTACTGGTACGGCCTGCTCTCCGGGCTTTTCGCGCAGCCGCTGATGTTCTTCACGATTGCCCTTTTCCAGCGCACCCTCGAGTCGAGGAAGGTCCGCTGGTTGATCGGGGTGAACCTGCTCGCCGCGGCGACGATGCAGTCGCACCTGCTGGCGTTCGCGGTGCTGGTGGTCGTGCTGGTAGTCCTTGCCCTTTGCCGCCGGCCGCGCGTCGAGTCGCTGCAAATGGCCGCCCTGGCCGTGGCACTGCCCATCGGGCTTGCCATCCCCAAGGCGTGGTCGATGGCCATGCGCGCGTTCATCCCCGGAGAATGGCCGGCGACCCGCTACGCGGCCGGCTCGCACTTTCTCTGGTTCGCCCAGAACTATCGCCCGGAGGGGTTTCTCGCCGCCTGGGGCCCGGCGCTGGTGAGCACCGTGTTCATCGTCCTTTACTGGAAGAGGCGCCGGCAGGAAGCGATCGCTCCCGCCGCGATGTTTGTCGCGTTGCTGGCGCTGTACTTCATCACCCCCAAGACGCTCTCCGGTATTTTTCTCATCTGCGTTCGGTTACCTGTCCTGGCGGGAATGGCCTCCCTGCTCCTCGTGGACGGCGAGGCGCTGGGCAAGCCGGTGAGAATCGGCCTGGTTGCTCTGTCCCTGGCCTCGCTGGCGCAGACGGCGGTGTTCCACCACCGATTCGCCACCGTGGTCAGAGGTCTCGATCAGATGATGGCGGGACCTTTTCCCAACACCCACGGCTATTGGTCGCTCGCCGGGAAGGAGGTGCTGGGAAGCCGGATGATCTACCTCGAGCACCTGGGGCAATGGCTGACCGCCGAGCGCGGAGGAGTGGGCCACAATTTCTTCGCCGATGCCGAACACCACCCGGTGCGGTTCAGACCGGGCCACGACCTTCCCTCGAGCCTCGCCCTGGCCAGTCCACAGGAGTTGGCGCACTTCGATCAGATCCTCGTCTATGGCAACGACCCCTTGCCGAGGAAGTTGCTCGGATGGCATGAGATCGCCCGCGCCGGATCGTGGCGGAAACTGGCCAGGCGCTGACTCGAAAGGCGGGAGGCGTGAACGAAAGGCTGTTGCTCGCAGCGCGAGGCAAGCCGGTGGACGCGACCCCGGTCTGGATCATGCGCCAGGCCGGCCGCTACCTTCCGGAGTACCGGGCGATCCGCGAGAAGGTCGCGTTCCTCGACCTGTGCAAGACGCCCGACCTCGCCGCCGAGGTGACGGTGCAACCGGTCTCGCGTCTCGGCGTCGATGCGGCGATCATTTTCTCCGACATCCTGATTCCGGTGGAGGCGATGGGCCTTACGCTGGAGTTGGACGACCGCGGACCCCGCCTTCCAAATCCAGTGGCATCCGAGGCCGACGTGCGGCGCCTGGGCATCCCGGATCCGGAGGCTTCGACGGGCTTCGTCGCCGAGGCCATCCGCAAGACGCGCAAAGCCCTCGGCGACAGCGTGCCGGTGATCGGTTTCTGCGGGGCGCCGTTCACCCTCGCCGCGTACATGGTGGAGGGCGGCGGATCGAAGAATTTTCTGCAGATCAAGCGCTTGCTCTTCGAGCAGCCGCTGGTGGCCCACGCGTTGTTCGAAAAGCTGACCCGGACCCTCATCCCCTATCTGCAGATGCAGGTCGCCGCGGGAGCGCGGGTGGTCCAGATCTTCGACTCCTGGGGCGGAGAGCTGGGGCCGCGCGATTTCCAGTCATTCAGCGAGCCCTATCTGACCCGGATCGTGACCGCGCTCAAAGCCACCGGCGTTCCGGTGATTCTCTTCGGGACCGGGATGTCCACGCTTTTGCCCTTGATGAAGCGGACCGGAGCCGACGTGCTCGGATTGGACTGGCGGATCGAGGTCGACGAGGCGCGGCGGCTGCTCGGCCCGGAAGTTTGCGTCCAAGGCAACCTGGATCCCGCCGCGCTCTTTCTTCCGCAGCCGGACCTCGAAGCGCGCGTCGACCACATCCTCAAGACCGCCGGCCCTTTGGGTCACATCTTCAATCTGGGCCACGGAATACTTCCGCCCACGCGCCCCGAGGCCGCCCAAGCCCTGGTGGAAGCCGTCCATCGCCTGAGCGCCCGCCCCCACGCGTCTTGACGCGCCGCGTTCGTGGTCGTTAGAAGCAGCGCCAATTCAGGAGAATCAATGGCGAAAGCTCAGTGGATGAAAGGTGGAAGGCGCGCGGCGATCGTCTGGGGGCTGCGCACGCCGTTCGAGAAAGCGGGAACGGTGTTCTCCCAGCTCAGCGCGCTCGACCTTGGCCGGATCGTCGTTCAGGAGCTGGTGCAGCGCTCCGAGCTCGATCCCGTGGAGATCGACCAGGTCGTCTTTGGCCAGGTGATTCCCGGCCTGACCGCGACCAGCATCGCCCGCGAAGTCGTCCTGGCCTCCGGCTTGCCGCGATCGATTGAAGCTCACACCGTCTCGCGCGCCTGCGCCACCTCGATCCAGGCGCTCACCGACGCCGTCAATTCGATCGCGGTGGGGGCCTCGGAGGTGGCGATCATCGGCGGCACCGAGTCGATGTCCGACGTGCCGGTTTTCGCCAGCCGGCCGCTCGCCCAGGCGCTGGCGGAGGCGTCGCGGGGAAAAAGTCTGCCCGGCAAGCTGCGGCCTTTCCAGAAGCTGCGGCCCAAGGACCTCGTTCCGATCCCTCCTGCCATCGCCGAATACTCCACCGGAATGTCAATGGGGGAGAGCGCGGAGAAGATGGCCAAGGAGAACCGGATCAGCCGCCAGGAACAGGATGAGATCGCGCTTGCCTCGCACCAGAACGCGACGAGGGCCTGGGAGGAGGGAAAGTTCAAGGACGAAG
>WNFD01012920.1_pt1 | contig 13412 bp, 13 predicted proteins | sample 5400491 | NCBI WGS metagenome assembly WNFD01 (sample SAMN13153343, study PRJNA577476) | soil metagenome | isolation source: 120 cm saprolite under Douglas fir tree site 2 hole 2 replicate 2 | place: USA:California | collected 2015-04-18 | reverse complement strand
GGCCAGTCCTTCAGCGGCCCAGGCGGACCATTGGCCACCGCGGTACCGTGAAGCAGCCCGAGCACAAGCGGCACGACGGCGCAACGCAGCACATACCGCATCGCAGGCCTTCCTCCCTATCACGTGCCGGCTCGCAGCAAAATCCGTGCGTTCTTCTACCGGCAATTGATATCGTGCAATCGTTAGCCGATCGATGTCAATCGTATGCAGGCCGGGCGATGATGCGATCCAGCGAATCTGCGATGTCGAGAATGGGGTTTGCGGCGTTGGTCCTCGCCGCAATCTCTGCGGGCGCACCGCTTGCTGCCGCCACCGACGATCGGCCGGACGGCGAGCTGGTTTCCGAGTGCGGCAAGGAGGTGCGGGAGCGCTTCTTCGAGGGCGTCGGCGAAGAGTTCATCGTCATCTCGAACAGCACGGTGGAGCGCGGCCCGAATGAGGATGTGGCGCGGATTACCCTCGCCGCGGGCGAAGGACGGACAGTCCGCGCGATCTGCAAGTTCCGCAGCGGGAAGCTGTTCGATGTGCTGCGCAGATAAGGCCGTCTGCCGCATCCGAACCTTGCCCTGGCACGTATAAGGACATAGAGGGATCATCGGAAGCGAGAGACGCCGTCGCTTCCAGAGGCGCGCGACATGCAGACTCTTCATCGCCGGAGCTGGCAATGGCATCTCGCCCAATCGCCGGCGATGCTGTGGCCGGTGATCGCCGATACCGCGCGCTTCAACGAGGCGGCGAGGCTGCCGAAATACCAGGTCGAGGACATCCTGCAGGCGGATGGGCGGGTGCTCCGCCTGGCGCGCGCCACGGTGGGCGGCATCAAGCTGGAATGGGAGGAGCGCCCCTACGAGTGGGTGCGCGGCAGCAGCTTCCGCCAGACGCGCGTGTTCCGCAAAGGGCCGCTACGGCGCTTCGGCCCCGTCGTCGAGCTGCAGTCGGAGGGCTCGGGGACGCTGCTCAGCTATACGCTGACCGGCGAGCCGAAAGGCGTCGTCGGCGCCATCCTCTTCCGCCTCGGCTTTCTCGAGAAGGGCGGCGCCGCAATCGCCAGGCTGGTCAAGATGGCGACCGACTATCTCGCCGGCGAACGCGCGCGTCTCTTCGACTATGCCGCGCCGTCGCTACCGAAGGGCGCCCGCCGGCGCGTCGCCGCTGCTGTGGCGCAGATCGAAGCCGGCGCCTATGGGCATGGTCTCGCAACTCGCCTCGGCGAGTATCTGTTGAGCGCGCCGGAAGTCGATTTGATGCGCATGCGGCCGCTCAAACTGGCGCGCGACTGGGCGGCCGAGCCGCGCCTCGTCGTCGAGCTTTTCCTCGAGGCGACCCGCATCGGCCTCCTGCGGCTGAGCTGGGATCTTCTCTGTCCGCGCTGCCGCGGCGCCAAGAGTTCCGTCGCCGCGCTCGACCAGCTGCCGAAGGCGGCGCATTGTTCCGCCTGCAATATCGGCTACGACGCCGATTTCGCGCGCAATGTCGAGCTCAGCTTCCGGCCGGCGCCGAGCGTGCGCGAGCTGACGATCGGCGAATATTGCCTCAACGGCCCTTATTCGACGCCGCATGTCGTCGTCCAGCAGGTCCTCGCGCCGGGCGAGCACCGCACGATCACGGCCACGCTCGACCCCGGACCGTATCGTCTGCGGACTCTCGAGCCCGGCGCGCAGATCGATATCGAGCATGAGGCGGGTGCCTTTCCGTCGATCGTCGTCGACGATGGTGCCATCCTCGCTGGTGAGCCGATATCGCCCAACGAGATCGAGCTTATCAACGCCGGCAAGAGCGATTCCGGCATCGTCATCGAGAGCCGCGCTTGGGTCGCGGATGCGTTGACCGCCCATCGCGCCACCTTGCTGCAGGCCTTCCGCGACCTCCTCCCCGGCGAGGCGCTGCGCCCCGGCGAGGACATCGCGATCGACAACGTCACCCTGATGTTCACCGATCTCGCGGGCTCGACCGCGCTCTACGAGCGGATCGGCGACGGGCGCGCCTATCGGCTGGTGCGCGATCATTTCGCCTTCCTCGCCGCCACGGTGCGGCGGCACAACGGCACCTTGGTCAAGACGATCGGCGATGCCGTCATGGCTGCCTTCAGCGATCCCGCCGACGCGGTACGCGCCGCGCTCAGCGTGCAGGACGAGGTGCGTTCCTTCAACGCCGAGCAAGGCGGCGATGCGATCACCATCAAGATCGGCCTGCATGGCGGGCCGTGCATCGCCGTCACGATGAACGACCGGCTGGATTATTTCGGCTCGACCGTCAACATTGCGGCGCGGCTGCAGGGGCAGAGCCTCGGCGGCGACGTCGTCCTGTCGCAGAGCCTGGCCGCCGATCCGGCGGTCGCCCCGCTCCTCGCCGACCGCAAACGCACGGCCGAGCAGGCCCGGCTCAAGGGGCTGGCGCAGCCGGTGCCGTTCGAGCGGCTCAGTGCGCCTTGATCAGCTTCTGCAGGCTGCGCAGCCCCTCCGGGCGCGGCTCATCCGGGTTGATCTGCGGCCAGGCGGTCCACGAGACCTCGCCGACATAGATGTCGCCGCGCGAATCGACGGCGATGCCGTGCGGGGCGATGAACTGGCCGGGCTCAACTCCGGCGTGGAGAGCGCCGAGCCGGGCGAGGATCTTGCCCTCGTGGCTGACGATGCTGAGGCGCGGCCCGAGATTGGGCACGTTGCGGTTCACCGGCTTGTCGGGGCCGAGCTCGCCGATATAGCAGAGCGGCCGCTTGCCATTGGGCATATAGAGCCCGCACGGGCGGTGTAGATTGTTCCACTGCGTCTCGTATCTGCCGTTGCCGTCGAAGACCTGGACGCGGTGGTTCTCGCGGTCGGCGACGTAAACCCAGCCATCGGCATCGCAGCAGACATTGTGGACGATGTTGAACTGGCCGGGATCGGTGCCGGGCTCGCCCCACGACATCAAGAGCTTGCCGGCAGGCGAGAATTTGTGCACCCGCGCGTTGCCGTAGCCGTCCGAGACATAGATTTCGTTATTCGGCGACAGCGCCGTGTGGGTGCAGCGGTGGAACGGCTCGCCGCTCATATAGGGCGCCGGCTTGTCGGGAACGCCGATGGTCAGCAGCACCTTGCCGTCGAGGCTGCATTTGCGCACCGTGTGGTCGCCGTCATCGGTGCAATAGATCGACTCGTCCGGCCCCATATGAATGCCGTGCGCGCGCTGGAACAGCCCCTCGCCCCAGGAGGCGAGGAAATTGCCGTCGCGGTCGAAGACGATCATCGGATGGGCTCCGCGATTGAAGACGTAGACGCGGTCACGGTGGTCGATGCCGATCCCGGCGACTTCCTTCAGCGACCAGCCGTCGGGCAATTTGCCCCAGCCTTCCGCGACGGCGTAGCTGAATTCGCCGCTGCCGAGCATTACCGACATCGCAACCTCCGAGCGTTAGCTCTGCCGCGCCTTCTGGCGCAGCAGCTTGAGCAGCGCCTCGATGTCGCCGCCATTGCGCGAGATCACCGCGCTGAATTCCTGCCGCTGGGTCACCGCCATGCTGATGCCCTCGACGACGAGATCGGTGATCTTGAAGCCATTGGCGGCGGTCGCGACGCGCCAGTCGATCTTGACCCCCTGCTCGCCGCCGCTGCTCATCTGGCTCGATACGAGTGAGGAATTGTCGCTCTCGGGGCGCGATCCCGTCACCTTGAGCTGCTGGCCTGTGAACTCGTTGAAGCGCACGGCATAGACATGCACCATGTAGGCGGTGAACAGCCCGGTGAATTCCGTCCGTTGGGCGTCATTCGCCGTCTGCCAATAGCGGCCGAGCGAGAAGCGGGCGATCGCCGGCACGTCGAAGCCGGCATCGAAGAGGGCGCGGAACTGTCGCTCGCGCTCCTGCTCCGAATCGGGCGAGGCGAGAACTTTGATTGCCTGAGTGCCGAGATCGGCGATGAACTCCGCCGAACCCCCGGCGGCGCGTGCCGCACCCGACATCAAGAGCGCCACCACGACAGGAGCCGCGAGAAGGCGCATTGCTGATCTTAACCGCATGACAATCTCCCACTGCGAAACGCCAGTTCGATCGCCCGCGGGACTCGCGGCTTTGCGATGATCGGGACACCGGCGGCGCCGTCCCGATCAGCATCGATAATCCAAGCCGACGGCTGCGTCTGTCAGCGTCCTCACAGTCCGAGACTGTCATCGATGTGATGTTACCTAGACAGCACGCGAAACGGCGGTTTGTCCAGTGAGCGTCACGCGAGCACGCGAATCTCGTCGATCGACCGGAGGACCGCGTCGGCGTGCGGCGTCAGCGCCTCGGCGCCGGCGGCACCGCTCAGCACCGCCACGCGACAGCCCACCCCTGCACTGCCGCCCATCATCATGTCTCCGATGGTGTCACCGACCATCATGATGCGGGCCAGTGGAACACCAAAATCACGGCTCAGCCGCAGAAGAGCGTCCGGCGCCGGCTTGTTGGCGACCGGATCGTCGCCGCAGACCATCCCGGCGACATAGGGTTCGATGCCGAGGATCGGCAAGGTCGCCGCGGTGGCGGCGCGGTCGTCGCTGGTCACGATGGCGGTCTTGACGCCGGCCTCGGCGAGGCGACGAAAGAGACCGGCGACATCGCCCGCCGGCCGCACCAGATCGGCCGTCGGCAGCGCCCCGAGCCCGCCGGCAAAATGCGCCTGCGCCGCGTGCTCGGCGTCGTGCCAGGCAAGCCCGTGCTGGTAGAGGATCGCAGCGCAAATCGTATAGAGCTTGGCCATCGAGGTCACCGCAAGCGGCCCATTCGCCTCCGGCCGCCCGGTCTGCGGATCGAAGCCGATACCCTGGTAAAGCCGGCCCGCTAGCACGCGATCGGCACCCGCCCACGCCACCACCGCCTCGACGGCAAGCACCGCCTTGCGCCCCCACAGATGGTGAAAATCGATCAAGGTGCCGTCCTTGTCGAACACCGCCAGCTCGATGTCGCGAACGACCGCGCCGAGACCAATTCTTGCCATGCCTCAACCCATGACCGAGAGCAACCGAGATCGTCAACCCATTGGCGACAGGGATTGCCGACCCATTGGCTCTATCTCTTTTTTAATTGACCGTCCAACTAAAATATCCGTACGGTCCCGGTCGATGCTCTGACGCCCCCTTCCTTCGAGGTGCTACCGCGATGCCGAAAGTCGGGATGGAACCGATCCGGCGCCAGCAACTGATCGATGCGACGATCGTGTCGATCGGCCGCTACGGGCTCGCCGATACGACGGTCCAGCGGATCAGCCGCGCGGCGGGCGTCTCCTCGGGCATCATCCATCATTATTTCGGCGGCAAGAACGAGCTCCTCGAGGCGACGATGCGGCGCCTGCTGCAAAGCCTGCGCGCGGATGTCGTCGCCGCTCTCAGTGCCGCGCCAACCCCCGAGCAGCGCGTCGCCGCCATCATCGACAGCAATTTCGCCACGGGCCAGTTCCACGGCGGGGTGATCGCCGCCTGGCTTGCCTTCTGGGCGCAGGCACCGCACGTGCCGGCGCTCGCCCGTCTGCAGCGGATCAACGCCGGGCGCCTGCGCTCGAACCTCCTCTACAGCCTGCGGCGTCTGCTGCCGCGCGTGATGGCCGAGCAGACGGCGCGCGGTCTCGCCGCGCTGATTGACGGCCTCTGGCTGCGGGCGGCGCTCGACGGCTCGCTCGACGGCGCGGGGGCGCGCGCCATTGCCGTCGCCTATCTGCGCGGCCAGCTGGCGCAAGCGAGCGCCGGCGGGATCTAGACGATGCTGGCGGAGCAGAAGCTCTTCATCGATGGCCGCCTCACCGACGCAGCGAGCGGCGAAACCTTCGCGACGATCAATCCGGCGACCGGGCGCGAGATCTGCCGCGTGCAGCACGCCGGAGCGGAAGACGTCGAACGTGCGGTCGAGTCCGCGGCGAAGGGTTTCGCCACCTGGTCGACGATGACCGGCGCCGAGCGCGGCCGCATTCTCAATCGCGCCGCCCGGCTGCTGCGCGAGCACAACCGCGCGCTCGCCGAGCTCGAAGTGCTCGATACCGGCAAACCGATCGCGGAGGCGGCAACCGTCGACGTGATCAGCGGCGCCGAATGCCTGGAATATTTCGCCGGCCTCGCGCCGAGCATCGCCGGTCAGCACATCACCCTGCGCGACGCATTCGTCTATACCAGGCGCGAGCCGCTCGGCATCTGCGCCGGCATCGGCGCGTGGAACTACCCGCTCCAGATCGCCTGCTGGAAATCGGCGCCGGCGCTCGCCTGCGGCAATGCGATGATCTTCAAGCCGGCCGAGCTGACGCCGCTCACCGCCTCGCGTCTGGCCGAGATCTATGTCGAGGCGGGCGTTCCGCCGGGCGTCTTCAATATCGTCCACGGCGACGGCGCGGTCGGCCGCCTGCTGGCGACTCATCCGCGCATCGCCAAGGTGTCGCTGACCGGCGAGGTCGGCACCGGGCGAAAGGTGATGGCCGATGCCGCGGCGACGCTGAAGAAGGTGACGATGGAGCTCGGCGGCAAGTCGCCGCTCATCGTCTTCGCCGATGCCGATCTGGACAATGCGGTTTCGGCGGCTCTGCTGGCGAATTTCTACACCCAGGGCGAGATCTGCACCAACGGCACGCGGGTCTTCGTCGAGAAGAAGCTGCTCGCCGCCTTCCTCGACCGGCTGATCGAGCGGACGCGGCGGCTGCGCATCGGCGATCCGATGCAGCCGGATACCGAGATCGGCGCGCTGATCTCGGCGACGCATCGCGATCGCGTGCTGTCCTATATCGAAGCCGGCAAGACGGCAGGCGCTACTCTCCTCTGCGGCGGCGGCATTCCGGCCGATCCGGCGCTCGCCGACGGCTATTTCGTCATGCCGACGATCTTCGCCGAATGCACCGACGAGATGACGATCGTGCGCGAGGAGATCTTCGGCCCGGTGATGGCGGTGCTCGCCTTCGAGAACGAGGCCGAGGTCGTCCGCCGCGCCAACGATACGCCATTCGGGCTCGCCGCCGGCGTTTTCACGCGCGATCTCGCCCGGGCGCATCGCGTGGTCGCCGCCCTCGAGGCGGGCGTCTGCTGGATCAACAACTACAACGTGACGCCGGTCGAGGCGCCGTTCGGCGGCAACAAGCAATCCGGCATCGGGCGCGAGAACGGCAGCGCGGCGATCGAGCACTACACGCAGCTGAAGACCGTCTATGTCGAGCTCGGCGACGTCGCCTGTCCCTATCGCTGAGAGGATGGAAGCGAATTGAGCAAAGAGACTTCCTACGATTACGTCATCGTCGGCGCCGGATCGGCGGGATGCGTGCTGGCCAACCGGCTCTCGGCCGAGCCCGGCACCAGCGTCCTCCTCATCGAAGCCGGACCGCGCGACCGGACGTGGAAGATTCACATGCCGGCGGCGCTCACCTACAACCTGTCCGGCGACAAGTACAATTGGGCCTACGAGACCGAGGCGCAGCCGCACATGGATGGACGGCGCATGTACTGGCCGCGCGGTCGCGTGCTCGGGGGCTCGTCCTCGCTCAACGCCATGGTCTACGTCCGCGGCCATGCGCTCGACTACGATCGCTGGGCGGGCACCGGGCTCGCCGAGTGGTCCTATGCGCACGTCCTGCCTTACTTCAAGCGCGCGGAAACCTGCGCCCGGGGCGGCGATGCCTATCGCGGCGATGGCGGACCGCTGCACGTCTCGCGCGGCGCCATGCGCAACCCGCTCTTCGCCGCGTTCATCGCGGCGGGGCAGCAGGCGGGGTATCCCAACACCGAGGACATGAACGGCTTTCAGCAGGAAGGCTTCGGCGCGATGGACATGACGATCCATCGCGGCCGACGCTGGAGCGCTGCCACCGCCTATCTGCGGCCGGCCCTGTCGCGGCCCAATCTGAAAATTGTGGTCGAGGCGCTGACGACGCGAATCCTTCTCGAGGGAACCCGCGCTACCGGCGTCGAGTTCCGCCAGCGCGGCCGGCTACGTCAGGTGCGCGCCCGGCGCGAGGTGATCCTCTCGGGCGGCGCCATCAACTCGCCGCAGCTTCTGCTCCTGTCCGGGATCGGACCCGCCGACGAGATCCGCCGTCTCGGCATTCCGGTCGCCCTCGATCTGCCCGGGGTCGGGCGCAACCTGCAAGACCATCTCGAGCTCTGTCCGCATCGGCCTCGAATGGTTCCTCTTCAAGTCTGGGCTTGCGACCTCGGCGCATCTCGAGGCCGGTGCCTTCATCCGCCGCAACGACGCGGTGCCGCATCCCGATCTCCAATTCCACTTCCTGCCCTCGCTGGTCAACGATCACGGCCGCAAGCCGATCGGCCGACATGCGTTCCAGGCGCATGTCGGGCCGATGCGCCCGACCAGCGCCGGCTATGTCCGGCTGCGCTCGGCCGATCCCGCGACACATCCGGAGATCCAGCCCTGCTACCTCGCCACCGAGCAGGACCGCCTGGAGATGCGCGACGCCGTGAAGCTCACCCGCGACATCTTCGCGCAGGCCGCCTTCGCTCCCTATCGCGGGGCCGAAATCCAGCCCGGCGCGGCCGTGCGCAGCGATGCCGAGATCGATGCCTTCGTGCGCGCGAAGGCCGACAGCGCCTACCACCCGTCCTGCACGTGCAAGATGGGCGACGACGCGATGGCCGTGGTCGACGGCAGTCTCCGCGTCCGCGGCATCCGGGATTTGCGCGTCGTCGACGCCTCGATCATGCCGAGCGTCGTCAGCGGCAATCTCAATGCACCGACCATCATGATCGCCGAGAAGGCAGCCGACATGATCCTGGGGCGGCCGGCACCGGAACCGCACTATGCCGAAATCTATTCGCCGCCACGCGGCAAGTCCGTTCACGCCGCGGCGCGGCGGCACGTCGATGCGTGACGCCGTGATGACGCCGCATCGATCACGATCCGCCGGCCGATCGCAGTGTTGCTGTAACAATCGCGATCTAAGCTCGCGCGATGAGCTCGACGGCGAACACGATTTCCGCAGCACGGCCGCGGCAACGCGCGGTCTGCCGCGGCACGATCCGGACTTGCCCGGCGCGCTTCGCGGTGCCTACTCTATCCGCGCAATGTTCGGGTGGAAGCGATCCGCCAGCAAGCTCACGACGATCTTCGGAAAAGTCCCGCAACCACGATTTCATGAGGGGAGGTAGAGATGAAGCGCAATTGGATACGCCTGATGTCGACGTCGGCGCTGGCCATGCTGATGTCCACCGGACTGACATCCGCTCAGACCATGGACAAGCTCATAGCCGACGCGAAAGGCGAAGGCCAGCTAACGGTCATCGCGCTGCCGCACGACTGGTGCGGCTACGGCGCGGTGATCGACGGCTTCAAGAGCAAATACGGGCTGAAGGTCAACGAACTCAACCCCGACGCCGGGTCGGGCGACGAGGTCGAGGCGATCAAGGCCAACAAGGGCAACACGGGTCCGCAGGCGCCGGACGTCATCGATGTCGGCCTCTCCTTCGGCCCGACGGTCAAGAAGGACGGGCTGGTTCAGCCCTACAAGGTGTCGACGTGGAGCACCATCCCGGACAGCGCGAAGGACGCCGAAGGATACTGGACCGGCGACTATTACGGCGTCCTGGCCTTCGAGATCAACGCCGATCTGGTGAAGAAGATTCCGGCCGATTGGCCAGACCTGTTGGCGGCCGACTATAAGAATGCCGTCGCCCTCGCCGGCGACCCGCGCGTCTCGAATCAGGCGATCCAGGCGGTCTTCGCCGCCGGGCTGGCGAGCGCGAATGGCGACGTCGCGAAGGCCGGTGATGCCGGCCTCAAATTCTTCGCCGAGCTCAACAAGACCGGCAACTTCGTGCCGGTCATCGCCAAGGCGGCCTCGGTGGCCCAGGGCGCGACGCCCGTCGTCGTGCGCTGGGACTACAACGCCCTCGCCGACCGCGATACCCTCAAGGGCAACCCCAAGATCGAGGTCGTGGTGCCGAAGAACGGTGTCGTCGCTGGTGTCTACGTCCAGGCGATCAGCGCCTTCGCGCCCCACCCCAACGCCGCCAAATTGTGGATGGAGTATCTCTATTCCGACGAGGGCCAAATCGGCTGGCTGAAGGGATACTGCCATCCCATCCGCTTCCAGGATCTGGTGAAGAACAACAAGGTACCGGCCGATGTTCTGGCGAAATTGCCGCCGGCCGCAGCGTACGAGAAAGCCGTCTTCCCGACCCTCGACCAGCAAGACCAGTCGAAGGGCGTCATCACGAAGCAGTGGGATACCGTGGTCGGGGCGAACGTGAAGTAGGCGGCGTCTTTCGTCAGAGGTCGTGCCCGGCATGCTCGCCCGCAAGGCGCGGATGGCGGCACGACCTCTTCCGCCGCGTGACCCTGCCGCGCCGTCGCCGCAATGGTGACCAACGTCGGCAAGATGCCGGCAGTGTCGGCCGCGCCTAGCGAGCCAGGTCGCATGTCCCCCGGGCGCATATCCTGGGCCTGGCTCGGGGTGGTGCCCTTCTTCATCTTTGCCCTGATGTTTCTGATCCTGCCGACCGGGTTCCTCATGGTCGGCGCATTCCAGGACGCCGACGGGCATTTCACCCTCGCCAATCTCTGGAACCTCTTCCAGCCGTCCATCCTCAGTGCCTATTGGATCAGCATCGAGGTCAGCGCGGCATCCGCCATCGGCGGCGCCGCCATCGGCTTCTTCCTCGCTTATGCGGCGGTGCTCGGCGGCTTGCCGCGCTGGATCCGTCCCACTGTGATGACGTTCTCCGGCGTCGCCTCGAATTTCGCCGGCGTGCCGCTCGCCTTCGCGTTCCTCGCCACCCTGGGACGCGCCGGGCTGGTGACCGCGCTGCTGATCAAGTATTTCGACTTCAACATCTACAGCACCGGCTTCAATCTGCTGAGTTTCTGGGGCCTGGCGCTGACCTATCTCTATTTCCAGATCCCGCTGATGGTGCTGATCCTGACGCCGGCCCTCGATGGCCTCAAGCGCGATTGGCGCGAGGCCTCCGCCATCCTCGGCGCAAGCGCCTGGCAATATTGGCGCTATGTCGCGCTTCCCGTGCTGTGGCCGAGCCTGCTCGGCACCAGCCTCTTGCTCTTCGCCAACGCCTTCGGCGCGATCGCGACCGCCTACGGTCTCACCGGCAGCTCGCTCAACATCGTCACCATCCTGCTCTACGCGCAGATTCGCGGCGACGTGCTGCACGACCAGAATCTCGGCTACGCGCTGGCCCTCGGGATGATCCTCATCACCGGCCTCTCCAACCTCGCCTATATCTGGCTGCGGACGCGCAGCGAGCGGTGGCTGCGATGAAACCCTCGCGGCTGGGGCCGTGGCTCGCCATCGCGATCGGCGCGATCTACTTCCTGGTGCCGCTCATCGGCACCTTCGAGTTCTCGCTCCGCCTCAAGCGCGGCGAATACAGTTTCGAAGCCTATCGCATCGTGCTGGCCGATCCGCAGTTCCAGGCGACCTTCACCTACTCGACCTGCCTTGCCTTGGCGACCATCGTCGTCGGCATCCTGCTGGTCGTGCCAACCGCCTACTGGATCCAGCTCCGCCTGCCGCGCCTGCGGCCGCTCGTCGAGTTCATCACTTTGCTGCCGCTGGTCATCCCGGCAATCGTCCTGGTCTTCGGCTATCTGCGCATCTACAACAGCTCCTCGCTGCTGCCGATGACGTCGAGCGAGCGGGCAACCGACGTGCTGCTGACCTTCAGCTATGTCACCCTGGCGCTGCCCTACATGTACCGCGCGGTCGATACGGGGCTGCGAGCGATCGACGTGCGCACCCTGACCGAGGCAGCGGAGAGTCTGGGCGCCAGCTGGCCGACAATCCTCTTCCGCGTGATCTTCCCCAATGTCCGGGTCGCCGTGCTGAGCGGCGCATTCCTGACCTTCGCCATCGTCATCGGCGAGTTCACCATGGCGAGCCTCTTGGACCGCCCGGCCTTCGGCCCCTATTTGCAGCTGATCGGTGCCAATCGCGCCTACGAGCCCTCGGCGCTGGCCATCATCGCCTTCATCGTCACCTGGGCGTGCATGGGGCTGATCCAGGTCTTCGGACGCGGCGCCCGTCTGGCGTCGGATATCCGCTAGAGCGCCGCGGCGAGGGGGAAGAAAGCGAATGGCGTTTCTCGAGATCAACGATCTGCGCAAGGTCTTCGGGCCGATCAGCGTCGTGCAGAATTTCGCCCTCGCGGTCGAGCGCGGCGAGTTCGTCTCGTTCCTCGGCCCGAGCGGCTGCGGCAAGACGACGACGCTGCGCATGGTCGCCGGCTTCGAACAGCCGAGCGCCGGCACCATCCGCATCAACGGCAAGGAGGTGACGGGCCTGCGCCCCAATCAGCGCAATGTCGGGATGGTGTTCCAGTCCTACGCCCTCTTCCCCAACATGACGGTGGCGGAGAATGTCGGCTTCGGCCTCAAAGTGGCGAAACGGCCGGCTTCCGAGATTAGCGGGCGTGTCGAGGAGATGCTGCGCCTCATCAAGCTGCCGACCTTGGCCGAGCGCTATCCCTATCAGCTGTCGGGCGGGCAGCAACAGCGTGTCGCCCTCGCCCGGGCGCTCGCCATCAAGCCGCAAGTGCTGCTGCTCGATGAGCCGCTATCGGCGCTCGACGCCAAGATTCGCGTCGCCCTGCGCGAGGAGATCAAGACGGTCCAGCGCGCGCTCGGCATCACCACGATCTATGTGACGCACGATCAGGAAGAGGCGTTGTCGATGTCCGACCGCATCGTCGTGATGAACGAGGGACGCGTCGAGCAGATCGGCACGCCGTTCGAGACCTACAACTATCCAAAGACGCGCTTCGTCGCCTCCTTCGTCGGCACGCTGAACATCCTGCGTGCCCGGGTGACCGACGCCGCGCGCGGCCTGATCACGATCGACGGTCAGGAGATCGTCGCGCGGCGCGGCGGCGCCGGTATGGCGACCGGCGAGATCCGCTCGGTCGCGCTGCGCCCCGAAGCGGTGTCGCTGGCGGATGCCGGCGGCGAGCGGAACCGCATGCAGGGCACCATCGAGGATGTGAGTTTCCTCGGCTCGGTCATGCGCATCCGCGTGCGCTTCAGCACGAAGTCGCGCCGCCGCAGCAGGGGCAGAAAGTCACCGTCAGCTTCGCCCACGAGGATGTGCTCGTTCTCGATGGCGCCGAGCCAAGCTGACCCAGTAGCCCCTCGCCCGCATTGCGGGAGAGGGTGCCTCGCGCAGCGAGGCGGGTGAGGGTCGGCGCGATCCGACAGACCTCGCCACGAGAGCCCTCGTGGCACCGCCGCTGGCCTCCTAAACTCGCTCCATGTCGTGGGCGTTGTGCCTTGACGAAGCGTCCGCCGACGCCCGATGGTGATGCTTGTTTGGGAGGTGTAGGAAGTCCCTTGCAGCTGCAAAAACGCCCCACCATCGATAGGAAGAAGAAGCGTCCGTGGTCAAACATCGCCAACTCGACAGCCACGGATTTCCAGCGCCCTACGCCGCATCCTTTGCCAAGGCGAAGATCACTGCCGGCCGACTGAG
>WNFD01004901.1_pt1 | contig 13414 bp, 11 predicted proteins | sample 5400491 | NCBI WGS metagenome assembly WNFD01 (sample SAMN13153343, study PRJNA577476) | soil metagenome | isolation source: 120 cm saprolite under Douglas fir tree site 2 hole 2 replicate 2 | place: USA:California | collected 2015-04-18 | reverse complement strand
GCGCCAGCAGTTCTGGATGAATGGCGACTCTGCGGCGGTCTCGAAACTCTCGTGTCCTACGGGCTCAAGCCATCGATTAGTCCGGGCGCCGCTGAGCAACGACGACTGGCCAAAGAATTGGCCAAGTCTATACCCAAACCGCACCTCGAATTTCTCGACTCCCTCAAGCTCTCGTTCAGTTGTGGGGATTTTCTGTTTGTCCATGCCGGTGTTCGACCCGGCGTTCCCATTCGAAAGCAGAGCGAAGAAGATCTACTTTGGATTCGTGAGGAGTTTCTCTCCTGTGATCAGCGGTTCGAGAAATTTGTCGTGCATGGACATACACCGGTTTGCACACCCGATATCCGATCAAACCGGATTAATATTGACACGGGCGCGTTCGCAACCGGACGCCTGACCTGTATCGTGATCGAAGGTACCGTAATGGTGCCGCTCATCGACGTGCGCGAATCGATGCACGGCGCCGCCGGTATCAGCGTTTCCCGAAATACACAGACGAGGATGGAACCCTGCTGCGTGGACCCTGGCTAGCCGATATGCTTGCCCAGCGCGTCGGGCGACCAATGCTCGAGCGCCGCTTTGTCGAGCTTGATTTTGCCGCCAAGCCGTGGCGCGCCAGTGTCGATTTGCCCGATCCACTCCCGACGTAACCTTTGAAAGTGAAGCCGTGAGTAAATTCGATCGGCACCCGCGGCCCCCAAGAAGACCGCCCAAAACTCGCCTTCGGATTTACCGCGACCGCACAGTAACCTTGGAGCCTTATCATTTGCACAGGGAGTAGCAGGGCATGGCGAAGCTTAATTTTGCGCAATTATTGGTCATGGTCAGCATCACAGGTTTTATGTCGGCCGCCAGCGCCAGCCGCGCGTCTGCGGACACTTACTATATTTCAGCCAGCGGTTCAGATTCAAACAACGGCATTACAAAAAGTAGTCCCTGGCTGCATGCACCGGGTATGGCAAATTGTTTGGCGGAGTGTTTCGCCACGACTCCGAAACCGGGCGACCAATTCATTTTCCGCGGCGGAGAAACATGGCATACCTCAAATGGCACCGTCGTCGGTATTCCTTGGATATGGACCTGGAGTGGAACGAGTACAGATCCCATCTATATCGGCGTGGACAAAACCTGGTTTGTCGGCTCCGCTTGGAGTCGTCCTATCCTCGATATGGATAATCCGCTGAGCACAGATCGACCGGAAACCTGTACCTACGACGACACGAAGATCACGGCTGTCAGTCTCAACAATGTGCACTACGTTGACTTTGACGGTTTCGAATTTACAGGAAAATGCTGGAGTGGGGACCCTCGCGCAGCATCGATATTTCGCAGCGGCTCCCACGTTACAATTTCGAATTCCTATTTCCACGGCTGGACAATGACTGCGCATGCCGGTGATGATACCCATTACATGATCTTAGGCGCTGGGGGCGGAATCACCAGCAACGTCGTCGTCGGTAACGTGTTTGACGGATCAGATTCATCGCTAGGAACAACGCCGAGAAAATCGACTGGTTTTGCTATTTACGCCGAGTGTTATGACGTGCACAATAATATCTTCCGTCGCGTTTCCAACGGGGCTGTCTGCGCGAATCTCACATATGTCCACGACAATTTGTTCGAGTATATGTATAATCCAGTCGAAACATATTTCGCCCACGGCAATGTCGTGGAGTCTCTTGGGGGACTCGAGGGAGCATATTTCTACAATAACATCATTCGTCATACCGATGAGGGTGTGACGATTTGGTTGCAGGCTTCTACTTTATATAACTTCAACAACATCTTCTACGACATCGGCAACCCAACCAACTGCCTGATGCAAAATCCACCGGGTTTCAAAGCCGGATCGGGAGTCGCAACTTCCCACATTTACAACAACACATTCGTGTCACCCTGCCTTCTTCGCTTCAATGCCGCCAATAGCACCACACCTTCCTGGTCGGGGCCGGTGTATTTCGCAAACAATCATTTCGTTGGATTTTCCAATTTGGCTGATGGCATAGCCTGTTACGCTGCGGCAGGTTGCTATATCCATGATAAAGGAGGCAATATATTTCAAAGCAAGGCCAAAGCATACGCGGAAGGCTATACTTCCACAAATAACTACGCTCCCACATCGGCCAATAGCGCAACAATTGGTAGTGGCCTCAATCTCCTTGTTATGTGTGAGTCGGCCCCCACTCTTTGCAGTACCACAAGTTTGGGCGCCACCGACGGCCCCGGAAATACTGCAGCGTATCCCGCAATTCCCATTCTTTCACGATCGGCCAGTGGTTCTTGGAATGTGGGCGCTTACTAGCTAGATTTTACAGGCGATTAATCCGACCGCAGTTCACGAAGATCAAAAGTCCATAACATGACGCTGTCGCCCGAGATACGAGTACTGCGGACGCGAGAACAGCTCAACTCATTGCGCGATTTTTGGCAGTCCTGTCGCCCATGTCGAGACGCCGATTTCGACTTCTTCCTCTTTTTCATCGACCTTAATCCAGAAGCGCAAAGACCGCATGTCATAGTAATCTATGAGGCCGGCATCCCCACAGCTATTCTTGCCGGCCGCCTCGATGTTACCCGCATCCCCGTGCGGGTCGGATATTTCAAATTCCCCGTCCCGAAACTACGTATCTTTAACTTCGTCTATGGTGGATGGCTCGGCGACCACTCCGAGAAAAACGCAAAGTTGCTCATCGGCAGCGTTCTGGAAAGGCTACGCGCTGGAGAGGCCGATGCCGCAATGTTGCACTACGCCGACCTAGCCTCGCCGTTGGTCCATTCTGCAACAAGCCTGCCGTCCAGACTGTGCATTGATCACCTGATCGAGCCGCAAAACCATTGGGCTCGCGAGGGCCAAGTTGGATCTGGCTTGTTAGCAGGACTCCCCGCAAACGAACGGTACAATCAGCGCCGCCGGGCGAAGATGCGCGCCACGGACTTTCGCGACATCAAGATCGAGACATTCCAGGCGCCAGACCAAGTCGACCGCCTGATGCGCGACGCCGAGGCCGTTGCTTCGACTTCTTATCAACGCGGACTTGGCGTTGGATTTGCCGATACTCCAATCATCCGAGGTCGCCTAGAGTTCGAGGCTCACAATGGGTGGCTGCAAGGACATATCCTCTATCTCGATTCCAAACCAGTCGCCCTCTGGATTACGTCCGTCCGAAACAAGGTAGCGGTTAGCGACTATCTGGCGTTCAATCCAGACTACACGAAATACGCCCCGGGGATGTATCTGATGATCAGCGCGATTGAAGGTCTGCATGATGTCGATCGTATCGACTTTGGTGGCGGAGATGCGCGCTATAAGGAACTCTTCGGGAACAAACTTCAGCGCGAAACAACAGTTTACATCTTTGCTCCAACAATTAAGTCCATCGCGGTCAATGCACTTCGTACGGGCGCGCGCGCGGCACATCAGAGCGCCAAGCGCGCACTGCCACACCTCGCGGCAATTAAACGGCGATGGCGTACGCGAAAGCTCAAATCAGGTCAGCTCGAAGAACCAAGGCCTCCGATGACCGGGCCCTGATTGCTCATCAGCAACTGTGGACCGAGAAGCTGACCGCCAGCTTTATGTGCCGCTGAGGTGGAGCCCATCCCGCCACCAAAGTCGATACGATACGCAGGCCGTCGCTCCGTACCGCAGCGATTTAAACAGGTCAGGAAAATGACGATCGCGTAACACGCGTCGGCCGCATTTTGCAGCGTTCGAAGATTGATGAGTTTCCGCAGTTCATCGCTTCACGTGCGTCGTCTTCATAGGTCCACACGACAACTCTTTCACCTCTGCTGGGGACGTGCTAGAATATCAAAGTTCAAGATGGCCTCCCCTTGCGGACACTTTGCGCGTGCTGAAAGGATGTCGCAATGCATCTTGTACTGTTAAAAGCCGTAGGTTTTTTCTCCGTTCCTTCAAATGTCATTGCGTCTCTGGCGCTGCTGGGGCTTCTCCTGGTTGTCGTTTGGCGTCCCGTCGGTGCAATTGTCGCCCCGCTTGCATTGGCCACGCTGCTGGTGGCTACGCTTTCACCGCTCGGGAACGCGCTTTTGACCCCGCTGGAACAACGTTTTCCCGAACTGAGTTATCCTGACCAAGGGATCGATGGGATCATAGTTCTCGGTGGATCGTATGATTCCGTAAGCCATTCATACGCGAGCACCATCCTTCTCGAAGAAGATACTGAGCCGATGGCCGTTATGACCGACCTCGCCCGTCGTTACCCCCGGGCTCGGATCATTTTTTCCGGCGGCACGAACCCGTCGTGGGGTCCCGGGCCGAGCGAGGCCGCCATTGTTAAGCAATACTTCGTCTCATTCGGCATCGCCGCCGACCGCATTTCGATCGAGGAACGATCGCAAACTACCGAAGAGAACGCCCGGTTCAGCGCCGATTTGATCAAGCCGACACCACAATCACGCTGGCTGCTGGTGACGTCCTCCTATCACATGCCTCGGGCGATGGGGACCTTCCGAAGGGCCGGCTTTAACGTAATCGCTTTTCCAGTTGGCTCGCGCACGCATGGTTGGCAAGAAATGTGGTGGCCTTCGACCACCGCCACGGACAATTTACGGCGGCTCGATGTCGCCGTCCATGAATGGCTCGGTCTGTTTGTCTATCGGCTCGCTGGATACTCCGACGAATGGTTCGCCAAACCTTAGACCAAGGGTTTTGATTCTTGACGCATGGGTTGTACCAAGCCGCTCGCGCGGCGGTGGAGGGAGCGGTCCTTAGGGATGTGACATTCGACGAAGCGCTACGACCCGATCCTCATACGGGCGATCTTGTCGCTTCCGAGGCGTGCCTCTGATCAAACCGGTCAACCTGAAGTCTCGCTGAGCACGGCCACTGAGCCGCGCCCAAGCTTGAGCCGGTTCAGCTGATCAAGGAGCGCGACGTCTCATATGCGCAGGCGTCGCAAGACCTGGGCGTTCACGTTTCGCAGTTCGCCGACGATCATGCGTTCCCCGGCTACGGCCAGATGAAGCCTAAGCAACAGGAGATCGCGCGCCTCAAGCGCGAGGTTGCCAAGCTGAAGGCCGAGCGGAATAAAAAAAGCAAACTACTTCGCGGAAGGATCGACATGAAGTTCGCCTTCATCGCGAAGCACCGGGGGATCTGGCCGGCGGAGTGGTTGTGCGGGGCGCTCGGTGTCTCGCGGAGCGGATTCTATGCATGGCTGACGCGGCCTCGCAGCCAACGCGGCCGCAGCGATGAGGAACCGGGCGCGAAGGTGCGCGCCAGCTTCCTGAGCAGCGATCGAACCTATGGAGCCAGGCGCGTGTGGCACGACGTGCTTGCTGAAGGTGCGCGATGTGGACTGCACCAGATCGAGCGATTGATGCGGCAGCACGGGCTCCAGGCACGCCTGCGACGGCGTCGATGAGTACCGCCCCGGAGCATCGCCAAGGGCGATTATTTAATTATAAGGAATTTAATTGAAGTATTGTTCCCATGCTCTCCAGAGTGTATTCTTTAAATAACACAGTAAGACTATCGACGTAGTTCTTTATGAAACCTTTTAATATGAGCCGATTAAGGAGTGCAAAAGGCGCTTCCAGTGATGGTTTCGTCTCGGAATACGAAAACATGCAGTCGCAAACATTTCCCATGTGGCTGCTTCTAATAGGAATTTTATTGATTCCTGCTGGCCTGAATATTCACCTCTCTGGCGAGGGTCTTAAATTCACACCGGGCCGGGCCGCAATTGCTTTGCTGCTTCTGCCTTCTCTCTCCATATTGTTTCGGCCATCACGTCACGTTATCGCTTCTGACGTCTTCGTTTTTCTTACATCACTGTGGATGGTCGGATCCAGAATCCCGTATGATGGATTGAACCAATCGGCTGTCGCGTCCGCTATTGAATTATTCGGCGGCTATTTTGTGAGTCGGGCATACTTCTACGGTCCGCGCGCGCTGAAGGATTTCTTGCGGATATTCAAGGTAATTATTTTCCTGGTAATTAGCATTGCGGTTTTAGATCCACTACTTGGGCAGAATGTAGTGCAAACAGCCGTGGCTATGATCGCTCAAACTCCGATTAGCATAAGCAATCAAGAACGATTTGGGATTGTTAGAGCCGCATCGACCATCGAAATGGCCGAACTGTACGGCACGGTCTGCTGTGTGGCCGGTTCGATATTTCTGTTTATGGAGAGCAGTAAAAGTGCGAAATGCTTCTGGACCGGATTGTCCCTTTTTGGATGTATTTTATCACTGTCTTCTGGGCCACTTCTTGCATTTACAATCATAATATCATTCTTCGTCTACGATCGGGTATTTAGCCGTTATGCCTGGCGATGGAAATTCGTAACTGCAATATTGATGTTGTTTTTGTTGATCGTGTCAGCTGTAACTGATCGACCCATTTCGTGGCTGCTTTCCCATTTAACGTTGGATGCTTCGACCGGATATTTTCGGAAGTACGTATTTGACTACATGTTTCAGCAAATCGCCTTATCGCCACTCGTCGGCTACGGATTTAGCTCTGTCGGAGATGATGAGTTTCTTTCCACGGTGACCGTGGATTCTGTTTGGCTGGTTTGCGCTATCCGCTACGGCATTCCAATGATTGGTTTTTTCTTATGTGCTAATTTGGCATCTTTCATGAGTCTCACGTCGAGGAGTCGAAGCCGTAGTATTGAACCATTTATGACGAAAGCAGCTACTGGGTTCACGCAAACCATTATAACATTTATGCTTATCGGAATTACGGTCCACTTCTGGAATGCGACGTGGATGCTTTGGGCAGTGTGTATTGGAATGAGAGGCTCAATTAAGGAATGGCATCGCTACGGCGAACACCGGTCATACGCGTGGCTGACGAGCCCAACGCCCCAACCATCGACGATGCGGGCCAACAGCAAACGCGCCGCGAGCAACCCGATAAGGTGATAGCATGGATTTTTCGACGATTTCTCGAGAGGTTCCTCCGCCGGTAATCTTGGACGAGCGTGACCGCATGACGCGCTTCACCCAGGAGCTGCGGCGCTGCGGCTACGACCTTGCCAATTGCGCAAAGCGTCTCGACGTGTTCCCTCGTCTGGGAGTCAATTTTTGGTCGAACATGCGGACCAACTGGAAGGCTTGTGCTGAGGATCCAATCGATAACTTGCTGCTGCTCTTCATGGATGGTCATCAGGTAAATGCAGATCTCATCGTGAAGCAGACATCAGCCCAGTTCGTTGATGCGGCAATCGAGATGCGACTCGCGGAGAGGGACGGTGGCTTCTTGAAGTCGAGTATCTGCTTGTTTCCATGCTACGGAAAATATATCGTCACGGATCAGGCAGTGAAGAATAAAGCAAGCAATCAGGTCATGTGGCTGTGGGGCGAGAGCTTCATTCTGGGCGGCCTGGTGAAGCGGGGCCCGCGGAGGCGTTGTTTCGATCTAGGCACCGGCTCCGGCGTGCACGCTATTTTGGCGGCCGACCATTGTGCCAGGGTCGTCGGCGCAGATATCAATCCGCGCGCTATTACGTTTGCCAGGTTCAATGCAACGCTCAATGGCATAAACAATGTTGATTTTGTCTCCAGTGATCTGTTCGAATCAATCGACGGAACTTGTGACCTCCTAGTCGCTAACCCTCCCTATGCACCCGACGCAGCTGCCCAGCCCGGAGACAATTTTTGGAGCGGTGGGATCGAGGGCACCGTTCTTTTGCGGAGAATCATCGAGGCTCTTCCAACGAGGCTCGACCAGGATGGAACCGCCCATATTATAGCACTTTACCCAAATCCCCCAGGAACGACAATCAGAGATCATTTTGACAATTGGCTGGAAGGGAAACTGATGGATTACGACGTTTTGGATCATACTTGGCCCGTGCCTCACTATAAGGATTTGCTGTCCGAGCAGCCTTTCCAAGGCGATAAGAGCCGCTGGCGCTTTGGTGTGGTAAGTCTACGTCGATCCCCGAGTGGCATGGGGTGGTGGAAGGAGGTCGCGGGCGAGGGTTTATTCTTTGGGAGCGATGGAAGCTGCCGGGTCGTCGCCGACCACCATGCCTCTCAAAATTAAGAGACGGTATTGAAATTCAGCGTTCGTGATGCGCGCCCAGGTCCCGGACACAGATCGTCTGCGAGGCGGAGGAGCTGCTGCCCATAGCGGCGATGTTCATACTATATGATGCGCCGCCCTTGACCTAGTCGATACCGGCGACCTGCATGTCCGCCGGGGCCATGCCAAAGCATCTTGATCAGATTAGCTCTGGCACCTCTAAAGATGACCTTGCCCCCAAGTTTTCCACCGAACAGTTCGTCGTGCATCCAGTCCATCGCCTAGAGCTGGATGGGCCCTGTCGCGTTGCTGCGGTCATCCCGAAGCCTGGCCGTCACCCGCCGGCGGGGTGGTTTATGCTGCATTTGCAAGCCCTCCAGGCGATACAGTCGGTGCACACGCTTTACGTTTACGCGCCAGCCTTCACGCCGCAGCAAGATGTGGATGCGCCGTAGCCATACCGCGCCCGCGTCTCGACGATCTCGCGGATGCGCTTGCGCAGGATAGCTTGCTCATGACGCACCGAGTGGTAATGATAGGTGCCGCGGCAGGCGGGGACTGCTCGACAGGCTCGCCTGATCGAGACATTAAAGCAAGTCCGGACGAAGTCGATCATCTCCCGGCCCCGTGCGGCGGTTAAAGCTTTTTTTAATGACTTCACTGAGCATCTCTTTATCGAGCGTGAGATCCGCCACTAGCTTGCGCAGCCGGGCATTCTCCTCTTCGAGTTGCTTCAGCTTCCGCACCTCCGACGGCATCAACCCACCATAGACCTTCTTCCAGTGGAAGAACGGCGGCTGGCAGACGCCCATCTTCCGGCACACGTCATCGACAGATGTGCCTGCCTCCGCCTGCTGCAAAGCGTGCGCGATCTACTGCTCTGTGAACCGGGACTTCTTCATCGGCCAAGGCCCCCCTCCTAGGGCTAGCCTAGCCGGAAAACTCTCACTCGCCCTGGCCAAAGAAATTGGGAGGAGACCAGAATTCAAGTCGCAATCTGCGGAGTGCTGCGGGCAGCGAGCACGTCGGCAATCTGCTTTGCGCGCTGCGCCCAGCTGTGCCGACCGGCAAACGCGCGCCTCGCGTCCATAGCCGCTTTCGTGCGCGGCTCGAAAAGCCATCGGTCGACCGCGTCTGCGAACGCCGTTGGCTCGTCGGCCATGGTCACGAGGTCGGTTGCCAACCAGCGGGTTGCTGGGAGGCTTGTGGCCACCACCGGGCGACCTGCGGCGAGATATTCAAACGTCTTTAGCGGAAAACTACCGCGGTTGAAGGCGCTGTCGCCATACGGCACCAGGCCGACATCAATCGCCTTCAGGTAGGCCGGAAGTTCCTCATATTGTTTCGGCCCCAGCCAACGAACGTTGCTCCGCTTCAGGAGTGCATTCCATCGAGCAGGCTCGTAGGCGGCCCTGCGTGGGCCGATCAGCAGCATCGACCGACCTCGAAGCGCAACGGCCTCAAGGAGCTCTAGATTGATCCGTTCGTTGATATGCCCGATAAACCCCGCGATAGGCGCCGGGAGGTCCACGTCAGCAGCCGGGGAAAGTCGGTCAATACCCTCGTATGACGCGACGTCGGCGCCGAACGGAATGAGAATCGGCTGGTAACCACGATCACGCCACGTCTTGGCAACGCCCGGATTGGCGGCGATGATGAAGTCCGCAGCCGCCGCCGTTTGACTTTCGCCGGTGCGAAGCACTTCAGGGTTGAGGCCCAACAGTTCAGCCCCGCCAACGAAGTCGTCCTGCGCCCAGTAAACTTTAACGCGCTCGCCGCAGCCGCCAAGGATCGGAACCAGCGGCCAAGCGGAGAGGACAGCCTGAACATCGCCTCCCAAACGTCGGGTCGCGCGGCGGAGGAGGCGTAGCGCAAGAATCGAGGTCAGCCAAGTCATCCCTTTGCGAGACGGGAATGGCTGAACGACTGGAGTCAGCCGTGCCAAGCCGGGGCCGAGAATGCGCAGCCTTGATTGTGACCACGGGTTTTGTCGTGCGCTTAGGACTTTGGCAAAGGATACTGTCGGGTCGACGTACAGGACCGGAGTCAGTTGGGCAAGCTGTTGGGCCACGTGTTGATCGGCTAGTTTAATGCCGTCATATCGATTCGCGGCGCACAGCACCACCAAGTTCTTCCATTCGTCCAAGTTTATATCGTTCATCGATTCGTCCAAGTCATCTCGGCGCAGAATCCCTTCCGTCATCAAGATCTGGCGACAGCTCTAAGCAATTTCCTTATGGACATTCGTAGCTGAGCATCAGCACTTAGCAATATCGTGAGCCCCGCGATGCCGCCGATAAACACCTCTGCAATCAGCTGAATTAGTGGTTTGCTTACCCCTGGCCCTACATGGCGAAAGAGAACGATAGAAGTAACTACGCCGATGGAAGCGAGGACTGATGGACCAATCAGGACCACAAAGTCACGAATCGAAAGGGCCGCCAGCTTCATCAGTAAGTACAGGAAAATTGGCGTGACAGCGGCTCCCATCACAAGAAGCTTTGCGGCCGCGATGCTCATAAGTTGCACCTGAATAGAGCCATCTCGAACCAGGAGGCCAGCACCTGCTACGAGAATCAGTCCTATGAGCGTTCGTGCCCATTCAAGTATTGCAACCTGACGCGTCTTTCCGCGAGCCTGCATTAATGGTACTGTAAAACACGTCAGTACGATAGCCATGCCATAGACACACAGCACCTTGAGAGCATCGGTTGCAGGTGCCCAATTTGGCCCTATGGTGTCCATCAGTGAGCGACTTACGGCTGCGAGGCCAGCAAGCGCCGGTAGCGATATCCACGCACTCATCTGAACACAAATGCGAACACTCTTTCGCAGCTCGTCTGGCTGATCCTGGAAGCGCGAGAATTGTGGCAGCGAGACATGCTGAATTGATGAGACGGCCATTCCAACCACCGTATTCGTGATCCGATCCGCGGCCCTATACAACCCGACCGCTGCAGGGCCAAACAAGACGCCCAGCACGATAGAACCTGCTTGCAGATCAAAGAAGAGAGCAAGTTGTGTTAAGAAGTTACCTACCGAAAACCCCATCAATTCATTGATGTGTTGCCATGAAAATTTAAAGCTTGGTCTCCAAGAACTCATCTTCCAGACCAGGACGAGCGAAATGAGATCTCCAAGAAGCCGTTGGCACACTAGTGACCAAATACCAAAACCCGCGTAGGCCATCAGAATACCAACAATGCCACTGAGGATCGTGGAAACATTTGTGCGGATTGATAGGCTTCGGAAATTCATCTGCCGTGTCAAGATGGCAATATGAACGAGTGTCATGGCTTGTATAACAATACTTAAGCTTAGCACGGAGCTGACAATTGCGATCTCTGGAGCGCCATTTATTGCTGCCCACGCACGGCTAAATAGGAAACTCATTATCACAAGCCCGAAGCTCAACACTAGGTTCACGACAAATACAGAGTCCAAATGCTCCTGCTTTAGATCCTTTCTTTGTACAATGGCTGAAGCGAACCCCTGATCTAAGAACATCTGGAGAAAGGTCACATAAATTATTGCGATCGACACAATGCCGAAATCCCGGGGTCCAAGCAGGCCTGCCAGAAATAAAAGGAATAAGGCAGAAAATATCCTTTCGCCCCAATTTAGGGTATAGGCCCACGTTACTGCTTTTATAAATGATTGCTGTTGCATCATGCAGACTGCCGTTTTTGGGGTGCGGACTCAACTAACTCAAAGCCAATAGGCGAGCATGGCGACGAGGCACAGCGCGGACAGAAAATAGTGCGCGAGTTCGTCATAACGCGGGGCAATGCGTCGCTCCTTCGCTATTACGCCGAATGCGCTTTTTGCGGTTTGATTGCCGGGACAATCGTCCTAATTCCGTGTTCTTTGAGGAAGGAGCAAAACGCATCGGTGTCACGTCCCTTGTCGCGCACCAGCCTGATATTCGCGGGAATAACCTCACGCAGGTTTCTGGCACCACGCAGTCGTCGGTGTTCCGGGGCGTCAGCACGCATATCTACTTTTCTGACCGCGTCTGGCAATGCGTATCGCCTGCGTCTTGGCGCTTCATTCCGCCGCTGGCCCGGCGATGGGCTCTTACCTGCTGTCAAGTTGCCCAGGCCTATCGGGAGGCCACTCGCTGGTTGGCACTGATCGGAAAGGGGCCAAGGAGATCAAATGAGACCAGCCCAAACGTCCCGCGAAATTCCGCTGCGACGAAGCACCCCTCCCCGTGGGTTATTGTAAAACTCCTCCGTTTGGTGCGAGCGAAGTATCGACCTTGCGCAATGAGTGGCCGCCCGGTGCCGGTTAACGCCCATAGAGCAGTAGCGTGAGCAGCCTAACCGGCATCATGCACCACATGGCGCTTTTTTGCACGTCTGTGAGCGGGGCAGCCCCGGTTGCCGGACCAATACCATCCTAGTGAGCGCGGCCAAAACTCAACACTTCTGGGCGGCCCCCCAGATCAACTCGAGTGCCGCCAGAATGGCGAGCATCACTGGTGGATCGGCGGCATCGGGTCAATCAATTTTGACTTTCGAGTTGGTGACCGTGTTGACCTTTCCCTTTATCGAATGTCGCGTGTAGCGCGGCCAACGCAAAAGCGCTGACGCGATCGTTTGCGCCTTTTTTGATTATCATCGAGGCTTACGAAGATGACCGCGACCTGACAAGCCTTCCCTCACGGAGAACCTCCAGCGCTCATATCCCGCACCGGCATATCCTGCCAAATCCCACGGGTATCGATCACCGCCAGGTGACGCCGTTCTGCCAAGGGGATCATTTTGAAATGGTCGTGGTCGACGAGCACAATTGCGATCTCGCAGGTCCGAATTGCCTCATCAAGATCTGTTAGCTCGGCTCCATGCTCCGCGATTTGTGGAGGCAGCTTGCGGATGTATGGCTCGACAATCTTGATGCGAGCGCCGTAACGGGAGGCAAGCTGATGCGCTACTTCCAATCCGGGGCTCTCTCGGAGATCATCGACGTTTGCCTTGAATGCCAAGCCGCAACAAGCGACATTGGCATAGGGATGCTCCTCGATCAGTGCGGTCGCCCGTTCAACTGTCCAAGCAATCATCGAATCGTTCACTTCGCGACTTGTCTTGATCAGGCGCGCGAGATCAGGTGCCGATTCGACAATGAACCAGGGATCGATCGCGATGCAGTGACCACCGACTCCGGGGCCGGGGCGCAAGACGTTGACGCGAGGGTGTCGATTGGCGAGATCGATGACTTCCCACACGTTAATCCCATAACGATGGCAGATCAAAGAGAGCTCGTTTGCAAATGCGATATTGGTGTCGCGGAACGCGTTTTCGGTCAGCTTGACCATTTCGGCTGCGCGCGCAGTCGTGGCGATGCACGCGCCTCGAACGAAAGTCTTGTAAAAGCGCTGCGCACGCCGGGCGCAGTGAGGCGTTACGCCTCCA
>WNFD01007170.1_pt1 | contig 13415 bp, 12 predicted proteins | sample 5400491 | NCBI WGS metagenome assembly WNFD01 (sample SAMN13153343, study PRJNA577476) | soil metagenome | isolation source: 120 cm saprolite under Douglas fir tree site 2 hole 2 replicate 2 | place: USA:California | collected 2015-04-18 | reverse complement strand
CAAATTGTCGTTGCAATAATTTCTCCATGGATCGGAGACCGGGCCCAGCGGGGGGGTCGCCGTCCGCTATTGCTTATCGGCATCGGCGCACTCATTCTACGCGGACTTTTATTTGCATTCGTACACGATCCAGCATTGCTTGTTCTCGTGCAATTACTGGACGGCGTCGCCGCTGCCGTGTTCGGCGTGCTGGTGCCGCTGACTGTTGCCGACGTGACGTTCGGGACCGGGCACTTCAATTTCGCGCAAGGAATTGTCGGCACTGCGACTGGAATTGGTGCGTCGCTCAGCGCACTTTTTGCCGGTTATCTCAGCTATCAGTTCGGCAACGGCACCGCATTTATCGCGTTGGCGGGCATCGCAACGCTGGCATTTGCCCTGGTTTGGCTGGCGATGCCCGAGACTCGCGACATACTGGGCAAATCGAAAGGAGCACGGAGGTAGCGGGAGACCTTCCGCGGAAATTCGAAATCCCGGATGTCAGGCGGCCAGTGCGCGACGCGTTATTTCTTTAACACGAGCCTGCGACTGTCTCGGTTGAATTACGAGACTTTGGGCCGGCAGTTTTTCCACGAACTCGGCCAGCCCCGCTGCAGGGCTGCCGCTTGGGAGCACTGAACGTGTAGTCCAAATACTTTTCAAAATGGCTGTCGTGGCAGAGAGGGCTGAGGCGTCCACGATGGAGTTGTCCCGCCCAGCGGTAAACAGCTTACGGATCATGAGGTCGCGCTCAATCGACGGCTGCAAGTTAAACTGGATCCCGAGAAAGTCGTCAGCGTGCCGGACGGCTGTCCCTTCGACAAAACCGACCTCGGCCAGGAACACGCGAACTGGCTCTCCAATTCGCGCTACGCAGGCGCTCTCAGGATCGACGGCAACACCGACCCCGGACAGCGACACGTCTTTTATTCGCCCGGTCGACGCCGTCCCATCGGCGGCCACAATCCAAATTGTCTCATTCAGATTGAAACGTTCCTCGGTGCGCCGAATTGCGGTTTGTAGCGATATCATGCAAACAAGCAGCAGGATCACGACGTTTATTGCGGCCCAAAACGCTACCATCGGAACGAGAGCGGGTTGGCTGACAATGCGCCACTCGGGAATTGTGTTGATGATCAATCCACCCACGGTAAGCATCATCAGCGCCGCCGCAGCCCAAAACACGCCGCGCTGATAATCTGAATCCTGTGCTTCAGCACCCTTTGGCGTAACCCTGAAAATGTGGCCATGCGGCCTGACGAGAGTTGTCAATACCGTTGGCAGAATCTTGAAACTCTGAAATGTCCCCAGCACCTGCGCGCCAAACGGAAAATATTGGCGCGGCGCATAGACCCATAGGCCGGCGACCACCGCCAGCACCATCGGCAGCAAATAGTAAATCACCGCTTCGGCTGTCACGTTCACCAGCGGCCTGGTGTCGGTCCATAGAAATATGATCGGCGCAATGATCGCCATCATCAGCATGAGGCTTTGTGACAGCCAATGCGTCGGCAGAAACAACAAGCGTTGCACCAAGGTTAAATTACGACCGAGAGGGCCATCGGCCTGGAATAAGATCTGCATCGCGCCGCGCGCCCACCGTTGACGCTGCACAAAGAACGCCTTTGTGTTTTCCGGTGCCAAGCCAAATGCCAGCCTCTCGCAGAGATAGCGCGTGACATATCCTTTGCGGAGCAAAGCGAGGCTCAACATCATATCTTCGGTTATTGACGTGGTAGGCAATGCGTCGCCAACTTGGCGTAAAGCTTCTCGACGAGTGACTGAATTGGAACCACAGCAGAAGGCTGCATTCCAGGCGTCCCGGCTCGGCAAAATCGCTTCGAAGAAGAAACGTTGATCGTCTGGTTGCGTTTTTCGGAGGGCGAGATTGGCTTGCATTGGATCATGGTTGTAGAACGCATGTGGTACCTGGACGATTCCCACTGTTGGGTCGTTAAAGAAACCAAGTGTGCGCGTCAGAAAATTTCGTTGCGGAACGAAATCAGCGTCAAAGATCGCAACAAAATCAGCGTTGGTTTTTGTCAGCGCATGATTGATATTGCCTGCCTTTGCATGGGTGTTGTTAGGCCGCGTCAGGTAACCGGTACCCTTTTCTTCGCAGAAGTTTTTGAGCCAAGGTCGTCGGCCATCATCGAGCACCCAAACGTTAAAGTTTGGATAGTCGAGAGACAGCGCACCCGTAATCGTTTTTTCCAGAACGTCCAAAGATTCGTTATACGTCGGAATATAGACGTCAACCGAAGGTAACTTGTTGGGCGCCAAAGTTCTTAACCGCGTTTCATGACGATCCGCTTCAGCGCGGCGATCGGTGGTGCGCAAGAATGTAACGTAGAGAATGAGTGCATCGAATAGAGCAAATATCTCAACTGCAAAGCAAAACCAGACCCAGCCCACCTCGTACCGCGCCCCGTGCGCCGGCAATACTGTCGAGAAGAGTCGCCAGGACACGTAACGCGCAACGATCAGCCAGACCGCCGCAAACACACAAGCGCGCGCCCATCCACGCGACATCGGCAAATTTGGCCCAAGAATGTGAATCGCGCCCAGGACAAAAAGAATTGGCGCAAGCAGTTGCAAAAGAGGAAGGTCTTCGGGACGCAAGTTATCTGCTCGCGACCGATGCCGCTTCACGCCCGAAACCGAACCATTGCCACATCCGGGTGAAGCCTTCGCTGATGCGGAAAAGCGGCCGTCCAAAACGCACCTCGGCAAGACGGCCGATGTTGCAGAAACTGTTGCTGTCCGCCGCCGCAATATCTCCCGAAATTGCAACTTCCACCGTGATATTGCCGGCATTGGGCGCGGGTACTTGCGCCGCCAGCAGACGCTCATCCGATCGAGCGGCCGAGCCCCGCACCTGCCGAACCTTGCCGTTGGCCCATTCGCTGCTACCAATTAGCCGCACGGTCGCCGGATCGCCAGCCTTGATCTTCTCAAAATCTCGCTCCGGCAACTCCACGGCGACAAAACGGCGGCCACAGTCGGCAAAGTCGAGCAGTGTCTGACCTTCTGATACCGCCGAGCCGGGGCTCGCCGCGACAGACCAGACAATGTGTGAAGTAGACATCGCCAGTTCATAGTGGCCAACTTGTGCGAGTCGGCTCCGCTCTTCGCCGATTTCGGCTGTAAGCCGATCGAGCAGCGAGGTGTCCTGCAGCAGCAGGGTTTGCAATTCCTGTCGACGCAACATCAGCCGGTCGCGCTGCTGTTGTGAGTATGGAACGTCGTTAGAACCATCACGCAAGAACACCCCATTGCGGGCGGCGCTCAATTCTATCTCCAGGCGATGAAAACGCGCATCGGCCATTCCACAGCGTGTGGAAGTCGCTTCTTGTGACGCAAGAGCCTCAGCTGTCCGGATTTGCGATACAGTCCCGCTTTTGGCCAACGCTTCCATACGAGAGCCGACGTCGCGACGTTGATTAGCTTCGGCTAAACAGCCAAGCTTCTCTGCATTGGCCTCATCGACTTCATGGCCAAGGCGGTCGATCATGCCGGATCGATAAGCCGCCGAGCGTTTTTCAAGCTCGGCGTCAGCCATCGATATTTCCGTGAGTTGTGCGCGCGCGAGCTCGGCGTTTCCTTTTGCCGTAGCGTGTTGGTGCTCGAGATCGAATAGATGCCGGCGGTCAGGGGTTATCGACTCGATCAGGGTCACTTTCTCGGGCTTCGTAATGAACTCGCCCTTGCGCGGAAGATCTTGCGTCAGCCTTCCGGCAATAGGTGCAGTTACCCGGATCAACTCGGCATTGATAAAAGCTGATGGCGCGATCCGATAGGCAACATACGGAATAAATGCCCAAGCGCTCAGCGCAATAAAAAGCAAAGCAAGCCCCAGCCGGGCCCCCCGACTTCTAATAAGAGTTTCGAGATTTGGTAACGTGGGCATGCTCGAATTATCGAGCATAGTATTGAGGACTAAATTAATTGAAGTGATCGAAACAGCCTAAAACGACGCTCATCGTTAATAAATCTTGCCGCTTGATACGCAAATGCCGATGACTCGCTTGGCTTTGATCATCGGTTGCGCCGAATCCCACTATGGGCTGGACTTTACCTCTTGCAAACGCAGTGTTTGCTTTGGGCCATGAGCAGACGCAACCCCTCGCCTATCGAGTGGCCAATCGCGGCGCGATGGCCGTTATCGAGGCATGGCGGACGCCACTCGTGTTCGCGTATCAGTGGGACCTTTAGCACGACGGGGCGCACCTAAAGCGATTCCAGATTTCGTATTCGAAACCTTCGGAGTCGATCTGTTCTTCGGCAAGTTCCAGGTAGGTTTTTTCGGGGCCGTCGGCACTGGCTCTCAGCCAATTAGTCCAACGGTTCGACTTTGATGATGGAAGCACCGTGATTGCTGCCAACCCAGAAGCTAACCGGTGTTGTCGTGTTGTCTACAAAAACTCGGCGAATGTTTGTTGACCTCGGCAGCAGATAATCGACCATCTCGCCGGTTTTTGTGTCCAGTCGCGTCACTTGGTCCGTGACCATCGATCCGGTCCATGCATTCTCGTTCTTGTCGAGAATGACATCATAGGGCGATGCCCACCGCGTGGTGAGTTTCCACTCTTTGAACTGTTCGGTTTTCGTATCGAACATCCCGATGCGGTCGCCACGGTATTCGCCAAACCAGAGGCGATCCTGCGCATCCATGCTTCCGCGCCGTGGCGAAGACCGCGCCGTAGGAACCTCGAACAGCTTGATCTCGCCGGTCTTGGCGTCGATCCGGCCGATATGCTGGTGACGGAAATCAGTGAAATAGACGTTGTTTCTGGAGTCAGGGATAACGTCATAGATATTGTGCACCTCACCCTTAGGGGCGTTCTTGAACGGTTCCCACGTTTCGATCTTGCCGGTAGCGATGTCGAGACGATGCACGCCGGCAAAGCCGTTGTTCTGGGTCCAGACCTTGCCATCGACATACGATCTCTGAGGGCTCACCATATTGACCTGCGCGGCGTCGATGTTTTGCTCAGGCGGCAGCGGCCAGAATTGGAATGATTCCGCCTTGCGGTCGAATTTGATGATTGTGGCTTGATACATGTTGCCAAGCCACAGGTTGCCGTCTTTGTCGGCGCGTAGGCCAAGTCCGCCGGTCGGAAAGCCGGGTTTGTGCTCGGGAATCGGATATTCGGTGACCTTTCCGCTCTTGGGATCGAGCCTGCCCAGATTTTGCTCGCCGAAGCTCGAATACCAAACGATGCCGTCTGCATCCACGATTACGTCATGCGGCGAAATTGTCTCGCGTGGCAGACGATATTCCGTGTAGACAACCCGCGTTGCCCGGCCGGTTGGACGCGCAAACATTTTGAGCGCGTAGCCCCATTGCGAACCAGCGCTAAGATTGATTGTGCTGAGATACTCCGCGGCTGTGCGGTAAACCTGGACCCGCTGATCCCCGCGCTCCTCCATGAGGCGCTCGGCGCGACGTAGTTGCGGATGCGCCGGTATACTCTGGTTCACATACCCCTGCATGCGCGGCAGTACTTGGTTAAGGAAGGCATCCGCGTCATATTTAGAGCGCACGATGCGTTCAAGCGTGTGACAACCGACACAGTTGAGCAACTGGCCTTTCTGTTGGTCGGTACCAGGGATGCTCGCCAACCATTCGCCATTCGACAATTGCGCGGCGAGATCTTCGGTCTTACGCAATTGGAGATCGACCGTTGTTGTCTTCTGCTCTGTGATCTCGATTGCTTTGGGCGCGTCGAGATCATAGCCGACGGCGCGCATTGCCAGGGAATATTGACCCGGCGCCAGTTTGCTCGCCGGGAAGGAAAAGCGCCCATCCTTGCCGGTCACCACGGTCACCGAGACGGACGATCCCGTTTTGCTGGCGCTGACCAGCACTCCTTCCATCGCGTTATCCTCGGCGGAACTGACGAGGCCTGTCAGCGCGGTGGTGACCGTCTGTGCCAACGCACCGCCCGAAAACAGAATTGCGAACGCCAAGCTGACGGCAATGACAAGTGCACGGCAACACATGATCTCCTCCCCTGCTCCGCCGCTATCGTGAAGAGCGGATCGTGCCTTAGCGTTGGATATTTTTTTTATTTCTGAGTTTTCTTGGCTCTTCCTTCGGCCGAGCATGGATTGTCGCTTGAACAAGTGTCGCCTATCACGCCGACAGCCTGGATCTCGATCTCGATTCCGGGTCTGGCGAAATTTGTGACGGTGATTAGTGCGCTGCCGGGATAGTTGCCGTCCTTGAAGAAGTCCTTGCGCATTTCAACGAACTTATCGCCATACCGGGATTCCTTAATAAAAACCGTCATGGCCACAACATTGTCTAAGCTACCCCCCGCACGTTTCAGGACGCCGTCAACCTGAGCAAACACTTGTTTGACCTGGGCTTCGAAGTTGTTTGCAATATTATTGCCTTGGCTATCCTGTGTGGCAGTTTGGCCGGCCACCCAGACCGTCGTTCCACCGGACGTGATTACACCCGGTGAAAACGCGCGCGATAACTGGAAAGGCGTCTTCTCCATATACTCGGCAGAGTGTGCGGCAGTTGAGAGCAGCATCGCGAGCAAACCGGCAATAGCTCGGTACATCGCGCGCTCCTAACGAACCATGTTTGATGTTAAGGTAACAGCGAGTGTTCTTGAATTGCAAGATTGCGTCAATCTCAGCGGCGACAGAGATCCGACACGACCGGATGCTGGGAAAGTAACGGACGTGGACGAGCGTTGCCTCAACGATCCAATTCAATTTCACTCAGCCGCAACAGCGAACATGTGTGACATCAGCGCGTTAGTCTAAAGTGCCAAGGAAGAGGCGAGCGCCACGTGATGGTGTACGGCGTTGTGGAGAGCGATATTCCGGCGCGGCTCGACCGGCTGCCTTGGGGCCGCTTCCATACGCTCGTGGTGGTGGCGCTTGGCGTCACCTGGATTTTAGATGGACTGGAGGTAACGCTGGCGGGCTCGCTTGCCGGCGCACTCAAAGACAGTGCGGTGCTGCGCTTCACCAACGTCGACATCGGGTTTGCGAGCAGTGCCTATCTCGCCGGTGCAGTGGTAGGTGCCGTCTTCTTTGGCTGGCTGACCGATCGGCTCGGCCGTAAAAAGTTGTTTTTTATTACCGTCAGCGTCTACCTCATTGGTACCGCTGCCACAGCCGCCTCCTGGAATCTTGCAAGCTTCGCCCTGTTTCGTTTCGTGACCGGCGCCGGGATCGGCGGCGAATACGCGGCGATCAATTCCACGATCCAGGAGTTGATCCCGGCGCGCGTGCGTGGCTGGACCGATCTGGTCATCAACGGCAGCTTCTGGGTCGGCGCCGCCCTGGGCGCGCTCGGCTCCCTTTTGCTGCTCGATCCAGCCATCCTTAATCCAGAAATCGGCTGGCGGCTCGCCTTTCTGGTAGGCGCCACGCTCGCGCTGGTGATTTTCTTCATGCGGCTTTGGCTGCCGGAAAGCCCGCGCTGGCTCATGACACATGGTCGCCCACATGAAGCACAGCGTGTCATCAAAGGCATTGAGCGCCAGTTCGAGAATCTACCGCCGGCGCACGACTTGCCGCGCGTCCGACTGCGCCCGCGCAAATATACGCCGCTGTGGGAGGTAGCGCAGACGCTGCTCAAACGCCACCGCCAGCGCACATATGTCGGTCTCGCGCTAATGACGGCCCAGGCCTTTTTCTACAATGCCATCTTCTTCACCTACGCGCTCATCCTCACCGATTTTTACGGCGTTCGTTCGGACCATGTCGGCTATTACCTGCTACCCTTTGCGGCGGGCAACTTTCTGGGACCGGTGCTGATCGGACGCTTGTTCGACACGCAGGGCCGCCGGCCAATGATTGCCTTCACCTATATTGTTTCGGGCCTTTTGCTGGCGGTAACCGGATTCTTGTTTGCGCGCGATCTCATTACGGCGCAGACGCAGACGCTATGCTGGATGATCTTCTTCTTCTTCGCTTCTGCCGCCGCCAGTTCGGCCTATCTGACGGTGGGCGAGACCTTCCCGCTCGAGATGCGCGCGTTGGCAATAGCACTCTTCTACGCAGTGGGCACGGCTATCGGTGGCGTCATCGGGCCCTGGCTATTTGGGGCGCTGATCGACACTGGTTCGCGCATGAGCGTATTTGGCGGCTATCTCGTCGGCGCTTTGCTAATGGTTCTGGCTGGCGCGGTTGCATGGCGCTGGGGTGTCGCCGCGGAGCGCAAGCCACTGGAAATGGTGGCGCGACCACTGACGTTTATCGATATCGATTGAGGGCCCGCTAATTCTTTCGCGGTCTCTTGCGTCCCACCAAGCGCTCAATCAGCGTTAGATGAACGCCGACCCACGTGTGAGTTTTTGTCCGCCCGTCCGTGTCATTTTTTCCGGTTCTGTTGCCCGGCAGGATCAGTTGTCCTGGCGTCTTGCACCTGTTTGGCGATGACGCTCTTTGCATGAGTTCCCTCGGTAATCGGTTCGGTGGACAGCGCCTCAACCTTTACATGGTCCGCAAAATCAGGCACCCGCGGGTTCCGCGGTGGCAACGGGATCTCGTCCGGTCCGTTCCAGGCGAGCAGGCCAGCAGCCTGTTGGCAAGGCGCCGCTCGCGGAAGCTTCACGGCGGGGCTGCCCGCTTGAGCCACAGTCCACGTCTCTGCCGGCCACCCGGTGATGATCTTTACGTAGTCTTGCGTCTCCTGCGGCAGTTGACCCTTGTTCGCGAGCCACTCCGAGATGCGCCTTGGGCCCGCATTGTAGGCCGCGGCGGCGAGGCCAAGATTGCCGAACTTCTGATACAGATCTCGCAGCAGGCGTGCCGACGCAGGTATCGCTTGCAGTGGATCGAACGGATTATCCAGCCCCCGATCGGTGGCAGTCTCTGGCGTGAATTGCGCTATGCCCAGCGCGCCGGCCGAGCTGATGGCGGCCAGTCTAAAATTACTTTCCTGGTACAATAGACGAATGAAGAAATGTGCAGGCAAATCGTTGCTGCGTGTCGCGTCAGCGAGCGCTTCGCAGATCTCCTCGAGCGAGCGATAGACAATCGGTTTAAGAAGAGGACGAAGTCGCGCAAGTGGCAGCACAACAGGCTCATAGCGTGGCCCTAGGTCTGTGCTGACGTTTTCTGCTGGCTTGCTCGGCGACAAGTTGAACGTCGCTGCATCGCGCCATGCAAGGGTGAGCAAGCTCGCCACAAAGATTCCACCGATGCCGATGGCAATGTCTCTGATGAGGCCGACGCCGGTTCGCTCCACGATTGTACCGGGAAGCAAGCCAGCAACGAGGCCGACCAGCAGAATGATAAAAATGTTCTCGCCTGAGAAATCCATGGGCCCTGCCCGGCTGGCTCAGGGGACGATCGTGAACTGACGTGACAAATATGAGGCAGAAGTCATCACAACTTGGGGCCGCAACGCCGGCTAAGGGTCAAAACCGATCGTGACCTCGTTCAACTGGACCGAGCGGCGGGCGCAGAAAAATTGGGAACGCGCTTACGGGGGTACGTGTGTGGGTAAGGTCGATCAATCGGCTGAAAGTCGAGCAAATACAAAAGGGTCGAACGGACACACCGCTTCGGCCTGCCTAGATGAAAGTGCTGTTTTTTGGCTTCGATTTTATGTCTCCCCCCGCTAAAACCCACGTTTTAGGCACGGTAGGCCACGCGAATCGCTCGATTCGGGTAACCGGAGCGGGGGCACGGCTGGCCGCGCCGCCGCGAATCTCATAGGGCTAGTACTGCGGCGCATAGCGCGCACCAAGGAGCAAACGCCCATGACAGCCACCACGGTTACAACCATCACGACCAAGCATCTGGCCGCTGCGTTGGCAGAGCAGCACCAGCTTTCGAAGAAGCAGGGTTTGGAAATGATGGAAGAGCTCATCGGGATGATTACCAAGCACCTTAAGAAAGGCGAGCGGGTGAAAATCGCCGGGCTCGGAATTCTGCAAGTGCGGGATCGCGCCGCCCGCATGGGCCGCAATCCGGCGACCGGCGAGCAAATCCATATCAAAGCCAGCAAGAAGGTTGCCTTCCGCGCCACCAAAGAACTCAAGATGGCGATCTGATCGCTAGACGCCCGCTAGCTTCTCAGGCGAAAGGTCCGCCGGCCGCGGGCTATAGTGGTCCCTATTTCGCCTAGTGGTACGACGACTGCCCGGTAATTTTTCGAGACTGGTCAAGCTGTGCTGGACACCCCGCATGAGGGGTTCACCGGCACTGCTTTGCTTTAGGCGTCGTTGACTGAGAGTCAGGTACTCCCGCCTAACAAGAGGTCCTGGTGATCAGTTTCCAAGCAGCCAACGCACATTCCGATTCAATCGTCCGACCTGACGGTCCGAGTTTGCAGATCGCGGCATGCCGAAGTGAATAGCCCAATTGAAATGTGCAAGTTTCGGAGTGGCCTCATTTAGCGGCGCCTTTTTCCTCTATCTGCGATAACATCACGGCCATGATATTTTTGGGAGATAACGTCCCATGCCGATCGATCTGGCAACTGTAAACTGGCTCTATGTCGCCGTGCTGGCGGTTCTCGTTTTTGTTGCTGCGCTGGTGGGCAACTTGTTGTCTTTCGGGCGCAGCGTGAGGGCCGCCGTACTCTCTGCAATGCTGTTTGCGGGACTCTTTGTGTTCTGGACGTATTACCCACATGGCTTGCCGCTGCCGACAACCCTGACAGTCCAGAAGACCACGATCGCGCCGGCTGCGCCGACCACCCCTTCCGCCCAGTGAGTTGACGCGAAAGCCTATTTGGCAGTTGCGGCTTTCAGAATTGGCGTCAGCCGGTTGACTTCGCTTTTCACCAGCTCGGCGAGCGCTTTTGGTCCGCGACGGTTCGGTTCCGCGATATCGGCTCCGAGATCGGCCAGTCGTTTCTGCACCGCCGGCTCGTCGAGGCCCTTGTTTAGGGCGTCGGCAAGTTTGTCGACAATCGGCTTCGGGGTGCCTTTCGGTGCGAACACCGCATAGAAGGGCGCGCAGTCGAATTCCGGCATGCCTTGCTCATATGAGGTTGGCACGTCCGGCAGCAGCGGGCTCCGCTTTTTCGTCGCAATGGCAAGCGCCTTGACCGTACCGGCGCGTACATGCGCCAACGGTCCGAGGAATCTGGCCCGCAAGGATCGCGTTCATCACCGGCGCTGTTCCGGTGAACGGCACCATCGTCGGCTTGATTCCAATCGCCGAGTTGAGAAGAAGACAGCCAACGTAGGACACAGAGCCAACTCCTGCGTGACCCATATTGAGCTTGCCTTCGTTCGCTTTGGCGTAGGCGACAAATTCCTTGAGGTTGTTCGCGGGAAAATCCTTGCGGACCGCCAGCAGCTCCGGCTGCTCCGCGATCAATCCGATCGGCTCGAAATCCTTCTCCGGGTCATAGCCGAGGTTCGGGTAGAACGAAGGTGCCGCGGCATGCGTGCCCATGTGCCCTGAGATGATCGTGTAGCCGTCGGGCGCTGCACGCGCCGCGCGGAGTGACCCAAGGGTGCCGCCGGCTCCGCCAACATTCTCGACCACAAATTGTTGGCCAAGGTGACGAGAGAAGATGTCTGCCACGATCCGGCCAGTGACGTCGGCCGGTCCACCCGCCGCGAATGGCACAATTATTGTGACGGTTCTCGTCGGGTAGTCCTGCGCTTGTGCGCCACCCATCCCCACGAGCACCAAAAATGCTGCTGCAATCCATTGTGCCTTCATCGTTCCCTCCCCTACGCCAAGAACACGGTCGACGTGGCGCCGCGTTTTGTGCCTCCGGCAACTTTATCAGAAGGCAGCTGGCAAACATGCAGCTGAGTGCCTAGATCGCTTCTGCCCAGTTTATCGAGTTCAACCCGCGAGAACACGTGATGTCTCCCGTATCCCTCGTGCTCAACGTATTGTGGATCGTGATCGGCGGCCTGTGGATGGCGATTGCCTGGGTCATCGCAGCCATTATCATGGCAATCACCATCATCGGCCTGCCGTGGACACGCGCTGCTTTCAACATCGCGGCTTACACTTTGATGCCCTTTGGTCAAAAGGCGGTGTCGCGCGCGCAGGTTACCGGAAGCGCTGATTTAGGCACTGGTCCGCTGGGCTTTCTCGGCAATATCATTTGGCTCGTACTTGCCGGCTGGTGGCTCGCGCTGGGGCATTTGATCACAGCCGTTCTGCTCGCCCTCACCATCGTGGGTATTCCATTTGCTTGGGCGCATTTGAAGCTGGCAGGTATAGCCCTCTGGCCAATCGGCAAGGTGATTGTCCCGGCCTAGTGTGAGATGTCTGCTTTGGGTACAAATCACTTGCCCGGCCACACATGAGTATCCTTCGTCTCTATGGCCGCGTTCTCGCTCTGCTCGGGTCCGAGAGCCGTCTGGCGTGGGTGTTGGCGCTCGCCAATATCGCGCTTGCCTCCGCGCAATTTGCCGAACCGGTCCTGCTTGGCCGCATTATCGATACCCTCACCAGCGCGCAATTCGGCGGCGGGACGCCATCGTGGTCAAAATTGGGATCGCTGCTCGCCGCATGGGCCGGATTTGGCATTTTTACAATTGCCTGCGGCACGTTGATTGCTCTCTACGCCGATCGCCTTGCACACCGCCGCCGCCACGTCGTCCTCACCGGCTATTTCGAGCACGTGCTTCAACTCCCGCTTTCCTATCACGGGAATACCCATTCCGGCCGGCTGATGAAGATGATGCTGCAGGGCACGGATGCCTTATGGGGACTGTGGGTCGGCTTCTTTCGCGACAACCTGTCGTCATTCATTTCTCTGCTCGTGCTGCTGCCGATTTCCCTGTTTATCAACTGGCGCCTTGCTTTGTTGTTGATCGTGCTGTGCGTCGTGTTTGCGGCGCTGACCGCCCTGATCGTGCGCAAGACTGAAACGTTGCAGAGCTCTGTCGAGCGTCATTACTCCGACCTTGCGGAGCGCGCGTCCGATACCCTGGGCAACATCGCGCTGGTGCAGAGCTTTTCACGGCTCGACGCCGAAGTCGCAGAGTTGCGTCAGATCGTCGAGCGCCTGTTGGCGGCGCAAATGCCAGTTCTTTCGTGGTGGGCTCTGGCTGTGGTGTTAACCCGGACAGCCACCACTTTGACTGTTCTATCAATCATCATTGTCGGCACGCTGCTCAACATCAACGGTCAGGCGACCATCGGAGAGATGGTCACCTTCATGAATTTTGCCGGTCTGATAATTACCCGGTTGGAACATAGCGTTAGCTTTATCAACGATCTGGTCTCCGAAGCACCGCGCTTGCGTGAGTTCTTCCAGGTTTGGGACACCGTTCCCACCATTCGCGACCGGCCCGACGCGTACGATCCTGGTCGGCTTCGCGGTCGCGTCGAGTTCAAAGACGTTTCGTTTTCTTATGACGGCGAGCGTATGGCCGTCTCGAATCTGAACTTCAAGGCAATGCCCGGCGAAACAATTGCTCTCGTCGGCGCAACCGGTGCCGGAAAATCGACGGCAATTGCGCTTCTTCACCGCGCCT
>WNFD01005374.1_pt1 | contig 13415 bp, 18 predicted proteins | sample 5400491 | NCBI WGS metagenome assembly WNFD01 (sample SAMN13153343, study PRJNA577476) | soil metagenome | isolation source: 120 cm saprolite under Douglas fir tree site 2 hole 2 replicate 2 | place: USA:California | collected 2015-04-18 | reverse complement strand
CCGAGGACCCAATATTGGCCAGGGCCTAGGATGAACTCAGTGAAGGGGAAGGGCCGATAACCGTAGGTGTTAGAGGGAATGGCGGAGTGCGGCCAGAGCTTGCCGTTGACGTAGGTTCCCTCTCGACTGGTTCGAATGGTATCGCCCGGGACAGCGGCAACGTGCTTGATGAGGCCGCGCAGTTGAACCATACGTCCGCGCGCTGGCGGTCCCGGCACCTTGACGTAGAGGCCGAGCGGTTCCGACTCGGTCATGTTGCCAGTGACGCCGGCGAAGTGGAGAGTGCCGAGGGCTAGGAGTGTGCTGCTGGCGAGGATGAAGCCGAACCGGTCGAGGTTCATTGTTCGTAAGGCCCCTCGAACGGTAGGTCGCGGGTGATCAAAATTCTTGCTCTTTGATCCAAGCCGCCTGCGAGTCATCCATGAAGGCCGTCAGGGGGCGCAGAATGCGTATGTGCGTTCTGATTGAGAATTGCGGACCGTCGGCTACCGGAGGGAGCGCGGCGCTGAATCGGGCGCCGCATAGCAACACGCAGTTTAGGAAGGGGGCGTCCGGATCGATCCAAACATTGTTGACCGCTGCGAGCATCCGCACCGCCGTATTTCTTGCGTCTTGCCGTCCTGGAGAAGCCGGGCGACGTCAGGCCCGAGCAGGCGCTCGACGTAGCGGTCGATAGGCAGATTGTTCGTGTAAAGGTTCATTCGATGGCCTTTTTACGCCGGCCTTGCGGCGAGCTGACTTTCGGAAGCTTGATGGTGGTGACAAGCTGCGGGGTGTCGAACATCGGCCACTGGACGCGCAGGAAACGGCCGCCGCCAAGCACATCCACGATGCGGCCTTCGCCGTATGGATCGAGCGTGATGCGATCTCCTACCGACCATTTATTCATGAGGGTCTCCCATGCGGATTCATTCGCGACCCGCTCCGCCTCGCGCTGCATCCAGTCTTTGATTTCCGACGTGTAAAAGCGCCATTTCTTGGGGACCCGGAAGCCGGGGTAGTCTTCCAGTCTTGGCGTGGCGGTAAATCGTCGAGGGCGCGAGCCGCAGCCACGCCGCCAACTCCTCGACCGTCAATACCTCGCGTTCCGGCTGTGGCGGGGTTTTTTCCTGATGATGATCATCGCCCACCCTCGTGATGTCGTTTCGTACTCTGTCGATAAAGAAACGAAACGGCGCGTCGCGATGGCAGCGCGATTGAATCAGGCTGAAGCCATGTAAGACGGAGGAGTGATGGCGGCCGCCGACCGCCTCGCCTATGGCTGGAAAACTACTGCCAGTCATCGTCCGACACAAAAAGTAGGCGACGTGGCGGGCGAGGGCGACGCGCTGAGTCTTGGACCGGGACTGCAGCGTTCCCGGCTGCAGGCGGAATTCCAGCTCGACGTGGTGGATGATGTTGCTCAGGTTAACGGACGCGCGCAGCCGGCAAAGATCGTTGAGGGTGCGACGGGCGAGGTCGACGAATAGGGGCGAGCTGCTTGCAACCACGTCGCCGAGAGCGGCGGCCAGAATGTCGATTGGAGCGTCAGCGGGTGGCGGCGATGGATCAGGTTGTGGGTAAAGGAATTGAGCAAGTAATGGGAAATCGCTCGCTCTCTGCGTAAGGTAACTTTCTAGCTCGTTCATGGAGATAATGGCTCCGTGTTCGGGTTAGGGGGCGGTTCGCGTTGACGCGCGGGCCGTTCCCGCTTTTGGGGTTACGCGACTACTGTTGGTTAAGCGATCACGTCTCCCTGTCCATTTTTGGTTTATATTGCATACCCCATGTCGTGATGCAAGTGCAATACGTGTGCATTGCACATGCCATACACTTGTGCCAACTTTGAGGTCGCCGCGTCGGCTGAATGTAATGCGTCGGGCGGCTAATATCCGGTGCGTGCCGCCGAAGAAAAGCGACAAGGTACAGCTCAGCCTACGGGTAACGCGCCTCGAGTTCGACGCGCTGCAGCGCATGGCTGACCGTTACGGGCTCACGTTGACCGAAGTGGTGCGAGAGTGGTTGCGCGGGTTGGATACGTACGAGCCGAATCCGCCGCGGGCTAGCCCGCCCAAGGTGCGGGAATGAGTGTAACTCCGGCTGCCAAATTGCGTGCACGAGATGTTCAAAATCAATGCTTTGTTAACCATCTGATAAATGTCTGCCCGTGTCGCGGCTGTGCAAGGGACATGCCGGTCGAAGCTCTAGGTGCGGAACCCGTCATCCAGCATCGGTGCACGACATGCAGGCGGTTGCTGCCCCCACAGGCACCGGGTGTTCACGCGTCGTAACTAGCGGCTATCGTGCTGATCCACGGGCGTAAGCTCATTGCACGCCAATGAACATGAACGTGCCAGGTCGGTTTTGCGGCCGGGCGCCGGTCCAAGCGAGACTCTTGTGGACAACATGAGCCACCGATGATGGTCTTCATGGCAGCGGATGATTGACACGAAGTTAGCCCCTTGGCACTATGGCTGAGCCGAGACTACACCTGCCAGAGACACGTAAGGTTAACGCGAGAGATTTGTTATCGCGTCATGTTGTTTAAGTGTCAACACTATGACGATGGTCGATGCGACGGCTGTGGCCGGCGCACGGCAATCGCCGAAATCGTGAGGACGGAAGTCTCGCACGAATTGGACTTCTGCAAGAGTTGCTTCCACGAGCTTGCAGTAAGGTTGTTTCACGCTGCAGCACAATTGCGATTGGAGACCATCAAGCATCGGATCGGTGGTTTTGATGATGAAAAACTAAGACAAGTTCTAGTTCAGGCAGGCGCTGTCCGGTTCGAGGGTCCCGTCCCAAAAAGGGAAGACTTGTGGGGACTGATTGACCGCAACCGAAAGAACTTGTGAGTGGAACGATGCAGTTCCCCCGGTTACGCTCTCACAGCTTTCGGGTTGGGGTTCACCTCCCCGTAGATAACCGGCCTGGACTGACGTTCCGTTTCCAAAACTCAGAAGGGGAACCCACCAAGGTAAATGAAGTTGATCACCCGGCTCGCTCACCGGCTCGCCCGGGATTGCAAAGAGCTTATCCATGATATGACGATGTTTGTAACCGACTGGCGCGGCCAAGAGCCCGAGACCCGAAAGATTAAGGGCGTCATCGGGATAGTTTCCTACATGATTATCGCGGTGATCGCGCTTCAGAGCTGGGCAGCCATGCCGCCGCCGCGGATACCGCTTGCGATAGTCTTGATGGCGCTCGCCGGGGTCGGCGGCTTGGTTTGGTGGATGATCCGGCGTGGGCGTTTCCCCTTATGAAAGCCGCGTGTCCCGGTGGAGCGCCAAACCATTGGGAATGAAATAGAGCCCTGCCGAAGCAACGCTTTTCTGGCGGGCTGAGGGTGCGGTGTGCGGCTTAAAGAATTACGCGATGTCTTTGGCGATGAGGAACAACGTGGGAGTTCTGGAAACTCGCTGCCACGGTCTGTCCGACAGTCAACGTTGCGCGCCACCGTACTGCGGCAGCGGTTTTTGCCAGTGGGCGCTCGCGCCCATTCCAGATATCGACCGAATTCCGCTTCGCCGGTTTGGGCGTTATGCCAACTGGAGGCCTGCTGCGTCCATGATGCCGGCATGACAATGCCGGTCGGCAGCTCGGTGGTGATGTCGCCCATAGCTGAATCGACCTGCGCCTGCCTCACTCCTCGCGCAGACCCAAGGTTCGCGCCCTCCAGGTTCGCGTCCCTCACGCGGGAGATGCGCGCCAGGTAGATCCGCGCCATGTAGGTCGGCTTTATCAGGGATCATCCCGACTGTTATGGAGGAATCCGGTGACTGAAAAAACCAACGACTATCGTAGCCGCATGGACGCCATCCGAACTGAACAGGCCCGGCTCAAAACCGCCCAGGCTCAACTGATCGAGAAACGTAAAACGGAACTCGGCCGGTTATTCGAAAGAATGGATTTGCTCGGAGTCGACGACGATGTTTTGATCGGCGCCCTGCTTGAACTAAAGTCCGCACTTTCGACAACGGGGGATGCGCGCTTAGCGAGGTGGCAGCAAGCCGGTGTCACCTTTCGCGGAAAGTCAGACCGCAAAGCGGCTGCGGCTCAATCGCCGCATGACGTTGAGGATCCAATTGCAAATGGCCCGGCTAAGTGATCTCGACCGCAGGGCGGATACCCGGCGCAAAATCCAGCTCGGCGGACTTGTCATCAAAGCCGGACTTGCCGACGAAGAGCCGGTCGTCATCCTTGGTCTCCTGACCGCCGCAAAGCGAGCCCTTACCGGCAATACCGCTGAGCATATGCGGCGACGATGGAAGGAAATCGGCGACCAGGCCTTTGGCGCCGAGGTGCACTCGCAACCACGGGAATAGACCCATGTCCGACGGCACTACCCTCGAAATTCCCCCGTCCACTTCCGCGCTTTGCACCACTCGCTGCGTTGGCCCGTCAGGCACTCTGCGCGTAACCCGAGCCTGTATCCGCGGCTGCGAAACCGCTGAACGGATGCGCGCGCGATACGCGATTCACACACCGGTGCCGCTGTCATCGCCGCCGTCTTACTACCCGATGGCTCCTATCGCCACGCCGATTCCGGTCGCGCCACCTGTCGGGGCACCGACCCCAATGAGCGCTCCCACGCCGGTGTGGTCGGTACCTCGATATGACTGGACGCCGGCGCCAGTAGCAACCCCGATGACTATCGCGCCTTCATCATGGGACTGGCATCCGCTGGACTGGCTCAGCCCACCCTGGTGGATCTGGCCCCTTGGCATAATTCTCGTCCTCGTCGTGCTGGCAAAACTTGGATGGCTGTGGCGTGCGATCGGAATGTTTATCCTGGCAGCAGCCCTGTACAACAATCCGCTGATAGCTGCGGGCCTGGCCGCCACGTTCGGTGTGGTGTATTTCGCCTGCCGCCGGTTCCCCAAGTTCCGGCACTTCTTGGCGGCTAGCTGTGCCTTCGTTACGGCTTTCATCCGTTACCGGCCGACCATTCGCCGTGCCGCTTCATCGCTCCATGGCGATGCGGATTGGATGGATATCAATGCCGCCGCAAAGCATTTTTCCACCGGTGGCCTGATCATCGGCGAAGCCTATCGTCCCGATCTCCGGCCCAACGGTGGCAAGGCGCCATTGCTGCGCTTCGACGGCAACAGCGGCTCCGGCCATATACTAGTCATCGCCGGCTCAGGCGGTTACAAAACCACGGGCGTCGTCGTGCCGTCTGCTCTCGAATGGCCCAGCGCCCTCGTTTGCCTCGACCCGTCCGGCGATGTGGCGCGGCTTACCTATCAAGCCCGCCGCGAACTCGGGCATCGCGTGGTAGTGCTCGACCCCGACCAGACGTCCGACAGCTTCAATGCCCTGGACTGGATCGATACCCGCAGTGACCGCGCCATTTCCGATATCCAGTCAATCGTGACCTGGCTCTGCGGCGAGCTTCCTGATACCCGCTATCGGCGGGACGGCGATTACTTCGATCAAGCCGGCCGAGACCTGTTGAGCTGCTTGCTGGCCGATATCCTTTTCGATACCGGTATTCAGCCCCAGCGGAAAACTCTCGCGCTTCTGCGTCAGCGGCTGACGCGACCCATTCCAATTCTCAAAACCATGCTCAAGGCGATAATCGTGAAACCTGTTGGTTATGGGTTCGCTGCTCAACATGCTGCTACTCTGGCGGATCTGCCCGATAAGCAATTTGCCGGACTCTATGGCTCGGCTACCACCGCGACGAGCTGGCTTGCGGTTCCATCCTTGGCGCGGCTCGTCTGCGGTGATTCTTTCCATACCCGGCATTTGCTTTCCGGCCATCTCGACGTTTTCATCAACTTGCCCCTAAAAACGTTGGAGGCTAATCCGCAGGTGGGGCGGATTATTCTCGGCAGTTTACTTCAACGCGTCTATGAGGCTCGCGGCCAAATGGCCGGCCGCTGCCTCTTTCTGCTCGATGAAGTGGCCAGACTTGGCTACATGTCACTGCTCGAAACCGCACGTGACACCGGCAGGAAATACGCGATCAACCTGTGTCTCTTATTTCAGAGTGCCGGGCAGCTCGCACAGACCTGGGGCGAGAGTGGGCGTCAAGCGTGGATGGATGGCTCCTATATTCGCTGCTTTTCCCATATCCAGGATTTCGCGGCGGCGGAGATGGTCTCTCAGGCGTGTGGCGAATACACGGCGTGGGCTGATTCAACCACCGAAGGATCATCGAAACATCCGGGGTCCTGGTTCTCCGGGTCACATAAATCCAGCGGTGAGCACCAAGTCGCGCGCCGGCTGATTAAGGCCGATGAGATTATGCGCCTGCGGGATACCGAACAGATCGTCCTGGTCCAAGGTCAGCAACCAATCCGATGCGGCCAGGCGGTTTATTTCAGACGTACCGATTTACTGGACAAGGTTGGTTCGGGTTCGCCCACCGCGATGATCGCCGCTCAGCCAACTGCCGATGATCGTTCGGTGGCACTTTCCGCACCCTCGGTGGTGCGGCCGAATTGAAGGGATGATGTTGCTCGGCCTGGTTAAATGGATCCTCGTTATCTCCGCTCCCGTAGAGGGGAGGATCGAGTTGAAAGGAAATTCCAATGACGCTGGGACTCATTTTGCCCAACTCATTCCGTCTCGACTCTGCGGCAAGAATGCCTCAACTGCTGGCCATTGCCCACAGTGCAGCATCAACGCTACCTCGGTGCTGCACCAATCGGGAGGAAGTCATCCACTCCCTCGCGTGCTGGTACTGGGTGGGATGTTCATGGTTGGCAAACACCATCTGCCCGCCCACAAAATACCGGCAGCCAAGTGCGCATCTTCGCCTCCGGCTCCGATGACTCCAGAACCAGACCCGCCATCTCAGCCTAATGTCAATCGTACAAGCACCGCGCCGCCCCTAATGGGTCGGCTGAAATAGCCGCTTTCGCGGCTTCAGAGACCATGGCCCAGTATCACTTTGCAGTCACCGTCATGAGCCGCGCGCACGGCCGCAACGCAGTTCACTCTGCGGCCTACCGCTCGGGCTCCGAATTGACCGATACTCGTACCAGCCAGGTGTTCGACTACACCGGAAAACCTCACGTAGTACATTCCGAAATCCTGAAGCCCGATAATGCGCCGGCATGGATGACAGACCGGCAACAGCTATGGAATGCCGTCGAGGCGGGCGAGATACGCCATGACTCCCAGCTCGCGCGTGAAGTAACCATCGCCATTCCGATTGAGCTTACCGAAAACGAAGGCATCGCCCTGGCCCGACATTACGCACAGCGCGAATTCGTCCAGCGCGGTATGGTGGCCGACCTCAATATTCACTGGGAGCCCGATAATCCGCACGCCCATGTGATGCTGACCATGCGTGAAGTCACTCCCGATGGCTTCGGACCTAAGAACCGGGGGTGGAACCGCACGCCATTACTGCATGAGTGGCGCGAACATTGGGCAGACCTCGCCAATGTGCATCTCGCTCGAGCCGGCCACGACATGCGGATCGATCACCGCAGCTATGAGGCTCAAGGGATTGAGCTCGAACCCTCGAAACACCGGGGCCGCAAGCTCACAGAGATGCGAGAACGCGGCATCGAGACGGAACGTGGGGCGGAATACGACAAAACCCGTGAGCGCAACGCCAAGAAGATCGAGAAACGGCCTGAGATTGTCCTTGAGACTCTGACTCACAAGCAATCGACCTTCACTCGCCGCGATATTGCGCGCGAAGTTTTTCGATACATCGATAACGGCGACCGCTTCCGTGACCTGATGGCGCGCGTCGAGGGTTCGCCCGAACTCGTGCGTCTCACCTCGGCCGTTAGAGATGAACGCGGGGAGCTGATCGAACCCGCCCGCTACACGACCCGCGAGATGCTGACGGTTGAATCGCGGCTAAGCGAGCACGCTGGCGAAATGGCCGAAAACCCCACTCATGGGGTGAGCAGCAACAATCTGGACCGGGCGCTGTCGAAACATAACTACCTGAGCCCGGACCAGCAAGAGGCAGTCCGGCATATAACCGGCGACCAGCAGATATCGGCACTCACCGGTTTTGCTGGCGCCGGCAAGAGCAAAGCGGTCGAGGCGGCCAAGGACGCCTGGGAGCGGGCAGGATACCGCGTGCATGGCGCCGCCCTGGCAGGCATTGCCTCGGAGAATTTACAGAAAGAGTCAGGCGTCGAAAGCCGGACGCTGGCGAGTTGGGAACTGGCTTGGAAGGAGGGCCGCGCTACTCTGGGCCGTCGCGACGTCCTGGTAATGGACGAAGCCGGCATGGTCGGCAGCCGGCAGATGGAACGGATCGTGTCTGAGGTTCACCGCCGAGGCGCAAAGCTCGTACTTGTGGGTGACGCGGGTCAGCTCCAGGCGATAGAGGCCGGTGCCGCCTTCAGAGTCGTCGCCGAACAGGTGGGTTATTCAGAGCTGTCCGCTATTCGTAGGCAAGTCGAGGGCTGGCAGCGTGAGGCCAGCCGCGACTTTGCCCGGCAGATACCAGGTCAGGCGCTCGACAGATATCAAGCACACGGCAACATTCATTTCGCAGCAGATACGCAGCAGGCCAAAGCCGAGATAATCGAAAAATGGGCCGGGCACCACAGCCATCATCCCAAAGAATCGTCATTGATACTGGCCCATACCCGCGCTGACGTAAGGGACCTGAACGAGCAGGCGAGGGCAATTCTGCATGAGCGCGGCGAGCTCGGCCGCGACGTGCGGGTAAAGACTTCGCGGGAGATTCAAGCGCAGGATGGAACGGTAACTGTCGAACGAAGCGAACGCAATTTCGCGGTCGGCGACCGGGTGATGTTCCTGCAAAACGATAAAAAGCTGGGTGTCAAGAACGGCACGCTCGGCCAGGTGCTCAGTGTCAGTTCCGAGGGAATGCGGGTCCAGCTGGATAGCAAGGAACGCAAAATAATCGCTCTCGATTTCCCCAGCCGTTCGTACCTGCAGACCCAGCGAACAGAACGCGGCTACGCCGCGCTGGACCATGGTTATGCCGCGACCGTACACAAGAGCCAGGGTACTACGGTCGGTCGGACTTTCGTGCTGGCGACGCCCGGCATGGACCGGCACATGGGGTACGTGGCTATGACCCGGCACGTCGCCGGCGTCGAAGTTTACGCGGGACTGGATCAATTCAAAGGCGGTTACTCGGAGTTGAAGGAGACGCTATCCCGCAACCGACCGAAAGATTCGACTCTCGATTATGTTGTTCGCCGCGGACGCGAGATTGATATGGAGCAGGAACCGCGGAAGCAGGAACAGAAGTCAGAGCGCGATCCGAAGATTCAGCGCGAAGTCGCGCAGGCACAAGACCGACAAGGCGAGCCTGATGCCGTTGCGCGGTTCGTGGCCGCACAGCGGCAGATGATGGCGGCAGCCAGCCAAGTAGGAATCGACCCACAGGCCGACACGCGGTTGATGGAACTCGACGGTGAGATGAAAACGTTGGCAAGCGAGATATCAAACAATCCCGAACTCTCGGCGCGTGCTGAACGTGCCGGTGTGAAATCTCAAGTTGCGGAGATGACCTATTTAGCGGAACGGGAAAAGGAGCAGGAGCGCGACCACGATGCTGGACACGAGCGCTAACACGGTCTTGATTCCGTTGTCCCCACTTTAGAGCGCGGCGAATGTGCGGTCGCTGTCGACTTCGGATAACGGAAGGCACGCTGCTAAAACGCAGTTCGCCCTTCCAACAGCTGGGATGAGACTCGCGCCGGCTGAGCCGCAAGAGCCATGCACACATTCACCATGCAGCCCTGCACGGCGCGTTATCTCTGGGCGTTTCCTGAGGATGTTGCCAAGACCCCGAGCACTATTGTTGCAGTTTCGGCGCGGCAATTGGATATGTTCGCCGTGCCTGCGCGGGAATCCTGAGAATGGCCGCTGATCTGGTCGGCGGGCCCCTGGGCCACGCGCTGGAAGACCTCGCAGCCGCCTACTATCTCGGGCGGTCGGTCGCCTCGCCGATCGTTGGCGGCGTGAGCCAGGCCGCTGGCAAGGGTGCGCGCGCAGCCGCGACCAGCGCGGGTCAGATGTACAGTCGCCCGTTTCCGATGCGGCGATGCAGAGTCTTGTCGCCGATGCAGCAGCACAGGCCCGAGCGCGCAAATGCCGGGCAGTCGACCAAGGTGCTCAACTTCTAGGCAGGCCACCGATCCGGGAGCCCAAGTGTTACGGGTGTGAGATAAAGCGGCACGGCAGTGTTGTTCAACAGGTTCTGGAATGGTGGAGGCCGAGCGGAAACAGCGCTGAAAAATCAGTCGTGATAGTCGAGCGACTCGTACGGGTCCAGCTGCGCGCTAAAGGCTGCGGTCGTTTCGACATCGGTATCAAGCGCGACGGCGGCGAGATGATTCTGCGGGAAGGGCAGGGCGCTCTCGATATCGAGGCAACCATCAAGTGGCTTCGTCACGAAAATGCCAAGGGCGCTCATATTTACGTCCGGCCTGCAGGCGTTCGTCCTTTGAGCCTCATTGACGACCTTAGTGGCGAGGCGCTCGAGCGAATGAAGGCGGAGGGTTTCGAGCCAGCCGTGGTATTCGAGACATCGCTTCATAATTTTCAGGCGTGGTTGAATCAACGGCGAGGTCCTTGCCGCCGCGGCGAGCACGCGTGCGGCGAAGCGGCTTGCGGAGCGTTTCGGCGGAGATCCGTCGAGCGCAGACTGGAGGCATTTCGGGAGGCTCGCGGGATTCAACAATCCGAAACGCGAGCGGCAGTTGCCATCAGGGATGCGACCGTTCGCGCGGCTTCGATCAGCTACTGGGCATGTTTACTCGAAGGCGGCCGAGTCCATTGCCGGCATCGGAACAACCAGCGATGGCGCAGCGGGGCATGGCGCGGAGCCGCGCAGTACAAGAAAAGGTCAAACCGTGGAAGGACCACCCGCTGTCCGGGTTTTCAACTAGCGATGTCGCCGGTGAGCCAGCCTCAACGGTCGTGAACACACCGGCCATAGGCGAGGCGCCGGCGGACGTGCGCCGCGCCAGCGATCAGCATCACGGACGCCGTCATGGCTAGAACTCTTGTCAGTCTAATTCGGTTTTCATCTCCTTCGTTACTGACTGGCCGATTAATTCGACCTCGTAACCATTAATCAGTGCTGATGTCGTACTGGTGTTTGTGTTTTGAATCCGTCAGGCGGAAATCCCACCACCACATGCCGTGGTTCTTGCCGAATAACCCTCGACCCTTGCGGTAATCCTTGAAATGGCCGCGCATGATATGCAGTGCGCGCTTGAGTCCGCCGGGCTCGCAGGCGCCAGCAGCATTCAGCCGTTTGCGCATCGGTTCAATTTTTAGTGTGTGCCAGGCATCTGGGCTCCAGCCGTAAGCGCGTTCGCGCTTAGCCCTCACCTTGGGGGGTACTGGCTCGCGGAGTAAGGGAACGTTTTCGCAGTGGCAGAAAGATATCGCCAGGAACGGGACGGCAAATAGCTCAAGGTCTAGCGGGCTGTTATCAAGAATCTGACATTGCGGCCATCTTAGAATCGGGGAGGCCGAATATTCGACAGCCCCTTCTTTTATGGGTATTCTGCTTGCCGGCAAAAGGCGTCCGTCGTTATCTATGCGCCAGTCGACGCCGCGTGCGAGGGAGCCCTGAAACAGAATGCACCTTAGTGTCCAGGCGCCGGTTGCTTCTTCTTCCTCACCATTGAATAGATAGCCAAGCTCGAGCCCCGGAGCCTCGGCTGGTTGCCATCCGTCTCTCGTGCGTAAGCGTGACGGTATTCTGTAAGACATGAAGAATACCGGCCACGGCGGTGCGATATTTGGACAATCCCGATAAAAGTTGAATTTGTCCTGGTCGGCCTCCAGGTAAAGGTAGTCGGCTACATTCTGAATGCGTATCGGGACCGCTGCCTTCAAACTCCGGATTAGTCCACTTCTGACTGTTGGATATGGGAACTGAGCAGCTTCTTTAACCAGCCTCGTGAGTAAATCCATGTTTGACCCCCTCACACTGCGGTCCAGGTTAGGTCTCGTTGCTTGGCTAGCATTTCCGTTACCCTCCGTTGCCCGTCAGGAAATCTCTGGACGAAGATCAGCAAGTCGACCGCCTCGTTGACGAATTGCTGATCGCAGTCGGCCAGACTCTGCAAACGGCTTAGAATTCCCAAAGCCGAGTTGGCGTGCACCGTGCTGATGCCTGGATGGCCGGTGCGCGCCGCATCCATAAGATCGCGCGCCGACTGATCGTGCGTCTCACCGACGATGATCCAGTCGGGCCGATAGCGGAGACTTTCGAACACGTGGCGGCGCAGGTTGGCGCGGCCCGTCGCCAGGCGCCGCACGACGTTTCTGCCGGGCGCGAGTTGAAGCTCAGGCGCGTCTTCGATAACGAGCAGCTTCTGATCGTGAGGGATGAGATTGATGAGGCTGTTGAGCAGCGTGGTTTTGCCGGCCGAGGTGGCGCCGCCGATGACGAGGCTCTTTCGGGCCTTAACCGCATCGCTGACCAGTTCGATGAACCGCTCGCTCATGAACTCGCTGAGCGGGCGCAGGATCCGGAGATGGGTGCGGATCGATATCTGCCCCTCGTCGCTTACTGGCGGCATCGCTCCAGAGAAGCGGGCGCCGCATGCGAGAGTCAGATTTGCGAAAGGTGCTTCGGGATCGAGATAGCCTCCGGCGGCCGCCATCAATAAGCGGATCACGGCGCGGATGGCCGTGTCGGGCACGGTGATGTCTGTCCGCTGCATCGCACCCGTGCCGCGATCCACGTACACCCGCCCGCCGGACTTGATGGAAATCTCCTGCACGCCCGGGTCGCGGAGCAGCTTCCCCGATGGGCAACAGCCTGTCGACGTGCTGTTCGATGCTCGGATTAATCACGTAAACGTTCACGTCGAGGCCTCCGCAGATACGGGAAGCATCTGGGCGAGGAAACACGGCCAGTGAAACCGGATCGTCGCGCCGTGTATGTGCACGCTCAGGTGGTCGTCGCCGCGACGAACGGAATCACCACAGCGCGCGCAATTATTCCGTGGGTTTACTGAACGAGGCTTTACGGCATGATGCCGAATTAGCTCGGTGGCCATCTGGTTTACCTCCAGTGGCTGCTGGGTTAGGGCGGTCTACTTCTGAGCGCGAACCGTCCCGTCTTACTTCATGTGCAGTCGCCGAAACATTAGGCAGCTCGCTGACATGTTGTTAAGCAACCGCACATCACGTTCGGTGGACAGACTAGTCAATTTGCCTTGGGGGCGGGGTGGCATTAGACAGTAACTCCTCTAAATCACGGCGCAACTGTTTTGTGCTGTTGTAGGTGCCTGCTTATGCGATTGTTGTGATGCCGCAACTGTCGTGCCCATCAGTCCCGGCCTTGAGCTGTTCGAATCGTCGAACCCAAGATGCGGTCCTGTGTGATACGTCCAGGCGCTGGTGACACGAGCGCCTGGCGTCCGTGTACACGGATGCCTTAATTGTTCGTCCCCTGGCTGCTCTAGCGTGCCGGTAACGTGATGATCGCCGGCCGTGCTATCGCG
>WNFD01004900.1_pt1 | contig 13415 bp, 13 predicted proteins | sample 5400491 | NCBI WGS metagenome assembly WNFD01 (sample SAMN13153343, study PRJNA577476) | soil metagenome | isolation source: 120 cm saprolite under Douglas fir tree site 2 hole 2 replicate 2 | place: USA:California | collected 2015-04-18 | reverse complement strand
GCTCCGGCCGCGGAGCTGCAGCCGGGGATGCCGATCTCGAGCAAGACCGTGCAGCGGCTGGCCTGCGACGGCACCTTGTGCCGGGTCCTGAAAGCGGACTCGATGGTGGTGGACGTCGGCCGTGCGACCCGAGCCATCTCGCCGGCCCAGCGCCGGGCGCTGAAAGCCCGGTACCGCGGCTGCTGCGGGCCGGGCTGCGACCGGCCGATCAACTGGACGACCCCCCACCACATCGAGTTCTGGGCTGAGGGCGGGCCTAGCAACCTGCCCAACCTTCTTCCCCTCTGCTACTACCACCACCGCCTCGTGCACGAGGGCGGTTGGCAGGTGATCAAGGCCGGGCGCGAGTTCAGATTCGTGCCACCGGACCGAGTCGTAATGAGAAGAGCGCGGTGGCCGGGGATGCGCTGGGCGGCTTAGGTCCTCAGAGCGAGTCGAGCAGTGCGCCCAGCTCGCTGATCTTCTCCAGCCGGTACCACCCTTCGCTGGGCATTGAGTCCTCAGGCACGTGTTCGTGGTGCCAGGTGAGCGGATAGGGGATGTGCACGCCACGCGCGCCGATGGCGACGACCGGGGCGATGTCGGAGCGCGGCGAGTTGCCCACCATGACGAACTCATCGGGCTTGATCTGGCGGCGGCGCAGCACCGAGCGGTACGCATCGGCGTTTTTCTCGCTGAGAATCTCGACTCCCGAGAACATTTCCGCGAGACCCGATCGGGCCAGCTTGCTCTCCTGGTCGAACAGGTCGCCCTTGGTGATCAGGAGAAGCTCGTGCCTTCGACCCACCTCCCGCAGCGCCTGCTCCACACCATCCAGGAGCTCGGTCGGCTCGGCCAGCATCTTCTGGCCCCAGCCGAGGATCACCCCCAGGTCGGCGGCGGGGATGCGCCGATTCGTGACCTGGATGGCGGTCTCGATCATCGAGAGGGTGAAGGCCTTGACCCCATAGCCGTAAATGCGGAGGTTGCGCATCTCGACCTCGGCCAGGTGGGCGTCGACGTCCGCCTCCGGAACGTGGCGACGCAAAAGCTCGCGAAGGGCGGCCTGGGTGAGCTGGAAGCGTGTTTCGTTGTGCCACAGCGTGTCGTCGCCGTCGAACGCCACGTACCTTATTGACAGGTTGAAATCATGACAAAGGAAAGAGCAACGCGAGCATCCGCGACGCGCACCCGGCGGCAGTACTCGACCGGCGATGCCGACCTCGACCGCCGGCTCACCGCCCTGGTCGAGGAGCTCAAGCTCGCCCCGGTCGACGCCCGCTCGACGTACGAGCTGCTGGTCACCGCGATTCGAATGGCCGAGGAACCCCTGAGCCGGCTCGACCGCAAGCTCATCAACGCGTCGGTCAAGGAGATGCGGTACGCATTCAACGTCTTTTCGAAATATCGGGATCGCAAGAAGGTCAGCGTGTTCGGCTCCGCGCGCACGCCGCCGGGCGACCCGAACTATCAGCTCGCCAAGCATTTCGCGCGGCGGATGGCCGAGGTGGGCTGGATGGTCGTGACCGGCGCCGGGCCCGGAATCATGAGCGCGGCCAACGAGGGGGCGGGCCAGGAGAGCTCGTTCGGCGTCAACATCGTGCTTCCCTTCGAGGCCAAGCCGAACCCGTTCATCGCCTCTGATCCCAAGCTCATCAACTTCAAATACTTCTTCACCCGGAAGCTGATGTTCATGAAAGAGGCGGAGGCGTTCGTCCTCTTTCCGGGCGGTTTCGGCACGATGGACGAGCTGTTCGAGCTCCTGACCCTGAGCCAGACCGGCAAGAGCGACCTACATCCGATCGTGATGGTCGAGGCGCAACCCGGAGGGTACTGGCCGGAGATCGACAGGGTGTTGAAGGACGCGCTTCTCAAGCGTGGCTACATCGACGAGGAGGACCTCGGGCTCTACCACCTGACCGAGTCGGTGGACGACGCGGTCGAATACATCCAGCGCTTCTACCGCGTCTACCACTCGCAGCGCTACGTCGACGGCAAGCTCATCCTGAGGCTGAACGCCGACATCCCCGATGAGAAGATCGCGCAGCTGAGCCGGGAGTTCAGCGACATCCTGCGCGGGCCGATCGAGCGCGTAAGCGCATCAAGCGGCGAGCGCCAGGACGGGGACGTGCCCGACCTACCGCGGCTGCGACTCGACTTCGACCGCAGCCACTTCGGAAGGCTGCGGCGGTTCATCGATCGGCTGAACGAAGCGTAAACCTACTTAGTTATCCGGTCGATCGCCGCGAGATCTTCGCTCTTGAACTCCAGGTTGTCGAGCGCGCCGAGGTTCTCCTCGAGCTGAGCGACGCTGCTGACCCCGACGATCGCGGACGTGACGCGCTCGTCCCGCAGCACCCAGGCGAGCGCCATCTGCGACAGCTTCTGGCCGCGGCGCGCGGCGATCTCGTGGAGGGCTCGCACGCGTGCGATGTTCTGATTCACCGTCTCCGGGTTGAGCGAGTAGCCCTGCGTCGCCCGCGAGCCGGCCGGCACGCCCTGCAGGTAGCGATCCGTGAGCATGCCCTGGGCCAATGGCGAGAACGCTATGCAGCCCACCCCTTCGTGCGCGAGCGCGTCGAGCAGCTCAGGCTCGACCCAGCGGTTGAGCATCGAGTACACCGGCTGGTGGATGAGCAGGTGGATGCCCATGCTCTTGAGGAGAGCCACCGCTTCGCTCGTGGCCGCGGGCTGGTACTGCGAGATGCCGACGTAAAGCGCCTTGCCCTGGTGCACAGCGGTGGCGAGGGCGCCCATCGTCTCCTCCAACGGAGTCTCCGGGTCGGGACGATGGTGATAGAAGATGTCGACGTAGTCGAGCCCCATGCGCGCCAAGCTCTGATCCAGGCTCGCGAGCAGGTATTTCCGAGATCCCCAGTCGCCGTACGGCCCTGGCCACATGTCCCAGCCCGCCTTCGTTGAGATGACCAGCTCGTCACGATGCCCTGCGAGGTCGGTCTTGAGCATGCGCCCGAAGTTCGTTTCGGCCGACCCGTAGGGCGGGCCGTAGTTGTTGGCGAGGTCGAAGTGCGTGACCCCAAGCTCGAAAGCACGCCGGAGGATCGAGCGATTTTCATCCGAGGGAGCATCGCCGCCGAAACGCTGCCACAGTCCAACCGACAAGACTGGGAGCAGGAGCCCGCTGCGCCCGGTGCGCCGGTAGATCATCCGAGCCAGAGTAGCCTATGACCGTGACCGGGATCGAGTCGCTGTCGGGTGTCCTGCCGGCGCTCGTCTCGCCACTGCATCGCGATGGCACAGCCGACGAAAGCGGCGTCCGCCGGCTGGTCGAGCACGTCATCGGCGGCGGCGTGCATGGGCTGCTGGCGCTCGGCTCGACCGGGGAGGGCGCATCGCTCGGCGAGCAGACACGGCGGCAGATCCTCGGATGCGTCCTCGAGGCGGCCGCCGGCCGCGTCCCTGTGATCTGCGGTGTGGCGCAACCGCATCTCGAGGCCGCGCGGGCGGAGATCGCCGCCGCATCGCGGCTCGGCGCGAACGCCGCGCTGGTCGCGCCCCCCTTCTACTACCCGACCGACCAGGCCACAGTATTGGCGTTCTATCGCCGTCTCGCCGCCGAGAGCAAGATCCCGCTACTGCTCTACAACATCCCGCAGTTCACGAAAGTCGTTTCCGAGCCGGCGACGGTAGCGGAGCTCGCGCGGGAAGGGACGATCGCGGGGATCAAAGATTCGAGTCGCGACTTCGAATACTTCGAGAACGTGTGCCTCGCCACACGCGGGCTGCCACATTTTCGAATCTTCACCGGCAGCGATTCGATGCTCCTGGCGTCTCTTGCGATGGGCGGATCGGGCACGATCTGCGGCGCCGCCAACGTGGCGCCGAGCTGGGTGGTCCGGATCTACGACGAATTCCGCCGCGGCGATTGGGATTCCGCGCGCAACGGGCAGGACGCCTTGATCGAGGTCGTCATGGCGCTTCGAGGCGGGGTCTTCCCGGCCGCCATCAAGGCGGCGCTGCATCAGCAGGGCGTATGCGAGCCGTGGCCGGCTCCGCCCACGGCCGCGCTCGACAAAGCGGCGACCGCCCGGCTCCGCGAACGTCTCGTCCGCTGGGGACTTCTGTCGACAGGGCGCGACTGATCGCCTGGGGGCCGGACCGGTTCCGCTTTGGTTAGGCCGGGTGGTGCTCCAGCAGCTCCGCGATCGAACCTTCGAACTTGGCCAGCTGCCTGTGCACCTCGATCACCTCGTCTGAGCTGACTGGATCGGTCGGATCGACGTCGGTCTGGTGCTCTGTCCATTCCGTGCCGCATTCGCAGCGGTGGAACAGGTAGCGATCGGTGTGGGAGCGGTAGATGTAGACCGACGCATCTTTCATGCGCCGTCCACAGGCACATTTGCCTTTATCTGGTTCTAGCTTCGACCTTTGCAATGACGTATTCCTCGACTCGTATAACGAACCAGAGCCCGTTTTCGTTGCGGATGCTACACCGGGTGCACGTATTTGGGACCTACAAATGTATGTAAATGCCGGACTGCTACTGGGTGGAATTCGCCTCGGCCAGCAGGCCGTCAAGGTCCCTGAGTCGCTCGGTTTGCCCGGCGTGCTCGAGGGTCTGGTACTGGGAGAGAACGTCGACAAAGCCCTCGCCGACGTCGTAGCCGTGCTTAAGGAGGAGCTCCCGACCGCGGTCTCCCAGCCTGGTCAGGACGTCCCGGACCTTGCTCTGGGGGGTCAGTGGGTCAGGCACTCGGCGGGGCCTCGGCGCTGCGGACGACCACACGGTGGCCGTGCCATAGGGCCGGGACGCCCACCGGCGGCTCGCCCGTGTAGCTGATCTCCAGGCACCACACCCCGTCCACCTGGACCGGCGCCGCCGCCAGCTTCGTCTTGGGGTTGGCGCGCTGGAGCGCCTGGACCAGCGCCACGCCGTACAGCACGAGGGCCCCGGGCAGGCTGATCGTGTTGATCCGGCCGCCCTCGCTGGAGCCGTCGACGCCGGACGTGCGCGAGCCGAGGGCATGGGTCACGTTGAGAAGGTTAGCGGGAGGCCCGACGGCCGGGGAGGGCGGCGAGGATGGCGGCGACGGTGGCGTCGTAGCCGAGCCGGCCGGTATCCAGGACCAGGTCGTAATGCGAAGCCAGGTTCCGGTCGTGTCCGTAGACCTGCTTGATGTAGGCGTTCCAGTTCTCGTCGACCTGCTTGACCCGGCGCCGCGCCTCCTCCTCGGTCTTCTTCTCGCCTTCCATGACGGTGGCGACCCGGATCGCCGAGTCCGCGCGCAGGAACACGTGGAGCGCGCCCGGCTGGTCGCTGAGGATGTAGGCGCCGCCCCGGCCGACGATGACGACGTTGTCGCCGCGGGCCGCCTCCCTGATCACCTCCTGGGTGAGCTGGAGCACGGCGTGGCGGGTGTCGAAAACGGGGTCGGCGTTGGGGGGGCTCCAGGTCGACGCCTCGGTGGGGATGTTCGGCTCGGTGTTGGCCGCCCCGAGGGCCAGGAGGAGCCGGCTGAGCAGGGAGCCCGGGTTCTCGTCCTCCGCCTCGACCTCCTCCTTCGGCAGCTCGAGCCGGTGGGCGACCTCGTCGATCAGCTGTGAATCGAGGAAGTCGGCCTTGAGCTTGCTCGCCAGCATGTGGCCGACCGTGCTGCCCCCGGCCCCCATCTGCCGCCCGATCGTGATGACAGGCATGGCCGCTTCAATCTACTTCACTACAAGTTGGTGTAGCGGCCAGGGATGTGTGTACTGGTTCCGTCGCCACCCCCGAGGTTTTGGTTTCAACCCCGTCGGCGCCAACCGTGCGCTTGCTGGACACGGTTAGGGTCCGGTTGGCGCCAGGCGTGCGGAATAGGCCGGCGGCCTACTCCAGGTAATCGCGGAGCTTCTTCGAGCGCGAAGGGTGGCGCAGCTTCCGCAGCGCCTTGGCCTCGATCTGGCGGATGCGCTCGCGGGTGACGCCGAAGCGCTTGCCCACCTCTTCCAGCGTGCGCTGGTGGCCGTCGATGAGCCCGAAACGCAGCTGCAGCACGCGCCGCTCGCGCGGCGTCAGCGTATCGAGGACGTCCTCGACCTCCGAGTGGAGCATCGTGAGCGAGGCGGCGTCGGACGGCGAGACGGCCTCACGGTCCTCGACGAAGTCGCCGAGGTGCGAATCCTCCTCCTCGCCGATCGGAGTCTCGAGAGAGACCGGGTCCTGCGACACCTTCACGATCTCGCGCACCTTCTCGGGCGTGATCCCCATCTCCTCGCCGATCTCCTCGTCGCTCGGCTCGCGACCGAGCTCCTGGAGCAGCCGGCGCGAGACGCGGACCAGCTTGTTGATCGTCTCCACCATGTGCACGGGGATGCGGATCGTTCGCGCCTGGTCGGCGATCGCGCGCGTGATGGCCTGCCGGATCCACCACGTGGCGTAGGTCGAGAACTTGTAGCCCTTGTGGTAGTCGAACTTCTCGACCGCCCGGATGAGGCCCATGTTGCCTTCCTGGATGAGGTCGAGGAACGACATGCCGCGACCGATGTACTTCTTGGCGATCGATACCACCAGCCGCAGGTTGGCCTCGGTCAGGCGCTGCTTCGCCTCGTAGGCGCGCTCGTACCGCTCGGTCAGCCGGTAGCGGGCGATCCGGTAGGACTCGAGCGCCTCCGCGCGAACGCGCGGACGTGCAGCGCCATTGGCCTGGCGCCGGCGCTCGGCCGCGGCCGCGTCGAGCAGGTTCTGGAGCTTGGCGAGCTCGTTGAGACCAAGCAGCTCCTGGGCGATGTGCGCCTGCTGGCCCTTGCGCTTGACCGTGGCCAGCCGCTCGATGACGTCGGGCAGCATCTCCTCGACCGAGCGCTGGCGCCCGTCGATCTCCTCGATCACGTTCAGCGCCTTGAGGGCGTCGTGAAGCGGCTTGGCCTCGATCGCCTGCGCCAGCTCGACCTCGTCGTTGGCGGTGAGCAGGCTCACGCGCCCGATCTCCTTGAGGTACATCCGCACCGGGTCGTCCAGCGAGACCGAATCCATCATCTCGATGTCGAGGAGCATCTCGTCGTCGATCTGCTCGACCTCTTCGAAATCCTTCTCGCCGTCGGTGACCTCGATGCCGATCTCTTTGAACGCGGCGAAGATCCGGAAGATCTGGTCCGGCTCGGCGTCGATCTCCGGGAATCCCTGCAGGATGTCGTCGGGCGTGAGGTAGCCCTGCTCCTTGCCCTTGACGATGAGCTGCTCGGCGACGGCCATCAGCTCGTCTTCGAACTTGTGCTCCGGCTTCTCAACGGCCTTACCGGCCCGGGTCCCACCCTTGGTTGCTACTTTGGCTGCGCGCGCGATCGTCACCCTCTCCTTTCCATGTCACCGATGGCGCGCCCGAGCTCCCTGGCCTCTGCTTCGAGCCGCGCCACCCGCTCCGAGTCCTTCCCTCTTTCAGCCTCGGAAAGCTCGCGGATTATCCCACTGTGGCGGCCTCTCATGTGGTCGAGCCTGATCCGCTCGGCCAGCTCCACGGCCACCTCGTCGTCAACGTTGGGCGGAGGCGCCGCCCAAGCCCTTCTGATCAGGTCCTGTTCCTCTGCGGGATATCCCGCCAATTCCTTTTCGAGCCCGGAAACACCGCCGCGCTCGTAAGTCTCCAACATCCGTACGTATATACCGCGGTCCTCTTCGTCCAACTCATCGGGCGTGATCTTTGTTCGCACGTGATCGAAGGCCACCGGCCGGACCGCAAGCAGCTGCAGCAGATACCTGCCTACAGTCACCTTTTTCCCCGCCGGCGAGGTCTCCAAACCGTTCTTACCCGACCTCGGGGCTCCCGGTCGGCCCAGGGTTCGCCTTTCGTCCGGCTCGGCCGCCAGGAGGTGGCCCGAGACCCCCATCCAGCGCTTCGCCCGCTCTCGATATTCCTCTTGCAGCGTGGCCGGGAACTGGGCGATCCATTCGCGCAGCCTTCTCGCCGCGAGCTCGACGTGGTTGGCGTTGCTCAGGTTGAGCCCGGCGGCCGCCTCTTCCATTCCGAACTCGAAGCCGGAGGGCGCCTTCGCCGCCAGGTCCTCCCACAGCTTGGCGGCCTCCGCCCCGGCCGCACGGAGGAACTCGTCGGGGTCCTTGGCGCCAGGTACGGTAGCCACCCGCGTCCGCATCTGGTGCGCCGCCGCGAGCAGGACCGCCTTCTGGGCCGCCTGGCGGCCCGCCCGGTCGGAGTCGAAGACAAGCAGAAGCTCGTCCGTGAAGCGCTTGAGCAGCCGGACCTGGTCGTCGGTCAGGGCCGTGCCCGAGCTCGCCACCGCGTTCTGGATTCCGGCGCCATGCGCCGTGATGACGTCGAACTGGCCCTCCATCACGACGGCGTGGCCGCGGCGCGCGATCTCATCACGCGCGAGGTCGAGCCCGAAGATCACACGGCCCTTGACGTACGCGGGCGTTTCCGGCGAGTTGATGTACTTGCGCTGCTCGTCCTGGCGCACCGTGCGGGCCGTGAATGCGAGCGGCTGGCCGCGCTCGTCGCGGATCGGGACGACCAGGCGCTCGGCGAAGAAGTCGGTGCCGTCCCGGCGCATGAGACCCGCCTCCTGCGCGTCGGCCAGCGAGCGCTTCTTGGCCCGCAGGTACTCGGCGAACCCGCGGCCGGCCGGGGCATAACCGAGCTGGAAGCGGCGGGCCGTTTCCTCCTCGACCTTGCGGCGCTCGAGCAGGCGGCGGCCGGGCTCACCGGCGGGCATCGACCACAGCACGTATTCGTAGTACTGGGCGGAGAGCTTGAGCATGGCGAGCAGCCTGCGGCGCGAGTCGGAACGCTCCTTCTGCTCCGGGCTGAGCTTCTTGAGCTCGACGCCGGCGCGCTCGGCCAGCAGCTGGAGCGCTCCGCGTTTGTCGGTCTTTTCGATCAGCTCGACAAAGGTGAAGACGTCGCCGTGGCGCTCGCAGCCGAAGCAGTACCAGGACTGCATCTGCGCGTTGACCTTGAAGCTGGGGCTGTCCTCCTGGTGGAACGGGCAGAGGCCCCAGAAGTCCTTGTTGCGCTTGGTCAGGCGGACGTGCTCCTGCACGATCTTGACCAGGTCGACCTTGGCCTTGACCTCGGCGAAGGCGTCATCGGACGAAGGGGTGGGCACTGTCTCTATTGTCGGGCCCGCTGTCAATCGGCACCCGATAAGGGGCGGATAATCGTCGCCGCCCCCAGGTGACAACCCCAAACAACCTGCCCGCCGAGCTCAGCTCCTTTGTCGGACGGGAGCCGCAGCTGGCCGAGCTGCGGCGCCTGCTGCGGCGGGCGCGGCTCATCACGCTCACCGGACCCGGTGGCGCCGGCAAGACCCGGCTTGCGCTGCACCTGGCGGCCGACGTCATGAGCCGCTATCGCGATGGGGTCTGGCTTGTCGATCTCGGCGCCGTCAACGACCCCAGGCTGCTGGAGCAGACGGTGGCATCCGCATGCGGTGTGAGGGAAGAGGGGCGGCGGAAGATGATGGATGTTCTCGTCGAGTGGATCAGCGATCGCCAGACGCTTTTGATCCTCGACGGTTGCGAGCACCTCGTCGAAGCGTGCTCCAGCCTGGTGAGCCACCTTCTTCTCCACTCTCCGAAGCTAACCATCATGGTCACGAGCCGCGAGCCGCTGGGTGTGCCCGGGGAGCTGACATGGCGAACGCCGTCCCTCAGCGTGCCGAGTCCGGACGATGCGGGCCGCCCAGAGCTCCTGCTTGCCAGCGACGCGGTGAGGTTGTACGTCGAGCGAGCCAAGCTGGGGCGCCCCGGCTTCCAGCTCGATGAATCCGCATCCAGGCCGGTCGCCCAGATCTGCGCGCGCCTGGAAGGCATGCCGCTTGCGATCGAGCTGGCTGCGAGCCTGGCAGGGGTGATGACGCCTCAGGAGACGCTCGATCAGCTCCATGATCGCTTTCGACTGCTGACCGGCGGAAGTCGCACTGCGCTTCCTCGACACCAGACTCTGCGCGCGACGGTCGATTGGAGCTACCGGCTGCTCAGCGACCAAGAACGCGAGCTGCTGGCGCGACTGTCCATTTTCTCCGGCTTCGACTTGGCCTCAGCCCAAGCCGTCGCCACGGGCGAGTCGATCGATGCCCGGGCCGTGCTGCCACTTCTTTCGGCTTTGGTGCACAAGTCGTTGGTGGTTGCCGATCACGGGGAGACGCAGAGGACGCGCTACCGCATGCTGGACACGATCCGCGAGTACGCCTTCGAAAAGATGCAGGAAAGCGATGAGCGCGGTGTTCGCCGGCGACACAGCCGCTATTTCGTCAAATGGTGCGCGCAGGCCCACGCCGAGCTGCGGTCACGCGACCAGGTCGACTGGCTGAGACGCCTCGATGAGGAACAGGGCAACATCCGACTGGCCCTGGAATGGACTCTCGCCGAGGAACCGGTTGACGCTCTCCGCCTGGTCGGCGCGATGGATCGGTACTGGAGCATGCGAGCCCACCTTGCGGAAGCGATGGATTGGCTGGACCGAGCCGTGGCAACGACAGTGACCGATCCCGGGCCGAGGGCCCTCGCCTACCTGGCACGAGCGCACTTCCTTTGGCTCCGCGGAGACTATCCCGCCGCGCGCACCGATGCACAGGCCTGCACTGACCTTTGCCGCGAGCGCGGGCCGGATCAGACCCTGTTTTTGGCGACCACCCTGCTTGCCATCTTGAGCAGCGGCAAGGGCGATTGGACCGAGGCCGCAAGACTGCATGACGAGGCGTTCCAGCTGGCCTGGCAGCTGAACGACCCCTGGTTGGTGGCATCCAGCCTCAACAACCTGGGGCTGATCGCCATGGAGCGGGGCGACCATGAGGTGGCGCGAAGTCGGCTCGAGCAGGCGCTGACCGGGTTCCGGCAAGCGGGCGACCGCTTCACCGTGGCCCTCAGCCTCGACAGCCTGGCTCGGGTGAATCTCAAGCTGGGTGACAACGCCGCAGCTCGAGCCAATTTCCTGGAGGCGTTGGCAATCTCCGTGGAGTTCCGGGATTCGGTGAATGCCGCCAACGGCCTGGACGGACTGGCGGAGCTGGAGGTTGTCCAGGGCAGCGCAAGCCGCGCGCTCCAGTTGATCTCAGCCGCCCACAGCCTCCGCAAGAGCATCGGCGTGGAGCTCGCGCCGGAATTCAATCCGCCCGTCGAGGGGACGATGTCCGCTGCCCGGGAAAGGCTGAGCCGCGAGGCGGGAGAAACCGCTTGGCGGCAGGGCGCCGCAATGAACATCGACGCCGCGGTGCGTTACGCGATCGGAGCGCCCGCTGCCACGGCGCGCGACGATGGGTCGCCTCTCACCGCGCGCGAGAGGCAAGTTGCGATTCTGATCGCCGAAGGCCTGACCAACGGGGAGATCGGCGCGCGGCTCAAGATGGCGGAGCGAACCGCCGACGCACACGTAGAACACATCCGCAACAAGCTCGGCATGAGGTCGCGCACCCAGATCGCGGTCTGGGCGCACGAGCGTCTAGGTACGAGGTAGGTCCCGACTAGGACACCAGAAAAAACCATTCGGTAGTTCTACCGATGGCAAGTAGGACGCCGGTACCTATCGTGCGGCCTGAGATGGCTGTACCGGCCAGGGTCGACCGCTTCGGGCCGCTACCCCCCACACCGAGGTTGCAGGTCCCGCCGCGCCAGTCCCAGATCCTCGACCTCATCGCCATCGGGCTTGCGGACAAGGAGATCGCTCAGCGCCTCGGCCTCTCTAAGCGAACAGTCAGGACACACATCGAGCGCTTCTTTGCCAGCTACGGCCTGCATGACCGAGCCGGCGCCGCCGCCCTTTGGGTGCGGATGAACATTTCAGGTTGATCCCCGGCTCCGTGTCGGTACTTTTGCCGACTTGACCCTTGGTCGACGCCGCCCGAGATTGGCTGCAAGCGCAGACCCGGCCGGGCCGTGCGAGGAATCCAGAAAACTCGCGCATCAATCGGGAGGACTTACAGATGGGAACTCGTCTCTGGCGTCTGGGAATCATGGCGGGCGCAGCCGTTGCGCTCCTGGTGTCATCCGCGCCGGCCTTCGCGTCCGCGCCTCGGACCGGCCCGGACGTCGACCCCGCCGTCGCCAAGCACATCGACGCAGCCAAGGCGAAGGCACCGGCGGGTGTCCTGAAGTGGACGGTCGTGATCAGCCCCATGACGGCGACTGCGCCGGCCGGCGGCAAGGGAGCGGCGGTTCACTCCAACACCGTGTACGGCAACTGCGGCAGCTCGTGGATGGCCCTCGGCAACCTCGGCGGAGGCCATGTCTGGGTCGCGCTGGGCTGGGACATCTACTACTCGGCCTACTGGGAAAACTGGGGTACCGCGGTCTATGGATGGTGGGCCACCTACAACGGCGGTGGCGGACCGGTGGCGCCTTGGCACAGCACCAGCTGGGACACCGGCTACAACGCGTACGTGGGAGCGTGGGTGTGGGCCGTCGGCTATGCGGCAATGAACGCCTACCTCTACAACGGTGGCGTCTGCAGCAGCAACGGGCCGTCCGCCTGGGCGTACATCACATAGGTCGTTCGTTGAAACTCACCACCGAAGGGGCGTCCGTATGCGCCCCTTCGGACGCCACTCCGCTCATGCAGATAGCCTCCTCGCACCGGGGTGAGGCCGGTTCTGGACCGTATATTGGGGGGCGCCATATGGCCAGCGAGGCGATCGTCTGCCGCGGACTGACGAAGCGCTACGGGGACAGGCTCGCCCTCTCGGCGTTCGATCTGACCGTCAACCAGGGCGAGGTGTTCGGCCTGGTCGGACCGAACGGCGCCGGCAAGACCACCTTCCTCAAGATGCTCCTGGGCCTGGTCCGTCCGAGCGCGGGCGACATCTTCCTGTTCGGCGCGAAGGCGCCCTACCCGGAGATGCTCCGGCAGACGGGCGCCATGGTCGAGAAGCCGGCGTTCTATCCGTGGATGACGGGGAGGGCCAACCTCGAAGTCTTCCTGGACAGCGGGCCTCCAGGTCCCGAAGGTGCCGTCGACAAGGCGCTGGCGCGCGTCGGCCTGGCCGACGCCGCGGACCGGCAGGCTAAAACGTATTCACAGGGGATGCGGCAGCGGCTGGGGATGGCGACGGCCCTCCTTCGCGATCCGAAATTGCTGGTCCTCGACGAACCTACGAACGGTCTCGACCCGGTTGGCATCCGCGACTTCAGAGACCTTGTGATCGAGCTGGCGGGAGGCGGAGTGACGGTTCTGCTCTCGAGCCACCTCCTCTCCGAGGTGGAACGGATCTGCACCAGGGTCGCCCTCATATCGGGCGGCAAGCTCACGGGCGTGCGGACGATGGGCCCGCTGGTGACCGCACCGCGCCTGCGCGTGACGGTGGCCGTGGCCCAACAGGCCGAAGCCATGTCGGCGCTTGCCGACTTCAACCCGCGTGCGATCAGCCCGGGAGTCCTGCGGATCGAAGGCGAGACCGGTGACAAGATCGCCGAGGTCCTGGCGCGCCACAACATTTTCGCGAGCGCGATGGAGCCGGAACGTGACAGCCTCGAGGAAATCTATCTCGCG
>WNFD01004899.1_pt1 | contig 13416 bp, 14 predicted proteins | sample 5400491 | NCBI WGS metagenome assembly WNFD01 (sample SAMN13153343, study PRJNA577476) | soil metagenome | isolation source: 120 cm saprolite under Douglas fir tree site 2 hole 2 replicate 2 | place: USA:California | collected 2015-04-18 | reverse complement strand
TTTGCGATTGGGTATGGGTGTGTGTGGAGGAGTTAAAGATAACGCAGAGTTCGCAGAGTACGCTGAGCGCGCTGAGAAGAAGAGGAGAAGAATTCACACAGAAAGCGCGTACCTAACCGGGATCTGGGCAGGGCGAACTTTTGCCGCGGTCCCTCCACTCCGCGGCCGGCGCGCCAAACCGCGGCGCGAAGGAAAAAAGCCGGCCGCTCCGGTCGGGATGACGGAAAGTGCAAAGGCGCCCGCCGCAGAAGGCGGCCGCTACAAAAACGCCAACGGATTGAGCGTCGTGCTCGAACTGTGCGTTGAGATCCTTCAGCCATCCTTGTCGGATGGCTCAGGATGACAAGTTTCGATTGTCCGTGGTGGGGGCGAGGTGCTTGAGTTGGGCGACTTCGCGGATGGTTAGGGAGCGAAATTTGCCGGGGGGGACGTCGAGGACGAGGGGGCCGAGCTGGACGCGTTTGATTTTTTCGACGAGGAAGCCTACGGATTGGAACATGCGGCGGATTTGACGATTGCGGCCTTCGATGAGGGTGACTTCGTACCAGGGATTGGGGGCATCTTCGTGAAGACGGATTTTGGCGGGGGAGGTTTTTACGCGGCGGTCGTCGTCGAGAGTGATGTGGACGCCAGCGCGGAGGCGGGCGAGGGATTTTTCGTCGGGGCGGCCGCTGATTTTGACTAGATATTTTTTGGGGACGTGAGAGCCGGCTTTGGTGAGCTTTTGGGCGAGGGCGCCGTCGTTGGTGAGGAGGAGGAGGCCTTCGCTGGCGTAGTCGAGGCGGCCTACGGGATAGACGCGTTCGGTGAGAGGGCCAAGGAGTTGCATGACGGTGGGGCGGCCTTCGGGATCGCTGACGGTGGTGACGTAGCCTTTGGGTTTGTGGAGCATTAGATAGAGGAGGCGTTGGGACGGCTTGATGGGTTTGCCGTCGACGGTGATGGTGTCGGTGTCAGGATCGGCCTTGGTGCCGAGTTCGGTGATGACCTGGCCGTTGAGGGTGACGCGGCCGGAGGTGATGATTTCCTCGGCTTTGCGGCGGGAGGCGATGCCGGCGGAGGCGAGGATTTTTTGGAGGCGGGTTTGCATGGGCGAGATTATTTTACGATGAGATTGAGGGGAGAGAGGAAAGAAAGAGAAAGGATAACGCAGAGGCGCTGAGATTACGCAGAGAACAGAACCCCAAGAGCACGGCAGGAGTGCCTGTGCCACGACAGGAAGAGGTTATTGGCGGGGTTGGGATTTTTTATCGAGGGAGAGGCAGTCGTTGCAGATGCCGCCTACTTCGGTGCGGGAGACGGTTACCTGCATGTCGAAGTCGCGGGCGATCTGTTCTTTTAGTTGTTCGTAGAGGCGAGATTCGAATTCGCGGACCTTGCCGCAGCGGAGACAGGCTACGTGAATGTGGTCGCGGGGGCCATGAGTTTCGTAGTAGTGGCGATCGCCGCGGAGGTGGAGGAGATCGAGCTCGTCGATGAGACCTTCTTTTTTGAGGAGGTCGATGGTGCGGTAGACGGTGACGAGGTGGACGGCGGGATCCATTTTCTGGGCGCGCTCGAGGATTTGGTCGACGTCGAGGTGCTGCTCGGCGGCGTCCATGACTTCGAGGATGACACGGCGCTGGCGGGTCAGGCGAATTCCCTTTTCGCGGAGGGTTTTCTGGAGGCGGCCGGTGGATTCGGCGGAGTTGATGCGTTCGCCGGAGGAGACGCGATGTGTGGGAGAGGCGGACATGAAGGGATAGTTTATCAGGATTGGGGAGCGGGGGAAATTGGGGCTGGCGAGAAAGAATTAACGCAGAGGACGCAGAGGCGCTTAGTTCGCAGAGAAGAGGGATGGCGGACGCGCCCTGTTTTTGGGCGGAGACATAAGAATTACATCGTTCGTTTTGGTGGACCATCGGTTGTTTTCGTGCATCCAAGTTGATGTTTGCGTATCACGGGGAGGATTTCGCGTTGACCACCCGAGCACGCAAATCTAGACTAATTTTGGTTGTGAATGAATCCTTGATGAAGGAAGGGCCCAGCCCATGCATCGTTTCGGCCTGGTATTTTTGTGCTTCGTGTGTGTATTCCAAGGAACGGCGCGGGGGCAAAATGCGAACATCGAGCCAATTCATGCGCAACCGGGAGCGGTGCTGACGTTTCACGTGCAGACGCGGCTGAATCCAACGGATAGAAATGAGATGGACGTCCTGCCCAAGGGGACGGTGCTTCGCGTGAAAATGCTGAATGGAGTTGACTCCGGCGTGGATCGCGATGGCAGCGAGTTTCACGGCGAGGTGGTGGAATCGGTTTCGGCGGGGAGTAAAGTGATCGTCCACCCGGAATCGGAAGTGCGGGGGATTCTGGTATTGCTCCGCAGCAAGAATCATCCCGCGGGTTTTCGTTACGAACTGCTGGTGACGAGTTTGACGGACCATGCAAAGACTTACGATATTACTGCATCCTTGAATCCTTCTTTTTTTGACGCCGGCGCGCCCGCTCCTTCAACTTCCAAAGCTGAGGCCCCGCGTGATCCGAGAGCTAATGAGGCCGGCAGTTCCAGCCTGCAGTCGCCCCTGCACAATTAAATTGGCATCCTTTTTGTAGATTCCCTGCGCAACAAGGTTTGCTGGCTTACTACGCAAAAAATGTGAACCTGCAAATTTTACCGCCTCGCAATGTGGTGGGAAGATAAGCGCTTGAGTGTGCAGAGATTTCCAGTCCCGGTACTTACCCTGCGCCGTCGATCGAAGCGGCCACACTTTCCGCAAGGTGATTATTCAAGAGGAGATAGCAGATTTGTACCTCTTTGCAATAAATGTGGCGTGCCGTATGCAGGCCTAGGAGTACCCGCCGAAATCCCTCCAGGAGGCAGTAAAAATGAAGAAAGAACTTAAGATCATTTGGGCCGCCATGGCCAGCCTGATCCTTGTGGCAGCAGTCTGCGCGATTCCCCCCACGCTCCCGCACAGCACCGCGACACACGAGCAGACGGCGGCGCCAACGCAATCTGTTTCCGGCAAAATCGCTGAGGTTCAAAAGACCTCGTTTACGCTGACTATCGCACCGAGCCCTACGATGTCCAAGCTGGGCCAGCAGTTGCAGGAGACGTCGCAAAAATCGATGACATTCCAAATCGATAAGAACACGACGGTGGATGGCAAATTGCAGGTCGGGGCGAACGCCGACGTGACTTATCGCGAAGACGGCGGCAAGTACGTGGCGATCAGCGTGCGCGTTTCCTGATGGATTGAAATCCAACTGATGTGAAATGAGGAGGGTTTCTTCGTGTGAGTGCCGCCTGGAGAAACCCTTTGGCGTATTAGCAATGTGACGGGGGAATTCGCAGGCGTCCTGCAATAAGGTGTAACCTGTGGGCTCGAGGGTTCGGAGATTATTTTTTTGCCACCAGGTGCATCGTGAGAAGCATAAGGGTTTTCGGCCAGTCATTTCTTCTGCTTTGTTCGGGGCTTGCTGCCGCCCGGGCGCAAAACGCGACTGTCTTTTCGCTCGCCACGAACAAAAGCAGCGACCAAACAATTTCTGCGAAAGCACCGGCGATCGTGGTGGGATTCGTCGGCGGGTTCGTGCGGCATGACAATGGGGTGCACAGCCCGGTGCAACTCGCTTCGCGCGTCCGCGATAGCTACCCCTCGGGCGTGCACGTGGAGGTATTTGAGAATCGACGGCGTGAGCAGGCGTACCAGGATATTTTGAAAATACTGGACTCGGACCACGACGGGAAGTTGTCCGAAGAGGAGAGGCGGGGCGCGCAGATTATTATCTACGGGATGAGTTGGGGCGGATCCGAAACCGTGGGGCTGGCGCGCGAATTGGGAGAGCAGAAAATTCCCGTACTGCTGACAATACAGGTGGACAGCGTGGCCAAGGTGGGGCAGAACGACGCGTTGATTCCCGCCAACGTGGCGGAAGCGGCCAATTTTTATCAGGCCGATGGCTTATTGCACGGGCAGACGGAGATTCGAGCCGTGAATGGAGCGAGCACGCGAATTCTGGGCAATTTCCGATTTGAATATGGAGCCAAAACTTTGAAGTGCGAGAACTATCCTTGGTACGACCGCGTGTTCATGAAATACCACACGGAGATTGAATGCGATCCGGCGGTATGGAGCGAGGTGGAGCGGCTGATTCGCGCAAAATTGCCGGCGGCAGGGACGCAGCGGGCGGAGAGCGAAAAGACTTTACCGCGTGCTCCCGGAGAATGAGGGGTCTCAGAATGTTCCGCCGCTGGGAACCGGGGAGAGGCGAGCGAATTTGAATGGGATTGCGTTGCTTGCCGAAACGGCGGCGGCTTCTGTGGAGGCGCGCTGAAGGTTCGCCCAGTCCTGATGGAATTCGAGCATGGTCTCGCGGCGGTGCTTCGGGCTTTTCAGAAAAGTCGAGGTGCGGGCAAGCAACAGTTCGTAGGAGAGCCGCGGGTTGGAGTCGTGCGAGAGGACGTTGCTGGCGCTGACGCCGACGCTGATGGATTCACCATTTTCGGAAAGCTGCATCCAGGCCGCGCCGTCGCTGTCCACGGAGGCAGTTCCCTTTTCGTCGAGAAGCTTGAAAAAGTGAGAACGGTTGCGGGCTTCGGGGGAGTCCTTGTTTTCCTCGATTTCCGTGTCGAAGGCTTTGCGATAGTTTTTCCATTCGACGGACGTGCCGGCGATTTGGGTTGGTTCGTCTTGTTGCGCGACGGTCTGCAATCGCGGGGAGGACATGAGATCGTCCAGCGGCAAATTTGTGGCCGGGTGTTTCTCGAACTCTTTATTGGGATTGAACCGGCCTGTGAAGACGTAGGAAGCGGTGACGACGGGCAATGCTTCGTTGGCAAAGACAACCATAGGAATCAGGAGTTTCTTGGAGCGGAAGAGTTGCTCGGTTCCGGCGCGAACTTCCCTGCTGCGTTTGATGGTGCCGGGAACCTGGGCGAAGTGCATGACGCGGAGATTGAGTTCCGGGTGACGAAGGGCGTAGTGCGTGAAGGTGCGGGCCACGGCTTTGGGGCTGGTCATTCCAAAATCGTTGAGGACGTCGCGCTTGGCCGCGTGCGGGAAATAGGTGTTGACGATGCGGCGGGCAAAGTCCGCGCAATTGTTGGTGGCGCCGTTGAAATGGTTTTCGTTGGGCGCATTGTTGAATTCGGCGATCAGTGCGCGGTCCTGGTCGACGGATGTGTCCACAACAAACATGTAAACGCCGCGGATGAGGGTGGCGGCGACCATTTCGCGCCACTCCGCCTTGTTGCTGGTTTGGCAGGCGGGGGTGTCGCAAAACCCGGATAGGTAGTTCTGGCGGTAGCGTTCTTCGAGGGCATGCTTGATTTTGAACGAACCGAAGATGGGGCGATTGCGGGAATCCTCGACCCCGTAGAGATAAATGTTGAGGGCGACAATGTTCCAATCAAACGACTGGTCTTCGCCGATGTTGATGTAGGTGCTCATTACGGAGCCCGGTTCGCCGGGTTGGCAGAGACGGAGTTTCGTTGGTGATTCGGCGCAGATGTTGGAGAAATAGACGGCCATGTGGCCGGTGCCGGTGATGCGGTCCATGCTCTCGTCGAGGGACTCGTTGAGGACGACGCCGACATCGGCGGAGGCGCGGGGGCTGACGAGCGCCAGGAAGAGACTGGCGAAGAAGATGGAGAGTAGCGCCGCACGAATGGCCCGTGCAGCCGAGGAATGCCCTCGGGGCAAGCGGCGAAGATTGGAGACTAGAGTCGGCAAACAACCCCCTCGGGGGTGGTGCGAGTTCTCCCACTTGTATAAAACACGTCGGAGCAAGAAGAGTTGCTGGGCTTTTCATTAAGTGGTTTAGAAATAGCCAGTTACGATTTACCAAGGGGGATGGGTTTGTCCGGATGGGTTCACGATAAAGAGTACAGTTTTGCGGACTCTGCCTTGCCATAGGTGCTGGTATAAGAGCCGGCCCCGCAGCGGACTCGCTGCGTTAGTGATCGGGGTAAAGCGAGCGGGCGGCGGGGATGGAGGGCGGGGAGCCAGACCGAAGCGCAAGAGATTGCGCAGAAATCAGAGAATTGGCTTCGTCGAGTTGTTTGCGTGTCATGACCTGAGAAAGGGCTTTGCGGCGATCTGCGCTGGAGTCGTCGCCGGCAGCGACCGCGCGGGAGTACCAGGCGTAGGCCGCGACATAGTCGAGAGGCAGGCCTTTGCCACTTTCATAGAGATAGGCCACTAGGGCCTCGGAGCGAGGTTGGCCTTGCTCGGCGGCGAGGAGGGCCCAGTGAGCGGCTTGTGAATCGTCGTGAGGGACTCCGATCCTCTTGAGATAACAAAAAGCGAGACTTTTCTGACCTTGTGCGAAACCTTGCTCCGCGGAAGCGCGGAACCATTTTGCTGCTTCGACGTAGTCAGTTGGAGTGCCATTGCCGAGATAGAAGAGCGTACCGAGATTGTGTTGTGCCACGGGGTTCCCATGCTGGGCCGCGAGGTGATACCAGTGAAACGCAAGCGCCATATCGTGGGGGACACCATTTCCGAGCAGATACAAACCGCCAAGATTGGTTTCCGCTGGAGCATAGCCCTGCAGAGCTGCGCTGCGATAATTTTCGGCAGCTTTGCTGAAATCGCGGGAGAGGCTCTTGCCGTGTTCATAGAGATAGCCCAGAAGGCATTGGGCATCAGGTTTATTTTGGGAAGCGCTGGACTGAAGCCAAGAGAGCGCTTGCTCGTAGCCCGGAGAGGCAGGATCAGCCGAGACAAGGAATTCTTTGAGTTGATGTCGGGCGGCAGGATCGCCGGAATCGGCGCGAGATTTGAGTTCGGAGATAGCGGAAACGGGGATGGCATCTTGCATCTGGTGAGGAGCAGAGAAACCGAGACACACAGCTAGCAGTGAGCCAAAACTACCGACAAGGAGTCTGAAAATGCAATTGGTGCGACGAGTGGGTGCACGCATTTTGATCCTCTCATGGGCGTGTTCCATTCCTATTCTTGCGATCCGGGTTCCGTCGGATCACCGGGGCAAGAGATAGCGCGAACGAGAGCACACCCGGAGCGGCGGCGCTCCCAGGAGAGGGACGAATGCGCAAAGAGGACGAAAGGCGCACGCACCCCCAGTCGGGCACGCCGAACGCACGGCGAGCTTCTGAGACCACTTCGCTTTTAGGTTGTTACGAGTGAAGACGAAGGAAAAAGAAAAAAGTTTCCTGGAAAGAGGGATATTTTGGGGGATACCTGAAGGCGGGGCGAAAGGAGGGAGAAGAGTAGTAGAAGCTAAAGGAAAACTACCCTCGGCAACACTTTGGGTGTGTGTTTTCCGAACTCTATTTGGATCGTTCGATGCCAAAAATCCGAGGCCGAGGGCAACTGCCTGATTATCGCTGCGAGGTCAACCGGTCGATGCAGCACGCTCCAACGCGTTGATTCGATAATCCTTCCGCGGGAGAACCGATCTGTTTGCCTGCACTTGGTCAAAACCTAGCCAGGGTAGTGTTCCGGCTGAATCTACTAGATTCGACCCTGCGACATCCTCGCGAGATCGGCCCGAAATCAGTCCGAAAAGTAGAACGAGAGTAAAACTAGGAGTGGGAGGGGAGGAGGCGGACTACGTCGTTGTACATGACGTAGGCGAATAGGACCAGGAGGAAGACCAGGCCCACCTGGATAAAGCGTTCTTTGAAGGTGAGGCTGAAGTCTCGGCGCCGGATGCCTTCGAGGGCGAGGAGGAGGATGTTGCCTCCGTCGAGAATGGGAATGGGCATGAGATTCAGGATGCCGAGATTGAGGCTGAGGGCAGCCATAAGAGTGATGACGGCAAAGGTGCCTTCCTGTACTGCGTGACCCGCTTCGCTGGCAATGCCGACAACGCTTTGCAATTGCTTGGCGGACATTTCACCTGTGAGGAGCCGCTTCAATACGATGAGAATTTCGAGCGAGCCGCGCTCGGTAAAATTGGCAGCGGAAGCGAGCGACTGAGAGAAGCCGACTTTGCGGAACGACCATTCCTGGCCGGGACGAATGCCGATGACCCAGGCGGGTTCGCCTTTTTCGTTCTTGTCCAAAATCGGGGTGAGCGTGAAGGTTCGAGTTTCCGACCCGCGACGAACGGTGACCTGAGCGGGATTCCCCCGGTTTTTCTGGATCGCCGTGACCATTTCCTGCCAATTATTCAGGCGCTCGCCATTCATCGTTTGGATGATATCGTCGCGCCGAATGCCCGCGAGCGAGGCTGGCTTGCTCTTGTCCAAGTAGCCGACGAGAGGCGTGTTCGGCGGATAGCCAAAGAGGTGCTCCGGATCCTTGATACCGGAAGTAGAGACTGCCAAAGAGCGAGCAGCGCCCTGATGATCGAGAGCAATTTGAAAATCATGAGGTTCGGGCTTCTTGCTGAATTCCGATTCGACCGTGCCCCAGGTGGGATTGGGAATCCCGTTTAGAGAGACGATGCGGTCGCCCGGCGTCACGCCCAATTTAGCCAGGGGAGAATCCGCTTGCAGTGCAAGGATGACGAGCGGCTGGTCGTTGTATTTCGGATACGGATCGCCCTTGACCAGGAAATAGCCGGTGAGCAGCACGAGCGGGAAGAGCAGATTGATCGCCGGGCCGGCGACAGAGATTAGCGCACGCTGCCAGCGGGGCTTGGACATGAGTTCATCCTGAGCGCCGGTGGGAAGCTGCTCGCCGGAATCGATTTCAGAAATGTCCTGTCCGGCCATGCGGACGTAGCCGCCGAGAGGGATGGCGCTGATGCGCCAGTCGGTGGCGCCCCACTTGAAGCCGAAGAGGCGTGGGCCGAAGCCGATGGAGAAGACATCGACGCGAACGCCGAAGTAACGGGCGACGATGAAGTGTCCCCACTCATGGACGAGGATGAGGACGCCGAGGACCAGGAGGAAGCCGAATGCGATGTTCATGCCGGGATAATTCCCTTTCGTGAGTCAATACAAGTTTCGCATAGTTAGATGCGTGGGGGAAAGTAATCGGTAATCGGGAAGAGGTAATCAGTAAGGGGGCGGAGGCGAGCGGCGAACAGATAACAGCGAGCAGGAGGCAAGGAGGGGCGATGGTCCCCGTGGTGGCGATGGGGTTTACGTGTTGCCACGGTCCCTCCACTCCGCAACCCGGCGCGCCCAAAAACGGCGCGACAGAAAAGACCGGGTCGCTCCGGTCGGGATGACAAGCGAGGAACTTGCGAGTGGATAGTGCAGTTAAAAGGTGTCGGCGGTGATTTCGGGGTCTTTGGGGGTCCAGTCGTCGGGGGGAAGGAGATACGCCAGAATTTGGGGGCGGGCTTGAGGAATTCGACGCCGACTTCGGTTTTGCCTTCGGCGGCGGAAGTGACGTGAATTACTTTGACGAACTGCTCTTCGAGAGTTTCGGTGTTGCGGAAAAGGATTTTCTGGCCGACTTCGACGCGCATGGACATGAGGAGCAGGGCGCCATGGGCGTTGACGTTGGTGGTGAAGGCGTTTTCGGAGACGTGCTGACCATCGGGGCCGCGGGCGATGACGAGGACGGGGAGACGCAGGAAGACACGCTGGCTGCGGCGGCGGTTCGGGATGGGAGCCGGATTTGAGGGGAGGGTGGTCACAAGGGAGATGGCCTGGGGAATAGTGTTGGAGAAGAAGAGGGCGGGGTCAAGAGGCGGAAGGTACTAAATTTCCAGAGGGAAAGGGATGGTCCCGGAGGAGGGAGTCGAACCCACACGGGGAGTGATCCCCGGCAGATTTTGAGTCTGCTGCGTCTGCCAGTTCCGCCACTCCGGGAGAACCTATAGGAAAGTAACATGAGGGAGGCGGGAGGCTCAAGCGGAGGGCGGGCGAGTAGTTGGTCAGTTTCCGGTAAGCCGTGCCAGCTCAACCGATCGATGCGACACCATCTAATCAGTTGATCCGACGATACTTCCCCTGGAGAACCGATCTGTCTGGCTGTACGCTGTCAAAACCTAGCCAGGGTAGCGTTCCGGCTGATCTAATCTAACGAGCGCTTTTTGCTCTTGTTTTCAATACAAGGTGGGTTCGAGCTGAGTGTTACGTCGACCTATTGAGACCACCCGACTTACCAGGCATGTCGTGATAGACTGCGGTTTCGATAATCTCCCATGCCCTTATTAAAGCCAACCGCTTTGCAGTTGAGGAAACTCTGGGTCGGAATTCTACTATTCAGCTTCGGTTCCGTACTGGGTGCACAAAACAATGCCCCAGACCTGTCGGGTGTTTGGCAACTCAACGTCGCAAAAAGCAAAACGGCCAAGAATTCAAATAAACACATACTACTCAAGCCTGCGACCTTGTTGATTACATGTAAGACGAACACAGTTCAAATGAGTTACACGAGCGGCAACAACGTCACCAAGAAAACGTACACGACGGATGGAAAGGAACAAGACACTAGTCAGGGCACCGGCAGTAGGACCGTTTCCAAAGCGCATTGGAAGAAAGGGGTACTTATTATTGAAACCAGCGAGCAAATGGGTACACCCGGCGGTTTAATACCTTTTGGAACGGAGTTGATTCACGACACGGAGCGCTGGAGCCTCTCTCCAGATGGAAATACACTAACCCACGAGGAAGATAATCCCAGGCTTGTGTACATTTTTGACAGGGTTAATTCGGAAACGGCCACGCCACACGCGAATTGAACTCGCCTCAATAAAGCTCACCCTAGTGCCTGATTGACGCTGCGAGCTCAACCGGTCGATGCAACACCCTCCAACGCGTTGATTCGATAATCCTTCCGCGGGAGAACCGATCTATTTGCCTGCACTTGGTCAAAACCTAGCCAGGGTAGTGTTCCGGCTGATCTACCCAGACCGAGTAATTTAGCCTTTGTTTTCAGTACAAGCTACGTTCGAGCTGAGTGTTGCGATGACCCATTGAATCCACCACGTTAATCAGGCATGGGCCCAATGATCCCAAGCAGGTACCCGCCGCCTGGAGTGGCTCATCACCTTGCCACGATTCGCTTTCATGCAGGAGCCTCAAAACAAGATCAGCGATTGACCGGGAGTGACTCATTTTGGCACGACAGTGTGGAGTTCGATTTCTGCAACCAATCGGCTGATTTTGCAAACGAGCGGACACCTACGCTCAGGGTTTTTCGTCTTCTGGAGCGTCAAGAGGGTTTCTTCAAGCTCTCGCAGTAGTTCCGCTAATTCGTTTAATTCGTTCTCATTCATACGGACCAAGACCATGCGAATTCGTCATGCTGTGGGCTTCATTGAAAGCTCACTCTTGAAATGGCCTTCAACATCTTCACGGCTCAGCGGGTTTCCCGCTTTGGCTAACACAACTGAATAGACGACCTCATTCCTTTCAATCTGAGCGGTGAGAAACGCTCCATCTTCCGGCAGCTCTTGGTAGATGAATTTCACCTTCCTGCCGTCTTCAAGTTTCTTGATCCACTCTTTGTCGCGCATGTTGGTAGCTTGTACCGACAATGTCCGTAATGACCGCGGCGACCTATTCAGTCTTTGGCCTCGATGCGCTTGGCGGCTTGACGCAAACGTGGGCAACAAACTCCTTGTCACGCTGGGCTTCATACCTCTGCTTCATTTCATCGAGTGATCCGCCAACGAGCGCACTAGCAGGCTTAAACTTCCAGTAACACGCAGAACAACCGTAGCCCTGAAAATTCTGGTGCTCAATCCATATCAGCTTGCGGGGCATGGCCGCAGTATACGCCCGAAACCATGTGTAAAACAGAACAGTGTCCAGAGGCGGGCACGTGCTTAAAAAGCGGGGGAAGCTGTCCCGTGCCCAAAAAAGTGACGCCTGAGATGTTTAATATTGGACACGGCGGCTGAAGGCCCGCCCAACGACGAGGACTCCAGTCGCCAGCCGTTCGGCAACGGCTCGTGCCATGCTGGCATCGGAAGAAGGCAGCACAGTGAATTACAAACTAAACTGCCCCGCATGGTACAAGCCGCATGCTGAGATTTTGTTTGAGACCGACTTTGATAGATTGTTGACAATATTGGTGGCGGGCACCGAAGCAGCAGTCTTCCAGCGCCATTGGGAATCAGTTGCTGACCGAGCCGCATCGCGCCTGTTCTGCGTCCGAGTTGCGCCCAGGTGTTCAGCTCGGTCGAGAAGCACGCAGATCGGAGAACATCGAGTCTTGTAAGACCCCGGCCAGCGAAGAGCTGTGAACTCGTAAGCCCTTCCCATACTCGATGTACCCTTGCTTCTTGAACTTATTCATAAAATAAGAGACTCGGCTTCGGGTTGAGCGAATCAATCCTCCGAGTGTCTCTTGACTGATCTTCGGGATGACCGTAGTTGGCTTGCGTATCTTGTCGTAGCGAGCGATTAGCAATAGTGCGCGAGCCAACCGTTCCTCACAGGAGCATAAGTGTTGGTCGATTAGGTCCTCTTCGATCCGGACGTTCCGTCCAAGCAAGCAGGCGATGAAATGGTCTGAGAACTCATGGCCATTGTGGAGAGCGCGCATCATCTCTTTCTTTTCGATGACCAGGACCCTACATCGCGTGAGTGCGGTAGCGGTCGCCGTGCGGAACGTTTGACCCGTCATGCATCCTGCACCCAGGTAATCTCCACGATGCAGAATCGCGAGGACCGTCTCCTTACCCCGCTTCGACTTAACTGTGAGTTTCACTTGCCCTTTCTCGATATAGAACACTTCCTTGCCGGCGTCGCCCTGTGAACAGATGGCCTGCCCCTCCCGAAATAAGACGATTATGGATTTCGCATCCATTTTTGTAAGAAAAACCTCAGGGTGAAAAGCCTTCTGGCGTTGACGAGTCATTGGGTCTCAAAGACTCCATTGTTGATCTTGGTGGAGTGCCGTTTTCACGAGCAAATGAATAGCACGCTTGGCCCGGGAGTTTATGTGCAATTGTGAACAATTGGCTAAGGGCGGATATGTGCGAAATTGTATAGATTCGCGACTGCATTTAATCGCATTCTGTCACAATGAAGAAGAGTGAACTCACGCCCAAGCAAGTATCCTCCGTCCGCTGTCCCACGTGCGGTGCGGCCGTTCGCAAGCCTTGTGTGATGCACTCAGGTGCTTCGCGCTCAGGACCCCACGTAGAGCGTAAGTTTTCCGCTCTTGAGGCCGTTGAAAGCAAACGAATCCGCATAGTCGTAGATGAGTGCTAACTCCCGATTAGTCGGTAACCAGACAAATGGGTACTAGCCGCCACTTTTCCGGCTTCCCTACATAGCAGAATCTAGCGCTGTATTTTGGGACCGCCCTACTGTGAAGCGGGGGTGATCTTCTCAACGTGAATCGTCTTCTTAGCAGAATCGAATTTTCCGGCCAGCAGCACATGCGCAGCGGGGAAGTTCGCAACAGCCTCAGGGTTTTCGACTATCCAGATTCCTTCATCAGCATCGGCAACAAAGACGGCTCGTTGGGGTTTCCATTCCGGGTGTCCCACCGAAGCGCCTCCACGCCAACATTTCTGCACGCAATCCGCACCGCCAGCCTTCGTGTGTTTGGC
>WNFD01007297.1_pt1 | contig 13418 bp, 12 predicted proteins | sample 5400491 | NCBI WGS metagenome assembly WNFD01 (sample SAMN13153343, study PRJNA577476) | soil metagenome | isolation source: 120 cm saprolite under Douglas fir tree site 2 hole 2 replicate 2 | place: USA:California | collected 2015-04-18 | reverse complement strand
TGGATGACTTGCCGGATCAGCTGATCGTGCGTCAGCCGGACGGCCACGGCGTCGAGCGTCGGCCCACGCTGGCCGCCGTGCTCGTTCAGCGCATGGCAGTTGTGGCACTGCTTGACCTGGAAGACGAGCGCTCCCTGACGCTCGAGCGCGGTGCGCTCCTTCAGATAATGCGCGGGAATCGGCTCGCCGCTCCACGCATCCATCGCCGGACTCCACGGCGCATGACCGGACAGGTTCGTGAAGCTCCCGAGCGCGACCGCGAGCAGCAATATGGTCAGCACCGCGATCGGGCGCCGCCGCCAGCTCTTCTCGCCCTCACCGGACACGAAGGGAAGCGCCAGCAGCACGAGCAGCACGATCCCCGGTACGATCAGCAACGCGGGCGTCTCGAGCGACGGCGGCAGCAGCGACAGCACGGCATAGAGCCACAGGAAGAAGTAATCGGGACGCGGCGCGGTCTGGATGATCGTCGGGTCGGGCGCACCGCCGGGTCCGAAGGGGCCGAGGATAGCCGCACACGCGACGATCGACAGGAGGATGAAGCCCGAGAAGAAGATGTCCTTCCATACGGCCGCCGGCACGAACGGGATCCCATCCGCTCCGTGCGTCAGCCGGTGATACTCCTCCAGGTACGTCGCGCGTCGCACGACGCGTCCCGGCATCGGCCATTCGTTGATCCCGAGCGCCAGCACGAGGATCAGGTGGACCACCACGAAGGCGATCAGCAGCCCGGGGATGACGAACACGTGCAGGGCGAAGAAGCGCGACAGCGTCGCGCCCGCGATGATCGGACCGCCGAGCAAGAGGCTCACGAGCCAGGGTCCCATGACCGGCACGCGGCTCGCGATCGACACACCGATCCCGAGTCCCCAGTACGCGTCCTGGTCGAAGCGAAGCACCTGCCCCGTGAACGCCATTCCGAGCGTCATCAGAAGCAGCAGGACGCCGACGATCCACGTCAGCTCTCTCGGATACTTGTGCGCCCCGAACAGGAAGACCTGCACCATGTGGATGAGCACGATGGCGATCATGAAATTCGATCCCCATCCGTGCACCGCGCGGATGAACCAGCCGAGGGAAACGTCGTGATTCAGGATCTGCAGGCTGCTCCAGGCCTCGCCCGCGGACGGCACGTACACGAGGGCGAGCAGGATGCCGGTCACGATCTGGAGGACGAAGACGGTGAGGGCGGCGCTGCCGAAGACGTAGAACCAGCTTGCCGTCTCGCGGGGCACCGGGTGCGCCATCGTCGCCCGGATCGACGTGCCGAGCTGCAGGCGCTGATCGAGCCAGTCGCTCACGCTCTCGATCAGGCGCACGACGGCTTCTCCGCGGCGACGGCAGCGACGCGCCCGGGCGTGGGGATCTCACCCGCCCTGATGAAGAGATTTCCCGCTTCGATCTTGTAAGGATATTCGAACAAGCCACGGTCCGGCGGTCCGGAGGCGCGCGAGCCGTCCGCGTAGTAGGCGCCACCGTGACACGGGCACATGAACAGGTTCGATTGCGGGAACCAACGGACGGGGCACCCGAGGTGCGCGCAGTTGATCGCGAAGACCTGGAACTTCTCGCCAGCGAGACGACGCACCCAGCACGCGATCGTCGCGGTCTCGCCGTCCCACGCGTTCACCACGGGGTTCCGATAGGTGGCGAAACGCGTCTGGCCCTCCGGGAACTGGTCGAGAGAGCCGAGCGAGAGCCACGACTCGTATCCCGACCGGCGCTCGCGCGTGATGGGCGAGAGGATGTAGCGCACGATCGGTACGCCCAGCAGCGCGGCGACGATCACGTTGAAGCCGATCCCGAGCCGCGCCAGGAACACCCGTCGCGACAGTCCGTCGGTCCCGGTCATTGGAGTCCTCCCACGACGAGGTGCGGCCGCTTCGCCGCGAGCCATGCGACGACATCGGAGACGTCCTCCGATGAGAGCGGGTTGCCAGGGACGTCACCCCGCCAGTCCGGAGCGCCCAGTTCGGGGCGCCCGACGATGACGGTCGTGCGCAAGCCCTGATCGCTCACCAGGGCGAGATAGGCGGGGTCTACGATGGAGCTCCCACGCTGTGCGCCGCGCCCGTCGGCGCCGTGACACGAGGAGCAGTAGCGGGCGTATATGGCCGCCCCCCGCGCGGGATCGCCGCGCGCCGGCACCGCGTAGGGCGGGACGTTCGCGTCGGCGAGGGCGGTCGGCTTGGCCCAGCGCGCGCGGATCCCGTTCACGATGACGTCGATCTGCGCCGCGGTCAGGAGACCGCCAGCGCTCTGCGCGAACGCCGGCATGGCGGTTCCCGGAACACCGTCGACGGTGACGCGCCGGATCGTCGCATCGTCGGCGATGGCGAGGTACACGGGATCGGCGAGACCGATCGCGGCTCCGCCGGTACCGTTCGCGCCGTGGCACCCGGCGCAGTTCGTGCCGTAGAGGACGTCGAAGTCGACAGCGGCGAGGAGGAGGACCCGGTAGCTCATCGCCCGCGATCCTCCCGGTGCTCGTGCATCATTCCCGGCGCCTCGATGCCGGCGCGCACGGCGAAGGGCAGGCGCTGCCACGTGCGGACGCGTTCTTGCCGCGACACGACGATGCCGGCGACGATTCCGAATCCGACCTGCGACAGCACGAACCAGAGCCAGTTGATCCGTTGATTGAGCACCGGATTGATGATGCCGAGCGCGCTGTAGAGGAGCCCGGACCACATCAGCGGCGCGATGAAGCCGCCGAGCAGAATCGGCCGCCGCGGCAGCATCGGCAACGTCGCTCCGTAGAGCACCCCGACCAGCAGCGACGTGAGGAGGTGGATCGGGACGGCCACGAGGAACGCCCCGAGATGGAATGCGGCGAGCTGCTCCGTGGTCGCCGTCACCGCGGCCGGGAAGAAGCCGGCCGCGAGCAGGTTGATCGGGTACCAGATGCTGCGCTGGCTCAGCAGCCCGTACAGCATCGCCAGCACGGCCATGGCGACCGAGCCCGCGAGACCGCCCTTGATGCCGGCCGAGATCGGATAGACCTCGAGCGGCAGCCAGGCGCGGGGCAACTCGCCGGGAATCGGGAAGCGGGCCACCTTCCGCCGCGACGTCACTGGGGCCGGCAGCTCCGGCCGCACGGGCACGACCTCATGCGCCTCATGCGGCAGGACGTCGCGGAACCAGCCGACCGCCGCTGCGATCATCAGCATGGCGCCCAGAACGCTGACCGGCGCGCTCGTCACCAGTCCGGCGAACAGCAGCGTCGTGCCGAACGAGAGCACGATGGGCCATGCGGTCGGGGCAGGAATCGCGAGAGTGTTCGTCACGCGTTCAGTGGTCATTCACATCGCCTCAGCGCCCGATGACGTACACCACGGTGAACACCACGACCCAGACCGCGTCGACGAAGTGCCAATACAGCGACAACACGTCGAGACGGCCGGCATGCTCACGTCTGACGTGTTCGCCGAGTCCGAGGACCAACACCAACGAGAGACCGAGCAGGCCGACGGTCACGTGAAACGCATGCAAGCCGACCAGCGAATAGTAGGACGTGCCGAACAGGTTCGTGCGGATGGTAAGACCTACGTCGTAGATGAGGTGATGCCACTCACGGGCCGTGCCGCCGAGGAACACCGCGCCGAGTGCGATCGTGAAGGCCCACCAGAGCAGGAAGGCCCGCGTTCTCGCGTCGCGCAGCGCGGCCACCGCCTGGTGGATCGTGAGGCTGCTCGACAGGAGACAGATCGTGAGGACGATCGGGGCGTGAAGGACCTGATTCGGCAAAGGACCCGACAGGCTCTTCCCGACGTAGAAGAGGTAGGCGACGACGAAGATCGTGAAGATCGCCGCCTCGGCGGCGATGAGACCATACATGCCGACGCGGCCGCGGTCGGGAAGGGACCAGGCGACCTCTGCCTCGGGCACCGGCACGGCGGCGACGTTCATCATTGCTCGTACTTCCAATCGGGATCCTCTGGGTGCTTGAGATCCCAGAGCGGCCGCCGGCTGCGTACGACCGGGAGTGTCGCGAAGTTGTAGGCCGGGGGCGGCGATTCCGTGGACCACTCGAGCGTCCACGCATCCCAGGGATCGTTCCCCGTGCGCGCGCCCTTGAAGTAGGACCAGACCAGGTTGGCAACGAACACCAACGTGCCGAGCCCCTGGAACACCACGCCGATCGTCACCAGGAGATTCCACGTGTCCCACCCGCGCCCGGGCTCGTAGGTGTAGATGCGACGCGGCATGCCGAGAAGCCCGGGGATGTGCATGCAATCGAACGTCAGGTGGAAGCCGATGAAGAAGAGCCAGAAGTGCAGCCTGCCGAGCGTCTCGCTGTACAGCCGTCCCGAGAATTTCGGGAACCAGTAATAGAAGGCGGCGAATACCGTGAAGAGGATTGCGCCTACGATGACGTAGTGAAAGTGCGCAACGACGAAGTACGAATTCCCGAGGTGCCAATCGAACGGCGCGGAGCCGAGCATGATCCCGGTGAGTCCGGCGATGAGGAACTGGAACAGGAAGGCCGTGCAAAAGAGCATCGGCGTCCGGAACTGAATCTTGCCGCCCCACATCGTCGCCAGCCAGTTGAAGATCTTGATCCCGGTCGGCACGGCGATCGCCATCGTCGACAGCACGAAGAATCCATTCCCGGCAGGACTCATCCCCACCGTGAACATGTGATGCGCCCAGACGCTCATGGAGATGAACCCGATGCAGACCGTGGCCGCCACCATGACGGGGTAGCCGAAGATCGGTTTGCGCGAGAAGACGGGGATGATCTCGGACGCAAAGGCGAAGGCGGGGATCACGAGCACGTAGACCTCGGGGTGGCCGAAGACCCAGAAGAAGTGCATCCACATGACCGCCGAACCGCCCGCCTGCGTGTCGAAGAAGTGGCCGCCCAGGTAGCGGTCGACGAGCAGCATGATCTGCGCCGCAGAGAGCGGGCTCACGGCCAGGATCACCAGGACTGCCATGGTGAGACTCAGCCACGCGAGCAGCGGCATTCTTCCAAGGGTCATCCCCGGGCACCGCATGCACAGGATGGTGGTCAGTATGTTGATGGCCGTCCCGATGCTGCCGAAGCCCGACACCAGCAGCGCCAGCGTCCAGTAATCCGTGCTGTGCCCGGGCGAGAAGGTCTTGGCGGTCAGGGGTGCGTATGCAAACCATCCCACGTCCGGCGCGTTGCCCGCCCCGTAGAGGCCGCTGCCGCCGAGGAAGCTGAAATACAGGAGAAGTCCGCCGAACGCGGTCAGCCAGAAGCTGAACGCGTTCAGCCGCGGGAACGCCATGTCGCGCGCGCCGATCATCAGCGGTACGAGGTAATTGGCGAAGCCGAACACGAGCGGCATGGCCACGAAGAAGATCATCGTGGTGCCATGCATGGTGAACATCCGGTTGAACACCTGCGGCGACACGAAGTCGGTGTGCGCGGCAATCAACTGGATCCGCATGATCATCGCTTCGATGCCCCCGATCACCAGGAACACCAAGGCATAGACGATGTACAGGACCCCGAGGCGCTTGTGGTCGACGGTGGTGACCCACTCGTGCAGTCGCTCGACGAGCGGCCGCGGTGCCACGTCGCTGTCCGTCCAGGTGACCGAAGCGGTCGTCATCGCAGGGACTCCAGGTAGTCCGCTACCGCGTTCACGTCCTCATCGCTCAATTGCATAGCCGGCATCAACGATCCGGGTTTGATGGCGCCGGGGTTCCGGAGCCACAGCCGCAGGTTCTCCGGCGTGTTCGGCGCCGCTCCCGCGGCGAGGGTGTCCCGGCTCATGAAGTGCGACAGATCCGGGCCGAAGCGGCCGTTCGCATTGGTGCCGCCGACGGCGTGACAGTTCACGCAGGCCGTCGTCTCGAAGACCTGCCGGCCGCGAGCGACGGCGGCATCCGCGCGCGCCGGTCGGCGCTGCGCTTCGATCCAGCGGTCGAAGTCCTCGCGCGAGTCGACGTACACGCGCAGCAGCATCTTGGCGTGCTGCGTGCCGCAATACTGGGCGCACTGGCCGAGGTAGAGGCCCGTCTCGCGCGGGTCGATCCACATCGAATTCGGGTGGTTGGGAATCAGGTCCGTCTTCCCGGCGAGCCGCGGTACCCAGAAGCTGTGGTCGGTATCGGCGGACAGCAGGGTCAGGAACGTCGGCGTCGGGTGCGCCGGGTCGCTGACCGGCACGTGCAGCTCGTTCGCGGACACGACGCCGAACTTCGGATATCGATACTCCCACCAGAACTGATGCCCGATCACGACGACGTCGAGGGCGTCGCGGGGCTTCGGCGGGTGCTGAATGCTCGCGATCACGCGGGCGGTCGCCAGAAACAGCGCCACGACGATCAGTACGGGAACGATCGTCCACGCGAGCTCCACCTCGTAGCTGCCGTACACCTGCGGCGGTTCGGAGCCGTCGTCGTCCCGCCTCATCCTGAAGCGCACGACCGCGTAGACCAGCAAGCCGAAGACGATTACGAAGATGCCTGCCGTCACCGCCAGCACGAAGAGCGACAGCTCGAAGATCGAGTCGGCGGGCGTGGAGACCGGAGCGAAGATGCTGGTCGGACTCATCGGAGGGGGTGCGTCATGTCCTCGGGCCGTACCTATTCGTCGAACTGCTCGCGCAGCATCAGGTCCTCCCGGTAGGCTTTGATGCGGACACCGCTCGGTCCGAGCGTGAGCTTCGCGCCCTGAGTGGTCGAGACGAGCTCGACCGTGACCCCGTTCTGGTTCCTCATCGTCGTTACGCTACCGCCCCCGGCTGCCGTCGCGCCCGCGCTGAACGCCGTGTAGTTGCCGTCGAAGTCCTTGATGTCCTTCAGCTGGTAGACCCTTCTCATGCCCGTGGGGAGTCTCCGGGGCGGGAAGCTCGCAGTCCAATATCGGCCACGAGTCGGGTGAGAGCGGAGGCGTCTGCGTCGGTCCTCGGGACTCGGCCGCTTCGTTCCACGTCGTCCTCCTCGCGCCTTTGCTGCCGTCAGTACAAACTCTCCAGGTTAGTCGGAAAGCGCCGATGGGCAAAAAGAGGCCGCGCGGTTTCCGCGCGGCGGCTCTGATAGATTTCCTCCTCGTCGGGACCAGCGCTGCTGGAGCGCCATGGCAAGCTCGTTGGCGGGTCGCGTCTGGCCACCACGCCGAGCGAGTTGAAGAGGAAGATCAGGGCAAGAGCCTCTGGGCCGATCCATTGTCCGTGTTGCATGTCACAGTGTCCTGAAGTTCGCGGCGATCAAATGAGTGACGGAAGGCGGCGCGCCGGCGATGTGGAACTGCGGAATCCGTTCCTGGACCGTGCGATCACCAACTGTCGCGCGCTCGTGCTGGCGCAGGTGCTCGAGCCAGGACTCGACGATGAAGCTTTCGACGTAACGCCCGTTTTGTCCTGGATCCTTATAGACAGCCCACGTGACGGCGCCGTCGCGGCGGCGAATCGGCTCCAGGTCGCCGATGGCTTGCGCAAAAGCATCCGTCTGAAGGGGATCGACGCGGTATTCGACCTCGACGCGGACCGGTCCCTCGTCCGGGGCCGGGACGACGTCGAGGTGAGGCTCGGGCCAGTGTGCCGACGGTGTGAGATCGAGCATCGTGATCTCGCGTAAGGGCCATCGGAGGATGGCAGCGAGTCCGAGGATGGCAGCTGCTGCGGATGACGCAAGCGCGATCGACACGCCGACGTGTTGAGCCGCCAGTCCCCACAACGCGCTGCCGACGCCAAGCCCACCCTGGAAGACGAGGAGATAGATGCCGAGCGCCCGCGCCCGGACCCACGCGGGGACGGCGGTTTGGGCGGCACCGTTGAGGCTGGCCATCATGGCGATCCATGCGACGCCGCCGAGCATCATCGCGATACCGAGTCCGGGAATGAATCGCCAGAGGGCAGTCAGGGCGCTCACGAGCGCGAAGAGAACGGTTGCGAGCGCGACGACGGCGTCGACTGTGAAACGGCGCTTCACCCGCGGCAAGAGGGCGGCGCCGACGACAGCGCCGAAGCCGAAGCAGGTGAGCAGCAGACCGTAGCCCAGGGCACTGAGGCCGAGGTCCCGGCGCGCGATCACGGGTAGCAAGGCCCAGAACGCGCTGCCGCACACGATGAAGGCGCCGGTTCGAATCAGCACGGCGGCGCGCTGCGGGGCGTGGCGCGCGTAACGTAGCCCGGCTCGCGTGGCGCCGATCACGCGCTCTGCGGGAAGCAGGGCACGCGGCGCCTGACGGCGCCACCGATACACGACCGCGAGGACCGCAACGAACGACGCTGCGTTGAGCGCGAAGACGAGCGCGGGCCCGGCCGCGGCCACGAGGACACCGCCAATGGCAGGCCCGACCGCACGGCCGATGTTGATCGGCAGTGCGTTCAGCGCCACCGCGCGCGTCAGCTCGGATGGTGGCACCAGTTCCGCCGTGATCGCCTGCCAGGTCGGGGTGTTCATCGCCACCCCGATCCCGAGCGCGAACGTCAAGACGAGGAGCGTCGTGGGCGTCATGAGGTCGACGAATGCCAAGACCGCCAGCAGCGCGGCCGCGGCAAGCATCCAGGTCTGGGTCACGAGCAGCAGTCGCCGGCGATCGACGATATCGGCGACCGCGCCCGCGGGTAGTCCCACGACGAAAACGGGAAGGCTCGTCGCACTCTGCACGAGGGCGACCATCAACGGGGATGGGGAGAGCGAGGTCATCGCCCACGCCGCGCCGACATTCTGCATCCAGGTCCCGATGTTGGAGACGAGCGAGGAGATCCAGAGCGCGCGGAATACCGGATGCGACAGCGGAGCCCAGGCCGACTCGGCCGTAGTCCCTTCACCACCCATACTTCAGCTCGATGCCGAGGTACGTGGAATCATGGCCGGGGGCAGGTCAGATCGTACGAGCGTCCGGTCTGAGTCACCATAGGAACGACGCCCACGAGCCAACGTAATCCACGTCGCCGCCCTTCGCAGCGCGGACGTAACGACCGGTAAAGAAGTGGCTGTAGGACAAGATCCAGACCAGATGTCGACCGATTCCCCACTGCGCGGACACATCCGCACTCGTCGCCACGTAGCGGGGACCGCCGCCCGCTGGGAGCTCGAGATTCCCGCCGGGCCCGTAGATGCCGTCCTTGGTCGTGTAGCGCCATAGGATGTCGCTGCCGACGGTCAGTAGAACGGGCCGCGTGGGATGGACTTGAACCGTCGGATGGACGTCCATGATGTTGCTCGGACGGATCAGGCTCGCATCATTGAAGTACCCCGCCTTGAAGAACAGCGGATTGAAGGTTCCGAAGTGGCCTCCGCCGCGCGCTTCTGTGTCGCCGCTCGCCACGTCCGCTTGCAAGCCCAGGCGGGGACTCCACGGTAGACCTTCCATCGTGTAGCCCTGCGCCGAAGCCAGCGTCCATGCGAGAATGTCCCGCGTCCCGAATGTTCCGATCTGGAGTACCGGCTCGACGTCATAATCGAAGCCTGCGTCCCTGCCGAAGAGTCGGACACCAAGCGTCTGCCGCCTCTCTGCGCCCGTGCCCGTGGCGTAGCTGGCATGGTCATCTCTGAGTCCCAGATAGTACAGATCGGCGCGGAGGACGGCCTTCGGAATGAGCGGCGGCGTCGTTGCGTAGACGCCCCAGAAGAGTTGGCCGGGCGCCTCGTCGTCGAACTGCGTTTTCCGTTCCCGGGCCGGCCTTGTAACGAACGCGTATACCTTCGCACCGCCTCGCGTCGCGATGAGCTGTCCGCCGTCGAACTTGAACGGAATGTTCGGCGATTGTCGCGTCGCGACCAATCGGCCCGAGCCATACGTCATCTCGAACCGTCCGCCACGGAGCACGACGTAAGCAGGCCCTGATGTCGCGTGGTCGTCGATGCGGACGTCCGCGAACGCCTGCTGGAGATCCGCAACGTCCTGATTCACCGGCGGCGGCTCCTGCCTCGACCCGAGCTGGAGCCCCGAGATCCCCTGGACGAATACGCGGAAATGCTCGGTAACGTGGAGATCGCCGTGGATCGCGATGCGCTGGCGGAGGTAATCGTCGTCGTCAGGGTTGGGCGGCACACCGAAACCCGGGTTGGTGAAGTGCTCGAACCGTTCGCGCAGCTCGCCCCCGAAGCTCAGGTACGTCTTGGGATCGTCGGGATCGAGCGGGATGTACTTGACGGGGTCGAACGGATCCGTCCGATTCCGCGGGTCCGCGAGGTACGTGTAGTCCTCGTTGAAGCGAAGGAGCGTATAGGGTGGGGGATTCGGATTGGGTGGCGCCTCGGGATTGTACTCGGACAGCACTGACTCGTCGGGACTCACCTGCGGTGGACCGGTCGGCGCGGAGCTGCTCGCCGCTTGAAGCTGGTCCGCGTTCGTCTCCGGCCGCAACACGATGAGCAGCAGGAGAATGCAGGCGAAGGGCGTTCGCCTACAGTGTGACGTCCGCGGGGACATGACGATCCCGGTCTCGACGGAAGTCACCGATAGCGTCATCCGTTCACGTTGGCAATGAGGGCGCGCGAGCGCTCGTCGCGCGGAACAGCGGCTCGTCTTCGAGACTCGTGGCGGGAAGACGGAACGCGACGGAGCACAGACCACCGAACATCGCGACGTTTTTCAGGAAGTTGACGAGCTGCCCCTGCAGCTCGGGGCCGTGGTACGCCCAGAAGTCATGCGCCGTCACCGTCGCGGGTATGAGAAACCCCGCAAGGAGTAGCGCGGCCAGGCGCTCGTGCCAGCCGACGACCAGCGCGATGCCGGCAACGAGCTGAAGCGCGCGTCCCGTCAGCATTAGCGTCGGCACCAGCGCGGCTGGAGCGCCGTGCGCAGCGAGCTCATTGGCGGCTCGCGTCTGGTCCACTAGGCCGAAGGCATTGAAGAGGAAGATCAGAGCAAGAGCCGCGCGGCCGATCCATTGTCCGTATCGCATGTCACGGTCTCCTCCATCTGGCGGCGATCAAATGCGTGACGACGGTCGACGCGTCGGCGACGTGGACCCGTGGAAGCTACCCATTTTTCGTCGAACGACCACTCGGCCGATTATCACTTGCGAACCATCGCGTGAATCTCCGCGATGTATCCACCTGGGAACTGCACGAATGCCGATCGCCGGTCGGAAGCCGAGTAGGGCTCGACGAGCACGCGAGCTCCGGCTGCCTTCGCCTTGGCCAGCGTCGTGTCGAGGTCGAGCGTCTCGTAGCCCGTCATCTCGCGCCCGTACGGGTACGGAAGATGGCCATCCGTCACGAGGGCGACGACGGTGCCGAACGTCGAGGTGAGGCGAACACGCCGGTAGGTGCCGTCTGGCCGGCCGATCTCGACGCCGGGCGCCTTCGGATCGTCGCCGGCGATGGTGCCGCCGGAGAACTGGACGAAGCTCCGGAGGAACGCATCGGCGCGGTCGGGCGACAGGTAGACGCGGTTTTCGGGAACGGTTTGCAGCTCGGCGTAGCTCGGCGCGGTCGTGTGCCAGTAGAGCTGCATGTTGACGCCGCCGGGCCACTGGACGATCGCGTCGCGGCCGATCGGGTCGTCGAACGGCGCGACGATCACGTCGGCGCCACACGCGCGCGCTGCGCGGACGGCGGTATCCAGATCGGTCACGAGGTAGCCCGTTCGCTCGACTCCGAACGGATAGGGAACCGGTGTCTTGAAGCCGAACACCGACAGCGTACCGACCGGTGTGAGCACGAGCTGAGACATCGTGCTGCTCGGCGTCGGCGTCACCGTGAAGACACCTTGCTTGGACGTGGTGCCACCGAACGTCGCCAGTAGGCTCGCGACGAATCGATCGAAGTCTTCCGGGGCGACGTAGACGTGCGTCGTGTCGTACTGCGGTCCGACCGCGACGGACGGCGAGGTGGCGGCCTGGCTCGTCTGCCCGCCGGCGTTCGCCGCGCTCGCGCCGAGCAGCACCGCGAGAGTGAGAGCGGTGATCGTCCGCATGTGTCCGCTCTTGGTCATACTGCCCAGCAGGCGCAGCCGAGCGCGCCCCAGAAGCATGTGAAATCGTGGACGTGGCCTGCGCGGGCGCGTCCGGAGACAGAGACCGTTCGTCGCATCGCCGCCGTCGTCCTGGATCGCTTGCGATCGGCCGGGGCGGCGTAACCGCCGAAGCGGCGCACCGGCGACCAATCCGGCAAAGCCGGTGGCGGCGCGGCCTCGTCGACCCGCGCGAACGCGCCGGCGCCGTAGACGACCTTGCCGCCGACCACGGTGAGGTCCGCAGTGATGTCGGCGATCTCGCTCTCGGGGCAGGAGAAATAGTCGCGGTCCGGCACGACGAGGTCAGCGAGCTGGCCGACCTTGATCTGCCCCTTCTTGCCTTCCTCGTTCGAGAACCAGGTGACGTTCTCCGTCCACATCCGGAGAGCCGTCTCGCGGTCGAGGCAGTTGCGCTCCGGGTAGAGTCGCAGGCCGCCCACGGTCCTGCCCGTCACGAGCCACGCCAGCGAGACCCACGGATTGTAGGATGCCACCCGCGTGGCGTCGGTGCCGGCAGAGAGGTGGAGGCCCTTCGCGAGCATCCTCGCAAAGGGCGGCGTCGCCGATGCAGCGGCGGAGCCGTACCGCTCGACGAAGTACTCGCCCTGGTAGGCCATGCGGTGTTGTACAGCGATCCCGCCGCCGAGCGCGGCGATGCGGTCGATCGAACGATCCGAGATCGTCTCCGCGTGATCGAAGAACCAGTTCAGCCCGTCGAGCGGGATGTCGCGGGCGACGCGCTCGTAGACGTCGAGCGCGCGGCTGATCGTCTCGTCGTAGGTGGCGTGCAGTCGCCACGGCCACCGATTCGTGGCGAGAATCCGCACCACGTCCTCGAGCTCGCGCTCCATCGCTGCCGGCATGTCGGGGCGCGGCTGGCGAAAATCCTCGAAGTCTGCGGCCGAAAAGACGAGCATCTCGCCGGCGCCGTTGTGACGGAAATAGTCGTTCCCCTGCTTGTACGTCGAGGTCTTCACCCAGTTGAGAAAGTCTTCTTTCTCGCCCTTCGGCTTCTGCGTGAAGAGGTTGTAGGCGAGGCGGATGGTGAGCTGCCTGTCCTCGTCGAGCTTTTGGATGACGGCGTAGTCGTCCGGATAGTTCTGGAAGCCGCCGCCGGCGTCGATGGCGCCCGTCACGCCGAGCCGATTCAGCTCGCGCATGAACTGACGCGTCGAATTCAGCTGATACTCGAGCGGCAGCTTGGGTCCTTTGGCGAGCGTCGCGTACAGGATGCCGGCGTTGGGCTTGGCGAGCAGCAGTCCGACTGGGACGCCGCGCGCATCGCGGACGATCTCGCCACCCGGGGGATCCGGTGTGTCCTTGGTATAGCCGACCGCTCGCAGGGCGGCGGCGTTCAGGAGTGCGCGGTCATAGAGGTGAAGCAGGAAGACGGGTGTTTCAGGCGCGAGCGCGTTGATCTCTTGGAGCGTCGGCAGTCGCTTCTCGGCGAACTGATGCTCGGTGAAGCCGCCGACCACGCGCACCCACTGGGGTGGAGGCGTGACCGCGATCTGCCGCTTCAGCA
>WNFD01004896.1_pt1 | contig 13418 bp, 14 predicted proteins | sample 5400491 | NCBI WGS metagenome assembly WNFD01 (sample SAMN13153343, study PRJNA577476) | soil metagenome | isolation source: 120 cm saprolite under Douglas fir tree site 2 hole 2 replicate 2 | place: USA:California | collected 2015-04-18 | reverse complement strand
TGAACTCGCCCGAACGCTCGGCGAAATCAGCTACCAGAGGAAAGAATACAGCCGTGCTCTCCAGCTATTACAGGAAAGCGCCCGGACGACACCGCTCGACGCCAACGGTCTTTACTATCTGGGGATGTCTTACTTGGAGGCGAAACAAGAGCCGCAAGCCCGAGAAGCCTTGGGACGCGCGCTCGCAGCTGGGCTTCAGGACCCGCTTGCGTCCGAGGCGAAACGTTTGCTCGCTGGGTCCAAACCGAATTGAGGGCTCGCCTTCCGGGGTGGACTTGGGTTTGTTCCAAGCAGTCGCGACGTGCCCGCGTTTCCAGGGAAGGATTGAATAACAAATCACCGGTACGTCGGGATCGTTAATTTTTATCGGCATGGCAAATTAACCTTTCATATTCAAGTAGTTATGTCCAAAGTGCCGCGTTTTGATGGAGCCCACTGTCGGAAATCTTTACGTTTTTCCTTCAATTGAAAATTGAATACATTGGGAATTATAAAATATAATCACTTCATTATCAACTAGTTACAACTTTGCTATTTGGTGTTGGCATTGGATCTGCTTACCAATTAATCGTAGTAAAGTGATCAGTCAGGGCACGTGAATAATCAACGGGACAATTGACTATGAAAAACCTATCAAAAACAATCTTGGTGATTGCCATAATCACAGGCGGGCTGTTTTGCCAGCACGTTCAGGCAGTACCAATCACCGGTAACATTACATTTGCGGGGACATGCAGCTTGAATACTAAATCAGCGAGCACGGCAACTATGGTGACTGGCTGGCACGGTCTTGGGGCTGGCGGATTGCCGCAGGTGCTAAGTCACGACGGAAGTTTCAATGGCTCTGTCACGGACGGAGACGCCGTCACAATTGCGTTTCCGTGGTCATTCAATTCCGGAGCAGTACCTAACTTTTGGCGGGTTGACGGTTTCGTATTCAACCTCACTTCTTCTAGCATAACTACGCAAGGTAAAGGTTCAGTGACTGTTAACGGAACTGGAACTATTAGCGGGAATGGCTTCGATCTGACCAGTGGCACATGGAGTTTTACAACACAAAATCCTTCAGCGAAGTCACGATTCTCGTTTTCTGCCTCAGGAGGACAAGCTGTCCCGGACGGGGGCTCGGGCGTTGCTCTTCTTGGGATTGCGCTGGTAGGGATCGAATGTCTGCGAAGAGGTTTACAGGCAAAAATAACATCGAGATAACAAAGATTTAAAAGGTAAGCTTTGAGCGCCGGGCATCGTAAACAGGTGCCCGGCCTCAAAGAGTCTTAAGAGTCTGGAGCTAGCGAGGATTAATGAATAAATTTACTCGCAGCTTGGTCACGGCGACCTTCCTGCTGTTTGCTGGTGGAGCATTCGCGTCGACATATACCCCGGAAGACAGCATTGCCCGGGTTCCTGAGACCGGTTTGACGCTGGCGTTTCTCGGACTCGCTCTTCTGAGCATAGAAGCAGTTCGTCGCAAATTGCGAGCCGCTTAAAGCGGCCGTTATTGAGGGAGATGTTTGCTGTTTTAAAACCCCGTCTCGCTCAAAACTCCTTCCTAGCCGTCCTTCGCACGCACAGCCCTGGCGGGGAAACTGCCCGGTCATCGTGAGCAATTAATCCGATAACTGCGTCCGCGCCTCAAGGCGTTCCCAATGAAATCTTTCGAGGAATCTACGAAGGGCGCCCTTTCGATGTTGAAAAGCTGCGCGAGGCCGGTAAGGTCCCTCTACGTTGACCAGCTAATTATGACGCAGTCACGCGCTCAGCTCGCGTCGTCGAATATGCCAATTTGGTTCTGTCTGCGGACGCAGCCAAAACATGAGCACATCGCGGCGGCCGCCTTACGTCACCGCCTGGAAATAAGGTGTTTCGCACCTCGCGTGCGATTTCCGAAAGCCACTCGCCGAGGAAAAGTTTGGTTCGTCGAGGCAATGTTTCCGGGGTATTTGTTTGCGCAGTTTGTCTTTCCGCTTTTTCATCGGCGGGTTGAGCATTCGCACGGAATCCGAGGCATCGTCCATTTCGGCGATTACGTGGCCACGCTCGATCCGCAGACGATGGAGGCCTTGCAGGAAAAAACTGGCGAAGAGGAGATCGTGACCCTCGATCCTGAGATCAAGGTTGGACAATCCGTCCGAATCGCCGAGGGCCCCTTCCAAGGCCTCGAAGTAGTCGTTACCCGCCTCCTGCCTGCGCGGGAGCGGGTTAAGGTGCTGCTGGAGTTTCTCGGCCGGCCAGTGGAAACCGAGATTTCTACCCCGAAAATTCTGCCAGTCTCCGCTGCACGAGCCTGAGCTGGCTTGGGCGGAACAGGAACCCGATGAAGAGGCTGCGGGCTGGAAGCTCGCCAAAATCTCGTCAGAGCCATGTCCAGGTACCGATTCTGCTCGATTCAAGGTATGTTCGTCATCCTCAGCCTGGCCGTGTCGGCGGTCGCTCCCGTTGTCATAGTAATAACGGCATTACTCAGAGCTCCGGAGGCCTATGAAAACGAGCAGGGACTGCAGATCGTCCACAGACGTTCCCGTCAGGTAAAGCGTGTCGCACTAGCCAAGAGGTTCTCCCGATCTTCCTACTTGACCTCCGGAGCCTACGGGGCTCGAACCCGCAACCTCCGCCGTGACAGGGCGGCGCTCTAACCAATTGAGCTAAGGCTCCTCGAAGAAGCGATTGTAGAGGTGGCTGTGCTGGGCCGCAACTCGCCGATGCATTCCTACAATAAAGCGACCCAATTTTTGCGCAACGCAAGATCGACCCGCTTCGCGCCAAAAGGCAGCCGATTGAATCAATCAGCTGGGTCGCCCAGCTCCTTCTCTTTGCGCTTTGTGTCGATTGTGTCCTGTGCTTTGGAAGGAGCTGCCCGCCGCGGCGGGTGTGGCGACATGTTGGTTGAACATTTTGCGCACCTTTGGCGTCGAACATTGCGCAACGAGCGGGATAAAGTTATAATCAAAATCGGTTCGGCGGATTGATCCAAACCAAAAATGAGTGACGAGCGCAGCGAGGGACGTGAGGGCGAACTGGGATTCTCGGGACAACGAAGCCTTCTCGAATCCTTTGATCGCATCATTGCTTCTCTACCGCCGGGCGATCCCATGCGGCGCAAGCTTCTCGATCTTCGCCCGGAAGTCGCAGACCACGAGCAGACGATTGTGGAAGCGCACCACATGATTGAGAAGCTCGAGGAAGTCGTCAAGAAAGTGACCTCGCCAGCGAATCGGATCGGCACGTTTCTCGGCGCCACATCTAAGGAAACTGCGCATATCGTGGTCGGCGGCGCGGATTATTATTGCAATGTCGATCCACGCATCCCCCTGGCGAAATTAAAAAAAGGCACGCGCGTTTTGGTTAACGAAGCGTATGTGATCGTCGGTGATCTCGGTTTCGAGACAGCCGGCCCAGTGACGAAAATCACGGAATTGATCGACAAGGACCGATTGCGAGTTGGCTCCGAACACGGCACGCAATCGATGGTGCTGCAACGGTCCGCCGATCTCGCAGCATCGACTTTGAAATCAGGCGACGAAGTGCGCGTCGATTCCAACTACCGCATGGCGCTGGAGATGCTTTCAAGCACCAAATCTCACGAGCATTATCTCGATGAGGTTCCCGAGCTGCCTTGGGAAAAAGTTGGCGGCCAGGAACAAGCCTTGCAGGCCATTAAGGACGCTATCGAGCTCCCGCTTTTGCATGTCGATCTTTTCAAGAAATTTCAGCACGCTACGCCGAAAGGATTTCTGCTCTACGGCCCGCCCGGCTGCGGCAAGACGCTCATCGGCAAAGCGACCGCTTACAATTTGACCAAGCAATTGCGCGAAAAAACCGGCGCCGAAATGGGTGAGTATTTCATGCACGTCAAAGGACCAGAGATTCTCAACATGTGGGTGGGCGAGTCCGAGCGGATGGTGCGCGAGATTTTTGCGACAGCGCGCGAGAAAAAACGCGAAGGCTTCATGCCATTTTTGTTTATCGATGAGGCCGAATCCATCCTCGGCACCCGCCGGGCCTCGCGTTACTCGAACATTCTTTCCACCCTCGTCCCGATGTTCTGCTCGGAAATGGATGGCATCGATTCGCTTAATGATGTTGTCATCATTCTCGCCTCCAATCGCGCGGATCTGATCGACCCGGCGATTTTGCGTCCAGGCAGGATCGATCGGAAAATCAAAGTGAATCGGCCGAATCGCGTGGGCACCCGCGATATCTATCGAATTTATCTCACCAACGATCTTCCCTATGACGGCGCGCTGGCCAAGGAAGCCGATCACATCGGCGGGGCGGTTGAGCGATTAATCGAGCGTTTTGTCGATTGGCAGTTTGCCCGGCGCGACGAAAACAAGTTTCTCGAAGTCACCTTCCGCAGTGGCCGCAAAGAGATGCTTTATCGCAGCGATCTTGTCAGCGGTGCGATCATTGCTTCGATTGTGGAACGAGCAAAGGCGATGGCGATCAAACGCTCGATTGCGTCGGGTCAATCCGAAGGCATCACCGAAAACGATCTCCAACTCGCGTTCAACGCCGAGTACAGCGAAAATGATATCTTTCCGACCACCGATATCACGGAAGATTGGCTCAAGTTGATCGATTACGATCCGGAAAACGTCGTCAAGATTTCGCCGGTCAAGCCGATTACGGAGCGCGTGAAATCCATTTCCGGAGTAATCTAATTCGCCGGACGTCATGAAACGCGTCTTCGGTCTCGAGACGGAATTCGGCATCACCGTCAATGGGGCCGAAGTTGTCGACGTGGTGGCCGAGTCGATTGAACTCGTTAGGCGTTATACCGAGCATGGCGCGCTCATGAAATGGGATTACGAGTTGGAAGACCCGCACAAGGACGTGCGCGGTTTTCGTGCGAGAGAATTGCTGCAAGACACCGATGAGTCCGCTTATTATGAGATCGACAAAAATCGGCCCCTTAGCTTTGAGGAAATCAAGAGCGACCTGGTTCTTTCAAACGGTGCGCGCTTTTACAACGACCACGCGCATCCGGAATATTCCACGCCGGAATGCACTACCCTCCGGGAGATTGTCGGGCAGGACAAAGCCGGCGAGCGCATACTGGCCGAGTGCGCGCGGCGGCGAAACCTCAAGTTACCTGAAGGGCAGGAGATTCGTCTCTACAAGAATAACACCGACTTTGTTGGGCACAGTTACGGTTGTCACGACAATTACCTAATGCGTCGCGACGTCGCTTGGGATCGCATTGTCACCGCAATTTTGCCGTTTCTGATCACGCGCCAAATCTTTGCCGGCGCGGGCAAAATGGGCGTAGAAGGGGAGAACACGAACAGCCAGCCGGGTGTTTTTCAGATTTCGCAGCGCGCGGATTTTTTTAGCGTGGTGGTGAGTATCGACACGATGAACCGCCGTCCGCTCATCAACACGCGCGACGAGCCGCATGTCGATGCCAGCCGCTACCGGCGATTCCACGTTATTCTCGGCGACTCGAACATGAGCGAATGGGCCACGGCCATGAAAATTGGAACGACGGCGCTTGTGCTGGATATGATCGAACGGGGCCAGGCGCCGCAACTCGAGATCGCGCAGCCCATCGACGCAAACAAGGCGATCAGCCGCGATCAAACTTACGATTGGATTATCGAACTGAGAGATGGCCGCAAAATTTCAGCGATCGATGTGCAACGAATCTATTTGAGCGCCGCCGCCAAGATCGACAATCAAAGCGACGGTGAAGATCGACAATGGGTTTTGCGCGAGTGGGAAAACGTGCTCAACGATCTCGAGCGCGATGTGATGATCGCCCGCGACCGTGTCGATTGGGCGGCCAAGAAATTTCTGCTCAATGCGTTGCAGGAAGAAGAGAAACTTTCCTGGAATGATCCGTGGCTGCAATCGATCGACCTGGAGTATCACAATGTCGATTTTGAGACCGGTTTGTATTACGAGGTCGTTAGGCAAGGCGCCATCCGGCGGGTGGTCAGCGAGGACGATATCAAGACGTCGATCTTCGCTCCGCCGGAAACGACGCGCGCTTTTTTCCGGGGCCGTTCCGTCGCCAAATTCAACGACCAGATCACGTCGTTGCAATGGGACGAAATCGTTTTCGCAAATGGAGCGTTCTCCCGCCGGGTCGTTCTTCCGGAAGCCTCAGCCGACGCGCGGCTCGACGCACTCAATCATGCCGCCCGCAACGGCAAAGATTTCAGCGAGTTCATCCACGCGATCAGCGCGATCGAGTGATCTGTAGCGGCAGCCGTGCCGGCTGCGACAGAGGCAGGCGACACGCCTGCCACCACGTTCGAAACCTACGACCACGTAATCAAGCGCAGCTCGTGCGCTTGCATAAGACGCGGGTGAGTGGGCAGGACCCGGATGCTGAATCCGTAGGCGCCGCTCTCCGAGGCCGGAACTGCGCCCTGGTAAATGTAGCTGCCGTCGCCGTTCTGGCTGCTCTCATTCAGAATCGTCACCGCCGGATTTTTGATGCCGCCGTTTTCTGCTTCGCCGTGATAAGCTTCCACCCGCACGTGTTTGGGATCGACCGCGCCGAGATGAACGCGCGCACTTACCTGGAGCGATTCGCCGACCAAAATGTTTTGTCGATCTTTGTTGGCGACTTGCACATCCTGAATTCGCACTTGGGGCCAGTCCTTGCGCATTTTTGATTTCCATTGGCTCAACTCGGTCGCACCGGCACTATTATCGCGCGCAAAGTCTTCGTGTGATTTCGCGGCGGGAATATAAAGACGCTCGGTGTACTCCTTCACCATCCGATGGGTGTTGAAGATTGGCGTCACGCTGCGAATCGATTCGCGCATTAATTGCAACCAGGCCAGGGGCAGTTTGCCGTCTGGTTTTGCGTAATAAAGCGGAATGATTTGGTTCTCGAGCAGTTGGTAAAGACTGTTCGCGTCCGTTTCATTTTGAAACTCAACTGTTCCGTCGACAATCTCCGCGCCAATCGCCCAGCCGTCGTGGCCGTTGTAACCTTCCGCCCACCAGCCATCGAGCACGCTGAGATTCAGGCCGCCATTCGGCGCGAGCTTCATTCCGCTGGTGCCGCTCGCCTCCAACGGGCGCAGGGGATTGTTCAACCAAAGATCGACACCTTGCACGAGCCGCCGGGCGATGTAGCTATCGTAATCCTCGACAAAGACAATCCGATTTTCGAACCCCGCTTCACGGCTAAATTTGTAAACTTCCTGGATGAGCGCCTTGCCTGCGTCGTCGCGCGGATGTGCTTTGCCGGCGAAAATGAATTGGACGGGGCGCGTCGTGTCGTTCAGCATCCGTTTCAGTCGCTCTTTGTCGCTGAACAAAAGAGCGCCGCGTTTATAAGTGGCAAAGCGTCGCGCAAAGCCGATCGTCAAAATTTCCGGATCGAGAATTCGATTGACACGGCGAATGGCTTCCGGCGATTCGCTGATGCGTTCACGGCGCGCACGCACGCGCTCGCGGACAAATTCGACCAAACGCAGCTTTAATTTCTGATGCGTGTCCCAAAGTTGCGCGTCGGGAATGTCTATGACGCGCCGCCAAAAATCTGGCTCGGTTAAATTCTCTTCCCAGTCGCCGAGATGCTTTCGATAAAGCACAGAAAACTCGGGCGCCATCCAGGTTTTGGTATGAATGCCGTTGGTTACACTCGTAATCGGCACTTCGTGTTCCGGCACGCCGCTCCAGACGTCTTTCCAGAGCGAGCGACTCACCTGGCCGTGGAGTTTGCTAACGCCATTGGCATGACGGCTCAAGCGTAACGCCAGAATCGTCATGCTAAACGGATCGTTGCGATCGATGCGCGTTTGCCCAAAGGAAAAAAGTTCGTCGAACGGGATGCTGAGTTCCTTGGCAAAATTGCCGAAGTATTTTCGCATCATCTCGCGCGGGAAAGAATCATTGCCGGCAGGGACGGGCGTGTGCGTCGTGAAAATATTCGCCGAAGCCACGACTTGCAGAGCTGAATAAAAATCGAGCTTTCGCTCGATGACGTTGAGGCGAATCCGCTCGAGGGCCAGAAAAGCAGAGTGGCCTTCATTGATGTGAAAGACTTCTGCCTCAATGCCGAGCGCACTGAGCGCTTTCACACCGCCAATACCAAGCATGATTTCCTGACGCATCCGCATTTCTAGGTCGCCACCGTACAGTTCCGCCGTGATCAGCCGATCTTCGGCGCTGTTCTCCGGCGTGTCAGTATCGAGCAGATACAAACTGACGCGACCGACCTGGAGCTGCCAGATTTTCGCGAAAACATCCCGATCTAAAATGCGCACTGAAATCACAAGGTTCGCCCCGCCCCGTTGCACCTCGCGGATCGGCAGGTGATGGAAATTTTGATTGAGGTTGATTGCCTGCTGCCCACCTTCTTTGTCGATCTCTTGTTTGAAATAACCGTGTCGATAAAGCAGACCAATGGCGACAAAGTTTAGATCGAGATCGCTGGCCGACTTGCAATGGTCCCCAGCCAAAATGCCGAGACCTCCGGAGTAATTCGGAATCGATTCGTGAAAACCGAACTCAGCTGAAAAATACGCGACCGGTTTCTTGATCGCCGCTCCGGCGCCGGCTTTCCCGTAAGTATCTGTGCGCGCCAGATAATTTCGGAGCGCGTCGTGCACTTCCTTGAGTTCGCGCAAAAAAGTCTTGTCCTGCGACACGTCTTCCAGGCGCGCTTGTCGCGAAAGTTGGAGCATGCGAACGGGGTTATGGTTGGTCCGGTTCCACAAGTCGGGATCGAGGTGACGGAAAAGGCGACGGGCAGATGGCTCCCACGTCCACCAAAGATTAAGCGTGATCTCACGCAACGGCTCCAGCGCCGCCGGCAGGGTGGGAATTACGTTATAGATTTGAAACGTGGGCATGCGCCGATGCGCCGGATTAGATCGGTTACGAGCGGGATTTAATCACGAAAATTTGGCGCGGCAAGTGTTGCGAAGTAAACATGTCGATCTTTCTTGGCACTTTCAAATTTTTCTCTCAACTCGACAATCGGTCTTCTGAAATCATCGGCGACCTGATCATTGCGCATAATACGGGCCAATCCTGCCACTATTGCATGATTGTAGCCACAGCCCCGTGGGCCGAAAAGACACGCCATGGGCACATGGCTAAATCGATCTCGGGCGCCGCACGATCGCGAGGCCGAGGAAAAATCCGGTGATTAACCCGCATATATGCGCGGCCATGCTCACTTGCGGCGTGGAAAGATCAAACGCGGTTTGAATCGCGACGATGAGCAGAATGTTGAGCAATCGTTGGTGTGCGCGTGGCAAGTGCCGATGGCGCAGTAAAAACCCAGCCCACGCTCCGACGATTCCCATGACGCAGCCGGACGCGCCCACCAGTTCAGCCGGTTGAACCAAACGCAGGCCAGTTAAAAGAACTACGCCTGCTGTCGATCCCAGACCGGAAACGAGATAGCACAAACTAAATCGAAATGCGCCAATGGCTCGCTCCAAGCTGGGACCAAGTACGTAAAGGGCGAAGAGATTAAAGAGAAGATGGACGACGTCGTAATGCAAGAAAAGCGCAGTGAGGAGCCGCCAGTATTCGCGGCCGATGAGAATTGAGTACGGATCGAGCGCGCCCAAGTGGTGTAACACGTCCGGATTGCCACTACTCCTTCGCGCAACCTCGATGAGAAACACCGCGACATTGAGAGCAATGAAAAACAAAACCGCCGGCGCATTCTGTAACCGATAATGTCGATCTTGTGTCGGCTGGCTCTGCCAAGGGCGAACTCCCGCGAATTCGGGGCGTGACTCGAGCGTCCGGAGCAATTGAATTTGCCGACGCAAATCCGCGGTTGGGTGCAACACCTGCAGAAGCACGGCAATTCGTCGCGCCGGTTTGTAGCGTTGCTGGGCGAAAAGCTCGGCGACCCTTCGCAACCCAATGGCCGGGATAAACAAGAGCGCGAGCCAGGCGCCTCCGCCGATATATCCGGCTTGCTTCGGTAACAAAATCCAGGATACCGTAGTAATTGCCAGCACGATCAATGCGGCCAGGCGCCAACCGCTAGAGGTTCCGCCCGGACGGAAGGCCCTTGCCAAAACGAGCAATGGCGAGATCACGGCGATGAAAAGGAAAATGTGATTCAGGTCTACCATGTCGATCTTGGCGGGCAAAGAGTAGCGGTTGAGCGTTGAACGTTGAACGTTGAACGTTAATTTTACAACGCAAGCAAACGTCCGACGCTCAACTTTCAACTCCCAATTCAGATTATGCGAATCACCGCTAGTTATTATCTCGATGTAATTTCTTCGTGGTGTTTTTGGGCCGAACCGGCTTGGGCGGAACTCAAGAAGCGTTACCAAGGTAAAGTGGAATTTCAGTGGAAGATTGCGTTGCTCGACAAAACCGGACTGCCGCTCTCGCGCGGGCAAGAGGCATGGTTTTATCGTCGCAGCGGCACGATCATGCGTTCGCCTTTTATGTTGAGCAGCGCCTGGTACGACGAGCCGATTCGCGCCGAATATCTCGCGCCTAATTGCGTAGCGGTCGCAGCCAAGGATTTCGGGATCGACGACGATCGCGTGCGGCTGGCGCTGGCCTATGCTTGTTTGCGCGAGGGAAAACGCGTCGGCGAATGGGAGGTGTCTGCCGAAATTGGGGCACGCGCTGCGAAGATCGACGCAAAGGAATTGCTCGAGCGCGCGCATTCCGCCGTTGTCGAGACGCGCGTACGTGCCGAGACAGCGGATTTTCATTTGTTGCAAGTGACGCAGCGGCCCACCTTTGTGTTCGATACGGAAATTGGGGATCGCGCGGTGTTTTCCGGGTTTGCCAGGTTGCCGCCACTCACTGCTGCGCTGGATGCGATGCTCGATGACGCAGAAGCTTACTCCTCGTTTGCCGCCCACTTCGGCGCGCCGCCTGCTTCATGAAGAATCGATGATCAGATTCATCTTGCCAGAGCAGCAATGTTGTCCTACAACTTCACTTCGGCTCGCGGTAATTAATGCGAGCCCGTCGCTGTGGTGATCGCAGCCGCGGCGAGGCCGAGTGTGTCAGCGTTCGCGAAAGCGGCGCTGAAAATTGCGACGAACGAAATTACGACGATATGGCGCACTCCCGTTTCGTCGGCCCGGAGATCGAGTTAATCTGCAACCACAATTTCGTGTAAACGGTCGAATTCGCGCTCGCGAAGTCCGGGTTATCTTAGGTTCGAACGGTCAACAGCTCGGCGTCCTGAAATTATCGGATGCTTTGCGCGAAGCTCAGAACCGCGGTCTCGATCTCGTCGAGGTTGCACCGACAGCCAATCCCCCAGTCTGCAAAATCGTCTCCCTTGGAAAATTCCGTTACGATCTTTCCAAGCACGAGAAAGATAAGAAGCCGACGGGATCAAAACTGAAGGAAATCAAGTTTCGGGTAAACATCGATGAGCACGATTATCTGACCAAGATCCGCCACGGCGAGGAATTTCTGGACCGTGGAAACAAAGTGCGCGTGCAGTTGCAATTTCGTGGCCGCGAGATGGCGCACCAGGAATTCGGCATGCAGCTCATGGAAAAGGTACGCGAAGATCTCTCCGGGATGTCGCAAGTTGAAATGGAACCGAAAATTACGGGGCGCAACGTCACCATGACATTAACGCCATTACCGGCCAATAAACGCAAAAGGCGATTTGCCCCGCCTCCCAAAACGGAGGCAAAGATCGAATCGCAAAACGGCAGCAAGTCGTAAGCGATCCTCGATTCCAACTGCGTTGCACTAAATTAGCCTGGGAGCCATAGCCACCTCATAAATGGTATGGACGGACCGCTGGGCCGTCCGTCCGCTTCGGCGCGCCTGGCGGTCGCGCCCTATCAATTATTGGGATCTTATTTGTCAGGCGGCCTCTACGGCTTTTTGGGCGGAGCTGTTTGTGGCGGGGGTGTTATTGGACCCGTGGGGCTTTGTTGGGCTTGCAAGGTTTGCATTCGCTGTTTACGCGCTTTCGCCTCGGCGTTGTCGCGCTGCATCTGGAGCACCTTGTCGCAATCAGCGATGCAGTTGGCCACGTCGCCCTTCACTTCGTAAATGTAGCTGCGGTATAAAAGGTAACGCACCTCGTTTGGTTTCCGCCTAATCAGTTCCGAGTAATCCGCGAGCGCGCGATCGTAATCGCCCAGCTTCATCTCAGCGTAAGCGCGTCGCTCGTAAATAGCGGGATCATCCGGCGAGATTTCGAGCGCCTCAGAAAAATCATCGATCGCCTTTATGTACTGCGGTGGCTTCTGAGTCTGGTATGCGGTTGCCCGCTGCTGAAGCGCGGCCGAAAGGCTCGGCGCATTCTTGCGATCGAGCTCCGCTGCTCTGCGGTATAAATCGACCGCTTTATTCCAGTCTTTACTTTTCAGCGCCTCTGCTCCCTCTCGAGCGAGCTTGACGGCTTCACGGTTCGCTTGCGCGCCGCCCAGGACTGGGAATATGACTAACAGCGCACCTACCAGGCAAAATAAATGAATTTTTTTCATATACTGGGTAATTCGACGATGGTTTCAGTAAATAATTCGCATTTCCAACAGGGAATAGTTGAACGGAAAATCCTGCCCAAGTCACGTTTCTTCTACAGAATGCGCCTGGTCGATGTCGATCTTTACGTCGGGTTCCGGCGAAGCCTGGTTCGGTCCGGGTTCATCGATTCGCACGATTCGTAAGGCCCGGCCGTTTGTCTCGTCGATTTCGAGCAAAGCCCCGCGCAGGCGAACTGCCCCTGCCGCAACCGGAAACAACGCTGGCATGTTTGAGATGAACCGATTCATGATCGGCCCGATTGACCGTCCGAGAATCGATTCCGTCGGGCCGCACATTCCCGCATCGCAGAGAAAAGCCGTCCCGCCGGGGAAGATTTGCTCGTCCGCCGTCTGCACGTGAGTATGTGTGCCGATCACGGCTGAAACTTTTCCGTCGAGAAAACGTCCCAGCGCAATTTTCTCGCTCGTGGTCTCGCCGTGAACATCGACAACGATATTCGCGGTCTCTTCGCGCACTTTCGCGACCGCTACTTCCACGGCGCGAAACGGGTTCTCCAAAATCGGCTGCATGAAAGTGCGGCACTGGACATTGATCACGCCTACTTTCCCTTTCGCCGTCTCCAAGACGATGAATCCGCTGCCGGGCGCGCCATCTGGGTAGTTTACCGGGCGCAGCAAACGCGGCTCGGTATTGATGAACAAAAGAATCTCCTTCTGGTCCCAAATGTGGTCGCCGCTCGTCACCACCGAGACACCGGCGCGCAAAAGATCTATCGTAATTTTTCCTGTGATCCCACGACCGCCGGCTGCATTTTCGCCGTTCACAATCGTGAAATCGATTTCGTATTGATGCTTGAGTTCGGGCAGACGCGTGATTACCGCGCTGCGGCCTGGCTCGCCAACGACGTCGCCCAGGAAAAGTATCGTTAGCATTCGGCGAGCTTCGTATTAAACAAACCGAAATCCAAATGCAGTTGTTTCGCCCGGCGCAAACGCGAGTCG
>WNFD01005969.1_pt1 | contig 13419 bp, 14 predicted proteins | sample 5400491 | NCBI WGS metagenome assembly WNFD01 (sample SAMN13153343, study PRJNA577476) | soil metagenome | isolation source: 120 cm saprolite under Douglas fir tree site 2 hole 2 replicate 2 | place: USA:California | collected 2015-04-18 | reverse complement strand
GCGAATTTGTTCATCTTGAGGTTGAGTTCGCTGGTGCAGAGCTTCAGCACCGAGCCCTCGGGTCCCGGCGGCAGGCCTTTGAGCCGCCGCGTCAGTTGCCGGAAGCCGGTGTAGCGCAGCGCCGCCGCCTCGCATGCGAATCCGCCGAGTTTCTGCCGCACGCTGGTGTCGTCCCATGCGGTGTGGCCGTTGCTCGGGAGGCTTTTCGCGAGCTCGACCAGTTCCTTGACCTGGCCCATCAGGTCGCGTCCGCCGCCGATTCCCGAGCGCTCGAACATCAGGGTTGTAATCGCGACTTGCCATCCCTGGTTCTTCTCGCCCATCAGATTTTTCTTCGGCACCTTGACGTCTTCGAAAAAAACTTCGTTGAAATTTGCGTCGCCGGTGATTTGCACCAGCGGACGCACCGTCACCCCGGGGCTGTGCATATCGACCAGCACGTAGCTGATTCCCTTATGCTTGGGCGCCTCCGGATCGGTGCGCACCAGCAGTATGCACATGTCGGCGTGATGCGCGTCCGAGGTCCAGACCTTCTGCCCATTGACGATAAAGTAGTCGCCTTCTTCGACCGCGCGGGTCTGCAAGCCGGCCACGTCCGAGCCTGCGCCGGGCTCTGAATAACCCTGGCACCAGAGTTCGTCCGCCGACAGAATTTTCGGCACGTAACGATTTTTCTGCTCCTCGGTTCCCCAGTGGATGATCGTCGGACCGACCAGCATGATGCCGAGTCCGTTGACCAGCATCGGCGAATTAACTTTCGAGAGTTCCTCGTTGTAGATGATCTGCTGAGTCAGGGTCGCGCCGCGTCCGCCGTATTCTTTCGGCCAGCTGATTCCGACCCATCCGCCGGCGTGCATTTTCTTGTGCCATTCGAGGCGCCGCTTCCAGTCGTCGGCGCTGCTCTCGCGCATGAAGTCCATGCCGTCTTCCGCTTTGCCCGCTTTCGGCAAATTAGCGGAGAGCCAGCTGCGGAACTCGGAGCGGAATGCCTCGTCCTCGGCGCTGAATTTGAAGTCCATCGATAACCTCCACGTCGCGGAACCGAACGACTCACTCCTGGCCGCGCTTAATGGCGCGCGTCGGCTGGAGGGTAGGGTCCCTAACGCTTGTTATATAGAACAGGCTCGGGAACGCATTCAACCTAACCCCTAACCCCTTCCCTTGAGGGAAGGGGAACAATCGCGAAGGGGGCTTATCGCCGAGCGCAGGTATACTTCCGTGTCGGCGATTTCCATCAAGCGCCGCAGCCCCTGCAACTCTGGATGCGCCATCACGGTCGCGACCAATTCCTTGCCGAGGCCGCGCTCGCGATATGGCTCGAGAATGAAAACGTCTGCGAGGTATGCGTAGGTCGCGAAGTCGGAAATCACGCGCGCGAAACCGACCTGCTCGGTGCCGTTGTAAACTCCGAAGCAGAGCGAATTTTCGATCGCGCGCATCACCGTCTCGCGAGGAATTCCCTCCGCCCAATACGAGCGGGTCAGAAACCCATGAATCACGTCGACGTCGAGCTTCGCTCGATCCGTGCTGATCAGAAATCGCCCCGCGTCCGTCACTACCATCGCTGTCATGTTCCTGCTCCTCGATTCCCCGGCAGCCGATACTCCGCTACGTGCGCGGGAATTCGCGTCGAAGGATTGAGCCGCGAATCAGCGACCGGCGCGAGCTCCGTCATCGTGAGTGGAATCTCACCTGCCCAAATTGGCAACGCGTAGTCGGCTTCGTCGTCGATAGGTCCGCCGCTGCGCAGCTTCGCCGACGTTTCGTCAATTGGAATCGATAGCACCGAAGTTGCGTCCAGCTCCTTTTCGTTCGGCTGACGAATATGTTCCCACCTGCCTGGAGCCACATGATCGATCAGCCCCTTCATCACGGCGAGTTTTTCCGCATGGGCGGTAACGAGTGTGGCAACGCCGAGAATTACCACCGATCGGTAGTTCACCGAATGATGGAACGCGGACCGCGCCAGCACGATGCCGTCGAGATGCGTCACCGTCACCGCCAGCTGGGTGCCTTCCGCCGCGGTGCCGAGCATGCGGCTCGCGGCTGAGCCATGAACATAGAGGCGGTCGCCGATTCGCACCTGCAGAGTCGGAATCACGTAGGGCTGACCGTCGATCGCAAAACCGACGTGGCATACGAGCGCGGTGTCGAGGAGCGCATTGATGACGTCGCGATCGTAAGAGGCGCGCTTGGGAAGGCGCTTCACGCGGGTGCGCGCGGTCATCGCAATGGTGCCGCTCCCAGTATGAGAAGTCGTGTTTCCGACCGCCTCTTTCGTCTGCTCTTCCATCTTCGCTGCCCTTTTGTTACAGTACGTAAGTATGAACGTATCGGTACATTATCAGATTCGCGGAAGTTCGGGCAACCAGATCGCCGCCAGTATCGAAGATGGAATCCGTAGCGGGCGGCTCGCTTCCGGTGAGCGATTGCCGACCGTCCGCGCGCTCGCGGCGCGCCTCCACCTGAGCCCGACCACGGTCGCGTCAGCTTACAACGCGCTCCGAGTGCGCGGACTCGTGCATGGCTCGGGACGGCGTGGCACCGTGGTCAACCGTCGTCCTCCCTTATTGACCCGCTCCGCGCCAATGCCCGCGCCGGGACTCCGTAATCTCTTCGAGGGCGGCCCGGATCCCGCGCTGCTCCCGTCGCTGAAGCCCTATCTCGCGCGGCTCGACGGCAATCCGGGTCAGTATGGCGATGCGGAAAATCGCCCCGACCTGATCGTGCGCGCGGCGGATCAGTTCAAGCTAGATGGAATCGCCATCGACGCGATCGCGATTGTGAGCGGAGCGCTCGACGCGGTCGAACGCGTGCTGCAAGCATGGTTGCGCCCGGGCGATCGCGTCGCCGTCGAAGATCCGAGCTATACCGGCGTGCTCGATTTGGTTGCTGCGATGGGCTTGATTGCGGAGCCGGTTGAGATAGACGACTCGGGACCTATCGGCTCGGACTTGAATCGCGCGCTGAAGCTCGGCGCCAAAGCATTTATTCTGACCCCGCGCGCGCAAAATCCCACCGGCGCCGCGCTCGATCGAAAGCGCGCCCGCGAGCTTAGACAAGTGCTCGCCGGCTTTCCCGAGTGCATCCTAATCGAGGACGATCACGCAGGGCCCGTCGCCGGCGCGCCCGCATTCACGCTCTCCGCCGGACGCGCGCGATGGGCCACGATAAGATCGGTGTCAAAGTCGCTCGGCCCCGATTTGCGAGTGAGCGTAGTCGCCGGCGACGAGCTTACGATCGCGCGCGTCCAGGGCCGCCAGAGCCTCGGCCCGCGATGGGTCAGTCACATTCTGCAGGATCTCGTCGCGCTGATGTGGTCGGATCCGAAAGTTATTGCGATGCTGCGAACCGCGGCCGATACCTATGAGCGCGGGCGCCACACGCTGATCGAGCAGCTCGCCGAACATGGGATCGAAGCGCGTGGCCGCTCGGGCCTGAATGTATGGATTCCGGTCGCGGAGGAGGCGGCGGTGGTACAAGGAATGGCCGAAAAGGGATGGGCCATTCGCGCAGGCGCAAGTTATAGGATCAGGAGTGCGACCGGAATCCGCGTAACGGTTTCAACTCTGACGCGTGACGAATCTCGACGCTTCGCGGCCGACCTGGCCGCGGCGATGCGCCCGCGATCTAACGCTCACGCGCAGTCTGCGTGATACACGCGGTGTTCGTTTTGATGCTAGAACGAATCGCGTGTCTTAAGAGGGAGCCGCTCAGACGAGACAAGCTTGAAAGCGCGGCGCTCTCGGCGCCGCGCTTCAATCGCTTACTTTACGAATCGAGCAGTCGCAGCTATTCGAGCCGCCAGAGCGAACGCGCCGCGTTGGCCGAACGCTCGACGATCTTCTTGCCGTACTCGTATTGCGCCGCGAAAATCGGCGCGAGCGGGGTCTGCTTCGCCCACTGCGTCGTCGACTCCTGGAAATCAATCGCCTGGTTGGCAACTTTCTCGGTGGTGTCGATGTACCACGCGGCGAACTTCTTCGCGCCTTCGACGTTGATCAGCTTGGCGCCCAGGTTGGCGACGTTTCCGAACATTCCCGATACCGTTTCTTTCTCTGCCATCTTTTTTACTCCTCCAGTTTTTGGGTGCGAGACTACTTTCGCGCCGTTTGGTTTATGTAAATTACTCATCGATTTACCCTCAAGCCCGTTTCGTTTGTCGCGTCGGTGACGCTATTGACACTTTGTTAGCGGCTTTTTCATTTAATGATGTTTCAGTTATCGCGCTCCGCCAGCCACTTGGAAATTTGCGGCCACAGCCGCTTGATTGAATCCGAACTTACCGCCGCACCCATGTGCCCGGTCGGATAGTGCAGGTTGCGTTTGTCAGCGCTCGAGACCAGTCCCGGAAGCGGCATGCTCGAACGCGGATTCACGATATCGTCGCGGTCGCCGATCACGTTGAGCAGCGGCGCCACTATCTTCTTGAGATCGGCAACCGTATTGCCAACCTTCATCTCGCCCTTCATCAGGGAATTATCGCGCGACATCGCGCTTGTCTCAAGGAAGATTTTTCCCGCCATCGGAACGTCGCTGTGCAGCCAGCGCTCGAACAGGCGAAACATCTCGAGGTATCCCGGCCGCGATGAACTCCGATACGCGCCGACGAACTTGTCGAGCATATGATGAGTCGGTGCGAGCGTGTTGAAGAACGAGTACATCATCCAGGCCGGCGCGTTGCCGTAGATGTCGACGATCAGCTCGGCGCTCCGCGCAGTCATCGCGGCGCTCAGATGCTCAATCGGAAGATCGCGCACGCTGGTGTCCAGTGGAATCGTCAGCGAGATGAGATTCTTGACGCTGTTGCCGTGCAGCGCCGTGTACATCAGCGCAAGCAGGGCGCCGAAGCAGTAGCCGAGAATCGAGATCTGCTCGACTCCGCTATGAATCTGGATCGCGCGGACCGCGTTCGCGATGTCCTGATTCACATACGCGTCGAAACCGCGCCACTTGTCGTCCGGTTTCGGCGGAATCCAGTCGATCAGGTAAACCTCGAAGCCCTGGTTGACCAGATGCTCGACGACGCTGCGCCCCGGTTGCAGGTCTAGGATGAATGGCCGCTTGATCAGCGAGTAGATCAGCAATAGCGGCACTCGATGCCGCGTTGTGCCGCGCGCTTCGTAGTAGCGCAGCTTAACCAATCCCGACTCATAAATGACGCGCGACGGCGTCGCGGGCTCGGGATCGTCCATGGTGATGCCGAAGCCGTTGCGAAACGCGTCGATCGTGCGCATCGCACCTTCCATCCAGAATGATGCGACTTCGCTAATTGCCGACATTGGCGATAATCTCCGTGTGCTGCGGATCAGTCCATCCCGTCCATATCGCGACTTGCTGCGAGCTCGAGCCACGATCGGCTACTTCGTTTCCATTAACGATCGAGTGACGCACCGCGTTGTGAAGCTCGCGCGCGTAATCTTCGTTGGTCTCGGCTTCGATCACCGCGGCGCGCAACTCCTCACGGAGCCCGCGGATATCGGACCGCACCTGCGCGACTTCGGACCCGGTCGGAAGTCCGACTGCGGGCCACAGCGCGTTGAACCACGCTCCTGCGACCGCGGTGTTGAATCGCTGCCATCGGAGCATCATGTCGATCGAGCCGCCGAGCACCTGTCCGACGGTTTCGTTGGTGAACAGCCCATTGGTCGCCACCTTGGTGAGTCCGACCACCGAGTCGTATGCCTTCCACGCGACTTCGCTCAGACTCGTTTCGACCTGGGCGCTCTCGATCACCTGCTTCACCTTTGCAGTCGGCGCCACCGGCATCAGGCACTGCGCGAGCTTCAGTATCTCATCGGAAAAAGAAGTCTCGGCGGAGTTTGTGATGGCGCGTGGCGGCTCGTCGATTTTTTTACTTGCCATAATGGTTTCCCCGTGGATCAATATTGATCCCTGCCCGCGATAATTAATTCGCCTTCGAAGTTTCTAAATTCTGGTTTCGGAATTCTGTGGTCTAGAAGTTCCGGTAATATGACAGTTATGGCAAGAATTAGCTACGCTTAAGTTTGTCGCACCTGTGACCAATCGTGTCCAAAGCGGCGGAAATGTCGATCTACCGTCACATTCGGGACATTTACAGATCTTTTGTGCTAACAAGCCAATGTGGCCGTATCATTAGCTATTGACCCGAAATCGCTGACCCGGCTGAGGACGCTCTCCTGGATGCGCGGCGAGCAGGCGGCACGCCTCGCGGCCAACGCCACGGCCCTGAAAGTGCGCCGCGATGATGCGATTTTCATGGAAGGCGAGGCCTCGAGCCAGGTCTATATCCTGCTCTCGGGCGTCGCCAAGTTATGCTACGTCAATCGCGATCAGCGGGTCCTGGTCGGCTTCGTCGGCCCCGGCGAAGTCTTCGGCTTGTCGTCGCTGCTGCCGCAGACCACCCGGCCCTTTCGATGCGAGGCGTATAGCGACTGCTCGGTCGCGGTGGTTAAACCCGAAGTCTTCGTGGATACTGTGCTCGGAGTTCCGCTCGAGCGATTGAGTCTCATCCTTGATGCCACGGTTGGGCGATGGTGGGGGATGGTGGTCCGCTATGCGAACTTCGTCGGACTCGGGCTCCGCGCGCGGCTGGCCGGCGCGCTGCTCGAACTGGCGGAAAAATTCGGCGTGCGCGACTCGCGTGGCACGCTGCTGACAATCAAGCTTACTCATGCGGACCTCGCGGAGCTGGTGGGCGCCTCGCGTCAGCGCACCACCGAGCAGCTCAACGATTTCGAGCGCGAGCAGGTTATCATCCGCGAAGGGCGGCGACTGATCATCGTTCCCGAGAAATTGTGGCAGCTTGCGCAGACGCCGCAGGCGACCCGGACTCCGGAGTAAAAAAAATTGGCAGCTGACAAATTTGTGACCGTGAACGGTCTTCGCCTGCACTATCTCGATTACGGCGGCGACGCCGAGCGATGGGTCACATGTGTTCACGGACTATCCGGCAACGCGCACGACTTCGACGAACTAGCGACGCATCTGGGGCGCGGATATCACGTAATCTCCGTCGACGTGCGCGGCCGCGGCGACAGCGATTGGGGACCGCCGACTGAGTATCTGCCGCAAAATTACGCGACCGATCTGGCCGCGATGCTCGATTCGATCGGAATCGCACGGACCAGCCTTATCGGCACCTCGATGGGCGGGATTATCTCCATGATGTACGCCGGCGGATGGCCCGAGCGGGTCGAGCGGCTGGTGCTCAACGATATCGGGCCCGAAGTAGATCCGGCCGGCGCGACCCGTATCACCGGTTACTTCAGCACCGCGCCGGAGCGCTTCAACAATCTAAGTGAAGTAGTCAGTTACTATAAGACTAACTATCCAGCCACCGCCAAAATCCCCGACCATATCCTCGCAGAGCAGGTCAAATGGGCAGTCAAGCCCGATGGCGAAGGCCTCAAGTGGAAGATCGATCCAAATATCCGCCGCCCGCTGCGCGGCGCGACCGCGGCGAATCGCCTCGATCTGTGGGTCCCGTTCGCGCGCATCGCATGCCCAACCCTGATAGTCCGCGGCGCCGACAGCGACATCCTCCTACGCGCAACCGCAATCCGGATGTGCCAGGTACTCCGCGGCGCAACCAGCATCGAAGTCCCCGGAGTCGGCCACGCCCCATCCCTAACCGAACCCGAATCCCTAACCGCAATCACCCAACTCTTCGGCCTGTAATGGACAACTAAAACCCGCTTTCTCGGTTCCCCTTTCGCTTAAAGGGAGGAGTTAGCTACCCCAATTCTCGGTTCCCCCTTCCTTCAAAGGGAAGGGGGTCAGGGGTTAGGTTCCGACCCACTGGACTCTCGATGCTGGCGCGTAATACTATACCCCCTAGGGTATAGGCGTGATCGCTCGCTATGTCACACACCGTCAAAGAAAAAACCAAGCTCCTGAATCGCGTCCGCCGCGTGCGCGGCCAAATCGAAGCCCTCGAACGCGCGGTCGACGAGGAAAAAGGATGCACCGAAGTCCTTCATCTCGTCGTCGCCGCGCGTGGCGCGATGAACAGCCTGATGGCGGAGATCATCGAGGATCACATCCGCGTCCACGTCGTCGATCCCGACCGTGAACGCGGCGCTCGCGCCCGCGGCGCCGAAGAGCTGATCGACATAGTTCAGGCCTACCTGAAGTAAGCGGGAGACCGAGCGATGGATCAGCAGGAACGCGACAGTGTCCTCAGCCCACTCGAGGCAATGCGAATCGTTGTGGTCGCACTCGCCACCACTTCGCTTTGGTTCCACTTATGGGAGCCGTTGCCATATGTGAGCCTAATCGGCGTACTTGGCGTTCTGATCGGCGCGTGGCCGATTTTCAAAGAGGCGGCCGAGAACGCTGCATCAAGACGGATGACCATGGAGTTGTCCATGAGCATCGCGATCGTCGCCGCCGCCGCCATCTACCAATACTTCACCGCGCTCATCATCATGTTGTTCGTTCTGATCGCCGAGGTGCTCGAAAAGATGACCGTGTCTCGCGGCCGCCGCGCGATTCGCGATCTCATGGACTTCCTTCCTCGTTCGGTAACAGTTCGCGGCGCGACTGGCCTCCGCGAGACCTCCACCGATGATCTCCGCCTCGGCGATAGTGTCCTCGTCAACCCCGGCGGTCTCGTCCCCGTCGACGGCACCGTGATCAGTGGCCATTCGTTCGTTGACCAGGCGCGGATTACCGGCGAGTCGATGCCAGTTGAGAAAATCCCCGGTTCGGTCGTATACGCCGGAACGATCAATCAGTCAGGTGCGCTCGAAATTCGCGTCGAACGGATCGGCCGCGACACCAGCTACGGCAGGATCATCGAGGCCGTCGAGCACGCCGAGCGTTCGCGCGCGCCGGTGCAGCAGTTGGCGGATCGGCTCGCCGGATACCTCGTCTATTTCGCTCTCGCCGCCGCGCTCGTGACGTTCATCATCACCCGCGACGCGCGCTCGACGATTTCTGTGATCATCGTAGCGGGCGCATGCGGCATCGCCGCGGGCACCCCGTTGGCAATCCTCGGCGGTATCGGTCGCGCGGCGAATCTTGGCGCCATCATCAAAGGCGGCCTCTACCTCGAGACTCTGGGCCGCGTGGATACAGTCGTTCTCGACAAGACCGGAACTTTGACTTTTGGCCGCACTGAAGTTCAGGCGCTCGTTCCGAGCGCTGGTGTTTCCGAAATCGAGCTGCTCGACGCGGCCGCGTCGGCGGAGATGCGCTCCGAGCATCCGCTAGGCAAAGCGATTGTCAACTTCGCATCGGCGAAGAAACGTTCCATCCGCGAGCCCGAGCGTTTCGATTACGTCGCCGGTCGCGGCATCACCGCGCGTGTCGATAGCGTCACGATCCTCGTCGGCAATCGTGCGCTTCTCACCGATCACGCGATGGCCGTCCCGCGCAACTTTGCCGCCGACGTCGAGACATCCTCGGAAGTTTTCGTGGCGCGCAACGGAAAGTTTCTCGGCGCGATCGTAATCGCCGACACGGTACGGCCAGAAGCACGGCGCGCTATCGAAGCGCTCGATCGAATCGGCATCCGCAGCATTTTGCTCACCGGAGACACTCGGCCAGTCGCTGCGAAGGTCGCTCGCGATCTCGGAATAAGCGAAGTCGAGGCTGACCTCTTGCCGGAAATGAAACTCGCGCGGATCAAAAATCTCGTGGCGGATGGACGCGTCGTCGCGATGGTCGGCGACGGTGTCAACGATGCGCCCGCGTTGGCAGAGGCGAGTGTCGGCGTTGCGATGGGCTCGGGCACCGACGTCGCTCGCGAGAGCGCGACTGTAGTGCTGCTCGGCAACGACTTGCTGCGTTTCACCGAGACGCTCGAGATCGCGCGATGGACCCGGCGCATCATCTGGTGGAATTTCGCCGGCACCCTCGGCGTCGACGCGATCGGAATCGCGCTCGCGTCCGGCGGTTTCCTCAGTCCAACTCTCGCCGCCTTCATCCACGTGACTTCCGAACTTACCTTCATCCTCAACTCAGCACGCCTGCTCCCACGCCGAGCCCGCGAGACCGCGACGCCCGAAATGTTTCACCAGCCCGAGCGCAAGGTACTTCCAAAGGCAGCCTAAGTTTCTGCTCTAGCGTGGATTCGACTGCCCCAGCGTAGCCACGCGATCGAGCCGTCGCGATTTCGGAGGAACTCGCCCTGGTTTTCTTTCAGCGGCGGCTCGACCATCGCGATCCGATCGGTACCAATCAGCCCGATTCGAAACGCTGGCGGCGGCGGACCGGCGGGGGTGTCTTTAGTCGGGAAGCCGCCCTTCGGATGCACGTGCACCATCAGCTTCCCGGCTTCAGTCTTGATCTCCATATCGTCGAGCGTTTGTTTGTAGAGCCCGGAATATTCCGCCATCTGAATTGGCGTCATCGCGATCTCGACAGGTTCGGGCTCCTCGTTGCCAAGAAACTTCGGGATCAGTTCTTTAGTCACGTCGCCCACGAGGAGTCCGCCGCTCCTCGAGTTGGTGGTGATCGCAAGTCCGAACTTGCGCGCCGGTGTCAGGGTGAAGGCCGAGATTTGTCCGAAGGTTCCGCCGCCATGAAATACGCGGCGAACTCCTCCGATATCGTAAGTCCTCCACGCGAGTCCCATCCTGATATCGAGCATCGCCACATCGCTCGGAGTCTGCATCATTGCAATCGATTCCCGCGATAAGATTCGCGCGCCGTCCTCCGCGCTCCCGTCGCCCAGATGGAATCGCGCGTAACGCAGCTGATCCTTCATCGACGCAACGATTCCGCCAGCCGCGCCGGTCGCGCGCGTCATTTGCCATGGACGAAGTACGAACGTGTTGTCGCCGATCGTCGCGTGACCGACCGCGAAGCGATGCGTCATCACGTCCGTCGGGAAGAGAAACGAATGCCTCAGCCCAAGCGGCTCGAGCACCAGTTCCTTGAGCGCGGCTTCGTAAGTCTTGCCCGTCACCACCTCTATCACCCGCCCCGCGAGCGAGAACGCCGCGTTGTTATACGAGAGCAGGCTGCCGAGCGGTGTAAGTTGCGACAGGTCGCGCATCAAGCTGACGAAGTTCGCAAGCGCGTCGTCGCCGTTGCCGGTATCGGCGAAGAAGTCACCTTCGAATCCGCCGGTATGCGTCAGCAGATGACGCATCGTGAGGCGCGCAGTGACTTCCGGATCGCGCATCTTGAAGTCAGGGAGATAACAGCGAATCGGTTCATCGAGCGCGAGCTTGCCGGCCTCGACCAGGCGCATCACCGCCGTCGCGGTGAATGTCTTGGTCGTCGAGCCGATCTGAAAGAGCGTATTTTCATCCACGGAGAGTGGATGACGGATATTGGTGACGCCGAACCCTCTGACGAATTCGCGACCCTCGCACTCGATCCCAAGCGCGACGCCCGGCACCTTATGCTGCGCCATCGCATCAGGAATGCGATCGCAAATTCCCGCGAACAGCTCTTCGGCCTCCATCGCACCCCCGTCAAATGCAGGCGCCGGCGCGCAACTTCAATGCGGGAATTCGACCATCACTTTGGCGCGCGAGCCCGGCCGTTTCAGCGCGGTGAACATCTCGGGCACCTCGCCGACTTCGATCACGTCGGTGATCATCGGAGTCGCGTCGATCGCACCCGACGCGAGCGCGTCGATCGTCTGCTGGAATTCGGCGCGATTGTACGCCAGCGCGAAGTCGATACTCACTTCCTTCATCACGCAAGTGAGCGGGTTGATACTGTCGGGCTCCATGCAGACTCCAATCACGACCACCCGCCCATGACGCCCGGTCATTCCGATTGCCGCGCTGAGCGTCGACTTCACCCCGATACATTCGAAAACAATTTCCGGCGCGCGTCCGGTTATCGATCGCACCGTCTCGGCGGGATCTTCATTGTTCGGATTTACCACCGCGCTCGCGCCGAGCTTCATCGCGAGCTCCGTCCGTCCCGGTGCGAGCTCTGACACGACCACCGCGCCCGCGCCCCTGGCCTTGGCCCATAGTAATGTTGATAGTCCGATCGGCCCCGCGCCCATCACGACGCATCCCATTCCCGGTTTCAGCTGCGCGCGATTCACGCCGTGAAGTCCGACCGACAGCGGCTCGACCAGCGCCCCCGCGCGCGAGCTGACATTGGCTGGGAGTTTCAGCAAACTCGCCGCGCCGCACAGCACGTACTCCGCGTACGCGCCCGGCAGTTGCCCGAGCCCGAGGCTGCGAATCTTCGCGCAGTGCATCCCGTCGTCGCGGATGCACGGATCGCAAACCCCGCATGCGATATACGGCAGCGAGGTCACTCGATCGCCGCGCTTATAGCCGTCGACGCCGACGCCCAGCTCATGTATCTCGCCGCAGAACTCATGTCCCATCACGCTGTCGGGCTTGAGCCCGGTTCCGTACTGCACCGCATGCAAGTCGGAGCCGCAGATTCCGCAGTTATGCACTTTGAGCACGACCTCGCCCGCGCCGGCCACCGGATTCGGCACGTCGATAATCGCCATCTCATCTTTCTTTTTGAAGACCGCTGCTCTCATCGTCGTCGAACCTTTTTTCGAGCGTCGCAGTTAGATGTCCGCTAAGCCGCTACTGCTGAATCAGTTCAATCTTGTATCCGTTGGGATCTTCGATAAACGCAATCGACGTAGTCCCGTGCTTCATCGGACCCGGCTCGCGCACGACGTTGACGCCTTTCTGCTTCAAGTCGGCGCAGGTCTTATAGATGTTTTCGACGCCGAGCGCGACATGCCCGTACGCGTTGCCGAGATCGTACTTCGAGGTCCCCCAATTCCAGGTGAACTCGATAACCGCGGTCTCGTCCTCACTGCCGTAACCGACAAACGCGAGCGTGAACTCGCCGCCCGGAAAATCCTGCTTGCGGAGCAGCCTCATCCCGAGCTTGTCGCAATAGAACTTGAGCGATTCGTCGAGGTTGTTCACCCGGAGCATCGTGTGCAGAAGTCGCATCGTTTTTATCCTCTTCTTTTTGGGGTCGCGTTCTTAATTGGTTTGCCGGCGTCGCGCGCGCGTTTCGAATCGATAGCTTTCGTGAGCTCGCTCTGAATACCTGCGAACACATCCTCAGTCGGCGAGATTCCGACCGCCTTCATCTTCTCGACCAATTCCCATCGCTCGAGCCCGAGCAACTGCTTGGCCTCATGCTCATGAATCCGCTTAACCCGCACCAACTCCAGGATCGCGAGCTCGCGCACTCGCGCCGCAAAATCCGTCTCAGGAAACTGCGCGTCAAAAACATCCCCAGGCAACTCAAGTTTGAGATCCATTGTCATCCCACAAATTGATTTTCGACTTTCCGCCAATCGAGAAAGTATTGTCAAACGCAGGGGCCAGCCCCTGCACCTGAGTCAGGAGCCCGGCTCCGTTGTCGCCGGCTTTGTTCTCCGAAACTCCCTTTTCATCTTTTTGTGTCATCCTGAGCGGAGTCCGCGGAGTCGAAGGACCCCGGATTGCCGTGTGCCAGTGGCACCTCCCTGACAGG
>WNFD01004893.1_pt1 | contig 13419 bp, 14 predicted proteins | sample 5400491 | NCBI WGS metagenome assembly WNFD01 (sample SAMN13153343, study PRJNA577476) | soil metagenome | isolation source: 120 cm saprolite under Douglas fir tree site 2 hole 2 replicate 2 | place: USA:California | collected 2015-04-18 | reverse complement strand
GCGCCGGCGATCCGCTCGCGCGCTGCTTCAATCGCCGCTAGCTCGATCACATGAATGCCCTTTCGATCTCTGCCTTCTCATCGGCGGTAACCGAGCACTCCAGCGCCTCGCCGACCGGCCGAAGGTGTTCGGGACGCGCTGGCCCTATGACGATCTGGGTGACCCTGTGGTCGGCAAGCAGCCAGGCCAGCGCGAGGCCGGCCATCGAGATGCCGCGGCGCTTTGCCATCGCTTCCAGGCGGTCGAGCGCGTCGAAGGTCGGGCCAGCCAGGAACTGCTCGTACGGCCCGGGGCGCTGCGTCATCCGCGAGCCGGCCGGAAACGGCTGCCCGCGGCGGTACTTCCCGGTCAGCCATCCCCCTGCCAGCGGGCTGAACGCAAGGTACGCGACGTCGCGCCGCGCGCACAGAGGGAGCAGTTCCCGCTCGTCCTGGCGATCGAGCAGCGAGTAGCTGTTCTGGATTGCGTGCGGCCTGCCTGCGGCGAGCGCGCGCACCAGCTGCCTCGCGTCGAAGTTGCTGACTCCGTAGGCTCGGATCCGGCCCCTGGCCAGCGCGGCGTCGAAGGCGGAGAAGGATTCGGCCAGCGGCACATCAGGATCGAAATCGTGGGCTAGATACAGGTCCACCTGGTCTACCTCGAGCCGTTCCAGGCTCTCCTGCAGCTGTCTGGTCACCCGATCAGGGGCAAGGCCATGATCACCTCCGGCCCGCATCGGGTTGAAGCTCTTTGTCGTGAGCAGCGGCCTGACACCGCGTGAGGTGATCCATCTGCCGATCACGCTCTCGCTTCGGCCGCCGCCGTAAGCATCGGCGGTATCGAAGTGGGTGATGCCGAGCTGCCAGGCGGCATCCATGAGCTCAAGCGACTGGTCCTGCGTCAGCCCCTGCCCGAAGAACGCGGGCGCCGAGCCGACACCACCGAAATTGCCGCAGCCCAGCGCGATACGCGGGATCGCCAGCCCTGAGTCGCCAACCGGGCGCCTGGCTGCGAGCGTCGCGCTCACGCGCGCGGGGCGCGAGGGAGTGGACATTTGCGAAGTAAATCAAAGCCGGCCACGGGCGGACAACAAGCCGATTACTTCGCGGGCTGGCCTACGGTGCGGTCATGACGCGGATGCGGCCGACCGCACGCTGCCTGTCAGGACGATGGCAGGGACTGCTCGCATCGATCGCCGCGGCCGCTACGGCTGCCGTTATGGGGCTGCCCGGATGTGGCGAGCCGGCCCGGCGCGCAGACCTCGCAGGAGAGCTCAGGACCCGTGTGACGGGCTCATCCGGGGGCGGCGACTACGCCGCTCTTGCCGCAAGAGCTGCGATGACGCTGGAGCACAGCTACTACACCGGGGCTGGTACCTGGAACATGTGCGTTCCGGCGATCTGCCACAAGAAAAACTTTGACTGGGGTTCGGACTCGCTGACCTACGCGCTGTACCTGCACTGGCAGCTCACGGGCGACCCGACCGTCGCGCCGGTTATGGCCGCGCTGACAGCAACAGCGCATCAGTACGGCCCCGCGGACACTGGCTGGAGCGACGTTCCGGTCTGGGACGCCATCGCCGATGTGCGCGAATATCAGGTGACTGGCAATCCAGCCGCCCTGGCCAAGGCGGAGGCGGCGTTCGCGGAGGTCGACTCAGTCGGCGCACGCGGCTTCGCGGCGGGCGCGTGTCCGCGGATCGACTATCAGCGCCGTGGCGGCGCCGGCAATCACCTGAAGACACTGGAGACCGATTCCAACTACATCAAGGCCGCAGTGCTCTTGTACCAGGCCACCGGAAACAAGTCGTACCTGCAGAAGGCCGAACTGAAGTACGCGGCCGTCAGGACCTATTTCCTGAGCGCCCGGTTCCCGCTCTACACGGTTTACGTCTTCGACACCGGATCACGCTGCAGTCCGGTGCCGGGCAGGTACTACGCATCGGCGAACGGCAACATGATCTGGGCCGGAGAGCAGCTCGCCGGCATTACCGGCAGCAAGAGCTATCTTGCCGAGGCCGTCGCCTCCGCGAGGGCAGTCAGCAGATACTTGGCCGACGGCGCCGGCGTCTACGCGGACCTGCAGGCCGAGAATGACGTGGTCGAGCCGCTGATCGAGGCGATGTACCTGCTCGCGACGACTGACCACCAGAGCTTCGCGCGAACCTGGCTGCTGAATGCCGCCTCCGCAGCAGCCGCCGACCAGACCGCTGGCGGAGCCTACGGCCGGTTCTTCGATGGCCCGCCGCCCCGGGCGCCAGTGACCGCGTGGCAGGTGAACGGTGGCATCTCGCTCATGTTCGCGGCGGCCAAGCTTGACCAAGCCGGCTCGCCATCGGATCCCCGGTACTGGCACACCGCCGTCTTCATACCCGGCAACCGAGGCCTGCCCGCCGGCGGGCGCGGCGTTGTCCGCCTTACGTTCCGCGGGCGCGCGATCGCGATCATCGGCACCATGGGCGAGAAATGCTGCGAGGCCGGGCATGCGCGCCTCTTCATCGACGGCAGGCCCACCTTCGACCGCACCGGCATCTGGCAGAACAAGTCAAGCAGCGGGCGCAGCATCGGCGACACGGATCTATTCGCCTGGCGCTGGGCGAAACCGGGCAGCCATACGATCACCATCGGACCGGCCCCGTTCAACCCCAAGGAAGGAGGCCCGTTCTTCCACATGATCGGCTACTACCTTGTGCGCTGATCGCCAGCCTCTGATCCGATAGCTGGCCGGGACAGGCTCCCACGTCAGCCGGACGGCACGGTTATCCCGCCCCATTCCTCCGGGGCAACGTCCGCGAGCGTCTCTGAAAAGGTCCACTGGTGACCCGCAGGATCCTCGGCGCTGTATTGCCGCTCGCCGTACTCGAAGTCGGTGGGCTCCATCAGGATCCGTGCACCGTGCTCCCTGGCCCGCTCGCAATGCGCTCGCGCATCCTCGACCCGCACAGTGACGTACTGGATGACCTCTCCGGTCCTCGGAGGGCGGCGATCGCCCCGCACATCGGCGACAATCAGGTCGCCGTCGCCAACCCTGAGCTGCGCGCGATGGTTCTCGCCGATCCGCAGCCGCTCCGTGAACCCGAAAGCCGCGGCGAGCCATGCGACCGCCTCGCGCACATCGGGATAGACCAGGACCGGGATGACCGTCGACTCGGGGATGGACCGGTTGGGCTTCATGGCAGCACGATACCGGGCATCGCCGAGGGCGCAGGCAGGCTGGCCGCTGGCTGGGCATCAGCCTCAGCTGAGCGCGCCAGGTGCTATCGAGCCGAGCCGGCCGATCCGCCGCTTGAACGTGCCGCCGGTCAGACCCACCTCAAGCGCGAACTTCTCGTTCCGCTCAAGCTGTACCCCGCCGATCGTGACCCGGTTGACCGCCACGTAGACCTGGCTCCACGGGCAGTCTCGGAGCCCCTCGTCGCCATGCTGCCTGACGTTGCCGGCGCGCACCGCTGCCAGCACCTCCTCGTGGACTGCGATGGTGCTTGCCGGATCAGGGTCGGCGCGCCAGAGCTGGCGGAGCTTCTCGACGTCGGCGGGGTTCGCCCGGCGCTGCGGGCGCTGGAAAGCGGCCGTAAGCCGCCACATGTCCGCATCGGACGGGATTCCGGGGGTCGGCTGGGCGCCGCTGGCCCCGCGGGCGCTGGGCCCGCGGGCGCCGTGGCGCTGAGTGTCAATCGGCAGCGGCCCCTTCGGCTCACCAGGATGCGGCTGAGGCTGGCCTCGCGGCCCCGGCCTGGGTTTCGGCCGCTGGGCGCCCGGAATAAACCCGAGCCGCTCGAACCCGCGCCCGAAGTAATCCCCTTCCACGCCGACCTTCAGGGTGAACAATTGCCCGTTCGTGAACTGCTCGGTTCCGATTGTCACGTCGGCTCGCGCGACGAACGTCTGGATCCAGGGACACGTCCTGCTGAATTCCCCTGGCCTGACCGATACCTGATCTGCCTTGACGGCGGCCATGACCAGGCCGAAGAGCCGGTAGGTCTCATCAGGATTGGTGTCAGACCGCCAGAAGGCCTCTAGCTCGGCTACGCGCGTCGGGTCGTTCTGGTATGTCGACTTGGCGCCGGGATCGGTGAGGCTCCAGGCATCGAATCGCAGCCCGAGGCGCTCCCCCAGGGTCGGTGGAGCGGGCCGCGGCGGCGGCGCCTGGCTGGTCGTGTCTCCCATGGTCCTAGGCGCGTAACCCTGGTCGACCTGCACGGGCGAGCGCGCGGGACCAGTCGGCTGGGGCCAGGGTGTCCCTGGCGGGCCCGCCTGCGGCGTTGTCCAGGTGCGACCCGGCTGCGCCGTGGTCCTGACCTGGCCGGTCTGCCGACCTGGTGGCGGCGGCGGCGGCAGTCGCCTGGAGCGGGCCGCTGCCTGAGCATCCGCGTCGTACTTCGGATCGATCAGACCGGGCATGGCGATCTGCTGGCCGGCCAGGAAGTACAGGCGCACTACTTCCTGAAGCATCGCCCAGATGTCCTGGGTGAGCCTGACCGCCTGGCGGTCACTCTCGGCGGCTTGAACCTGATCAAGCTTGGCGCGGGCGAACCGCATGGTTCCGCCGATGGACTCGAACGCGCCGTCATACTTGCGCGGCAGGCGCGAACGGTCATTCTCCATGTTGTTCAGAGCGTCCTCGACGGCCGTTCCCAATTGCACGACACCCTCTATCGCGGCCACGAAATGTGCCGGCGGCGCGTCAGCCACCCAGTCGAATCTCGGCGCCGGAGCGGGCAGTCGAAGCTGCATCACGAAATCGGTCTTCGCATCGATTGTCGCCAAGGCCGTCTGGGCCAGGTCAATCCAATTCAGCGACGCGTCATAGAGGCCGTCAGCTATCGTGAAGGTAGCTTCCGGCAGCTTGCCTGTCTCGCCGAGACGCTGCTTGGCGGTCGATTCCAGCACTGCGGCCATATCTTGCAGCGCCTGCGCTGCCCATGTCGACAGGAGGAGCGTCGTGGTCGCCGTATTTTGCAGCCACGGGTGGCCTTTAATCGCCATCTCAAGACGCAAATCGCTGAGCGGACCGTCAAATGCAAGAATCCCGGTGGCGGCGGCTCGTTTCTTCTGGCCAAGCCTGGCCGCCTCCACCAGTCTGCCGGTAAGACGATCCCAGAAACTCATCTGCTATTGCCCTAGCCACCTACGCGTTGCCGTCAAACAGCTAAACAATAATCGCTTTAGACAAATTACATGATATTAACTTTCCCCATGATACTTGCCAGGCCGACGACGCAGCGCCTGAGTCAGTCTCGCGCCTCCCGCTGGCAAGGCGTTTCCGCGGCTTACCTGTCGAGCCAAGCGCGGACCTGGCCGGTCAGGAACTCCAGGTCGGCCGGGATGCCTTCCGGGCTGCCCGCCCGGTGACCCCAGATGCTCGGGATGGCCGCGAGCGCCCCGTCCCGGAGGTGGCTGAGTTCTGCCTGGTTGTCGGCGACCCTGAAGTACAGGTCGGTGTCGCTGGGGATGAGCAGGACTTTGGCGGTGATGGCTGCCAGCGCCGCGGCCAGGTCACCGTCGTAGCGGTCGTTAGCGCTGATGTCGGCTTCGGCCCAGGTGACGGCCTGGGCATAAAGGTTGGCGGCTCGGCAGGCCGCGAAGGAGTCCTCCCACTCCGTCTTCAGGAAGGTGTCCAGGTCAGGAGCGCCGAGCGCGGTCTCGTGCAGCCGCGCGCGGTAGAAGTCCTGGCTCAAGCCCCAGCCGGCGTAAATGTGCGCGAACGCGCGGACCGCGGCGTGCGGCTCGGAGCTGAACCGGCCGTTGCCCTCGTACTCCGGGGCAGCTTCCAGGGTGCGCAGCAACCCGGACAGGAACACCTTGTTGTGCACCGAGGTCCTGGCGCTGCCGCACACGATGATCGCGCGCTTGACCAGTTCTGGGTACAGCGCGGCCCAGTGGTAGGCCTGGCCCGCGCCCATCGAGAAGCCGTAGGCAGCCGCGATGCTCGTGAGGTCGAACTGCTCGGTCAGCAGGCGGTGCTGGGCGCGCACGTTGTCGGCCATCGTGACCACGGCGGGGAACTCCGCGCTGTCGGCCGCACTTGAGGACACGCCGTTCGAGAACATGTCGGGGATCACGATGAACCAGCGGGACGGGTCAAGGACGCCATCCGGGCCGATCAGCCAGGCCAGGTCCTCGTGCGTAGCGGTGTAACTGCACGGATAGATGATGACGTTGTCCCTGGCTTCGTTCAGAGTCCCCTGTGACTGCCAGGCCAGCCGCGCATCGGCGATCACTCCGCCGCGCTCAACCGGCAGATCACCGAGGTCCAGCACGCCGTCGGCGACCGGCCAGTCGCCGCCCTGACCAGTCATCGCGATCGCTCCCATCGCCAGCACCCATTCCGGGCGAACTTACCAGCGCGGGAGGGTTGCGGACGAGCAGCGAACTAGCTGGCCCGATCTGGCGGCCCGGGCGGTCCGGATCGGGCTGCCGTCCTACCCGTGGTCAGCAAGCTGGTTCCGGCTCTGGTTGACGATGTGCGTGACCTCGTCAGCCTTGTGCGCGATCATCATCACGCGGCCGTCCGGGCTGCGCACGGGCGTGTTGATGACGCTCCAGTAGCGCTCCTCGAAATCCCCCGGCCTGCCGGGGTCCTCGACGTCATACCTGATCGGCATCAAGACGTCGGCCTCGCCGCTAGCGACGACGGCTTCGAACGAGACCCGCAGCTGGGTCGGGCCCTCGTCATCGGGATCGTCGGGGTTCTGGGGGAACGCGTCGAAGATGTTGCGGCCGAGCACGTGTTCGCGCTTCCGCCCGGCAGCCTCAAGAAAGCCCTCGTTGACGTCGAGGACGACGCCTTCTGGCGTCAGCAGCGCAAGCGCGCCAGGCAGGGTCCTGAAGACAGCCTGATAGTCGATCTTCGTTTCGGCCATGCTTGCTCCCCCGGACTTCTAGCGGGCCAAGCGCCCAATCAGAGTGGTCCATACCCGGGCGATCGACGGCCAAGCCAGCCTGCCGCCCTGGTAGATCGCTGTACATCGCGCCGGCTAGCCCTGGTCGGTCTCTGCTTCAGGCCCCCGGTGACGTTACGTCGGCGCGCGGCTGGGTAGGGCAGCTACTTATCGAGATGACCGGCAGAAGGGGAGTGGCGGTGAGCTCAGGCGAGAAGGCCGGAAATGACGCGACGTCTGCCTCCCACGCCGGTACCGAGCCGACCGCGCCGGCGACGGACGACGTCGACGAACTGCAGCATGACATCGAACGCACCAGAGAACATCTTGGTCAGACGGTTGGGCAGCTAGCGGCCAAGGCAGACGTCAAGGCCGTGGCCCGGGGCAAGGCGACCGACCTTTCCGAGCGCGTGATTACGCAGGTCCGAGGGCAGGTAGCAGCGGTCGGCACCCCGGTCTGGGAGGCAACGCCCGAGCAGGTGCGGAACGTAGTCGCCAAGGGGGCAGCCGGCGCCAGGCGGCGCAGGGCCCCGCTGGCTATCGGGGTCGGCGTGCTGGTCCTCGGATTGCTGATCATCAGAAGGTGGCGGGGCCGATGATCAACTGCCGCGATGGCTGAGTACACCCGGCCGCCCGGACCGGTGCGGCTCAGCGTCGTGGCCGCGCTGGTGGGCTCCGGTGCGACGACCGCCCATGCGACCGCCGACGAATGCCGGCTGGCCGAGGCCCTGCACGGTACGCCGGGCGGGCCGGGCGGCGCTCCGGAGCCTGACGCGCCCGCGATCGCCGAACTGCTGCGGCTCGCCGACGGAACACCCTCGTCTGGTTCGTTCGCCGTCGGCCTGCTGCAGGCCTTCCTGATCCCAGACGACTCTTGGCACGCCGTCGCGCGCGAGAACGCCGCAGCCGCGTTCGCCGACATCTACCGCCGCCTGGCTATGCCTGGATTGTCCGGCGAGGCCGGCTCGCGCGCACTGGCAATCCTGCGCAAGGTCGCCAGGACCTGAAAGATCACCGGGCAGGCTGCGCGCCCAGCAGGGAATGCAGGAGCGTCAGCGCCGCCTTTATCGATTGCCGCTGCTCTGCGCTCGCTGACTCGAGGGCCGGCAGCAGGCGCCCAGCCTGGCTCTGGGCATAGCCCTGACGCGCGTAGGCGTCCACGCTGTCGGTCACGCCGATCAGGCTGACCCGCCGGTCGGCCGGGTCGACCGCGCGGCGGGCCAGGCCGCGACGCTCGAGGCGATCGACGATGCCCGACACCGTGCTGTGGCTGAGCCCGAGCTCGCGGCTGAGGGCTTTCAGCGACAGCGGCCCGCGATCGAACAGCACGCCCAGCGTCGAGACTTGCGGCATCGTCAGGCCGCTCTCGCGCATGGCCGCGTCCTGCGGCTGCTCGACGTACCGCTGCACCTCGCGCAGCAGCCTGCTGATGTCCGTCGCGTCCGCCAGCAACTCGGGGGCAGAAGGTCCCGATCCTGGTCCTGCCTGGGTCACCCCAAAAGTATGTCGCATGCGACGGATGCTCGCAGCTGCTGTTATCGTGTCGTAGACGACGCGTCGTATACGACGTATTAGCGGAAGGCGGGAGGACTGGCGCCGTGGCCGCGAAGACCGTGACTGAACAGCCTGCGGGGCCGCTCACGCTCGGCCCGCTCGTCCAGTTCAGCCTGCTAGCCGGTCCATTTCTGTCGATGGTGGACTCGAGCGTTGTGAACGTGGCCGTTCCGGTCATGGCGCGCTCGTTCGGTGCCTCGCTGATCCAGCTCCAGTGGGTGGTCAGCGGCTACCTGCTGGCGCTCGCGACCGGTCTGGCCGCCAGCGCCTACCTCGCCAGGCGCTGGGGAACCAGGCAGGTCTACGTCGCCAGCCTGGCCGGATTCATGCTGGCGTCGGTAGCCTGCGCGCTGGCAGGATCGGCCTCCTGGCTGGTGGCCGCCCGGGTGATCCAGGGGCTCCTCGGAGCTCCTATGACGCCGCTGGCGATGGGGATGATGTTCGCCGGCGACGACACTCGCCGTCGGATCTCCCCGGCTGCGGGCATCGCGCTGTTCCTGCCGCCAGCGCTCGGCCCTGCCCTCGGCGGACTCCTTGTCACTCACATCGGCTGGCCGAGCATCTTCCTGATCAACCTGCCCGTCGGCGCGGCCGCCGTCACGGGCCTGCTGCGGCTGCCGCCAGGGCTGGCGCCCGGCCCCGCCGCGGTGGCCAGGCTCGATCCGGCCGGACTCGTCCTGATCTCAGGCGGGCTCGCCCTTTCCAGTTACGGGGCGGTCAATGGTCCGGCGCAGGGCTGGCTGTCTCCTGGCTCCTGGCCGTTCTGGCTCACCGGACTTGCCTTGCTGGCCGGGTACGCGGCCTGGGCACGCCGCAGGCCGCACCCAGCCGTGGGCCTTGACCTGCTGTCCTCCCGCGGGCCGGCGCTGGCCGTCGGATTGTCGGTGCTCGCCGCCGTGGTCTTGTTCGCCGCGCTATTCCTGATCCCGGCCTACGTGCAAGCCGTGCAGGGCATGTCCGCGACGGAGGCCGGGCTCGTCCTGCTGCCGCAGGGCCTGGTCATGGCGGCGGGAACCATCGCCGGTGACGTGCTATCGCGCCGCAGGCAGGTCAGGGGCGCCGCTATCGGCGGCACGGCCATCCTCGCGCTAACAACGAGCGCTCTGCTGCTGATCCAGGCGACGACACCGGCCTGGATGACCTCGTTGCTGCTCTGCGGGCGAGGACTCGCGCTCGGCCTGATCATCCAGCCGCTGCTGACGGCCACCTTGAGCGAGCTGCCGGCCGCCGAGCTCGCCGACGCCAACACCCTGTTCAACGTCGTCGACCGGGTCGGCGGCTCGTTCGGCGTCGGGCTGATCGCGACCTTCTTTCAGGCCCGCGTGCTCGCGCATATCCGGGCGACCCGGGTACCGGTCGGCGTCAGGGTCACCACGCACGGCAGCCTAACGGCGGTCGCGCGGTTGGCCGGCCCGGCGAGGGCCCGGTTGCAGGACGCCGCCACGGCCGGATTCCACGACGCGATCTGGGTTCTGGTCGCGATCGCTGGGCTGGCCTTCCTGCTGTCACTGCTGTTCCCCGCTGCAGCGGGCCAACCGTGTTCAGCGCCAGCGTCCACGTCCTAGCTGCGCCTTGCGGGCTAACAGCGCTGAACCTGATGTCCTGGTGCTTTGGTCGCTAATGTTGTCATTCTGTTGCTCTCCCTTCCACAGACACTGCGATACGAGCCAGGCGGCAGGAAATGGGCCCAATCCGATCGCTCAGCATCTCCGAATAGGCGTCATGGACGCTCGTGGCACGCGACCAGCCAGTGCGGGTCCTGGTCTGCCGGAGGGGAGAGACCGGGATCTGGACGGGCTCCTCTCCAAGGTGGCCAGGGGCGATGAAGCCGCATTCGCTAGCCTGTACGACCAGCTCGCCGGGCCCGTGTACGGCCTGATCCGCCGGGTCGTCCGCGATCCAGCGCAGTCGGAGGAGGTCGCGCAGGAGGTCCTGCTCGAGGTATGGCGTGCCGCCACCCCGTTTGATCCCGCCAAGGGCAGCGCGGCGACGTGGGTGATGACGATCGCACACCGGCGCGCCGTCGATCGGGTGCGCTCCGCGACGGCCGCGGCCGAGCGGGAGAAACGGACCTCCGTCCTGCTCACGCCCGGTGATGATGTCGCCGAAGCCGTCGAGGCCAGCTTGGAAAGAGAGCGGGTGCGCCGGTGCCTGGACGGGCTGACCGAGCTGCAACGTGAGTCCATCACGCTGGCCTACTACGGTGGCTACTCGTACCGGGAAGTCGCCGGGCTGCTGGGGATCACGCTCGGCACGATCAAGACCAGGATCCGTGACGGCCTGATCAGGCTGCGGGATTGCATGGGGGTGACCTGATGCGATTCGTCCGTCCCGACCTGCACGTCCTTGCCGGTGCTTACTCGGTCGACGCGATCGACGACGATTCCGAGCGCGCCCGCTTCGAGCACCACCTACGACGCTGCCAGCAGTGCTCCGACGAGGTGCGCGGCATGGCCGCGACCACCACCAGACTCGGATTCGCTGCCTCTGCGGCTGCGCCGCCGCAGCTGCGGGACCACGTGCTGGCCGCTGTTTCCCGTACCCGCCAGCTTCCCCCCGTGGTCGATCACGGCAGCGTGCCGGGCGAGCCCCGGCCGCGCCGGGTGCCGCGCTCAGCCTGGGTCGCGGTCGCGGCGAGCCTGGCAGTGATCGTCGTGCTGGTCACGATGCTGGTGCGCACCCAGAGCGAGCTCGACAAGGCCACGGCTCGAGACGCCGCGGTGGCCGCCGTGCTTGCCGCCCCCGACGCCCGCGTGATCACCCAGGCGACCTCAGCGGGCGGCAGCGCGACCGCTGTGTACTCGCTGGCCAGGCACGCACTGGTCGTCGCGTCGGCCCAGCTGCCGCCGCCACCGCATGGCAAGGTCTACGAACTGTGGCTGCTCGGGCCGCCGCGGGTGCGGCCGGCTGGCCTGCTGCCCGCCACCTCTGGTGGCCATACGGCTCCCGTGCTCGTCGCCGGCCTGGTCAGCGGTGACCAGCTCGGCCTGACGGTCGAGCCGGCGGGTGGCACGTCCCGTCCCACCACGACGCCCATCGTCGTGTTGCCTCTGCGCGGCTGAACAGTCCGCCGGAAACGGCATGGCACGCCCCTTCCGAAATCTGCGCCCGCCACCAATCAGGGCGGCCGCGTGGCACGAACGCACGGCGTGAGAACGATCCGTCAGGCGCGAACAGCGCTGGCTCCGACTGCCTGTCTGAACAGACGCCGCTACGCGGCGGAAGAAAGGGCCGGAAGAAAGGAATTGTCATGCCAGATCTGGAAGACCATGGATTGGCCAGGAAGCGCGTGTCCAGGACCACCGGAGCCACCGAGCCTGCCGCTCCGTCAAGGCGGTCAGTCCTGCGGGTGGCGGCGGGAGCCGGTGCGGCCGGGATAGCGGCAACGGCGCTGAGCGGCGTTGCCGGCGGGATGGCCGCGCAGGCTAGCGCGCCGAAAGGAAACGGGGCCGAGCACGCCGCGCCAGACCGGGCGGCCGGGACCGATCCGCTAGTCCTGCATGTCCGCGACGCCGCAACTGGCGAGATCGACGTGTTCCACGGCACGACGCAGACCCGGCTGCACGACCGTGACCTGGCCGCGCGGATCGTACGCGCCAGCCGGTAGCCAGCCCTTACCGCGCATCTGAAAGGACTTGAAGATGTCATCGCACCGCGAGGCTCCCGAGATTTCCAAGGACCCGGTCGCCGACAGCACGGACGTCTACGCCTTCGTCAGCCCCGACCGGCCGAACACCGTGACGCTGGTCGCCAACTACATACCGCTGCAGGGCCCAGCTGGCGGCCCGAACTTCTACCAGTTCGGCGACCACGTCCGCTACGCCATCCACATCGACACGCACGGCCACAGCGAGGCCAACATCACTTACGAATTCGACTTCGCGACCGACCTGGCCGATCCCGAGACGTTCCTCTACAACACCGGGCCGATCACGTCGCTAACCAGCGCTAACTGGAACCGCAAGCAGCGGTACTCGGTCACCCGGGTGGACGGCAAGGGCCGTCACGTTCTCGGCCGCGGCCTGCGCTGCCCGCCGTGCAACATCGGCCCGCTGTCGACGCCCGACTATGAGGCCGCGCTGGCCAGGCCGGCCATCCACACGCTGTCCGACGGCAGCCGGGTCTTCGCCGGGCAGCGCGCCGAGGGCTTCTACGTGGACCTCGGCTCCATTTTCGACCTTGGGAACTTGCGACCGTTCCAGAACTTCAACGTCTTCTCCAAGGGCCGCGCAGCGGCGCCCGGCGTCAACGCGACCAAGTTCCTCAACGTGCACTCGATCGCCATCCAAGTGCCGATCTCGCGGGTGACCGCGGCTGGGCGGCCGACTATCGGCGTCTGGACGTCGGCGTCCAGGCAGCGCGCCCGTTTGCACAGCGCCGATGGCGGGCCAGACGTCCTCGCCGGCCCGTTCCACCAGGTATCGCGGCTCGGCAATCCGCTCGTGAACGAGGTACTCATCCCGATCGGCAAGAAGGACTTCTGGAACACCCAGCATCCGGTGCTCGACAAGCAGTTCGCCCACTTCGTCGCCCACCCCGAACTCGCCAGGCTGCTGCCCGTCCTCTATCCGGGCGTCTTCCCCAACCTGGCGGCGCTCGATAAGGCAAAGAAGGCGCGTGCCGACCTGGAGGCGATCCTGCTGACCGGCATTCCGAAGGGCATCGTTCCCGGCTTCACCAACTTCACGGGGCCGGTGCAGGCGGACATGTTGCGGCTCAACACGTCGATCCCGCCCGCGTCTAACCCGAACATCCTCGGGCTGCTCGGCGGCGACGCTGCGGGCTTCCCGAACGGCCGCCGGGTGTTCGACGATGTCGTCTCGGTCGAGCTACGCGCCATAGCGGGCGTGACCTTCGCGCTCATCGACCCGAGCTACAAGGTCGACGCCGCCGCTGGCCAGCTGACCGACGGCCTCACGCCCGCCGACCTGGGCACCCCTTACCTTCAGCACTTCCCATACCTCGGCGTCCCCTATGACGGCTACGACCACCCGGCGCACTGAGGC
>WNFD01015415.1_pt1 | contig 13422 bp, 10 predicted proteins | sample 5400491 | NCBI WGS metagenome assembly WNFD01 (sample SAMN13153343, study PRJNA577476) | soil metagenome | isolation source: 120 cm saprolite under Douglas fir tree site 2 hole 2 replicate 2 | place: USA:California | collected 2015-04-18 | reverse complement strand
GTGGTGGTACCCAAACTGCTTGGAGAACGCTGGCATCGCTGTGGCTGCGGCTACCAGGCGGACCGGGATGTCAATGCGGCGCGCAATCTCTACCGGCTCGGCGAGAGCCGTCAGGCGTCAACGTGGCCCACGGGGGCGTGCGTTGCCTGAGCAGGCCTCCTTGGTGCGTCAGGGAAGCTTTCGCACAAGAAAGGCTAGCGCCACCGGTTGCTCATGCGTGGCCATCCAGCCGGTGGCGGCCGAGGCGGCGGCGCCCGCCTTCCGGCCTCAGAAGCCCTCCCGGCCGGACGAGGTCGGACTGTCCACCAACCGGCTGGCCGACTTGCTCCTCAAGCACCTCTATTTCAAATCGCCCATGTCCGGCCTGGAGTGGGCAGCCGCCATCCACCTGCCCTACGTCGTGCTGGCCGCCGCGGTTCAGAACCTGATCGAGCAGAACCTGTGCCAGAAGCTGGGCCGGATGGCCAGCACCGCCACCGGCCAAGATTTCGGGGAGGCGATGGGCTACCAGCTCAGCGAGCAGGGACGGGCCCGGGCTCGGGAGCTCCTGGAGCGTGACCACTACGTCGGCCCGGCCCCGGTCCGGTTCGCCGCCTACGAGACCTCCATTCGCGAACAGGCGGTGGACATCGATGTCAACCGGAGCCGGCTGACCTCCGCCCTCTCCCACCTGGTCCTGGGTGAGGACCTGCTGGCCGAGCTGGGGCCGCCCGTTGCGTCGCGAGCCCCAATGTTCCTTTACGGAGCCCCGGGCAATGGCAAGACCAGCATCGCGGAGGCCTGCGCCGGCCTGCTGGGCGACCGCATCTTCATCCCCTATGCCGTGGATGTCGAGGGCCAGACCGTGCGCATCTTCGACCCCTTGCATCACCAGGCCGCCGCCGAGGACCCGGCGGCCGACCAGCGCTGGGTTCCGGTCGAGCGCCCATTCGTGAAAGTGGGCGGCGAACTGACCCCTGCCATGCTGGGGGCGACCTTCGACCCGCTGCTCCGGTTCTATGAGGCGCCCATCCATCTCAAGGCCAACGGGGGGATCTTCCTGCTCGACGACTTCGGGCGCCAGGATACCTCACCCCGGGCCCTCCTCAACCGGCTGATCGTGTCCCTGGAGCGGCGGGTCGATTTTCTGAACCTGGCCAGTGCGGGCAAGACGGTGGCGGTCCCGTTCGAGGCGATGGTGGTGTTCTCCACCAACCTCGATCCGGCCTCGCTGGTGGACGAGGCCTTCCTGCGGCGAGTCCGCTACAAGGTCTTCGTGCCGGACCCCACCGAGCCAGAGTTTCGGCGCATCTTCGAGCGGGCCTGTCTCGAGCTGGCGGTTCCCTTCGACGAGAAGGGATACGGCGACCTGCTCGATCGCTACTACAAGAAGATAAAGCGCCCGCTGCGCGGCTGCCAGCCGCACGACCTCCTCCAGGCGCTGACAGAACACGCGCTCTTTCAGGAGCGGCCGCCCCGGCTGGAACCCGACCTGATCGACATGGCGTGCGACTCGTACTTCGTCCGTCTCAACCCCTAGCCCGAATCCAGGTCGTCGGATAACGGAGAACAGGGCCCGGCTTCGGAGGCCGGGGCCCTCTCGCCTACACTTGAGTTCCATGGTTCGCACCACGCTGGTGGGCAATTACCCACGCGTTAGCGACCGGTCGCTGCCGGTCAATCTGCGGCAAATGCTGCACCAGCACGACCGCGGCGAGATCAAGGATTTCGAACTGGAGCGCGCGTACCAAGCCACCATTGCCCGGGTGGTGAAGGAACAGGAAGAGGCCGGCATCGACCTGCTCACCGACGGCCAGATCCGCTGGGATGACCTGCTCACGCCCCTGACCCGCCAGTTGGAGGGCGCCCATGCCGGCGGTCTGCTGCGCTGGTTCGACAACAACGTCTACTACCGCCACCCAGTGATCGAGGGGCCGCTGCGCTGGCGCGGTCCGGCCACCGTGGCGGACTACCGCGTGGCAGCCGGCGCCGCCACCCGGCCGGTGAAGGCTGTGCTCCCGGGACCGATTACCTACGCCTCGCTGGCTGAGGATCGCTTCTATCGAGACTTCGACCGCCTGGCGCTGGCCGTGGCCGGGGCGCTCCACGAAGAAGCCCAGGCGCTGGCGGCGGCCGGCGCGCCCTGGATCCAGATCGACGAACCCGCGTTGGGCGGACGCCCGGGCTCGGTCGAGCTGGCCCGGACCTGCCTGGAGACCATCACCAAAGGCGTGAAGACGAAGTTCGCGTTGGCCACGTACTTCAAGCCGATCGACGCCATCTATCCAGCGCTCCGGACGTTCCCGGTCGACGCCCTGCAGATCGATGTGGTGGACCGGCCGGACCAGCTCGATCTGGTGCTGCAGAACCCGCCACGGGGGGACATCGTCCTCGGCTGCCTCGACGCCCGGAACACGCGCCTCGAGGAGCGGGACCGGCTCGCCCGTTTGCTGGAGCGGGCGGTGGAGAAGCTGGGCGCCGACCGCCTGTGGGCCAGTCCTAATGCCGGCCTGGAGTTCCTGCCTCACGCCACCGCCCAGCACAAAATGGCCCGGCTGACCGAGGCCGTTGCCGCCGTCAATGGCAAACCCGCAGAATTGGAGGCACGATGACGCTCCTGCCCACTACCACCGTCGGCAGCTTCCCCAAGCCGGACTACCTGGTCCGGGCGCGGACCCTGCATGCCCGCAACCAGATGACCCGCGACGAGCTGGTCGAGCTGGAGCGCAAGGCGACCCGTGAGGTGATCGCCCTCCAGGAGAAACTCGGATTGGACATCCTGGTAGACGGCGAGATGTACCGCGGCGACATGACGGCCTTCTTCGCCGAGCAGCTGGAGGGGATGGGGACCAGCGGCCTGGTGCGCTCGTACGGAAACCGCTACTATCGCAAGCCGATCGTGGTCGGCGAGATCCGGCGGCCGCGCCCGATGACCGTGGAGTGGTACAAGTTCGCCCAGGGCCTGACCAAGAAGCCGGTGAAAGGCATGCTCACCGGGCCGTACACCATGACCGACTGGTCGTTCAACGAGCACTACCCCAGCCGGAAGGACACCATCATGGCCTTCGCCGAGGTGATCCGCGAGGAAGCCGAGGATCTGCAGCGCGCCGGGGCACAATACATCCAGATCGACGAGCCGGCACTCTCCACCCGGCCCGACGAGCTGCCCATCGCCATCGAGGCCATGCACCGGGTCACCGACGGTCTCAGGGTCAAGACCATCTCGCACATGTGCTACGGCGATTTCCCGAGCATCTATCCTGGGCTGCTCCAGCTGCCGGTCGACCAGCTGGACCTGGAAGCGGCCAACAACGACTACGCGCTCATCGACCTGATCAAGACCCACCCCTTCACCAAGGAGATCGCGCTCGGGGTCCTCGATTCCCATGACCACCGAGTCGAGTCGAAAGAGGAGGTGGCGGCCGGGATCCGGAGGGCGCTGACCGTGCTCAAGCCGGAACAGGTGACGATCGACCCGGACTGCGGCCTGAAGACCCGGACCTGGGAAGAGGCGGAAGCCAAGCTGGCCGTCCTGGTGGCGGCGGTGCGCGAGGTTCGGGAAGAACTGGCTCGGCCCAAGGCCAAGGTCAGCTAGGCCCGGATTTAGTCCGAAACTTCGGCCCGTCACCGAGCGTTACACTCGAGACCAGATGACGGACCTGCCTGCCACGCCGCTGCTCGACGGGATCCGGGAGCCGAGTGACCTGCGCGGCATGACCGACGCCCAGCTGCGCGACCTGGCCCAGGAGATTCGCCAGTTCCTTATCACCAGCGTGTCCAAGACGGGGGGTCATCTCGGGCCGAACCTCGGCGTGGTGGAACTGACCCTGGCCCTGCACCGGGCGTTCGACAGCCCTCACGACCGGATCCTCTGGGATACCGGCCACCAGGCGTACGTCCACAAGCTGCTCACCCGGCCACGGGACGGGTTCGCCCGGCTGCGCAAGCTGGGCGGCATGAGCGGCTACCCAAACCGGAGCGAGAGCCCGCACGACTTCGTCGAGAACAGCCATGCCTCAACCGGCTTGAGCTATGCGGCCGGGATGGCCGAGGGGATGCGTGCCAATCATCCGGGCGAGGTGGTGGTCGTAGTGGGCGATGGAGCCCTGACCGGGGGCATGGCCTACGAGGCCCTCAACAACATCGGCCACCGCAAAACCCGGGTTGTCATCGTGCTCAATGACAATGGCCGGTCGTATGCCCCCACCATTGGCGGGCTGACCCAGCACCTGGCCCAGCAGTTCACGGTCTTGAACCCGCGCTTTGAAACCACCAAGCGGCGGGTGGACCGGTTGCTGCGGGATGTGCCGGCGGTAGGTGACAAGTTGCAGGCCGCCGGGCGCCGCATGAAGGACGGCCTGCGCGAGCTGGTCGCGCCCCGCACCTTCTTCGAGGATCTCGGTCTCAAGTACATTGGTCCCATCGACGGCTACAACCTGGAGGACATGGAGCGGACCTTCAAGCAGGTGAAGCAGGTCGGCGGGCCGGTCCTCATCCACGTCATCACCCGCAAGGGCTTTGGCTATCCGCCCGCCGAGCAGGACGAGATCGATCACCTGCACGGCGTGTCCGCTTTTGACCCGGTCACGGCCCAGCCGATCGGGTCGAAGAAGGTCAGCTACACGGACGTCTTCGGCGAGGCGCTGCTGGCCGAGGCGCAGCGGGAGCCGAAGCTGGTGGCGATCACGGCCGCCATGGGCTCCAGCGCCGGACTCGGCCCCTTCGCCGCCGCCTTCCCCGACCGGTTCTACGACGTCGGCATCGCCGAGCAACACGCGGTCACCTTCGCCGCCGGGCTGGCCATGACCGGGCTGCGCCCGGTGGTCTGCATCTACTCCACGTTTCTCCAGCGCGCGCTCGACCAGGTGATGATGGACGTCTGCCTGCACGGCCTGCCGGTCACGTTCGTCCTGGACCGGGCCGGCATCACCGGTGACGACGGGCCATCGCACCATGGGATCTTTGACCTGACGTTCCTGCGGGCCATGCCCGGGCTCACCCTGGCGGCGGCCAGCGATGCGCAGGAGCTGCGCGACCTGCTGCACACGGCCATGGTCCGCGACGATGGGGGCGCCTTCGCCATCCGGTTCCCCAAGGGCGCGGTCGGTGACCCAGCGCCGGCTCGGCCCCCCCGGATCCTTCCGGTGGGCGAGTGGGAGGTGCTGCGGCAGGGTGGCGATGCCCTGGTCCTGGCCACCGGAAAGATGGTGCGGGTGGCGCTGGACGCGGCCGCCCTCCTGGAGGCCGGCGGGACGCGGGTCACGGTGGTCAATGCGCGCTACATCAAGCCCCTCGATCCGCGCCTTGAGGACTGGGCCCGCCATCACCCGGTAGCCGTCACCCTGGAAGACAACGTGGTGACCGGGGGATTTGGCGCGGCCGTCGCCGAGGTCCTGGCGCCGCTGGGGATCCCGCTCACCATCATCGGCGTGCCCAGCGCCTTCGTCCCCCATGGAGCCCAGGCCGAGCTCCTGGCCCAGCTTGGGCTCGATCCGGCCGGAGTGGCGGAACGCATCAAGCAGGCCATTCCGGTCGACGAACGGCTGCACGAGCCAGCCTCCTGACCTGACCGGGGGAGGGGATGACCGTCGCCGCGATCGCGACGCGGGGTCTGACCAAGGACTACGGCGCGGAGCGCGGCCTGTTCGACCTCGATCTCGAGGTCCCGGCGGGCGAGGTGTTTGGATACCTGGGGCCCAATGGGGCGGGCAAGACCACCACCATTCGGCTGCTGATGGGACTGATCTATCCCACCCGCGGCAGCGCGACGATCTTCGGGCTGGATTGCCAGCAGGAAGCCGTGGAGGTCAAGCGCCGGGTTGGCTATCTACCCGGCGAGCTGGCCAACTGGGGTGGCCTGCGCGGCAGCGAGGTGGTCGCCTACCTGGCGGGGCTGCGGGGCGGGGTCGACGCTAAGGCTATCCGCGACCTGGCGGCGCGCTTCGAGCTTGACCTGGGGCGCCGCTACCGTGAGTATTCGCACGGCAACAAGCAGAAGCTGGCGCTGGTGATCGCCTTCATGACGGCGCCCGACCTGCTGATCCTGGACGAGCCCACCAGCGGGCTCGCGCGACAGCGGGGGGCCACCACCTTCCTCTCCTCGCACATCCTTTCCGAGGTCGAGCACGCCTGCGATCGGGTCGGCATCATCCGGCAGGGCCGGCTGGTCAAACTGAGCGGGCTGGATGAGCTGCACCAGCTGCGCGTGCACCAGGTCGAGATCGAGTTTGACGGCGAGCCGCCCGCGGCGCAGGTACGGGCGGCGGCCGGCGTCGAGCAGGTCCAGGTCGATGGCCACCGGATCCGCTGCACGGTCCGGGGCAGCTTCGAGCCGCTGCTGACGGCCATCGCCAATCACCGGGTGGTGAACCTGGTCAGCCAGGAGCCGGGCTTGGAAGAAATCTTCCTCAGCTACTACCAGGGTGAACCCCGCGGCACCCCCACCCTGCCCTCCCCCCTGAAGGGGGGAGGAAAATCGGAAGACGACCACGACCCCAACCCCTCCCTGCAGGGAGGGGACACTGTGTCCGAGTCGTGATGCTCCGCATCGCACTCCGCCTCCACCGCACGGCCTGGCTGTCGATGAGTGCGCTGGGGGCCATTTATGGGGCGCTCCAGGCCGTCACGTTTCCCCTTGTCGTCGGCCACTCCCCCCTGGACCGAGCCCAGTTCGGACAGCAGATGGCGGCCTTTGGCCGCCAGGTGAGTTATCTGGCCCCACTGCCGGTCCGGGCCGACACCCTGGGCGGCTACCTGCAATGGCGCATGTACGGCGCCTTCCTGCCCATCGCCTTCGCGTTCTGGGGATTCATGGCCGGCAGCGGCGTCATCCGGGGCGACGAAGAACGAGGTGTGCTGGAGCACTGGCTGGCCGGCGGTGTGGCGCGCGGCCGGCTGATCGGAATCCGACTGCTTGGCTTTCTGCTGGCGGCGGCGGCCGCGATTGCGCTGACCGCCATCGCGACCTGGCTCGGTTCCCTGGCGGCGGGTGAACCGTTGGACGCGGGATCGCTGGCGCTGGCCGGCGTGCCGCTCCTCGGATTGATGTTGACCTGCTTCGGACTGGGTCTGATCGCCGGTCAGCTGTCCGGCACGCGCCGCGGGGCGGCGGGCCTCGCCGGCGGGAGCCTGCTGGCCCTGTTCTTGATCAACAGCCTCAGCCGTACGGCGGCTGCGCTGCAGCCGTACCGGGTGGTCTCGCCCTTCTTCTACTACGAGCGCAGCAGTACCGTGCTCGTGCCCGGCGGGACGTTCAACCTGGGGGCCACCGTCCTTCTCTTTCTGATGGCGCTCGCCCTGGCCGGGGTGGCCGCCGCCGCCTTCATCCGGCGCGATCTCGGCTCCCCGCTGTTTCGCCGGCGCGTGCGCCCTGGCCCACCATCCCCGACGCCGGTCCCGAATAGAGTGCTCACCTTGCCGGTACTGCGAGACGTGTATGACCAGCGCATCGCGCTGGCAGCCTGGCTGATCGGCGTGGCCGCCATGGCGGTGCTGTTCGCCTCGATCGCCCGGCCGACGGTGGACCTGATGCGCTCCACCCCAGGGCTGCAGGCGTACCTGGCGGTGATCGGCGGCGGCAATCCGTACCAGGCCATGATCGGCTTCTTCTGGTTTGGCACGTTGCAGCTGCTGCTGGCGGTCTATGTCATCACGCACGTCGCTCGCTGGTCGGCCGATGAAGCAGAAGGACGGCTGGAGGCGATCCTGAGCGAGCCGGTGCGTCGCTGGCGCGTGGTTGCCGAGCGCGCGGTGGCCGTGGCCCTGACTACGGCGTGCCTGATTGCCGCAGGAACCATCGCTGCCGCCGTGGTGGCGCGCACCCAACAGATCACGCTCGACCCGGGTGCTTTGTTGGAGGCGGCGGCGCTCTTGCTCCCCTTTGTGCTTGCCCTGGGAACGCTGGGCGCTCTGCTGGCCGCGTTCATCCCGCGAGCCGCGGTGGGCGTCCTGTCCGCGTACGCGGTGGCCGGCTACTTGCTGCAGCAGTTTGGCCTGCTGCTGAAGTGGCCGACGGTGGTCCTGGATCTTTCCGTGTTTCAGCTGTACGGAGCCCCGCTGGTGACCGGCGTGTACTGGACAGGCCTCTGGGCGATGCTCGCCGTCACGGGGGTTGGATTCTTGGCTGCCCTGGTCTTGATGCAGCGGCGCGACATCGGTCGCTGATTCGGTCGAGACCGAGCCTTCTGCTATCGTCGAAGGACTCGGCGGGGGGATCGACTTCACAAGAGGTGAACTATTTCGTGCTGTCCGACGCATTGCGAATCGCGCTGATCTCACCGCCCTGGTATCCGATTCCGCCCAAAGGCTACGGCGGGATCGAACTCGTGGTGCATCTCCTGCACCAGGAGCTGCGCCGCATGGGCCATCACGTCACGGTGCTCGGTGCGGATGGCTCCGGTCCCGGCGTCGAAGTGCTCGCGCCGTCGGAATGGATCAACGACCTGGGCACGCCGGTGCAGCCGGTGCGCGAGGCCACCTTCCTGATGCGGGCCTTCGATCGGCTGCAGCGCGGTGAGTTCGACGTCGTCCACGATCACGTGGGCGCCGTGGGGCTGCTGGCCCTGTCGGTGTCAGGAATCAGCTCGGTGGCGGTGCACACCATTCACGGCCCCATCTCGGAATCGATGGCCAGCCTTTACCGCCAGGCCCAGGATCGGGTGCGGCTGGTGGCCATTAGCGCGTCCCAAGCGGCTACCGCCCCTGACGTGGCCGTCACCGGCATCGTCTACAACGCCGTTGACACCGACGTGCCCGTCGAGATCCACAAGGACGGCTACCTGCTAGAGCTGGCCCGGATCACGCCGGACAAGGGTCAGCACCTGGCCATCGAGGTGGCCAAGCGCACCGGCCGCCAGCTGGTGCTGGCCGGGAAGGTGGAACGGACCGAACTGGGCGAACGGTACTTCCGCGAACACATTGCGCCGGCGCTCGGCGACCAGGTCCGCTACATCCCCAACGTCAGCGGACGCGAGAAGCAGCAGCTGATTGCCCGCGCGGCCGCCGGCATTTTCCCGTTGCAATGGCCCGAGCCGTTCGGGCTGGCCATGGCGGAGTGCATGGTGGCAGGCACGCCGGTGATCGCTTTTGGGGTGGGCGCCGCCCCCGAGCTGATCGAACCGGGGCTCACCGGATTCATCGCCCGCGATGTGGACCAGATGGTGGCCGCGGTCGGGCTGCTCGATGAGATCAGTCCTGCCGGCTGCGCCGCCGAGGCCCGCCGGCGCTTCAGCCCGCGCGAGATGGCAGAGGGCTATCTGAAGATCTACCGGCAGGAAGAACCAGCCCTGCCCGAGCTGGAGTGGGAGGTCATCGAGAAAGCCCCGCCCAGCCCCCGCGCCGGCCGGCCCAGCCCAGCCGGCGAAATCTGGGACGAATTCCCCGAAGAGTAACGGCTTGAGCTGTGCGGGGACGCTCGTACTAGCGAGGCTAGCTGCCGCGTTCCACCCTGTCGAGGAACTTATTCATTGTCCTCATGTAAGCCTCACGCTCTTCGACGAACGCGAGGTGGGAGCTCTGCTCGAAGATGGCGAGCTCCGACCCGGGCATCCGGCGGTACATTTCCGTCACGTGCGCCGGCGTGGCCTCGTCGAACCGGCCGCAGGTGATTAGCGTCGGAACCGTGACCTCGTGGAGGCGGTCGGTCACGTCCCAAGTCTTGAGGTTGCCGGTCACCGGGCCAAACTCGCTCGGCCCCCACATCGTGCCGTAGACCTGGGCGCCGAACCCCGGGCCGAAGGCGCGCTCCACGCCATCCGGCCAGGGATCCGCCCGGCAGACATGCCGCTTGTAGAAGACCGCCATCGCGCCGAACCATTCCGGGCAGGCGAAGAACTCCTTCGCCTCGTGATGATCGAGGACCCTGCGGACGCCCTCGGGCAGTTGACTACGGAGCTCGTTGGCGTCCGCAATCCACCGGCTGACGCTCGGCGGTGAGCTGCTCAGGATCAAGCTCTTCAGCGGCGGCTTGCGATCGAGCACGTACTGCAACGACAGCCAGCCACCCCACGAATTGCCGAACAGATGGATCCGGTCGAGGCCGAGGTGCTCTCGGACCGCGGCCAGTTCCTCGATCGCCCGCCCAATCGTCCACAGCGACGGATCGTCGGGGCGCTCCGACTTGCCGCATCCCAGCTGGTCGTAGAAGACGACCATCCGGCGGTCGGCCAGATCCTCGAGGTTCTCGAGATAGTCATGCGGGATGCCGGGCCCGCCGTGGAGGCAGAGAAGTGGGATGCCGCCCTCTCCCACCATCCGGTACCAGACCTTGCCGCCAGGGACCGGGATGAAGCCTTCCTTGACCCGCAGCTGCGGCGTGATCACATCAAGCCTCCCCGTAGACGGTCAGCGACGCCTTCGACAGATCGCGCCGCCGGCGCCACCAGAGCACCCAGACCACACCGATCGCCGCCCAGGCTAGCGAGAACCAGACGATGCTGGATCCGGTCTGGAAGGGCAGACCGAGCTCGGCCTGGAAGAACGCCTTATAGAGGATGTAGACGTCGATCAGCACGCCGGCGACCGGCATGAGCCCATGCAGGAACCAGTTGAACTCGTTGCGCTTGTAGCGCAAGTGATAGATCAGGTTGGCCAGGTTGACGGAGATGTAGGCGACCAGGATGAAGAAAACGAAGATCACGGCGAGATAGCCAAAGGAGCCCGCCACCGAGCCCTGCCACCAGGTGCCGAGCACGAACAGGACGAGCGCCACGCCCAGCGCTGTTGCCTCCGCATTCCAGGGCGTGTGGTGCTGCGGATGGAGCCGGGCGAAGAAGGACGGCAGGAAGCCCTCACGGGAGACGGCATACATCAGCCGGCTGGCCGCGTAGACCGACGCCCCGAAGCTGGCCAGCGTGGCCGTGAACCCGGTGATCGGCACCAGGATGTCCAGGCCGCCAATGTACTGATGGGCGATCGGCAGCACGGGCGTCAGCTGGCCTGCATTCACGTAGTCCGCGACCTGCTGGACCGGGATCGAGATCGCGAACCCGTAGGAGGTGATCGTCCAATAGAGGCCGGCGATCAGTGTGATCAGGATGGTGCCGAGCGGGATCAGGCGCTTCGGGGTGTTGGATTCCTCGGCGACCGGCGCGATCGAGTCCACGCCCGCGATCGACAGGAAGGCGAAGATCGCGGCCAACGACAGACCGGTGATTCCGGCCTTCGCCGCGGTCGGGTCGAATGGGGTCAGCGTGAAGTGCCCGAGGGTGCCGCCCTTGATGACGATGAAGAGCGAGAGGAGGAGGACGAAGCCTGCTTCGAAAACCATTAGCACCCCGATCACCGCGGCGCCAAGCCGGATGTTGCGATGGGCGATGTAGCCGCAGATCAGCACGGAGGCCACGCCGCCGGCGATCCCCGTCCAGACGTTGGTGCCGATGCCGAAGATGCTCAGCAAGGAGTTGAAGAACAACCCGAAGCCCGGCGGGTAGATGGAGCAGACCACGAGGTAGGCCGTGATCATGATCCAGCCCAGCCACAGGCCGACTGGCGGAGCGACGCTCTCCCACAGCCACGTGGAGCCCGACCCGGCGGAGGGGCGCCGGTTGTTCATGACCGCGAAGCTGATCGCGGTCGGCAGGATCGCAATGGTGATCAGGATGAAGAGGAGCGGCATCACGGGACCATTTGCGTCGGTCTCCATGAAGCCCATGTTCAGGTAGATGGCCGGGGCAAGCGAGAAATAGGCGAGTCCGATGAAGGCGAGTCGCGGGAGATTCAAGCTTCCACGGCGTAACCCGAGGGGGCTCGCCGGTCCTGACCTGGGTACGGCTGTGGGCGCCTTTCCACCAGAGTCCATCCACTCTCCCTCCTAGAGCTGCCCCCAAGCTCAGTTTTTCATCGCAAGTACAGCACTGGGCTCAGGGTGAAGTCAAGGTGCCTGCTCACTCGGCCTGCCCTGACTCCCCGGTCGGCTGTTCGCTGGCCAGCCAAGTCAGTGGTGCGTCCAGCACAGGCCGATCGCCGGTTCGATACCCCGCCGAAGTCAGGGGATGCCGGCGATGAGGTGGCTGCTGTGCTCCATGCGCTGCAGGATGGTCTGCCCTTCGCCCTGATTGTCGTCCAGCCAGGACGGCTGGGCGTAGTCGGAGATCAGCACCGGCCGGTAGTCGACCCGGATCAGTCGGGTGCCGTAGAAGGTGTACCGGCCGACCACGCCCTCACGCGTTTCCTGCGACCACATCTGGTCGAAGATGAAATTGCCGTGGGCATAGGTGATCAGCTTGTCGTGATAGATCTCCACCCCCTGCACCCAATGTGGGTGGTTGCCGATCACCAGGTCGGCGCCATCGTCGATGGCCAGGTGGCCGATCTCGCGCGGATCATCGGGCGCGATGCCGGCCCCGACCATGGGGACCAGCTCATATTCCTTGCCCCAGTGGAAGGCCGCGACGACGACGTCGGCCTGGGCGCGGACGATGGCGATCTCGCGCTTCATCTCGGCCCGGTCGATGTGGGTGCCGATGCCGTTGAAGCCGACGAAGCCGAACTTGATGCCGCGATCGTCGCGAATCTCCCAGTGGCCGAGGCCGCTGACGCCGATATTGTGCTGGGCCAGCAGCAGGATGGTGTCGTTCACCGCGGTGGGCCCGAAGTTGGTGAAATGGTTGTTGGCGATGTTGGCCACCGCCACCCGCGCATAGTCCAGCCCGGCAACGGCGCGGGCATCGCCGCAGAACTTGAAACCGCCGTGGATGATCGGACATCCCGCGATCAGCGGGGATTCCAGGTTGATGAAGAGCAGGTCGCCGGCGCGGAGATAATCGGCCGTTTGCCGCCAGGGGTAGAGCCAATCATGGTGGGTGACCATCTTGTAGTTGACCTCGCGGGCGGGAATCACGTCGCCGGTGGCGATCAGCACCCGGAGCTGGTCGGGATCGAACTTGCTGAGGTCCGGCTTATCGAAGCCGAAGATGCTGGCCAGGGAGAGCGGTGGGGGGGTTGGTGGCGGCGTCGGCGTGGGGGGCACCGTGGCGGCCACCACCGGCAGCGGGTGCGCGCCCGAAGGAGCGGCGGGTCCGGCGGCCGGTGAGCAGGCAGCCGTGAGGAGGACCAGCGCGATGCCCAGGCGGGTGACCTTCACGGCGCGCCGGTAGGATACACGAGATCGGCAGGCCTGACCAGCGCAAACGCCTGCAGATGACCGGGTGCCACCCGTCCCCGATCGGGCAAAATATTCGGGTGGAGACGACAGCCCCAACCATCCGCGTGGACGAGCACGGTCGCCCGGAGCCCCCGCTCGCGGCCGATGAGACCGCCACCCTCCTGGGATTCCTGGACTACCAGCGCGCGACCCTGGCATGGAAGTGCTCGGGACTGGACGCGGCCGGCATGAGGGCGACCGTCGCCGCGTCGTCGATCACCCTGGGCGGGTTGCTCAAGCACCTGGCCTACGTCGAGGACAGCTGGTTCTCCCAGTCGCTGCACGGGCGAGACAAGTCACCG